>SAMEA3387511__coassemble_1264_pt1 | contig 116562 bp, 119 predicted proteins | sample SAMEA3387511__metabat2_low_PE_011 | metagenome-assembled genome bin SAMEA3387511 (sample SAMEA3387511) | Felis catus | biome: Faeces | place: United Kingdom | collected 2012
CGGAAAATGTTCCAAATCCGTTGCCAGCGGCGGACCGGTGCCGACGCTGGCAACACATACAGGGAAATTTTGCGGCAAATTGTGTAGGAGGCCACAGGCCGATTGCGCGATTTGCCACAAAATTTTGTCGAAGGGGGAATCCAAAGGGCTGCGGAGCCGCGCGCCGTCTGCGGCGGATGTGGTAAGGCAAACAGTCTTTCCCCGCTTCATAGCCGCCTTTTCGTCGGCAAAATGCAAAGGTTCGCCCTTCGCTCATCGCTCCGGTCGTTGCCGCTTTGCGGCAAGGCAGCGGTCGCAGAACGCAAGCGCCGCCCCAAGGCGCGCTGCGGGATGCGGGAACCGCAACCCGCTAAACAGGAGCCTTAGGCATCGCCGTAGGCGACTGTTGCCCCACTTTGGAGCTTGTCGAGTTTCTCGACAAGCTCAACGCGCCCGCGGGGCAAAAACCGCTGCGCTTTATTATAAATTGGTAGGGGAAACGGGCGCTGAACCGGCCGTTTTTTGTAAAATTGTGCGGATTGCCAAAACCGGGAACGCTTTGCGATACAATTTTAACAAATCGACAATTGACAAAACCTTAACGAGATGATAAAACTATAGTAGTGCTGCCGGAAGGATGCCGGGGGCATTGCGGCACCTGCCGCCGCGCACCTGACCGAGCCGTTTTTCTTCAAGACTCATGTGCCAGTCACGGCGCCGGTGCCTAAATTTCCGCCCTGACTTGTTTATTTTTTAACAGATGGGCGCAAGCGGAAAGGTCTGTGTAGTATGCCCATCGCCATGTACCCCGGCAGCTTTGACCCCGTCACCCGCGGGCATCTGGATATCATCCGGCGTTCCAGCCGCATGTTCGACAAACTGATCGTCGCCGTGCTGGTGAACAGCGCCAAAACCCCGCTGTTCACGGTGGAGGAACGGGTCGCCATGCTGCGGGAATGCTGCAAGGATATGCCCAATGTGGAGGTGGACTCCTTCAACGGGCTGACCGTCAGCTTTGCCAAGCAGAAGAAGGCCACCGTCATGGTGCGGGGCCTGCGGGCGGTCACCGATTTTGAGAACGAGATCCAGCTTGCCCACACCAACTACGCCATGATGCCGGAGATCGAAACGATGTTCCTGGCCACGGCCATCCAGTGGAGCTATCTGTCCTCCACCATCGTGCGGGAGGCCGCCCACTACGGGCAGGACGTTTCCCGCTTTGTGACGCCCAACGTCGAACAGGCCCTGATCGCCAAGCGCGGCGCGGGGCTGCTGTAAACCAATCGAATTCATGCCGCCCTGGCGGTTTGAAGATAAGCAAGGATTCCTAAAGAAGTCTATCCACGTACAACAATCAGTTTCAGGAGGCTACTTATGAAAAAGATCGTCATTGCCAGCGCCTGCCGTACTGCCATCGGCAAGTTCGGCGGCACGCTGTCCAACGTCCCCGCCGCTGAGCTGGGCTCCATCGTCATCAAGGAGGCCATCAACCGCGCCGGCATCAAGCCCGAGCAGGTCGACCATGTCTACATGGGCTGCGTCATCCAGGCCGGTCTGGGCCAGAACGTCGCCCGTCAGGCCAGCCTCAAGGCGGGCCTGCCTGTCACCACCCCGGCCGTCACCGTCAACGTGGTCTGCGGCTCCGGCCTGAACTGCGTCAACATGGCGGCTCAGATGATCGAGGCCGGCGACGCCGACATCGTGGTCGCCGGTGGTACCGAGAACATGGATATGGCTCCTTTCGCCATGATGAAGGCCCGCTACGGCTACCGCATGGGCACCCCCATGGGCAAGAGCGAACTGGTGGACACCATGGTCAACGACGCGCTGTGGGACGCCTTCAATGACTACCACATGGGCATCACCGCCGAGAACGTGGCCGACCAGTGGAACCTGAGCCGCGAAGATCTGGACAACTTCGCTTTCCAGAGCCAGACCAAGGCCGACGCCGCCATCAAGTCCGGCGCTTTCAAGGACGAGATCGTGCCCGTCGTCATCAAGAATAAGAAGGGCGACATCGTGTTCGATACCGATGAAGGCCCCCGTCTGAGCCCGCCGGAAGTCCTGGCCAAGCTGCGCCCCGCCTTCAAGAAGGACGGCAAGGTCACCGCCGGCAACGCCTCCGCCATCAACGACGGCGCCGCCGCGCTGGTCATCATGAGCGAGGACAAGGCCAAGGAACTGGGCATCACCCCCATGGCTACCTGGGTCGCCGGTGCGCTGGGCGGCGTGGACCCCTCCATCATGGGCGTCGGCCCCGTGGCCGCTACCCGCAAGGTCATGGAAAAGACCGGCCTGACCGTTGCCGATATGGACCTGATCGAAGCCAACGAAGCCTTTGCTTCCCAGAGCCTGGCCGTTGCGCATGACCTGGAGTTCGACATGAGCAAGGTCAACGTCAACGGCGGCGCCATCGCCCTGGGCCACCCGGTCGGCGCTTCCGGCGCGCGCATCCTGGTCACCCTGCTCTACGCCATGAAGCACCGCGGCGCCCACAAGGGCCTGGCTACCCTGTGCATCGGCGGCGGCATGGGCTGCGCTACCATCGTCGAGATGTAACACCGCACACCCGCGTGTGTGCAGGGGCGTGCGCGGCCCCCGCGGCCGCACCGCTCCCGCATTCCTGCCGCGCGGTTCTGCCCGGCGGGAAAGACAGGTTTAGAAATATCGCTTCTGGAGGGATTTCCAATGTCCTTTGTTAAAACAGAGATCCAGGACGCCGTGGCCGTTGTGACCATCGACCGTCCCAAGGCGCTCAACGCCCTGAACCCCGAAGTGCTGGCCGATCTGAAGGCCGCCTTTGAGGGCATCGACCAGAATACCGTCCGCTGCGTGGTGCTCACCGGCGCAGGGGACAAGAGCTTTGTGGCTGGCGCCGACATCGGCTCCATGTCCACCATGACCAAGGCGGAAGGCGAGGCCTTCGGCAAGCTGGGCAACGACATCTTCCTGATGATCGAGTCCTTCCCGCTGCCGGTCATCGCGGCCGTCAACGGCTTCGCCCTGGGCGGCGGCAATGAACTGGCCATGAGCTGCGACATCCGCCTCTGCTCCGACAACGCCGTGTTCGGCCAGCCCGAAGTGGGCCTGGGCATCACCCCCGGCTTCGGCGGCACCCAGCGCCTGGCCCGTCTGGTCGGCATGGGCATGGCCAAGCAGCTTGTCTACTCCGCGCTGAACATCAAGGCGGACGAAGCCCTGCGCATCGGTCTGGTCAACGCCGTTTACCCGCAGGAGGAGCTGCTGCCCGCGGCCCTCAAGCTGGCCGGCAAGATCGCCAAGAACGCGCCCATCGCTGTGCGCAACTGCAAGAAGGCGATGAACGACGGCATCAGCCTGCCCATCGAGAAGGCTGTGGAAGTCGAAGAGAAGCTGTTTGGCGACTGCTTCGAGACCCACGACCAGCGTGAAGGTATGGCCTGCTTCCTCTCCAAAGAGAAGCCGAAGCCCAAGGCGGTCTTTACCAACAACTGAGCGCGCTGCGCTTCCCGGTCGCTGTGATGGCGGCGCATGGCCGCCGTCGCAGACGAGTTTTGAAATTTGCTGACACACCATCAATACGATTCAGGAGGTTACAACTATGAAAGTAGGCGTTATTGGCGCTGGCACCATGGGCCAGGGCATCGCAAAGGCTTTCGCGCAGGTCGAAGGCTACACCGTCGCGCTGTGCGACATCAAGCAGGAATGGGCCGAGGGCGGCAAGGATAAGATCGCCAAGGGCTACGCCAAGCTGGTCGCCAAGGGCAAGCTGACCCAGGAGAAGGTGGACGCCATCCTGGCTGCCATCACCCCGGGCCTGAAAGAGGACCTGTGCGCGGACTGCGACCTCATCGTGGAGGCTGCGTTCGAGGACATGAAGGTCAAGCAGGACACCTTCGCTGCGCTGGACAAGATCTGCAAGCCGGAATGCGTCTTTGCTTCCAACACTTCCAGCCTGTCCATCACCGAGATCGGCAAGGGCCTGTCCCGTCCGATGGTCGGCATGCACTTCTTCAACCCCGCTGACCGCATGAAGCTCATCGAGGTCATCGCCGGCGTCAACACCCCCGCCGAGACCGTCGAGACCATCAAGAAGATCAGCGTCGAGATCGGCAAGACCCCCGTTCAGGTCAACGAGGCCGCGGGCTTCGTCGTCAACCGCATCCTGATCCCCATGATCAATGAGGCCGCCTTCATCAAGATGGAGGGCGTTTCCGACATCGCGGGCATCGACACCGCCATGAAGCTGGGCGCCAACCATCCCATGGGCCCCCTGGAACTGGGCGACTTCATCGGCCTGGACATCTGCCTGGCCATCATGGACGTGCTCTACAAGGAGACCGGCGACAGCAAGTACCGCGCCTGCCCGCTGATCCGCAAGATGGTCCGCGGCGGCAACCTGGGCTGCAAGAGCGGCAAGGGCTTCTACGTCTACAACGCCGACCGCACCAAGACCCCGGTGGACGCGCTGTAATTCAGTAAAACCTTCGCGCCTGGCGCGGGCAAAACCGCGCCGGGCCGCGTTTGTTTGAGTATATGGAGGTTTATCAAATGGATTTTACTCTGTCCAAGCAGCAGCAAATGATCCAGAAAATGTACAAGGAATTTGCTGAGAACGAAGTCAAGCCTCTCGCCAAAAAGGTCGATGCCGAGGAATATTTCCCCGTCGAGACCGTCAAGAAGATGGCGAAGCTGGGCATGATGGGCATCTACTTCCCGAAGGAAGTCGGCGGCGCCGGCGGCGATGTGCTGTCCTACGTCATGGCCGTGGAGGAAATGTCCAAGGTCTGCGGCACCACCGGTGTCATCATCTCTGCCCACACCTCTCTGTGCGCGGCGCCGATCTATGAGAACGGCACCCCCGAGCAGAAAGCCAAGTACCTGCCCAAGCTGTGCAGTGGCGAGTGGATCGGCGCGTTCGGCCTGACCGAGCCGGGCGCCGGCACCGACGCCCAGGGCCAGCAGACCTTCGCTGTGGATGAGGGCGACCACTGGAAGCTCAACGGCTCCAAGATCTTCATCACCAACGCCGGTTACGCCGACGTGTTCATCATCATCGCCGTCACCGGCTTTGTGACCGACAAGCGCGGCCGCAAGCAGAAGGAGATCTCCGCCTTCATCGTCGAGCGCACCGACCCCGGCTTCAAGGTCGGCAAGCCCGAGGACAAGATGGGCATCCGCGGTTCTTCCACCTGCGAGCTCATCATGGAAGACTGCATCATCCCGAAGGACCGCCTGCTGGGCGTCAAGGGCAAGGGCTTCCAGCTCGCCATGGCTACGCTGGACGGCGGCCGTATCGGCATCGCTGCCCAGGCCCTGGGCATCGCCGAGGGCGCCCTGGACGAGACCATCGCCTATGTCAAGGAGCGCAAGCAGTTCGGCCGCTCCATCTCCGCTTTCCAGAACACCCAGTTCGAACTGGCTGAGATGAAGGCCCGCGTGGATGCCGCCAAGTTCCTGGTCTACCAGGCCGCTCTGAAGAAGCAGAGCGTGATGGACGGCGCCAAGGCCCGCTACAGCGTGGAAGCTGCCGAGGCCAAGCTGATCGCGTCCCGTACCGCCAGCGATGTGACCCGCCGCTGCCTGCAGCTGTTCGGCGGTTATGGCTACACCCGTGACTACCCCATCGAGCGCATGATGCGCGATGCCAAGATCACCGAGATCTACGAAGGCACCAGCGAAGTCCAGATGATGGTCATTTCCGGCGCGCTGCTGAAGTAAGGAGGCAAGACGTACAATGAAAGCAATCGTTTGTGTCAAACAGGTTCCCGATACGCAGGGCAAGGTAGCCGTCAAGGCCGACGGCACCATGGACCGTGCGGCTATGGCGACCATCACCAACCCCGACGACCTGAACGCCGTGGAGGCTGCCCTGCAGCTCAAGGACGAGACCGGCTGCGAAGTCGTCGTCGTCACCATGGGCCCGCCGCCGGCCGAAGGCATGCTGCGTGAGCTGATGGCCCGCGGCGCTGACCGCGGCGTCCTGGTGTCCGGCCGTGAGTTCGGCGGTTCCGATACCTTCGCCACCTCCCAGATCCTGGCTGCCGCCGTCAACAAGATCGGCGTTGGCCCTGAGGACATCGTTTTCTGCGGCCGTCAGGCCATCGACGGCGACACCGCCCAGGTCGGCCCCCAGATCGCTGAAAAGCTGCATCTGCCCCAGGTCACCTATGTCACCGACATCAAGAAGGACGGCAACAGCCTGGTCGTCAAGCGTCAGCTGGAAGACGGCTACATGGAGCTGAAGGTCAACACCCCCTGCCTGCTGACCTGCATCAAGGAACTGAACACCCCGCGTTACATGAGCGTGTCCGGCATCTTCGAGTGCTATGACAAGCCCCTCGACGTGTTCGACTACAACACCCTGAAGGACGATCCCCTCATCGAGACCGACACCATCGGCCTCAAGGGCTCCCCGACGAATGTTTACAAGTCCTTTGCTCCTCCGGTCAAGGGCGCGGGCATGATGGTCGAGAATGCGGCCCAGCTGGTCGGCATCCTGAACGACAAGCACCTGATTTGAGGAAGGAGAAACGAACAATGGCTGAATTCAATGCAATGGACACCGCCGCCTTCAAGGGCGTGTGGGTTTTCTGCGAGCAGCGCGAAGGCCAGATCCAGACCATCAGCTATCAGCTGCTGAGCGAAGGCCGCAAGCTGGCCAACGACCTGGGCGTGGAGCTGTGCGGCGTTGTGATGGGCAACGAGCTGAATGAGGATTACATCAAGGCTCTGGGCGGCTACGGCGCCGACCGCGTCTACTACATCGAGAGCCCCCTGCTGAAGGACTACACCACCGACGGCTATGCCAAGGCGCTGTGCGACCTCATCATGGACAAAAAGCCGGAGATCATGCTGATCGGCGCTACCAACCTGGGCCGCGACCTGGGCCCCCGCTGCGCCGCCCGCCTGCACACCGGCCTGACCGCCGACTGCACCCACCTGGATGTGGACGTGGAGAAGTACAAGAACTTCCTGCGCACCACCTCCAACATCGACGTGGACAACACCAAGTTTGAGGAGAACACCAACCTCAAGATGACCCGTCCCGCCTTCGGCGGCCACCTGATGGCCACCATCATCTGCCCGCGCTTCCGCCCGCAGATGTCCACCGTCCGTCCCGGCGTCATGCAGACCCAGCCCTTCGACGAGGCTGGCGCTGCCAAGGTCGTCGTGGAGAAGGTCGTGCCCGAACTGAGCGCCGACGATATCCATGTCGAGATCCTCGACATCAAGAAGAGCGCCAAGAAGCTGGTCGACCTGATCGGCGCCGACGTGGTCGTTTCCGTGGGTCGCGGCATCAGCTCTGACGTCGAGAAGGGCATCGCTCTGGCCGAGGAACTGGCCGGCGTGCTGGGCGGCGTCGTGGGCGCTTCCCGTGCCGTTACCGATGAAGGCTGGCTGTCCAGCGATCATCAGGTCGGCCAGACCGGCAAGACCGTGCATCCCCGCATCTATGTGGCCCTGGGCATCTCCGGCGCCATCCAGCATGTGGCCGGTATGCAGGACTCCGAGACCATCATCGCCATCAACAAGAACGAGAGCGCGCCCATTTTCGACGTGGCTTCCTACGGCATCGTGGGCGACCTGTTCAAGGTCGTTCCCGAACTGATCAAGGAGATCCGCGCCGCCAAGGCGTAAACCTCTTTCTGGTTTTGAACGCATAACAAAAGCGCCGCAGCGTTTTCGCTGCGGCGCTTTTCTGTGTCCTGAGCTTTGCGCGCCCCGGAACTTTCTGCGCGGCGGGCGGGGCGTTTGGCGGTCCGCGCCGTGCAGACCCGCGCGGCGGTATAACTATAGCCCCCGGAGGCGTTTCAACACGCGGCCGGGGGCTGTACTGTCAGAGCAGGCAAAGGTCCGCACGCGGATACGCCGGGATTTATCGGGTGATGCGGTGGCGGCACATGCTGGTCTTGCCGCAGATGGGGCAGGTGAGCCGCCGCCGGGTCAGGGTATGCACGCCCTTCACATAGTCGCCCCAGGTGGGCACGAACAGGGCCCCGCAGCAGGGGCATTCGTAGTGACCGGCTTTGACTTCCAGCCGGGCGGCAGCACCCAGGCCGACCGCCGCCGTCGCCACGGCCAAAACGACCAGCAGGATGCGGATAGGGAGCGGCATCTCGACATAAGCGGCAAGGACCGTCAGCGAGGTGAACGCAATGATGCTGATGACCCCGCAGATGACGCACAGGATGATCCGCTCTTTGTTCTCGGCATTTTCTTTCATAAGATCCATAAGATTTTCCTCCGCTTTTTTCTGGTAATCGCCCTCGGCGACCTTCTCGCCGGAGAGAAGGTCGTTGACGGTGATCTGTAAGATCTGGCACAGAGGCAGCATCAGGGAAATTTCGGGCATGCCCTTGCCGCACTCCCATTTGGATACGGTCTTGTCGCTGATGGCCAGTTGGTCGGCCAGTTGCCTTTGGGTCAGGTTTTGGGCCCGGCGCGATTCGGCAATGAATTTACCGGTCTTGCTCTGGTCCATGGCTATCTCCTCCTTTCTGCCTGTATTATAGCAGTGCAGGGGCAAAAAGAACACCCACGGACCGTAGAGTGGGTGGTAAAACCGGAAAAATGACGGAAATCGGAAATCACCCCGGCGGCCTTCTCAGGGAAAAGAAGGTTGCCGGGGCGATTCGCAGGATCTGGCACAGGGGCGGCATCAGAAAAAATTCCGGCAGTCCCATGGAGTTCCCTTGCGTTGGGAATAGGGGGCGCTTACTCTTTTTTCTTCTTTGCATCATAAAGCATGTCAAAAAGTAGTCCGGCGCCTGCACCGATGGCGATTCCGGTGCCTATGTTATTCAGTTGAAAGCCTAAAGCAGCACCAAGGGCAATACCGATACACAAGCCTGATGTCGACCTGTATTGGTTGTTGGCGGCAGGCTGTTTCATGGGAATTACCTCACATTCCGATTTATCTTTCTACTTGTAGCATTAAGTTCTTGGCGGTTTTTCTGCGGCTCTGTCTCCCGGCCTGGCAGGCGCTATTCGTTTGCCCTGCAAACTGCCGTTGGGGCTGGCACAAAACGCCCCCGGCGGTACTTTCCTGTACGGCCGGGGGAAAATGGGGGGCGGGGATTGGGGTTATTCGGGCCGGAACGGGTGTTCATCCATGCGGATGCAGGCGGCGATGTAGGCGAGCTGCCCCAGCGCCCAGGGGATGAACACGGCAATGATGGGCAGCGGGCCGATGGGGAACAGCACATTGATAAAGACCATCAGGGCCCAGACGAAAAGACAGCCGCGGCTGGTCACGGTGAAGCCGACAAGGGAAGCCTGCCCGATGCGCTGGCGTTCGGCTTCATCGCAGCTTGCCAGCCACTTTTTTTGGAACTGGAAGTCGTAGACGCTGCCCTGCTTTTCCGGGTTGAAGCGCCGGACCAGGTCCACCACCCGGCGCTGCAGGGTGATGACGGCCAGGAACAGGACGAGCGTTTCCGCCGCGGCGGCCAGCAGGCCGAACGGGTCCGCGTACCCCAGCGGCAGCAGCGACGCGGCCACGCCAATCAGCAGGAAGCCGCCCAACTGGGCCGCGGTCAGCCAGAGCAGCGCCCAGTTCAGGTGTTTTTCCGCCTGTTCGGGCAGGTCCTCGTCCTCGCCGTCCCAGCGGGCGAACAGGGCCTCGCCCCGCCGCCAGCAGACGATGGCAGGGATCAGCAGCAGGAGCGGGGGCACCTGGGCAAAGGGCACGCAGACTTTGGCGATTTGCCCGGCGCTTTCAGCCAGGCCGCCCAGGGGAATGCTGTCGGCAAACCAGGCGGCGCCAGAGCCCAACGCCGCGCCGCCCAGCCCGCAGACCACCAGGGTGACGGCGAATTTCAGCCAGTTTTTGTGGTTCTCTTTCCGGATCGTGCCGGTGTTTTCATTGTTTTTCATGGGGGATGTCCTCCTCATAGGTGAAAATGTCCTCTACGGTCACGCCGCAGAGTTTGGCCAGTTTGAGTGCCAGCGTCACGGAAGGGGAGTAGTCCCCCCGCTCGATCTGGCTGATGGTCTGGCGCGATACCCCGGCCAGCGCGCCCATCTGCTGCTGGTTGACCCCCAGCCGGGCGCGGTGCTCCTTCAGACGGTTGTACAGCGGCATGGATCGACCTCCTGTTCTGCTTGCTGGATGATTTGACGTGAGTTCTTGTCAAAATGACAATTATCCTTGTCAAACGTATTCTACCATTGACAAGGAAAGTTGTCAACCCCTGATGCAAAAAAAGACCGCCCCGGAACTTCCGGGACGGTCACAGACTGTCGGAAAAGGTTCAGGATCCGCTGCCGGCGGCACATACGGGGGAACAGGGCACCCGGCCAAGCCGTGTGCGGCGGCTGCCCCTGCCGTGCGTGTCGGACTATGGGATCACAGCGCGGGGATGGAGTCCCCGCCCACGGCCGCGTCGGCGGCGTCCTTGCTGTTCTCGTAGTCAAAGGTCACGCCCAGCGCGTCGGGCACGGCGTCCATCAGGGCGTCGGCATCGGTCAGGGAGTTGCTGCTCATCACGAACAGGACCTTGTCCCCAAAGGTGGCGACCCGCGCCTTGTCAGCGCCGACGCAGACCCATTTGTTCATCTGGATGTTTTCCAGCATGGCGTCCGCGATGGTCTGGGCGTCAGCTTCGTCCTTCACGCGGGCCAGCACCAGGCTGTAAGCCTGGCTGCCGGTCATGGATTCCGACACCACGGCCGCGTCCACTTTGGCGGCCAGGTCAGCGTCCAGGCCGGTGTTGTACTTGCACCAGTCGGCGTCGCTCAGGTCCACGGCGTTGGTGTTCATCATCATCAGTTCCACCGGGTAGGCCGCGTACAGCGTGTCCACCATGCCGCTCAGTTCCGCGTCGGGGGCGGGGGTGGCGCTTGCCTCCGGGGTGGCGGGGTCGCTCTCCGCGCCGGTGTCCGGCGTGGGGGTGGGCTGGCTTTCCGCCGTGGGGGTCGGGGTGGGGGTGGCTTCGGGCTCGCTCTGGGCGCCGCCGCAGGCGGTCAGGGCCAGCGCGGCCAGCAGGCTCAGGCAGAACAGTGCTTTCTTCATACAAGGGTTCCTTTCTCGGTCAATATTTTCTCCGGCGCAAAGCGGAGGTCCCAACTGTCGGCGGGCACTTCGGGCAGGATCAGGGCCGAAGGGCACCACAGCAGGCGTTCCCCCTTAGCATGTGCCAAAAAGCGGTCATAATACCCGCCGCCGCGGCCCAGGCGCACACCGTCCCGGCTCACGGCCAGGCAGGGGACCAGAAGCAGCGTGCCTTCTGCGGGCAGGATGGCGGGCGGAAGCTCCGCCGCCGGTTCGGGAATGCCGAAAGCGCCCGGCCGCAGCAGGGCAAGGTCCGGGACGTCCACCCAGTCCAGGGTGCCGCCGCCCCGCACCCGCGGCAGCAGCAGGCGTTTGCCTTCCGCCAGGGCGCAGGTTAGCACGGGGGCTGTGTCGGGTTCGTCGGGCAGAGCCGCAAAGGCCAGCACGGCGCGGGCCTGCTGCCACACGGGCAGCCCGAACAGGGCATCCGCCATGGCGCGGCCCAGGGCCTTGTGGTCCAGCCGCGCGCGCAGCGCCCTGGCAAGGGCGCGGGCTTCCGGTTTGGTCATGGCGGGGGCCTCCTTTCGGCGATCCGAAGCTATTATACCACGGACCGCGCCGGCTGGCAAGTAACAAAATTCTACACCGGCCCCGCACAAAAATACGGCAAAAAAGGACGTTCATCTTGCCCGGCAGGGCAAAATGGAGTATAATATATCCTGTATCGCTGTGCGTTCATACCGTCCCGCGCATGTGTGCGGGCGGCTTTGTAAAATCGTGTAGGAAGTAAAGGAGCCAGAGCTATATGGGCAAGTTCAATTTTATCAAGACCGACATCCCCGAAGTGCAGATCATCGAACCCACGGTGTTCGGTGACGACCGCGGCTATTTTATGGAGACCTATCAGATCGACGATTTCGCCGCCGCCGGCATCGACAAGCCCTTCGTGCAGGACAACCAGAGCCGTTCCACCAAGGGCGTGCTGCGCGGCCTGCACTTCCAGAAGAACCACACCCAGGGCAAACTGGTGCGGGTGACGCTGGGCGAAGTGTACGACGTGGCGGTGGACTGCCGCCCCCACAGCGCCACCTTCGGCAAATGGGTGGGGGTGACCCTCTCGGCCGAGAACAAGAAGATGCTCTATATTCCCGAAGGCTTTGCCCACGGGTTCCTGGTGCTGTCCGACGCGGCAGAGTTCACCTATAAATGCACCGACGTGTACGACCCCACCTCGGAGGGCGGCATCCCCTACGACGACCCCACCGTGGGCGTTCAGTGGCCGGACTGCGGCTGCCCCCACAAGACCAGCGCCAAGGACAAGGAGCATACGCCCTTTGCGGAACAGAAGTTTGAATTTTTTGAGAAGTACTAAGGAGTCGCCGTGCAAAGTTTCAAGAACAGTTTCATCAGCTTCTGGCGGTACCGTTACCTGCTGCAGAACCTGATCACCCGCGACTTCAAGCTCAAATACCGCCGCAGCGTGCTAGGCGTGGCGTGGAGCGTGCTCAACCCGCTGCTGACCTGCCTGGTCATGTATCTGGTGTTCGATTCCATCATGAAGGGCCTGCGGGGCGAGGGCATCCCCAACTTTGCGGGGTTCCTGATCATCGGCCAGCTTTTGTTCAACTTCTTCCGGGAATCCACCAGCATGGCGATGGAAAGTGTGCTCAAGAACGCCCCGCTGCTGCGCAAGGTCTATATCCCCAAGTATATCTTCCCGATGGAGAAGTGCAGCTTTGCGCTGGTCAACTGCGCGTTCAGCTTTATTGCCCTGGTGATCGTCTTTGTCATCACCTGGACGCCGGTCACCTGGGCCACGGCCTGGATGGCGCTGTACCCGCTGATCATGCTCTTTTTCTTCAGCCTGGGCATCGGGCTGCTGCTGTCGGCGCTGTATGTGTTCGTGCGCGACATCATGCACATCTGGGAAGTATTCTGCACGCTGCTGGTCTACGCCAGCGCCATCTTCTATGACCCCGAAACGCTTTCGGGCATCATGCAGAAGCTGATCCACATCAATCCCATGTACTGGTACATCACGGCCTTCCGCCGCTGCGTGCTGTGGGGCGAAGGCCTGGACGCCACCATGCTGACCGTCTGCTTCCTGTGCGCGGCCGTCAGCATGGTGCTGGGCATCGTGGTGTTCAAGAAGAATCAGGACAAGTTCGTCCTGTATATGTAAGGGGGCGCACCTATGGCGGAACAACAGCCGATCATTTCCATCGACCATGTTTCGATGCGCTTCAACCTTGCCAAGGAAAAGCACGAAAGCCTCAAGGAATACTTTGTGGCCCTGCTGCACGGCGGGGTGCGCTTCGACGAATTTTTTGCGCTGGACGATGTGAGCTTTGACATCATGCCCGGCGACTTCTACGGCCTGATCGGCCTGAACGGCAGCGGCAAGTCCACGCTGCTCAAGATCATTTCCGGCGTGTACAAGCCTTCGTCCGGCAAGGTCACGGTGCGGGGCACCATCGCGCCGCTGATCGAACTGGGCGCGGGCTTTGATATGGACCTGACCGCGCGGGAGAACATCTACCTCAACGGCACGGTCCTGGGCTACACGCCCAAATACATCGACTCCAAGTTCGAGGACATCGTGGAGTTCAGCGAACTGCGGGATTTCCTCGACGTGCCGCTGAAAAACTATTCCTCCGGCATGGTGGCGCGCCTTGCCTTCGCGGTGGCGACCATGACCAAGCCGGACATCCTCATCGCGGACGAGATCCTGTCGGTGGGCGACTTCCTGTTCCAGGAAAAGTGCGAGCGCCGCATGGCGGAACTGCTCTCCGGCGGGACCACGGTCATTCTGGTCAGCCATTCCATCGAGCAAATCGAGCGTATGTGCAACAAGGTGGCCTGGCTGGACCACGGCCACCTGCGCCGCAACGGCCCCACGGCCGAGATCACGGCGGAATACCGCCATTTTGAAAAGAAAGACGCCATGCCTGCCAAGCGGATGGAGGAATGAGGCTGCCCATGAAGCAACGACCCGATAACGAACGCCCCGCCGACCTGGCCGTACAGGACAGCGTCGGCGGCATGGCCCGCCGCCTGCTGGACCCGGCCCATCTGCGGGACCTGGCGCGCCGTTCGGCCGCGACCCTGCGGGAACAGGGGGCCGAACAGCTCTGGCGGGATGTGACCTTCCGCGTGGGGCTGGCTTTCCACCATGACGACTGGCGCCACCGCGCCGACCTGCCGCTGCGCCGTACCCTCAAGGCCCAGCGGGCCGCCGGGCTGCAGGGGCCCTGCGTCAGCATCGTGGTGCCGGTGTTCAATACGCCGCTGCCCTTCTTCAAGCAGATGGTGCAGAGCGTGCGCCGCCAGACCTACCGGAACTGGCAGCTGGTGCTGGTGGATGCCAGCGATGCCGGGCATACGGCTCCCGGTTCTCTGGCGCAGCGGCTGGCCCGGCAGGACAGCCGGATCACCTATCAGAAGATCGAAAACGGCGGTATCGCCGCCAACACGACGGCGGGCTTCGCCGCCGCTACGGGGGAATACCTGGCCCTGCTGGACCACGACGATGTGCTGTACCCCAACGCCCTGTTTGAATGTGTGCAGACCATACAAAAGACAGGGGCGGACTTTGTGTATAGTGACGAGATCGTTCTCTCGGCCGATTTGAAAAAGCTGGGCGGCTACCACTTCAAGCCGGACTTTGCGCCGGACTACCTGCGGGGCGTCAACTTCATCACTCATCTGGCGGTGTTCAGCCGCGCCCTGCTGGACAAGGCGGGCGCGTATGAGTCCAGCGAGTACGACGGCGCGCAGGATCACGACCTGTTCCTGCGCCTGACCGAAAAAGCGCAGAGGATCGAGCACATCAAACGGGTGCTCTATATCTGGCGGGGCCATGCCGGCTCCACCGCCGCGGGCATGGAAGCCAAACCCTACGCCGTGGCGGCGGGGGAGAAGGCGGTCAACGCGCAGCTTGCGCGCCTGGGCCTGCCCGGCCGCGCCATGGCCGTGCCCGACGCCCCCGGCGCGTTCCAGGTGCGGTATGAGCTGACGGGCCGCCCGCTCGTCAGTGTGCTGATCCCCAACAAGGACCACACCGACGATCTGGACCGCTGCCTGACCAGCCTGTACAAAAATGCCGGGTACGACAACTTTGAGGTGCTGGTCATCGAGAACAACTCCACCGACCCCGCCACCGAAGCCTACTACCAGACCCTGCCCGGCCGGTTCGACCGCTGCCGGGTGGTGCGGTATGAGGGGCCTTTCAACTTCTCGGCCATCAACAACTTCGGCGCGCGGTTCGCCGCGGGCGAACACCTGCTGCTGCTCAATAACGACATCGAGATCCTGTCCCCGGACTTCCTGCGGGAGCTGCTCAGTTACAGCCAGCGCCCCGACGTGGGCGCGGTGGGGGCCAAGCTCTACTATCCCGACGATACGATCCAGCACGCGGGCGTGCTCATGGGCATCAACGGCAGCGCGGGCCACAGCCACAAAAGCTACCCCCGCACGGCGGTGGGCGATATGTACCGTCTGGTCACCACGCAGGACTATATGGCCGTTACCGGCGCCTGCCTGATGACGAAGGCGGCGCTTTACCGCGCGATGGACGGCCTGGATGAAGAAAAGTTCGCCGTGGCCTACAACGACGTGGACTACTGCCTGAAACTGTGGGAGCAGGGCCTGCTCAACGTCTACACCCCGCGCGCCGAAGCCTACCACTACGAGAGCAAGAGCCGCGGGCTGGACACCCTTTCCGAGAACGCGCGCCGCTACGAGCGCGAAAAGGCCAACTTCTACGCCAAATACAAGCAGTATATCGACCAGTACGACCCCTACTACAACCCCCATTTCAACAACCTGTTTGAAAACTTCGGCCTGAAATAAGGAGGCCCTGCCATGAAAAACCGCTTTGATACCCAGCTCCTCATCGAGGGGCATGACCTCGACGAGGACGTGATCCACGAGGGCATCCTGCACTGCGCCGAGGGCGACTGCCTGCTGGTGGTGGGGGACGAGGACCTCATCAAGGTCCACTACCACACCGACACGCCCTGGAAGGTGCTGGAATACGCCGCCACCCAGGGCGATATCCATACCATCATCATCGAAAATATGGAGCGGCAGGCCGACGGCCTGCACGGTTGACGCCATGAGCCTGGAAACAAAACGCATCAGGGAACTGTTCGGCTACGCCCGCACCCTGACCCGTGAGCAGGGCGTGGGGGTCATGGCCGCCCGCGCGGCGGGCTTTTTCAAGCGGCGCTTTTTTGGCAAACGGGCGCGTTACCTGCCCGCGGCCAAAACGCTGGAAGCCCAGCGGGCGGACGCGGCGCAGAACGCGGCCAACTGGCCCGTCATCAGCATCCTGACCCCGCTGTACAACACGCCGCCGCGCTTTTTGCAGCAGTTTTTGGACAGCGTGCAGGCCCAGACGGCCCCCAACTGGCAGCTTGTGCTGGCGGACGCCAGCGACGAGGCCCACGCCGAAGTGGGCCGCATGGCGCAGGAACGGGCCGCCCGTGACCCCCGCATCGTTTACCGAAAGATCGAGAACGGCGGCATCGCGGCCAACACCAACGCGGCCGCCCAGCTAGCCACGGGGGCGTATCTGGCGCTGGCCGACCACGACGATATGCTGGCCCCCCATGCGGTCTACTGCATGGGAAAGGCCCTGGCCGAAAGCGGGGCGGACTTCGCCTACAGCGACGAAGCCCTGTTCGAAAAGACCCCCCAGCGCCCCCGCGTGGGGCACTTCAAGCCGGATTACGCCCCCGAATACCTGATGGCCGTCAACTACATCTGCCATCTGGCGGTGTTCCGCCGCAGCCTGTATGAAGCGGTGGGCGGCGAACGCCCCGAATGTGACGGCGCGCAGGACCACGACCTGTTCCTGCGCCTTATTGACGAGATGCAGCGCCGGGACCCGGCAGCCAGACCGCTGCACATCCCCCAGGTGCTGTATTACTGGCGGGTGCACGCGGCGTCCACCAGCGGCGGCACCGCCGCCAAACCCTATGTGGAAGCCGCCGCCCGCAAGGCCGTGGCCGACCACCTGGCCGCCACCGGCCGCCGCGGCACGGTGGAAGCGGGCAAGTTCCCCGGCACCTGCCATGTGGTGTGGCAGATCCCGGACCCGCAGCCGCTGGTCTCCATCCTGATCCCCAGCAAAGACCACACCGACGATCTGGAGACCTGCCTGCACAGCCTGTATGCCAGGACCACCTACGAGAACTTCGAGGTCATCGTCATCGAGAACAACTCCACCGACCCCGCCACCGAAGCCTATTATAAAAAGCTGCCCCAGCGGTATGACCGCGCCCGGGTGGTGCGCTATAAGGGCGGGTTCAATTTCAGCCGCATCAACAATTTTGGCCGCAAGTATGCCGCGGGCAGTTATCTGCTGCTGCTGAACAACGATGTGGAGGTCATCAACGGCGACTGGCTCACCCAGATGGTGGGCGAGTGCAGTCAGCCCGGCGTGGGCATCTGCGGGGCCATGTTGTACTACCCCGACGATACGATCCAGCACGCGGGCATCATCACGGGGCTGGGCGGCTACGCGGGCCACAGCCACAAATACCACAAGCGGGGCGGCAGCGGGTATATGTTCCGGCTGGCTACCGTGCAGGACTTTTCCGCCGTGACGGCGGCCTGCCTGCTGGTGCGCACCGCCGTCTTTGACGCGGCCCACGGCCTGGACGAAAAGCTGACCGTGGCCTACAACGACGTGGACTTCTGCCTGCGCGTGCGGGACGCGGGCTGGCGCATCGTCTGGACGCCCTACGCGGAACTGTACCACCATGAGAGCAAGTCCCGCGGTTCCGACGAGAAGGACCCCGCCAAACAGGCGCGCTTTGCCGCCGAACATGACCGCCTGTACGAAGTACACGGGCGGGACAATATCCTGCACGACCCCTACTATAACCCGGCGCTCTCGCTGGATTATGAGGATTTTCGTGAAAGCGGCGATCTGCGCCACCTGAAATAAACAGAAAAAGCCCCGTGCGCCATGCGGCGCGCGGGGCTTTTGGCTTATCTGATTGGGGTCACTGCACGGTGGTCTGCAGCTGCGGCGCGCCGCCGGCCAGTTCCTCGGCAGTCAGGGGCGCGGGAGCCGCGGCGGGCTGGTCCAGCTTTTCGCGTGCCACGGCCAGCATCAGCTTGATGCGGTTCTCCTGGTTGACGCGGGTGGCGCTGGGATCGTAGTCCACGGGGGTGATGTTGGCGTCGGGGTGCAGGGCGCGGATCTTGTTGATCATGCCCTTGCCGACGATGTGGTTGGGCAGGCAGCCGAAGGGTTGGGCGCAGACGATGTTGCCGTAGCCGCCCTCGACCAGTTCCAGCATTTCGGCGGTGAGCAGCCAGCCTTCGCCCATCTTGGCGCCCAGAGAGATGATGCCCTCGGGCTTTTTCATCAATTCACGGAAGGAACCCGGCGCATAGAAGCCATAGCGGCGCATGGCCTCGTAGCTGGCCACGCCGATGGAATCCAGCCAGCCCAGCAGGGCGTCGGCCCCGCCGGCCACCAGCTTGCTGCCGCCGTACAGATTCACGTCGATGGTGGTATTGGCGATGCAGTACTGCACAAAGCCCATCAGGCCCGGCAGGTTCACCTCGCAGTCCTGGCTTTCCAGGAACTTTTCCAGGTCGTTGTTGCCAAGGGGGGAGTACTTGACGTAGATCTCGCCCACCACGCCGACCTTGACCTTGGGCACGCGGGTCATCGGGATCGACGCATAGTCGGCGGCGATCTCCGGGAAGCGCTTCTTCATATCCCGCGCCGAATAGTTGCGGTCGCTGCGGATCCACTCCTGGATGCGGGCGATCCATTTTTCGGTCATGGCGTCGGCGTCGCCCTTATGATCCTCATAGGGGTGGGTCTGGCTGCGCAGGGCCGCCAGCATATCGCCGTAGAAGATGGCCGCGATGACCTTGCGCAGCAGCGGCACCGTCAGCGGCAGGCCGCTGCCTTTTTCCAGGCCGGAAAAGTTCAGCGACGCCACCGGGATGTTGCCGTACCCGGCCTTGACCAGCGCCTTGCGCAGCAGCTTGATGTAGTTGGACGCCCGGCAGCCGCCGCCCGTCTGGGTGATGAGCAGCGCCGTATGTTCCAGGTCGTATTTGCCGCTGTTCAGCGCGTCCAGGAACTGGCCGATGACCAGCAGGGCGGGGTAGCAGGTGTCGTTGTGGACGTATTTCAGGCCCAGCTGGGCCACCTCGCTGCCGCAGTTGCCCAGCACTTCGGTCTGGTAGCCTTCGCTGGCCAGCGCCGCCTGCATCAGGCGGAACTGGGTCACCGCCATGTTGGGGATCAGGATCTTATGGGTCTTTACCATGTCCTTGGTAAAATTGGGGGTCACATATTCCATACACTTTGCCTCATCTCATGGGGGAAAAACGGGCGGCTCAGGCCTGCCCGGCGGCTTCGCGGCGTTCTTCCAGCGCGGCGAACAGGCTGCGCAGCCGGATGTTGACGGCGCCCAGGTTGGTGATCTCGTCGATCTTCAACTGGGTGTACAGCTTGCCGCCCGCCTGCAGGATCTCGCGGGTCTCGTCGGTGGTGATGGCGTCCAGCCCGCACCCGAAGGAAACGAGCTGAACCAGATCCATATCGGGCTGGGTGGTGCAGTACCGCGCCGCGGCGTACAGGCGGCTGTGGTAGGTCCACTGGTTCAGCACCGAGGTCTGGAACTTTTCCTCGTGCCAGCTCACCGAATCTTCGGTCACGACGGCGGCGCCCTGGCGGATGATGAGCTGGTCGATGCCGTGGTTCACTTCCGGGTCCACATGGTAGGGACGGCCCGCCAGCACGATGATGTGGCGGCCTTCCTTGCGGGCCGCCGCGATGATCTGGGTGCCCTTGTCGCGCACCTGCTGCATATGGCGGGCGTATTCCGCATAGGCGGCGTCGATGGCGTCATGCACGGCCTTTTTGTCAAGGCCGGGGAAGGTCCGGGACAGCGATGCATAGAAATGCTTGTAGAAGTCCTTGCGCCGTTCCAGGTTGAAGTAGTCGTACAGCAGCGGCAGATTTTCCAGTTCGGGGCAGTTGCCGGCCAGCACTTCGGGGTAGTAGGCGACCACCGGGCAGTTGTAGTGGTTGTCGCCCAGGTGTTCGTCCAGATTGTAGCTCATGCAGGGGTAGAACACCGCGTCCACGCCCTGCTGCGCCAGCCAGTGGATGTGCCCGTGGCTCAGTTTGGCCGGGAAGCAGGCGGTATCGCTGGGGATGGTGGCCTGCCCGGCCTGGTACAGCTTGCGGTTGGAGAAGGGGCTCACCACCACGGCGAAGCCCAGCTTCGTAAACAGCGTATGCCAGAACGGCAGCAGTTCATACATATTCAGGCACAGCGGGATGCCGATGCGCGCGCGGGGATGTTCGGGCGCGGGCGCGCTGCGGTACTGTTCCAGCAGTTGCAGCTTGTAGGCGTAAAGGTTCAGGTCCTCGTTATTGGCCTTGCCGGTCACCGGCTTGTCGCACCGGTTGCCGGAGATGTAACGCTTGCCGTCCGCAAAGACGTTGACGGTAAGCTGGCAGTGGTTGCCGCAGCCCTGGCACTGCACGGTGTTGACCTTCTGGCTGAAATGCTCCAGCTCTTCCTCGGTCAGCACGGTGCTGCGGGCGCCCGCGTCCGCGTGGCTGCGCCCGTGCAGGGCCGCGCCGTAAGCGCCCATCAGACCGGCGATGTCGGGCCGGATGACGTTGACGCCCATCTCCTTTTCAAAGGCGCGCAGCACGGCTTCGTTGTAGAAAGTGCCGCCCTGCACCACGATGTTGCGGCCCAGTTCTTCGGGGCTGGAAGCGCGGATGACCTTGTACAGCGCGTTCTTGACGACCGAGATCGAAAGCCCCGCGCTGATGTTCTCGATGGAAGCGCCGTCCTTCTGCGCCTGCTTGACCGAAGAGTTCATGAACACCGTGCAGCGGCTGCCCAGGTCCACGGGCTTGTCGGCAAAAAGGCCCAGGGCTGCAAATTCCTTCACGTCATAGCCCAGCGCCTGGGCGAAGGTCTGCAAAAAGCTGCCGCAGCCGGAGGAACAGGCTTCGTTCAGGAAGATGTTGCTGATGGCCCCGTCCTCGATCTTGAAGCACTTCATATCCTGGCCGCCGATGTCGATGATGAAGTCCACATCGGGCAGAAAGTGCTTGGCGGCGGTAAAGTGGGCCACCGTTTCCACCAGGCCGCGGTCACAGTGGAAGGCGTTCTTGATGAGTTCTTCGCCGTAGCCGGTGGTCGTCACGCTGGCGATCTGCAGGCCGGGGTGGTCCTGGTACAGTTTGAGCAGGGTGTCCCGCACCAGCGGCACGGGGTTGCCCAGGTTGGGGCGGTAGCTTTCAAACAGGATGTTGGCGTCCTGGTCGATGACCACCAGCTTGATGGTGGTGGAACCGGAGTCGATGCCGATGTGTACCGGCCCGCACTGGGCGCTGAACGGCAGGCAGGGCACCGTGGCTTTCAGGTGGCGGGCATGGAAGGCCTCGTACTCGTCCTTGTCCGCGAACAGCGGCGGCAGGCTCACATAGGTGGCCGTGGCGCTGTAGTCGTCCAGCCTGCGGGCGACTTCGTGCAGGTCGTGTTCCTCGTCGGCGTAGTACGCCGCGCCCAGCGCCACATACAGCAGGCTGTTTTCGGGGCAAAGGCCCTGCACGCCCAGGGTCTTGTCAAAACTCTGGCGCAGCGTCTTGTTGAAGGTCAGCGGCCCGCCCAGATAGACGATGTTGCCCTGGATGGGGCGGCCCTGGGCCAGCCCGGCGATGGTCTGGTTGACCACGGCCTGATAGATCGACGCGGCGATGTCCCCGGCCTGGGCGCCCTGGTTGATCAGCGGCTGGATGTCGCTCTTGGCGAACACGCCGCAGCGGGACGCGATGGTGTAGGTGCGGGTGGCGGTCTGGGCGGCGGCGTCCATCTCGTCGGCGCCCATCTTCAGCAGGGTCGCCATCTGGTCGATGAACGCGCCGGTGCCGCCCGCACAACTGCCGTTCATGCGGACCTCGGTGCCGCCGGTCAGGAACAGGATCTTGGCGTCCTCGCCCCCCAGCTCGATGATGCAGTCGGTGCCGGGCACCAGGCGGTTGGCCGCCACGCGGGTGGCGAACACTTCCTGCACAAAGGGGACCTTGCAGCTGTCCGCCAGGCCCATGCCGGCGGAGCCGGAAATGGCAAGGAAGGCGCGGCCGTCGGGCAGGTACTCGGCGGCGACCTTTTCCAGCAGCGCCTTGCCTTTTTCCAGAATATGGCTGAAATGACGTTCGTAAGTGGAAAACAGAAGTTTCCCGGCGTTGTCCAGCACAACGCATTTAATGGTGGTGGAACCAATGTCCAGACCAACTCTCATGGATCAAACCTCCTGGGAAAACGGGAAAAAATTGCGGGGCAAACGGCGTTTTGCCGCAGGTCTCTGGCGTGGAAGAATCAAAACGACATACTCCCACCGATACCACACTGTTTTATTCTACATTTTTTTTCACGTTTTTGCAAGAGAAAATCGTGGAAAAACCGACGGTTCCCCGCAAAAAGCACCGAAGCGGCGCAGAAAAAATTCTGCGCCGCTTCGGTGTCAAAAGAAAAGAGGAGTATGGATGAAAAAACTTGGGGTCCCTGTCCTCGTTCCGGGTCCCTGCTCCCTTCCTGAGGACACTTACAGTATACCGGCCTTTTGTGACAAAGGGGTGAAAAAAATCCAAATAAATTGCGAAAGAAATCAAAACAAACTATAAACGGCCGGCGGCGGTCGTACAAAGGGAAAAAATCCGGCAAAATTTTCGGAATATAATGCAAAAGTGCGTCGTATATGATATGATGGTAGAAACACCTGCGGGCGCTCGCAGATCGCCGCGCCGGGCAGACGGGAAAGGGGGAGAGGCAGCCATGCCGAACCGGGTCAATTACCAGCTTGCGATGGAGAAGGTCCTTGACGGCCTTGCAGCCGAGGGCAGCCGGCCGCGCCTGCTGCTGCACGCCTGCTGCGCGCCGTGTTCCAGCGCCACGCTGGAACGGCTGGCCGGCCATTTTGAACTGACGGTGCTGTATTACAACCCCAACATCTACCCCCCGGCGGAATACCGCCGCCGGGAACAGGAACTGGAACGCTTTGTGCGGCAGGCAGGGTACCGCTTCCCGGTGGTGGAACTGCCCTATGACCCGCAGGAATTTTACGACGCCGTGCGGGGGCTGGAACAGGAGCCGGAAAAAGGCGCGCGCTGTACCGTATGCTACCGCCTGCGGCTGGAACAGGCCGCGCGGTACGCGGCGGAACACGGGTTCGCATGGTTCTGCACGACGCTGTCCATCTCGCCCATGAAGGACCCCGTGCGCATCAACGAACTGGGGGCGGAACTGGGCGCGCAGTACGGCGTGCGGTTCCTGCCCAGTGAATTCCGCAAAAAAGACGGCTACCGGCGCAGCCTGCAGCTCAGCGCCGAATACGGGCTTTACCGGCAGGATTACTGCGGGTGCGTGTTCAGCAGGCGGGCGCGCGGCATACAGGACGAAGCATGACACAGCGGCCCCCTGCGGCCGGAGAGAGGGAAGGATGCAGAAAAAGATCCTGGTGGCGCTGCCCCTGTCGGACCGGCAGCGCGAGGTGATCCGCCGGGCCGCGCCGGCGTTTGAATACCGCTTCACCACCGAGCCGTCCGCCACGCAGGAAGAAGTCTGCTGGGCGGACGCGATCCTGGGCAACGTGCCGGTGGAACTGATCCGCCGCAACGACCATCTGGAATGGTTCCAGTCCAACTTTGCCGGGCCGGACCCCTATCTGGAACCCGGCGTGCTGCCGCCGGGCTGCCTTGTCACCAACGCCACGGGGGCCTATGGCCTTGCCATCAGCGAGTGGATGCTGGGCATGTGGCTGGCCCTTGCCAAGGACCTGCTTCTCTACCGGGACCGCCAGCGGCAGCAGTGCTGGCAGGCCATCGAGCGCCCGGTGCGCTCCATCGCCGGTTCGCGGGTGCTTTGCGTGGGGCTGGGGGACATCGGCGGCAGCTTTGCCCGCCGGGCCAATGCCCTGGGCGCGGAGGTTGTGGGGGTGCGCCGTCAGGCGGCCCCCGCCCCGGACTACTGCCTGCGGGTGGTGGGCGCAGGGGACCTGGACGCCGAACTGCCCCAGGCCGACGTGGTGGCCCTGAGCCTGCCGGGCACGCCGGAAACGGCCCGCCTGTTTGACGCGGCGCGCCTGGCCCGCTGCAAGCGGGGCGCGATTTTTATCAATGTGGGGCGGGGCTGTACGGTGGACCATGACGCCCTGGCCGCAGCGGTGGCCAGCGGCGCGCTGTATGGGGCGGCGCTGGATGTGACCGACCCTGAACCGCTGCCGCCGGACCACCCGCTCTGGCGGCTGGATACCGTGCTGATCACGCCGCATATCTCGGGGCGGTTCAGCCTGCCCCGCACGCTGGAAAACATCGTGGAGATCTTTGCGCACAACCTGCGGCGGTACGCCGCGGGGCAGGCGCTGGATAACCAGATGAGCCGCCGCACCCATTATGTCAGCGCGGATACCCCCGGCCGCCGCCTGACCTGTGAATGACGAATGAAAAAGGAGTTCCCATGGATTTCTATCAACTGACTTATCTGTTCTTTGCCTATTCCTTCCTGGGATGGCTGGGCGAAGTCCTCAACAACGCCGTGCGCAAGCACCGCTATCAGGACTGCGGTGTGCTCAACGGGCCGCTGTGCATCCTGTACGGTATCGGCGGCATCATCATCAGCTTCACGCTGGGCGACCTGCAGCAGAACTGGATCTTCCTGTTCGGGCTGGGCGCCGTCTACGCCACCGTGCTGGAATGGATCGCCGGGCATATTCTGGAACTGGTCAGCCACACCCGCTGGTGGGACTACAGTGACCGCAAATGGAACCTGGACGGCTACATCTGCCTGGGGGCCTCGCTGCTGTGGGGCCTGCTCAGCGTCGTTCTGATCAAGTGGGGCAACCCGCTGCTGCTGTTCCTGTTCCACCTGATGCCCGGCGGCGTGCGGGCGGTGGTGGTCTGGGTGCTGGTGGTGCTGTTTGCCATCGACGCCGTGGGCACGCTGCTGACGATGCTGGGCCTGCGCTACCGCTGGCCCCCGGCGGAAGCGGTGGAGAACCGCCTGGCAAGCCTGACGCTGCGCGCCGGGCTGTGGATCCTGGGCCGGGTCGAAGGCCGTATGACCAAGGCCCACCCCACCGCGAACTTTGTACGCGTCAAAAAAGCCAAACCGCAGGTGTTCGCCGCGGGGTGCAGCCCCTACAAGATCGCGCTGCTGTTCATCGTCGGCGCGTTCCTGGGCGATATTGTCGAAACGATCTTCTGCCGCATCACGGCCGGGTACTGGATGAGCCGTTCCAGCGTGGTGTGGGGGCCGTTCTCCGTCGTGTGGGGGCTGGCCCTTGCGCTGGCGACCCTGCTGCTGTACCGCTATAAGGACAAATCCGCAAGCTGGCTCTTTGTGACCGGCACGCTGCTGGGCGGCGCGTATGAGTACCTGTGCAGCGTCTTTACCGAGGTCGTGTTCGGCGCGGTGTTCTGGGACTACAGCGCCATCCCCTTCAACCTGGGCGGCCGTATCAACCTGCTGTACTGCTTCTTCTGGGGCTTTGCGGCCGTGGCCTGGTTCAAAGTGGCGTTCCCGCCGATCGAACGCCAGATCGAACGCATCCCGCGCACCTTCGGCAAAGTCGTGACTTGGGCGCTGTGCGTGTTCATGGCTGTGAACATGATCGTCAGCGCGATGGCGCTGGTGCGCTATAATGCCCGCATCGAGGGCGAACCCGCCCACAATCAGGTGGAAGTCTATCTGGACGCGCACTTTGATGACGCGCGTATGCAGAAGATCTACCCCAAAGCCGTGCATACCGGCTGACCCAAAAGAAACGAAAAACCAGCGGGCCGCAAGGTCCGCTGGTTTTGTTTGCCTTATTGCAGCAGAAAATACTGCCCCGAATAGTGCGTAAGATTGGTGCGCAGCCGCCCGTCCGCGAAGGACCAGCAGGCCGCCGGGCGGGGGCCGCCCCACTGTGCGTCGGCACTGTCCAGCAGCAGGCGGGCTTCCCGGCGGCCCGGCAGGGGAAGTTCGCAGCCCGGCAGGTCCGCGTCGTCAAAGTTCAGCAGGACCAGTACCTCCTGCCCGCCGCCCCGGCGCACAAAGGCAAAGACCGCGCGCCCCGGGGCGGGGCGGTCCAGCCAGGCGAAGCCGTCGCCCTCGTAGTCGCGGGCAAAGAACGCCGGGGTCTGGGCATACAGCCCCTGCAATGCCCGGAAAAATTCCGCAAAGGCCGCGCGCGGCCCGTCCAACTGCCAGTCCAGCGGGCGCTTTTCGTCCCATTCCCGCAGCATGCCCAGTTCGTTGCCCATAAAATTCAGCTTTTTGCCGGGGTGGGCGTACATGTACAGGTACAGCAGCCGGGCCTGGGCAAATTTTTCGGCGGGGCAGTCGCCGTACATCTTCTGTACGATGGCCGCTTTCCCGTGTACCACCTCGTCGTGGGAGAGCGGCAGCAGGTAGCGTTCGTTGTAAAAGTAGAACATCGAGAAGGTCAGCCGGTCGGGGCAGCGGCGGCGTTCCTCCGGCGGGGATTGCAGGTAGGCCAGCGTGTCGTTCATCCAGCCCAGGTCCCACTTGTAGTCAAACCCCAGCCCGCCCCGGTCGGTCGGGGCCGTCACCCCCGGCCGGGCCGAGGAATCCTCCGCGATCAGCAGCGCGCCGGGGCAGAGGGCTTTCAGCCCGGCGTTCATCGTCTGCAAAAAGCGCAGCGCCGCCAGGTTTTCGCCGCGTTCCGGCCGCCCCTGCCAGTAGATCAGGTTGCTCACAGCGTCCAGGCGCAGCCCGTCAAAGCCGAACTCCCGCAACCAGTAACAGGCCGCCGACTGCAAAAAGCTGCGTACCTCCCCGCGGGAATGGATGAAGTTGCAGCTTCCCCACTCGCTGTAGCCCACGTCCTGGTGGGGGTACTCATACAGGGCGGTGCCGTCGTAGCGGAACAGGCCGTAGTCGTTCACCGCAAAATGCACCGGCACAAAGTCCAGGATCACACCGATGCCCGCCCGGTGGCAGGCGTCGATCAGGAACCGCAGGTCGTCCGGGGTGCCGTAGCGGGCGGTGGGGCTGAAGAACCCTGTGGCCTGATACCCCCAGGATTCGTCGCAGGGGTGTTCGTTCAGCGGCATCAGTTCCAGAAGGTCATAGTGGTTTTCGGCCAGGTAGGGCACCAGCCGCGCCGCCAGTTCCCGGAAGGTGTAGAACGCGCCGGGCTCGCCGGGCTTTTGCCAGGACCCGGCGTGTATCTCATAGATATTGACGGCCTCGTGCGCCCAGTCCCGGCAGGGCGGGGCCGGGGCTTCGGCGGGCAGGGCGTACAGGACCGAGGCCGTGGCCGGGCGCAGTTCCGCAAAAAAGCCGTAGGGGTCGCAGTGGTCGGTCCAGCGGCCGTCCGGGCCACAGATCTTGTACTTGTACAGCATCCCCTGGGCGGCGCCGGGCACGGTGATCTCCCAGAAATTGCCGTCATAGACTTTCTGCATCGGGGTACCCTGCCAGCCGTTACATTCGGCGATCAGGTCCACCTGCCGCGCGCCGGGGGCAAAGGTGCGGAACACCGCACCCTCTTCGGTCAGGTGGCCGCCCAGCCAGGTGTAGGCGTCAAAAGAAAGCCCGGCGTAAAAATCCTGAAAGTTCATGGCATACCTCTTTAAAAAATAGACAACCGTTGGTTTTTATAGTATAGTGGTATCAGCAGTATAGCGGAAAACGGGCGGCGTGAAAAGCGGGGATTTGCCCCAAACGTCGGAAAACCGACCCATCGCCCAAATCGTCGGGCAGAGGAGCATCGTTGTGGACATTCGGATCACCAAAACAAGAAAGAGCATCGCGGACGCCTTTCTGGCGCTGCGCGCCCGCAAACCCATCGAGAAGATCACCGTCAAGGAACTGTGCGAAAAGGCGCAGATCAACAAATCCACCTTCTACACCCATTACCGGGATATCTACGACCTTTCGGAAGAGTTGGAAGCCCGGCTGGCGGACGAGATCACCGCAAGCCTGACCTGCCCCGAAGACCTGCTGGCCCACCCGGACCGCTTTGTGCAGGAGTTTGCCCGCGCCTACCGGGCGCGGCAGCCGCGGATCGGGGTGCTGTTTTCCGGCAGCCGCGCGCCGATGCTGCTGCCGCGCATCGAGAGCAGCCTGCAGCAGATGTTCTTTGAACAGCGGCCGGACTGCCGGGACGACGTGGCCGCCCGGGCTGTGTTCACGCTGATGATCTACGGCAGCTTCCATGCCTTTGAAAAACACCGCGCCCAAGGGGAGGACGCCGTGCTGGCGGCCCTGGCGCAGGCCGACCGGGAACTGGTCCGGCTGCTGGGCTGAAACGCCGGGACCGGGGGCAAAATTTGAATTTTTTGGCAGTCCGGCTTTGTATCTTGCGCCGTCTTATGCTATAATCATTCTGACAAAGAATGGACCCGGAATTTGTGAAAAATCACAGAGTGACCGAGGAGGGGTTCTGCCATGAGCCACGCAGACGTATTGGAGTATTATATCAAAGCCCAGAAGATGGGCCAGCGGGATTACCGTGAAAAAACGGCGGCCGGGGTGTCGCCGTATCTGCCGGTACTGGATGACCTGCTCAAGAACGTGCAGGTCGAAAACCAGCTTCCGCTGGGCCTGATCGAAGTGCCGCTGGATCTTCTGGTGGGCACCAAGACGGCGGGGCGCACGGCGGCGTTTGCCAGCAACTTTATGCCGCTGCTGGATTTCCGCACCGAGTTCGCCGCCAAGTGGACCAACCTCTGCAACGCCCACCTGGATGAAGGCATCCGCGACCCGGTGCGCTGCTTTGAGTATATGGGCAAGTTCTATGTGCAGGAAGGCAACAAGCGCGTCAGCGTGCTGAAGTTCTTCGGCGCCAGCAGCGTGATGGCCAACGTCACTCGCGTCGTGCCCAGCTACAGCGATGATCTGCAGGTGCGCCTGTACTATGAGTTCATGCACTACTACCCGCTGATCCGCACCTATACGCTGCGCTTTACCAAACTGGGCAGCTTTGCGCGTTTGCAGAAGCTGATGGGCAAAGGCCCGGAGGAAGCCTGGGGCGACGATGACCGCGCCGACATCCTTTCGCTGTACAATTGGGTGGGCAAGGCGTTCGAGGCCCACGGCGGGGACCAGCTTCGCTGCACCACCGGCGACGTGCTGCTGCTTCTGCTGCGCCTGTATTCCCGGCGGGAACTGGCCGACAGTTCCCCGGCCCAGCTTCGCCAGAAGCTGGACGCCCTGTGGGACGACGTGCTGGCCCTGCAGAACGAGGACCCCGTGGCCCTCAGCGTCAAACCGGCGGAACCCGCCAAGCAGAAAGATACGCTGATCGGGCGCATTTTGCCGGGCATCCGCACGGCCCCGCCCACCCACCTGAAGGTGGCCTTCGTCCACGAGCGCACGCCGGAGACCAGCGCCTGGACCAGCCAGCATGAATTCGGCCGCAGCCAGCTGGAGACCGTCTTGGGGGACAAGGTCGAGACCAGCGCCTATTTTGACGCCGTCCCCGGCGAGAACGCCGACACCCTGATGGAACAGGCCATCGAGGAAGGCGCCGACATCGTGTTCACCACCAGCCCCAAGCTGGTGGGCGCTTCGCTGCGCGCCGCGGTCAAGCACCCCCAGGTGCGCATCCTCAACTGCTCGATGGAGATGCCCTACGCCAGCATCCGCACCTACTATACCCGCGTGTATGAGGCCAAGTTCATCACCGGCGCTATCGCGGGGGCTATGTCCCGCGGGGACCGCATCGGCTATGTGGCGGACTATCCCAGCTATGGTATGCCTGCCAACATCAATGCCTTTGCCCTGGGCGCCCGCATGGCGAACCCGCGCGCCCGCGTGGAACTGTACTGGACCTGCCTGCCGGAGAAAGAGAACCCCCTGACGACCTTCTCCCGCAAGGGGGTCACGGTGGTGTCGGGCCACGATGCGCCCATCCCCGGCCATCCCCAGCGGGAGTTCGGCACCTTCCTGGTGGGGCCCGGCGGCGTCCTGCAGGACCTCGCCACCCCTTTCTGGCACTGGGGCCAGTTCTATGAGAACGTGGTGCGCAGCGTGCTGGACGGCGGCTGGACCCGCGATAAATCCGGCACCGACGGCCGCGCCGTCAACTACTGGTGGGGCATGAACAGCGGCGTCATGGACGTGCTGCTCAGCCGCGCCCTGCCGCCGGATGTGCAGCATCTGGCCCACATCCTGCGGGCGGGGGTCATCTCCGGCATGATCGACCCCTTCAACTGCCGCATCACGGCCCAGGACGGCACGGTCAAGAACGAGGGCAACAACGGCCTGGACCTGGAGGACATCGTCCACATGGACTGGCTGTGCGACGCCGTGGACGGGCACATCCCGGAATACGACGAACTGACGGAAGTTTCCCGCGCGATGTACCGCATGCAGGGCATCCACCGCGACCGGCTGCCTGCGGAGAAGGAGGCAGAACTATGAGACTGCTGGCTGTGGCTGATGAGGAGGACAAGGGCCTGTGGGATTACTACAGCCGTGAAAAACTGCAGGGCGCGGAGCTGATCCTGGCCTGTGGGGACCTGGATTACCGGTATCTGGAATTTCTGGCGACGATGGCGCCGGTGCCGGTATTCTATGTGCACGGCAACCACGATGAAAACTATGACCACCACCCGCCGGAGGGCGTGACCTGCCTGGACGACCGGGTGATCGTCCATAACGGGCTGCGCATCGCCGGGCTGGGCGGTGCCTGCCGCTACCGCACCGGCGCCTGGCAGTTCACCGAGGCCGAAATGCGCAAGCGGGTCAACCGCCTGCGCGCCAAGATCGACCGCTGCGGCGGGTTGGACGTGCTGGTGACCCACGCGCCGCTGCACGGCTACGGCGATATGACCGACCTGGCGCACCGCGGGTTCACGGTCTTTCATGAGCTGCTGGACCGCTACCGCCCGCAGCTCATGCTGCACGGCCATGTGCATATGAACTATGGTACCTGCCTGCAGCGGGAATACCAGTACGGCAGCACCCGGATCGTCAACTGCTACAGCCGCATGATCCTTGACGCGGAGCCGCCGCTCCCGCGGCCGCCGCGCCGCCGGATGCTGGGGCTCGGACAGCGATAAACAGTAAGGAGAAGTTACGATATGACCAAGATCACAGTCTTTGGCGCCGGCACCTGGGGGATCGCACTGGCCCGCCTGCTGGCCGTCAACGGACGGGACGTTACGGTGTGGAGCGCCATCCCGGAGGAACTCAAGTCCCTCAGCGTCACCCACCGCCACCCCAACCTGCCGGGGATGGAACTCCCCGCGACCATGCACTATACGGCCGACATCGGGGAAGCCTGCGCCGGCAGGGACATCCTGCTGTTTGCGGTGCCGTCGCCCTTTGTGCGCGCCACCGCCAAAAAGGCCGCGCCCTATATCCCCGAAGGGCAACTGATCGTGGACGTGGCCAAGGGCATCGAGGACAAGACCCTGATGACCATGAGCGAGATCATCGAGGACGAACTGCGCAAGTGCGGCCGCACGGCCCGTGTGGTGGCTCTGTCCGGCCCCACCCACGCCGAGGAGGTCGCCCGCGATATGCCCACGCTGATCGTGGCCGCCAGCGAGGACGAGGAAGCCGCCAAAACGGTGCAGAAGATCTTTTCCACGCCGTCCTTCCGCGTCTATACCAACACTGACCGCCGCGGCACCGAGCTGGGCGGCGCGGTCAAGAACGTCATCGCGCTGGCGGTGGGCATCGCCATGGGCCTGGGCTACGGCGACAACGCCAAAGCGGCGCTCATCACCCGCGGCAACGCCGAACTGGCCCGCCTGGGCGCGGCCATGGGCTGCCGGGCCGAGACTTTCTCCGGCCTTTCGGGCATGGGGGATCTGATCGTCACCTGCACCAGCATGCACAGCCGCAACCTGCACGCCGGTATGCTGCTGGGCCGCGGCCGCACCGCCGAGGAAGCCAAGGCCGAGGTGGGCCAGGTGGTGGAGGGCATCAACGCCCTGCCCGCCGCCCGCCGCCTTGCCCGCAAATATAAAGTGGAAATGCCCATCGTGCAGAGCGTGGACGCCATCCTGAACGGCCGCCTGGCCGCCGGGGATGCGTTGGCCACCCTGATGGGCCGCGGCCTCAAGCGGGAGTAAAGCCCGCCCTGCCGGGGTGCGCCCGGCGGAAAAAACATACCATAGGAACGGCCTGTGCGGCGCAGCGCCCTGCATACGGCCGCCTGCCCCCGCGTACACTATACGCGGGGGGATTTTTTGTATGTCGTCTTATGTACAGCGCCTGCGGGGGCGGCTGGCCGCGCGCCCGTCCCTGGATGTGCCGTTTCTGGCATTGCTGCTGGTCCTGCTCTGTTACGGGCTTATCATGCTGTTTTCGGCCGGGTATGCGGTGGCGCTCTACCGCCGCGGCGATGCCTACACCTACATCCGGCCCCAGCTTTTGTTCGCGGTACTGGGGGTGGCGGCCATGTACGCCGCCAGCCTGATCGACTACCATATCTGGCATAAGCTGGCCTGGCCGCTGATGGGCATTTCTCTGGTGCTGCTGGTCGTGGTGCTGTTCATGCCGGAATATAACGGCTGCAAACGCTGGATCGTGATTCCGGGCCTGGGCACCCTGCAGCCCAGCGAGATCGCCAAATTCTCGGTGGTGCTGGTATTTTCCCACATCATATCGCTCAACCACGACCGCATGAAGAACTTCTCCACCGGGGTGCTGCCTTTCGGGCTGATCCTGGGCGTGGTGGCGGTGCTCATGCTGCTGGAACCGCACCTGTCCGGCACGCTGCTGATCCTGTCCATCGGCGCGGTGCTCATGTTCGTGGGCGGCACCGGGCTCAAATGGTTCGGCATCGCCGGGGGCCTGGGGGTGGGGGCCATCGCCGCGGCCATCATCGCCCTGCCGGAACTGGTACCCTACGCCACCGACCGTCTGGCTTCCTGGCAGGACCCCTTCGCGGACCCGCTGGGGGAGGGGCACCAGACCATCCAGAGCCTGTATGCCATCGCATCCGGCGGGCTGACGGGGTTGGGGCTGGGCAACAGCCGCCAGAAGTACCTCTATGTGCCGGAGCCGCAGAACGACTTCATCTTCTCGATCTTATGCGAGGAACTGGGTTTTGTGGGCGCGGCGCTGGTGGTGCTGCTGTTTTTGCTGCTGCTGTTGCGCGGCATCTCCATCGCCGTGCGCGCGCGGGATAAGTTCGGCGCGCTGCTGGTGGTGGGCTTTGTGGTGCAGGTGGTGCTGCAGGCCGTGCTGAACATCGCGGTGGTCACCAACACCATCCCCAATACCGGCATCAGCCTGCCATTTTTTTCCTCCGGCGGCACCAGTCTGATGATGCTTTTGGGCGAAATGGGCATTGTACTGTCGGTTTCCCGCCAGGCGGACATGGTATAGCGGCGGACAAATTCCGACAAAATTTCACAGGGCTGCGGTTGAAACCCGCGGCCTTTTGCCGTATAATAGAACAGTATTTGAAAAAATGGACGGAGGTGGGGACGTGCAGGCTGCCAAAAGCCGGAAGCAGCCCTTTGCGCTGCGGGCGCTGGCGGTGTTCGGCGTCACGCTGGGGCTGCTGTTTTTGTTGCTGCTGGGGGCCTGCGCGCTGCCCGGCGGGCCGGTGCGGGCGCACCTGGCCGATTCGGCCCGCACCATCCAGCAGGAGGGGCTGTACCCCGCGTACTTCGGTTTCAAGCTGTTCCAGATGGACAACTACACCGACACCCTGATGCTGATGGAGGCGGCCACCGCCGACGAGACCGGCCCGCTGACGGCCATGATGACCAACACCGTCTACAATGTGGATAACTTCGAGACGCTGGGGGACGATCTGGCCGCCTACCTGGAAGCCCGCGCAAGCGGCGACCCTGCCGCGGTGCAGGCCGCCGGGCTGGAGCCGTTCTCCTACGCGCGGTACTGGCACGGGTATCTGATCTGGCTGCGGCCGCTGCTCTGCCTGATGCCCTACACCGGGGTGCGGGCGGTGCAGTATGTGGCGCTGTTTGCGCTGCTGGCCGCCGTGCTGGTGCTGCTGCGCCGCCGCTGCGGCAGGCCCGCGGCCGTATGGTTCGCAGTCAGCCAGTTGTTGGTCACGGTGTTCTGGGTGCCCCACCAGATCCAGTATTTCACCTGCTTCGCGCTGGCCTATGCCGGCTGCGTCTGGGTGCTGGCAAAGCCCCGCCGCAGCGACGCGCTCTGCCTGTGCCTGGTGGCGCTGGGCGTGGCCACGGCTTTCTGCGACCTGCTGGTGACCCCGGTGCTCACGCTGGGGCTGCCCATGGCCTGCTGGCTGCTGCAGCCGCAGCAGCGGCTGCGCGCCGGGGGCCGCCAGTGCGCGCTGTGCGTGGGCGGATGCCTGTGCTGGGGCGTCGGCTACGGCTTGTGCTGGGCCGCCAAGTGGGTGCTGGCCGCCCTGATCACCGGGCAGAACGTGATCGCCGACGCGCTGCATCAGATCGGCGTGCGCACGGCGGCGGATACCTGGCACGGCATGACGCTGACCTGGGGGAACATCTTCCGCTTCGTGTACGACACATTGCAGGGGCGGGGGCTGTTCTGGCCGCTGGTCGTGGCGGCGGTGCTGGCCGTCGCGCTCTTTGTGTGCTGCCTGCGCAGCCGCGCGGCGCTGGTCCGCGCGCTGCCGCTGGGCTTTGCGGCGGTGCTGCCGCTGCTGTGGTTTGCGGCGCTGCGGGCGCACAGCATCCAGCACGGCTGGTTCACCTGGCGCGCGCTGGGGCTCACACTGTTTGCGGGCATGGCCTTTGTGTATTATGCCTGTGATCCTCGCACGGCGCTGCGCCGTTTGAAACAAAAAGGGAAACGTATATGAACACGACGGAAGAAAAAACCAAAACCACCACACAGCCCCAGGCGGACGAACCGAAGCCGCCGCGCAAAAAGCTGCCCCGCTGGGCCAAGATCCTGCTGGGCGTGGCCGTGGTGCTGCTGGCGCTGGGCGCCATGGCGGCGCTGTACGTCAACGGCAAGCTGGACCTGCTGCAGTATGATGACGGCAGCATCAGCGAAGTGGGCAGTATCGACGCGGGCGAGGACCAGGACCTGGACGCCACGGGCTTGGTACATAACGACGAGGAGATGGAGATGCCCGAGGGCAGCCCCTTTGCGGATGAGGACGTGCTCAACATCCTGCTGATCGGCACCGACGAGCGCACCGAGGCCGTCAACGACGCCGACGCCTTCACCCATCTGAACCAGCTTGACGGCACCGAGGACACCACGGAATTCAGCGCGGACGCCCGTGCCGACACGCTGATCCTCGTTTCGTTGAATATCAAGGAGGACACCATCAAGCTGGTGTCCATCGAGCGCGGCACCGGCGTGCCGATTTTGCTCGACGGGTACGAGGGCCAGTACGACTGGATCACCCATACCTTCCGCTACGGCGGCCCCAAGCTGACGATGGACACCGTCGAGGACTGCTTCAACATCCAGGTGGACCATTATGTGCGCGTGAACTTCAACTCCTTCGTGCAGATCGTGGACGCCGTGGGCGGCGTGGACATCGAGATCACCGACATGGAAGCCAAGGCCCTCAACTGGGAGGTGCCTTCCAACTCCATGCTGATCGTCGACAAGGTGGAACCGGGCCTCAACCATTTCGACGGCTACACGGCGTTGCAGTATGCCCGCCTGCGCAAGATCGACAACGACTGGAAACGCATCGAGCGCCAGCGCACCGTCATTGCGGCGGTGCTGGATCAGGTCCGCAACGCCAGCGTGGCGGACCTGGACAATCTGCTCAACACCGTGCTGCCGCTGGTGCAGACCAACTTCACCAAATCCGAGATCGCGGCCCTGCTGGTACAGCTTCCGGGCTTCCTGGGGGCGGAGATCGAACAGCTCTCGATGCCGCTGCAGGGGACTTACGGCGTGCGCACCGATATGGACGACCGCCTGATGTACGACCCCGACTGGACGGTGAACGTCAAGGCGCTGCAGGACTTCCTGTATAACGGCGAGAGCGCCGAGGAAGTGATCGCCGCCACGCCCGAAACGGCTGCGGCGGAGGAAGAACAGGCCGAAGATAAGCAGGATACCGGCGAGGATCCGGCGGAGGAAGATTCCGCCTGGGACCGCGAGAGCGACCCGGCGGAAAGCTACATCCGCCAGAATATGCACACGGTGGACCTGGAATATCCGCTGGATACCAGCGATTTTGGCAGCAGCGACTACCGGCTGTTTATGGCCGGGCTGGGCGGCGGCCGTAACGCCGACGTGCAGGGCACGCTGACGCAGTATCTGGCCGGGCAGGGCGTGCGTGTGCTGGCCGTGCCCGACGGCGCGGCCGCAGGCATCCTGCTGGACCGCTATCTCCAGACCGGGGACACGCTGGCGCTGGAACGCTACCTGCTGACCCACCCCGCCGCCGACCGCGCCAAGCTGCGCACCATGTGGCAGGACCTTTACGCCTGGTATCCGGGCGGGCTCCGGGCTGTGGGCCTGGGCGAGGATCGCAGCGCCGCCGTGGTGGGCTACGCCGTCAGGGACCTGACGGAACAGGCCACCGGCATGGCCGACAGCGAGATCTACACCGTGGTGGACGGCATGCAGGACAGCAACTTCCGCAATGTGCTGTACTGGTTTGAGCGCGGCATGAAGTCTGCGCCCGAACAGATGGAAGCCTACTTTGGGGACGTGTACCCGCTGGCGCTGCGGCTCTATCAGGGCATGACCGGCGCGGTGGATACCGGCGACGCCGGGGACCTGGTGGCCTACGACCTGCAGCAGGCGCTGGAAACCTACCCCGACGACCAGATCCTGGCCTTTGTGGATGGGGAACAGTCGCTCCAGACCGAGGGCAGCCTGGCCGCGCGGATGGCGCAGTTCCTGGACGAACAGGACGACGCGGAAGAAACCGCGGAAGAGGACGGCAGCGACGCTTCTGCCTGGGCGCCCGAAGCGCCCGAGGGCGTCTGCTCCATCGGCGTGCTGTACGGCCAGTGGGGCTTTGACACTACCTTTACGGCGGATGACCCCGACACCTGCTGGAACAGCGAGGCGCTGAGCAGTTGGCTGGGCGAGTACATCACCCCCGGCTGGGACGTGCTGCTGGCGCTGGACGGCGAGGACTGCCCCTTTGACGAGGGGGACGCCCTGGTGACCGGGAACGTGCCCGCCGAGGACGTGGCCCAAAAGCTGCTGATCCTCAACGAAAACAACATCGTGTACACCGGCACGCCGGAAAGCGCGGAAGCCGCTTCCTGAAAAAATACAAAAAGCCGTTGACAAACCGGCGGCAATGTGGTATAAATGCTCTAAACCAATGAAGCGAAAGTAAAACCGCAAGCGCGACCAAAGAGAGTCCCCGGCAGCTGGGAAGGGGATGTAAAGCGGGGCGGCACAATGGTTCGCAGAGGGCACGGGGAACGGGCGCAGGCCCCAGTATCCGCTGACGGAAGCCTCCGTTACAGGGCAGGGGAATGTTGGTTCCCTACAGAGTGGCCGCGGCAGCGTACCTGCGCGGCAAGCAAGGTGGCACCACAGATCGAATTTGTATCTGCCCTTGCACAGAAGCTTTTTCTGTGCAGGGGCAGTTTTGTTTTTTCCGCACAGAGCGATTTGCCGGGAGGGGACATGATGAAAACGATCCTGCTGAAAGAACGATGGCGGGGCCCGCAGAACTGACCGGGCCGGGGCCTTGCCCTACGGCCGCCCTCTATTTTACAAACGCAAAAAAAGGAGCTGCCTTATGAAAAAGTTGTTTGCCGTTCTGTCCGCCGCCGCCCTCATGACTTCCCTCGCCGCCTGCGGTTCCACCGCCGATACCGCCCCTGCGGACAGCAACGCCGCGGCCGCCACTGCGGACGAAAATGCCGCCGACGGCGTGCGCATCGCCATTGTCCAGCAGATGGACCACACCAGCCTGGACCAGATCCGCGCCGCCATCGAGGCGGAACTGGACGCCAAAGCCGCCGCCCAGGGCATCGCCGTCGAATATGAGCTGTTCAACGGCCAGAATGACGCCACCACCCTGAACCAGATCGGCACCCAGATCATGGCCGACGGCTACGACGCCGTGATCCCCATTGCCACGCTGGCCGCCCAGTGCATGGCCAACGCCGCCGCTGAGAGCGAGACCCCTGTGATCTATGCCGCCATCTCGGACCCGGCTGCCGCCGACCTGACCGATATTTCCTACGTCACCGGCACGTCCGACTATCTGGACACCGGCTTCGTCCTGGATATGATGTTCGCCGCCGACCCCGATATCCAGACCGTCGGCCTGCTCTACTCCAACTCGGAGCCTAACTCCGAAGCCGCCATCGAAGCCGCCAAAGCCTACCTGGACGAAAAGGGCGTGGCCTATGTGGAAGCCACCGGCAACACCAGCGACGAAGTGCTGGCCGCGGCGGTCACGCTGGCCGACCAGGCGGACGCCGTCTTTACCCCCACGGACAACGTAGTCATGGCCGCGGCGGGCGCTGTTTCGGCCACCTTCACCGAGGCGGGCATCCCTTACTATACCGGGGCGGACAGCTTTGTGACCTCCGGCGCGCTGGCTACCTGCGGCGTCAACTATGACGATCTGGGCGCGGCCACCGCCGACCTGGCGCTGGAAGTGCTGCAGACCGGCACGGTGCCCGAATACCAGATCGTGCCCGGCGGCATCGTTACCGTCAACACCGAGACCGCCGCGGCCCTGGGCATCGACCCCCATGTGTACGATGCGCTGGGCGGCCAACTGGTGGAAGTCACCACCGCCGCGGAATGACCGCAGACTTCTGATCTTACCTGAAAGGCAGGCGACCACCCGCTATGTTTTCACTTTCCATTTTGCAGAGCGCCCTGGAACTGGGGTGCATCTATTCGCTGGTCGCGCTGGCGCTGTTTTTGAGTTTCCGCGTGCTCAACATCGCCGATATGACCACCGACGGCGCGTTCACGCTGGGCTGCGCGGTATCGGCCACCGCCGCGGTGGCCGGGCACCCGGTGCTGGGGCTGTTTTTGGCGATGATATCCGGCGCGGCTGCCGGCGCCGTCACCGCGCTGCTGCAAACGCGGCTGGGCGTGCCCTCCATCCTGGCGGGCATCGTCACCAACACGGGGCTGTACACGATCAATCTGGCCGTCATGGGCTTTTCTTCCAACGTGCCGATGCTCAAGACCGAGACCGTGTTCACGCTGCTGCAGGGCGTCATGGGCAAGGACTCCCCCTATAAGCTCGTCATTGCCGTTCTGGTGGCGGTGCTGGCCTGCGGCGCGCTGACCCTCTTTCTGGGAACGCGGCTGGGGCTTTCCATCCGCGCCACCGGCGACAACCCCGCCATGGTGCGCGCTTCCTCCATCAACACGGCGTTCACGATCCTGGTGGGGCTGTGCATCTCCAACAGCCTGACGGCCCTTTCCGGCGCGGTGCTGGCCCAGTACCAGCGTTCTGCCGATATCAACCTGGGCACCGGCATGGTCGTCATCGGTCTGGCGTCCCTCATCATCGGCGAAACGCTGTTCGGCCGGGGCCGCATGGGGCTTAAGATCGCGGGGGCGGTGGCCGGTTCCATCCTGTACCGCTTCATCATCGCCATCGCGCTGCGGGCCAACTTCCCCTCGGAATGTCTGAAGCTGCTGTCCGCCGTGATCGTGGGGCTGGCCATCGCTGCGCCCACCATCCGCAGCAAGGCGGCCTTTGCCAGCCGCCGCCGCGCAGCCAAACGGGAAGGGGGCCGCTGATATGCTGGATCTTGTAAACGTGGGGAAGGTATTCAACCCCGGCACCGTCAATGAAAAACAGGCCCTGACCGGGGTGGATCTCCATCTGGAAGCGGGCGACTTCGCCACCATCGTGGGCTCCAACGGCGCGGGCAAATCCACGCTGTTCAACGCCATCGCGGGGGAATTTATCGCGGATACGGGCAGCATCACGCTGGACGGGCAGGACATCACCTTCCAGCCGGATTACCGCCGCTCCAAGGTCATCGGCCGGATGTTCCAGGACCCCCTGCGGGGGACGGCGCCCCATATGAGCATCGAAGAAAATCTGGCCCTGGCCTTCCTGCGGGCGTCCCGGCAGACTTCGCCGTTCTCCCGCATCACGAAGGCCGACCGCGCCCTCTTTGCCGAGAAGCTCTCGGCCCTGGGCCTGGGGCTGGAGGATCGCATGAAACAGCCGGTGGGGCTGCTTTCGGGCGGGCAGCGGCAGGCCCTCACGCTGCTGATGGCCACGTTAGTCACCCCCAAACTGCTGCTGCTGGACGAACACACGGCGGCGCTGGACCCGGCCACGGCGGACAAAGTGCTGGAACTGACAAAGCAGATCGTGGCGGAAAACCACATCACCTGCCTGATGATCACCCACAATATGCACGACGCCCTGACCCTGGGCAACCGCACGCTGATGATGGACCGGGGCCGCATCGTGCTGGACGTGGGCGGGGAAGAGCGGGCCCACATGGGTGTGAACGAACTGCTGGAGCGGTTCGCGGCCAACGTAGGCCACGCGCTGGACAACGACCGCATCCTGCTCAGCAAAGACCAATGATGCAAAAAGGGACCGCCCAGGGGGCGGTCCCTTTTTTACATCGGTCTGTTATCCGGCGGGGCGGCCCGGCCAGCCGTCGGTGGCGGCGGTGGAGCCGTCGGGGTACATCCAAAGGGCCGAGAACCCTTCTTCCTGTTCCAGCAGGCGGCGGCCGTCCGCTTCCGGCAGACAGAACAGCGCCGTCGAAAGCGCGTCCCCGGTACCGCCGCGCGCGGGGGGCGTCAGCACGGCCACGCTGCTGCAATACCGGGCCGGATAGCCGGTAGTCAGGTCGATCAGGTGGGCGTAACGCTGCCCCTCGTACTCAAAATAACGCTGGTAATCGCCGCTGACCACCAGGCTGCACCCGGCGGGCAGCGCCAGCGTTTGAATATAAGCCGGGTCGCTGCCCAGGGGATTCTCGATGCCCGCGGTCCAGGGGCCTTCGCCGTTAGCTTTCTGCCCAATGGCGCGCAGGTTGCCCCCGATGTTCAGCAGCGCGCTTTCCAGCCCGCGCGCCTCGGCGGCCTCGGCGGCCCGCTCCACGGCGTAACCCTTGGCTACGGCGCCCACGTCCAGCGTCATGGCGGGGTCCGTGAAAAAGAGCGTCCGCGCGTCCGTATCCAGTCGCAGGGCGGCAGGGTCACAGTGGGCGAGCGCCTGCTGGATGCGCGCGTCCTCCGGCGGGGCGGGGGCGTCGCTCTCCCGCGCGTCGTGCCACAGGTCCAGCACGGCCCCGGCGGCAATGTTCACGGCGCTGCCGGTCACGGGCTGGACTTCGCCGGTGTACCACTGGAAAAAGTCAAACAGATCGTCCTCCAGCGGCACCGGGGCTTCGGCGGCGTGGGTGTTCACGTCGCACAGATTCGTCATGCCGTCGTAACTGTGGTAAATATCGAACAACTGGTGGTAGTGCAGCAGGTCGGCGTGCAGGGCGTCCATCTGGGCGTCCCATTCCTCCTGGCTGCGGGCATAGCCCCGCACCATCGAAACGGTGTCGAACAGGTCGAACCAGGTGGTGGTGTACTGCGTCTGGCGGGTAAGGGCGTGCCAGAACAGCGCCCCGCCCAGCGCCAGCGCCGCCGCTGCGCCCAGCGCGGCCCGGCGGACGGCGGGCTTCACGGGTTGCCCCCGCCCGCTGCGTCATGTTCGCGGTTCAGTTCCAGCAGCAGTTGGGCCAACGTCCAGCCCTTGCTGGTGGGGGTGACCATGGCCCGCAGGGGCAGGTCGGCGCCGCCGTCCTTCACCATATCCAGGAACCGCCCCAGTTCGCCGTTCTGGTGGCTCAATCCGCTGACGATCATGGCCGGGCGGCCGGGTACGGCGATCAGCGGCGCGGCGGGGGGCAGGGGCTTGCCGGCGCACAGGTCGCCGACCACAGCGCCCAGCGCGCCGTTGTCCACCGGGCGCAGCGTGACCCCGCAGGCACGGGCGGCGCGTTCCACGGCGCCGTACCCGGCGCTGGAGGCGTCGAAGCCCCACAGCAGCGCGCAGCGGGGTTCATGGACGATATGGGCTTTCATAGCAAAATACCTCGTTTCTGGCGTAAAAAAGCGCGCACCGTCGAAAAGGGCGGCGCGCGCTTTTGCTTTGTGTTGTGCTTACGGGAAGGCTGCGGTGCCGGTGCGCCGGATCACAGGTCGGGGTGGTATTCCTTGCAGGTGCACTTCTTCCATTTCAGGCCGCTGCCGCAGGGGCAGGGATCGTTGCGGCCGATCTTCTGCACGCGGACCGGTGCAGCGCCCTTGGAACCGGGGCGGACAGGCGCGCCCTCGCTGGTGGGCTGGGCCAACTGTTCGCGCTTGGGCTGGGCGTTCTGCTGCCGCACTTCGATGGTGAGCAGCATGTGGACGGCGTCCTCGCGGATGGAGGCGACCATCTCGTCAAACATGGCAAAGCCCTCGATGCGGTATTCCACCACGGGGTCGTGCTGGCCGTAGCCGCGCAGGCCCATGCCCTGTTTGAGCTGGTCCATGTTGTCGATGTGGTCCATCCACTTGGAATCCACGTTGCGCAGCAGGCAGATGCGCTCCAGTTCGCGCATCATCGGGGCGCCGTACTTGGCTTCCTTGGCGGTGAGGATGTCCATACCGCGCTTGTACAGCTCGTCGGCAATGCCCTCGCGGGTCAGGTCGCTGAGCTGTTCGGTGGTGTAGTTGAAGTCGCTGGGCAGGCACAGCCAGTTCATGAAGTGGCGGCGCAGCCCGGCGAAATCCCAGTCGTCGGGGGTGTCGCCGTTCAGATAGTTGGCGCAGGCGTCGTCGATGCTCTGGCGCATCATGTTGTGCAGGCTCTCGGAGATATCCTCGCCGTTGAGCACCGTCTGGCGCTGCTTGTAGATGATCTCGCGCTGCTGGTTCATCACGTCGTCATACTGCAGCACCTGTTTACGGATGGCGAAGTTGGAGGCTTCCAGCTTCTTCTGGGCGCTTTCGATGGTGTTGGTGATGAGCTTGTTCTCGATGGGCACATCTTCTTCCAGGCCCAGGGAGTTCATCAGGTTCTGCACACGATCGCCGCCGAAAATGCGCATCAGGTCGTCCTCCAGGCTCAGGAAGAACCGGGAAGCGCCGGGGTCGCCCTGACGGCCCGCACGGCCGCGAAGCTGGTTGTCGATACGGCGGCTCTCGTGCCGCTCGGTGCCGATGATGAACAGGCCGCCGGCTTCGCGCACGGCCTCGGCTTCGCGCTTGACTTCGGGCTCGAATTCGGCGCACAGTTCGTCAAAGCGCTTGCGGGCGTTCAGCACCTCGGCGTCGTCGGTGTCGGCGTGGCCGTCACATTCGGTCAGCAGGTGCTCCAGCCGGGCTTCGATATCCGCTTCGGGCGGGGTGGGCAGCTCGGTGCCGGTGGCTTTGGCGCGGGCCTTGGCGTGTTCGTACTCGTCCTTGCGCTGGTCCAGATCCTTCGTCAGCGTCTGGGTCAGTTCTTTCTTCAGGGCGGCCTTCGCCATATAGGAGGTGTTGCCGCCCAGCATGATGTCGGTACCACGGCCTGCCATGTTGGTGGCGATGGTCACGGCGCCCTGCTTGCCGGCCTGGGCGACGATCTCGGCTTCGCGTTCATGCTGCTTGGCGTTCAATACGTTATGTTCGATGCCGCGCTTTTTCAGCAGTTTGGAAAGGGCCTCGCTCTTTTCTACGCTGACAGTGCCCACCAGGACCGGCTGGCCCTTGGCGTGGCATTCGGCCACCTGCTCGATGACCGCATTATACTTGCCGTTGACGGTCTTGTAGACGCTGTCGGGCAGGTCCTTGCGGGCGCGGGGCTTGTTGGTGGGAATGCTGACGATCTGCAGGCCGTAGATCTCGCTGAACTCGTCCGCTTCGGTGGAAGCCGTACCGGTCATACCGGCCAGCTTGTCGTACATACGGAAGTAGTTCTGGAAGGTGATGGTCGCCAGGGTCTTGCTCTCGGCGGCGACGTTCACGCCTTCCTTGGCTTCGATGGCCTGGTGCAGGCCGTCGTTGAAGCGGCGGCCGTACATCAGGCGGCCGGTGAACTCGTCAACGATGATGACCTCGCCGTCTTTGACGATGTAGTCGGTGTCGCGGTGCATGACGCCGCGGGCCTTGATGGCACCGTCGATGTAGTGGCGCAGGGCCATGTTGTCGGCGTCGGCCAGGTTTTCGACGTTAAAGTAGGCTTCCGCCTTCTGCACGCCGGACTCGGTCAGGGTGGCGGTCTTGCGCTTTTCGTCCACCACGTAGTCGCCGTCCACCTGTTCCTCGGCGGTCACTTTGTCGTCCAGTTCCACGATGACGCTCTTTTTCAGCGTCTTGGCAAAGTCGTCCGCGCGCTTGTACATCACGCTGGAATCCTCGCCCTTGCCGCTGATGATCAGCGGGGTACGCGCTTCGTCGATGAGGATGGAGTCCACCTCGTCCACGATGGCGTAGGCATGGCCGCGCTGCACCATGTTCTGCTTGTAGACCACCATGTTGTCGCGCAGGTAGTCAAAGCCGAACTCGTTGTTGGTGCCGTAGGTGACGTCGGCCTCATAGGCTTTTTTGCGCTCGGCGGATTCGACGCTGTGTACCACCAGGCCCACGGTCAGGCCCAGGAAGCGGTAGACTTTGCCCATCCACTCGCTGTCGCGGCGGGCCAGGTAGTCGTTGACGGTGACTACATGCACGCCGCGGCCGGACAGCGCGTTCAGATATACCGGCATGGTGGCCACCAGCGTCTTGCCTTCACCGGTCTGCATCTCCGCGATGCAGGCGCGGTGCAGCACGATGCCGCCGATGATCTGGACCGGGTAGGGTTTCAGGCCCAGCACGCGCCAGTCCGCTTCCCGGCAGACGGCGAAGGCTTCCGGCAGCAGGTCGTCCAGCGTTTCGCCCTTGGCGAGCCGGTCCTTGAACTCGGTGGTCTTGGCCTGCAACTGTTCGTCGGTCAGCTTCTGCATCTCCGGCTCCAGCGCCAGCACCTTGTCCGCCAGCGGGCGGATGCGCTTCAATTCCTTATCAGAAAAGGTTCCGAACAATTTTTCAAAAAATGACATAGGAAAACTCCGTATTCTCCGCTGCATTCAGCCACGGCATCTTGGTTTACACACTCTACTATAATACACCCGCACAGGGGATGCTGTCAAACCTGTGCGGGTGTTTTTCAAAATTATTTTGATTATTTTGCCTATTCGGCCGGGACGGCGCGGCGCGTGGGCATGCTCAGCAGCGCCAGCATCACAAAGATGCAGCAAAAGCCCAGGGCGTCCCACAAGGTAAAGGGGGACCCCAGCACCAGCGTGCTGAGGATGGCGGCCGTGACCGGCTCGGCAAAGCTGTACAGGCTGGCGCGCTGCGGGCCGATCAGCACCACGCCGGACATATACAGGCTGAAAGCCAGCACGTTGCCCACCACGACCACCACGGCGATGCCCAGCAGCCCCATGGCGCTGGGGCGGTAGCCCATGTTCCAGGGGCGGAACAGCAGGCTGAACGCCACCCCGCCCAGCAGGAAGGCCCAGCCCTGCAGCATGGGGGTGGGGTACTGCGCCTGCAGGCGCTTGGGCCACATGGTGTAGATCACTACGGTACCGGCGCAGATCACGCCGGTGAACAGCGCAAGGGGACGGATGGCAAGGCTGGTCAGGCTGCCGTGGGTAGTCAGCAGAAAAACGCCCGCCAGCGCCAGCAGGATGCTGCACAGTTCAAACGGCCGGGGCGCGCGGTGCTGCCGCAGGCAGAGCACCAGCAGGATCAGCATGGGGGAAAGATTTTGCAGGATCGTGGCGATGCCTGCGGTGGATAGCTGGATCGTCAGGAAGTACAAAAACTGGCAGCAACTCACGCCCGCCAGCCCGTAGATCAGCAGGTCGATGGCGTTGCGGGGGTCGGCCTTGAAATTCCACGGGGCAAAGAGCTGGCGGCGGTCCTTGAAAAAGTAGTAGCCGCACAGCAGCAGCCCCGCCAGCAGCAGGCGGATGGGCACCAGCCAGGCGGAGTCCATCTGTTCGCGGGTGAACAGGTACTGCCCCATACAGCCGGAGATCCCCCAGCAGGCCGCGCCGCCCATCGTCAGGCAGGCGCCTTTTACACGGTCAGGCATCGTTTTTCTCATCCTCCAGGATCATTTGTACGGCTTGCCGCAGACCGGCGGCCACGGGGGCCCCGGCGCGGCGCAGCACTTCCGGCGGCTGGTGGCCGCCGCTTTGCAGCACGCAGCGCACGCCCAGCGCCCGCGCCACCTCACAGTCGTGGGTCGTGTCCCCGATCATGACGGCGCGGCGCGGGTCAAAGCCCGCCCGCTGCAAATATTGCAGGCCCAGTTCCACCTTGCTTTTGGCATAGATGTCGCCCAGGCCCAGCAGTTCGTCAAAGTACCCGTCCACGCCCCGCTGTTCTGCCTGGGTGCGCAGCGTACCGACGGGACTGGCGGAAAGGATCACCTGCCGCAGCCCGGCGGCTGCAAAGGCGTCCAGCGCCTCCCGCGCGCCATCCAGCAGCGGGCAGGCGGCGCTGGCGGGGATGTAATCGTCCATGAAGCAGCGGGCCAGTTTGTCAAAACTGTGGCGGGAAAAATCAAACCCGGCGCGGGCGTAATAGTCCTGCACCGGGAAACCAAAAATCGCCCGGTACTGTTCGCGGGTGTACCGCTGCGGGTAGCCGAACCGCGCCAGCAGACGGTTGAGCGCGTCCACGCACAGTTCGACATCGTCCAGCAGGGTACCGTTCCAGTCCCACAAAATCAGTTTCGGGCGCATAGGATTACCTCGTTATCGCTTACTTTTGGGTGAAGATCCGCCGAAGCGCGGCGTTGGATTCGATCAGCCGGACCAGTGCCACACCCAGCACCGTGCAGCTGATGATCTCCCCGATGCCCACGCTGATGCCGTTGGTCAGGCACAGCAGCCAGACCGGGGCGCTCATGGCGGTAAAGTCGGTGAAGAATACCGTAATCTCGATGCCCACGATGACGGCGTTAAAAAGCACCGGCGGCAGCGAAGCCGGGATCGCCAACCCCTTGATGCGCACATTGCGCAGCCGGTAGGTGACCAGGCAGGCCAGCAGGGTCGCCAGCGTGCCGAAGATCACGTCCAGGATCGTGGAGCCGAACAGGTTGGCCAGGAAGCAGCCCAGCGTCACGCCCACGATGTACTCCGCCCCAAAGACGGGCAGCAGGCAGAGGGCTTCGGCCACGCGCACCTGCACGGCGCCGTAGCTGAAGGGCGCCAGCACCAGGCACAGCACCACATAGACGGCCGCGATCGCGGCGCAGCGCACCAGCCCCTGCACGGGGGCGCGCCCGCTGCCCTGCGGGAGCAGGCGCAGCGCCACAAAAGCGACGGCGACGGCCGCCAGGGCCGCAACGAACACAGTAACAGAAAACATACAATACTCCGGCGGGATAGATTTTGACCGCGCGCGGGACCGCCAGCCCCACGCCGGTTTGTCGCCGTGCCGGGCACGGCGGAGCCTAAAATCCTAAGTTGCTCAACAAGGGGCTATTATAACAAAGGAAGCGTATCTTTGCAAGGGGGCGGGGTTGACTTTCTGCTCCAAAGCGTTTATAATAGCAACGTCCCTTGCCGGTGTGTTGGAATTGGCAGACGAGACGGACTCAAAATCCGTTGGTGGTGACACCGTGTGGGTTCGACCCCCACCACCGGCACTAGAAGAAAGAGCGTCAGAACGTGTGTTCTGGCGCTCTTTACTTTTGCTTACCGCATCATTTACCGCACTTGAGTTAAGCGTGTCCATCCGTCTGCATCCGTGCGCGGGTCAAAAGCCAACTTGTTGTTGATGAATTCGGCGAATTGCTCTGCGGATGGGCGGCAATCGCCGAGGGTCACGCCAGAACTCCCGCCGTCTCTGATGATTGGATAGCCGCCAGCGTCTACCCTCAGTTGTTCCACTACGCTATCAATAGCGGCTTGTGCGGCGGCATATCGATCTGCTTGTGGGTCAATGCCTTGTTGGGCGTTAAACCACTCTGCGAACTGGTCGGCGGTGCTTTTCGGGCGCTGGGCTTCTTCCTGCCGCTGTTGTGCAAGGATGGTCTGCGCGTGCTGGATAATCGCGCCCGGTGTCGCGTCTGGCAATTTGTACTCGGGTATTCCTGTACCCTGGCTGATCGCGGCTCGAACTTCGTTAACTGTCAATAATTACATCCCCTTTCAAAATTTCCCTGTGTGTAAATCGGCGCTGACGGCCCCGAGGTCGCCGACCCGCCGGGGAGGGGGAGTACCCCAGGGGGTGTCAGTTGCCGAATCGAATAAAATAATTTTTTATTTTTCGGTGGGGAGGATGGGGTCAATGTTCATAGATGCAAAGAAAGATAAGAAGCTGCCTGTTACATGGCCGCCTTCGGCGCTGGAAAGCGTCAGAGTCTTTACCATGTCCCGCTGCAAATCCTCCAGGGCTTTCAACTCTTCATCAATAGGGCACGGCGGAACATGAACGTCTTTAGATGCTGCCACGGATGCAATGGCCTTGTAAGCCTGTGCATTGTCGCCATAGACAGACAGCAGGTTATTTACTTCGTCGGCGGTTAAATCCTCACGCAGCTGGAGCATCTGGACAACGCGCACGGCTTCGGCGCTGGGGGCCTCGGTGGCCTTGGCGCGGACATCGGCAATAATGCTGGTCAACACACCGTCCGCTTCGGCCTGGTATCCTCTGCACCGTTCTTCAAAGCGGGCTTTGTGGTCGTTACCGTAAATGTGGCCGGGGGCGGGGACCATGTCGCCGCCCTTTGCCGACTGCATGAAGGCGATGCGGGACGTCTCGGCGGTGGTCTGGTAGTCCTTTGCGAACTTGTCAAGAATGGTTTTCAACTGGTAGTTGGCTTGCTGAGTAGTCATGATGTAAAATCCTTTCTTTGTGCGTGAGATGAGCCAGTTTGCGGTCTATTCCTGGTTCGGCATCACCTCCCCGGCGGGGCTTTCCATGCGTTCGAGGTAGCTTTCCACGAACTCAACGGCCCGCTCCTCCACGCTGCCACCGTGCGCCCAGGCTGCAAAGCCGGTGCCGTGCCAGGCGTGGGAAGTAATGATTTCATCATGCCAGCGGCGCAAGCGAGGATTGCCGCGCAGGCGGCGGAACGCAGACGCCGATATCTGGCGCACCCTTTCAATGGAACTGCCGTCATCTGCGGCGATTTCTTTCAAGGTCTTTTGCTCATAGAACCGGCCCCGTATAACTGATTCTTCCCGCTCGGTCAGCTTGTTCAAGGCTTCTTCCAGGGCGTCGTGTAGCTGTTCCTGGTACAGCCGCTCTTCGGCATCCTGCATTTCAGCAGCGGCGGCGGGGTCGGGTTGCAGGTCGCCCAGGGGAGCCGCGCCGCCGTCCTCATCATCCAGGGGAACGTCAAGGCTTGCGCAGCGGTTCAGCGGGTCGGCGCTTGTCGTGCGGGTCTTGCCGTCCGGGTCTGTGATCTTGCGGTGGTGGCCGCCGGTGATGGCCCGGTCAATTTGCCGCTGCATGGCGTAGGAAAGCCATGTGGAGAAGGCAAAGCCCTTGCCGGGGTCGTAGTGTTCGGCGGCGTACTGGACGGCAAAGAAGCCTTCCTGCTCGAAATCGTCCGCCGTCAGGCCGTGGGCGTCCGCCAGGGCTTTGTGTGACGGATACCACCGCCAGAACAGGGACCGCAGCAGCCCTTTGTTGATCTCCCACAGCTGGCCCAGAGCAAAGGCGTTGCCGGTGGCTGCCAGTGCCGCAAGAGCCGCGTTTGCTTCCTGCTGCCCGGCGGATCGTTCCGCAGAGGCTCCCTCGTTTCGCTCTGGTTTGGCCCAGGCTTCAAGCCCCGGCGGGGCGGTGGGGTGGTTTTCCATGGTAGGACCTTCTTTCGCGCGAAAATATTCCCAGTAACGGCGCTGAAGCCCGCCGGGCGGGGTGGGAGGGGAAACCGCCCCCACAGGGTAGCCCGCCGGGGCGGTCCCGGGCGCTGTGCTGGCGGTGGTTACTGTGGTTCGTGGCGTTCTTCCTCTTGTGTTCTGGGCTCGTCAAAGATAATCACGGCATCACAGGACGCCGCAAGGTCGGCAAACAGGCAGCCGCCTTCGGGCCTGTCCCAATAGCGGTTAGGGCAGTTCTTTTCACAAGGGCGGCCATTGTATGGGCAAGTGACGGTCATTTGCTTCCACCCTCTCCGAACTCAATAGTACTGAAATCTTCAAAGCCCCCGGCAGTGTTTAAGTACCCTGCTTCATCGCATACCATGGCGGCGGCTTCCCTTGTGCCGTCCTGCCATTCGATGAGCGCCAGGCACGCAACGCGTTCTCTGTAGCGGTAGCCGTTGTCGTCTGCGTCGATGCCTTCGAATACGGCCCACATATCAGCGGGCGCGGGGATAATCTGCAATATTTTCTCGTTCACGGTAGTTTCCTTTCTGCATGGTGGTGTTTTTCTATTACAGAAAACATATACACAAACTACACCAAACACCACCAACACGCGGTTGACTATGGTGTAGTATGGTGAACTTTGGTGTAGTATGTGTATATGGATATTGTCCACACGCGCGTGCGCGCGCGAGGGTCAAGGCTCCATCTTGGTTTGATAGCCCTGCGGAACCTGGTAGCGCTCTATCCGTACGCCATGAGAACGCGACCGACCAGTTACACCATGGACGACCAGAAGCCCGTCTTTCTTCTGCAACTCCTTGGCAAGCCCGTTGTCCAGCTTTGCCCGCAGTTCGTTCAAATCGCCGAACGGCGGGAAACCGAGGATCTTTGCCCCGGCGGCCTTCAACTCGGAATAGCTCCAGAACCCGCCGCCGGGCTTGTCCGTGATAAGCTGGTTGAATACCTGCACAAGCGGCTCTTTGTCGTATGGCACGCCGCTTTCTTTGCGCTTGACTACCCTTGTCAGGTCGTCCGGGGTCATGTCGCTGTAGCTTTCCCAATGGACGCCGCCCCGGTCGCCGATGGTGTAGGCGATGCTGCGGCCTTTGGGGGCGTTGGAACATTTCACCTGCACCATGACGCACTCGTTCGGGTCGTCGGGGTTGCGGATCAAATGCAGGATACTTCGCATGGCGGCGGGAATGTCCACGCTGCCCAGCGCCCTGTTTACCGGGGACTTGTCCGCCGCACCCTTTGCCAGGTGGGCGACGATGGCACAGGCGCAGTCCTCCCGCTCGCATACTTCAAAGAGTTTGGCAAGCTGGGGGCGGGTCTCGTTGGCGCGGAACATATCGACCTTTGCGCCAATGAAGGCCTGCAGCGGGTCGAATATGACCATGACCGCGTGCGTCTGCTTTATGGCCTCTTCGATTTCAGGACTTGCGAAGGTCATTCCGGCGGTGTTCGCCATGAATACGACCTTGTCCAGGTCGCCGCCGTCCGCTTCGATGCGTCCGCGCAGGACGGGCAAATCATCCTCCACCGACAGCATAAGTACCGTGCCGGGGGTGCTGATCTCGCTATCCAGCAGGGGCCGCCCGGTGGTGATATGTGCTGCGACCGCGCACATGAAAGCGGTCTTTCCTGCGCCGTTGTCGCCCTGTATCAGCGTGCCCTTGCCGCGCTGAAAGTATGGTTGTATCGTCCAGCGTGGCGGCTCGTACGGAATGGCGCTTGCCCGTATCAGGTTCAGCCCCGGACCGGGGCCGGGTTCCGCCGGGCAAAGCCTGCGCAAGGCGTCCAGCGCCGCTTGTTTGAGCGTTCCGGGCGGGGCGGCACACCGGGCGTTGTGGTCGGCGGCAATAGCGTTTACCAGGTCTGCGGAATGTTCCGCGCCCTCTGCGCTCACCCTTGCAAGGTACAGGGCTTCCCGCCGTTCTTCTCGCTCGGCCTTGTTTGTGGGCGTTCCGGCCAGAAAATACAGCAGATCGGAAAGCGCGGGGGTTATTACACCCTTGCCCAGCGCATCCAGCAGGCCGGAAAAATCCGCCCCGGTGCAAACCGGTGTGCCGGGTTTCCAGTTTTGGGCAAGCGGCAAGGCGTTCATGGCGAACCGCTCCACCGCTGCCCGGTCTTTTATTGTGTTCAAGGTTCCCTCCTGTGAAATTTGCCTGCTTCCAGTGCGGCGACGGCTTCCAGCGCCGCTTGATGGTAACTCATGCCCGGCGGGACAAGGGTACAAATAGCCTTGGTTTTTTCGCTGTATGCGGAGATAGCCCCGGGTTGGTTGCACTTTACCACAAAAACTTTGTGTTCCCGGATGCAAAAGCCGTGCAGCGGCTTCCCCTCGATTTTGCCCAGGATCACAGCCCCGCGCCCCCTTCCTCGCCGGATTTCTGGCGCTTCACGCTATGTACCCGGCCAGTGACCTCGCCGACAACGCGGGGTGGATCGTCTTTGTCCTCTGCAAAAATGCGGGCCGGGCAAGCCGCATCCAGCGGCACCAGCGCAACCCCTCCGTTGATACGGAACAAGCGGCCCAACAGGGTATCTTCTCCATCCTGTAAGGCGGCAAGACTTCCATTCGCCACCTGGCTGGCCGCGCGCAGGCAAACCAGGTCCCCGACCATAAGTCCACAGGAAGGCAGAGATCGGCCAGTGTACGTCTTGGCAAAGTCAGCGCCAAGAAAGCGAGGAAGTTCCACATTCTCATGCGTCTGCATCGCTACCACCTCCCAACTTTTCATTGAGCCGGGCCGCCAGGGCTGTGAACTGTTCCGCCTTGATCTCCTGCTGTGTTTCGTCCCACAGCGCGGACAAGTCCACGCGGGCGTTGATACTCTCGCCCCGGCGGATATTGGCAACGGTGTACCCCTCCCGCTCGAACTGCTGCATGATGTAGCCCGCCGGGCGCATCCCCAGGCGTTCCAGGGCGGCCAGGCGGTCGCTGTCCAGTACTACGGTTTCCCGGCGGATGGTGCGCGGCTTTGCCTGCCGCTGGTCGATGTACTCCACCTCATAGGCGGTCAAACGGATCGTTTCCAGGAATTTCATTTGACGAAAACCTCCACTTTCTGTTAAAATGCAGGTGAAACGGGGCAGCTATTCCGCTTCACTTGGCCGTTCTGGATGTTGGCGCATCCGGGGCGGCTCTTTTTGTTTTCGAGTGCAAACCGCAGGCCCAGCAGGGCGTTGAGCGCCAGCACCCCGGCCAGCACGGCAGGAATGTTCAGTGCGGCCAGTGCCGCCAGCAGGTAAACGCCCAGGGCGGTGCAGGCCAGTTCCACGGCTTTCCGCAGCAGCCACGCCAGGGCGCTGCCTTTTGTCCGGGCGGTCATGCTTTAGCCCCCGTCTTGGGCACAAGGTTCCGGGGCATGAAGAAATACTTGCCGTATTCCTCACGGGGAATGTCCAGCACTTCGGCGATTGCGTCCATCTCCCAAGCATTAAAGGGCTGTTTGCCGGTCATGCGGGTGGTCATGGTGCTGGTGGAGATACCCGCAAGGCGGGCAACCTCGTTTTGCCCCCGCTCACACTCGGCGAAGCGGACGCGCAAGTTATAGAACAGTCTCATAGTGGTTTACCTCTCTTTGCTTGAATCTCTTGCAGTTTATTGTGCTTTCTCGGTGGTGTACCCCTTAGGCGGGTAACTTGTCGCCTAAAAGGCGTTAGGTTGTTTTGCATTAGCACGGCTGAATGATTTTAACCAAATCTGGCCTTTCTGGCGGCTTCTGCGTTCTTCAATGCCGCTTCGCGCTGTGCGTCGCTCAAAATCCGGGGTGGACTGACCTTCACCCACTTCTTGGGAACTTCGTATTCCTGCGCCCCGTCCGGGTAGGTTTTGACCCGCCGGGCCTCGTTCGCCCTGGTCACGGTCAGGCCGTCCAGCTTGCGGAGCAGCGCCCGGTTCATGGTGTAGACGCTGGCGGTCGGGTCTTTCTCGTTGAAGGTGATAATGTTTTCTTGTTCCTCACGCGGTATGTACACGGTTTTCACCTCCCAACAGAACGGCGCGGATCGCGTCATAAGTCATGCCGCAGTCAAGCAGCGCGGCAACTTGATTTTCCCGCCGGGTCACAAGGGCCAGTGTATCAGAACTCAACAGCGGCACCACGTCCGCGCCTTTGGGTAATCCGGCGTCTTTACGCATTTGGGCGGCGGTGCGGCCCGTCACGGTTTTGTAGATCATATTTGTGTATGCGGTAAATGCGTGGCCGTGCATCCGCTCATTTTCTCCGCTGTCGCGGATGGCATCGGTCAAACTGCGGCGCACCGGGGCTTTTATGGCCCGCTGCACTTCCCGGCGGGCCAGTTCCTGCCGGGCCTCAAAGAAGCCGCGCACAAGGGCCTTTTTGAACCGGCGCACGGATTCGGTGTTGCGCAGGTAGGTAATAAGCAAGGTCGCCTGTTGCTCGTTTAGGTGGTAGACCTTGGCATATTTTATACCGCGTTCCCGCTCCACTGCTTCCATTTCAAATGCCAGCAGTCCAAATTCTTTTAGGTCGTTTTCGTGCTTGCGAATCAGTTCGTTCACGGTTTTGTGCTTCACCTGTGCATATTCCGCTACGGTGTCCGCCGTGGTGTACGGTTCCATGTGGGAGCCGATGGGCTTGATAAGCACCAGCCCGCCGGGCAATGGGTTTTTGTTCATGGGGTTACTCCTTTCTTACGATGCTTTCCACCAGCACGCCCAGGGCGGCGGCGATCTTCCCGGCGGTGGCGGGGGCACACGCTTTCCCGCACCGTACAGCGGAAACGGTCACGCGGGACACGCCGGCCTTTTCCGCAAGTCGAATACTGGTAATATCCTGCCGAGCCATTTCGGCAATCAGTTTTACACGGTCGATTCTCAATTTTTGTTCACCTCGCTTTAGCTTTTGCTTGCTTTTTTGCCTTGTACGTTGTATTATAATAAAAACGGTCGGAGGTGCATCATGACTATAGGCGAGCGAATCAGGGAAATAAGAAAGTCTCGCGGTCTCACACAAAAAGAACTTGGCGAGCGTCTTGGCCTGTCGTATCAATCTATTGCACAGTGGGAGAATGACTTGCGCAAGCCTAAAAGCGAAACTATATTAAAAATTGCTTCCGCTTTAGGGGTTCGTTATGAAGATATAGTCGGATTAGAAACCTTCGAGAGCGGTGCTGAATTTGATAAGCGATGGAATGAAATCACTAGAGAACTGCGAAAATCTGGCAACAAGACATTGAAAGTCATACACACCACAGACCCCCGGAAATTCATTAACCACGCGCTTGACAAAATGACCGAGGAAGGACAAGCCCAGGTAGCGCAACGCGCAGCGGAGGTGTTAGAGGTTCCTAGATATAGAAAGGACGAACTAAAAGATTAACCGGCCCCGCTCTGGTCGCCGCCCACATCGAGGATCGAGGGCCGGGCGGTCGGCTGGACGCACTGGGTATAGGCGTGGCGGGTGTCCATTTCGTTCACTGTTTCCCCGGCGGGCACACGCCCAGAAACGGCCCTGTCAGCCCCTGTACAGGCTGTTTTCCCGCATAGGCGATGAAGTATATTACCCGGCCTGTTTTTCGCCCTGCGGCGGCTCCTGCGGCCCTGTCTGCGGGGCTGATGGGGAGAATCGCCCCAAGAAGGAGACTGTCCGCGATCAATTATTGAGGATTTAGCGATTTAAACCACTAAAGGACAAATAAAACAGACAGAGCCGCCGGGTAGAGCTCGCTCTGTACGATGGTATTTTCAGCATACGACCGTATACGACAGTAACGACCCCGGCGGGTTTCTTGACACGACAACACACGCGATTTAATGACACGACAACGCGCGGGAAAACTTGATAAAACCTAAAACCAGAAAGAGGGCAAAGCCCATGAAGATCTATACCATCGTTGGCGGCGTGAATGGCTGCGGAAAGTCCAGCTTGACCGGCACACTCAAGGCCGAGCGCACCGACCTGGGCATTATCGTAGACCCAGACAAGATCACCGCCGAACTGGGCGGGGATGAATACGAAGGCGGCAAGGTGGCCGTGGAGAAGCTGGAAAAGGCTCTGGCCGATGGTGTCAGCTTCACCCAGGAAACCACCCTTTCCGGCGGATATACCCGCAAGCTGGCCCGCCGGGCGAAAGATGCAGGGTATTTTATCCGCTTGTACTATGTGGGCCTTGACAGCTTGCAGGAAAGCTTGCAGCGCATTGAGAACCGGGTACGCAAGGGTGGGCACAACATCCCCCGGCGGAACGTGGAAGCCCGCTTTGCCCGGCGGTTCTCCGACGTGGTAAAGATCCTGCCCTATTGTGATGAAGCTCGCTTCTTCGACAACGACAACGGCTTTGTCCTGGTCGCCGAGTATCGCAACGGGGAACTGCTGCCGGTCGGCACCCAGCGCCCCGCTTGGCTGGCGGAACTGATGCAGGCGATGGAATGACCCGCCGGGCGAATGTGTCCAGCATGGACGCGCCCAGACAAAAAGAAAAAACCGCCCCCGGCGGCAACCGGGAACGGTTTTGAATAGAACGGCTCACACAGCAAGTGTATAAGCAGCCCCAACATCTGCTATTATACACCTTCCTGCGTGGGCTTGTCAAAGCATACCCATAAGGGAGGTTGTTTTTATGGGAAGAAGAACGAACACCGCCGCATGGAACGGCAAACGCTGGCGCATTGATGTACAGAAAGACGGAACCCGCAAGAGCTTCTACAGCAGCAAGCCGGGCCGCACCGGCCAGAGGGAAGCGAACGCCAAGGCCGACGCCTGGTTAGACGATGGCATAGCGGCCAGGGCTCCGCGTGTGTCCGAAGCCTGCGGGCGATGGCTGCGGGAAGTGCAGCAGACCACCAGCAGCACCAATTACAGGCCGCTGGAAAGTCGGTGGCGTATCTGGGTACTGCCTGTGATCGGCAGCAAGCGGGTGAACGCCCTGACGGATCAGGACTTGCAGAACGTCATAAACCGCGCACACACCGCCGGGAAGAGCCGCAAGACGCTGAAGAACCTCAGCGCAGATATGCGGGCCTTCTGCAAGTATTGCCGCAAGTCGAAGGTCTCGCGGTATCTGCCGGAAGATATAAAGATTCCCGCAGGGTCGCGGTATAAAGGCAAGAACGTATTGCAGCCGTCCGATCTGTTGAAGCTGTTCAACATCGACACGACCACCTACCGGGGCAAGACGGTACGGGATGAATATATCAACGCCTACCGCTTCCAGGTGCTCACCGGCCTGCGCCCTGGGGAACTGATCGGCCTGCGCTGGGCAGACATTCACGGGAACACGGCCAACGTGGCCCGGTCCATCAACATTGAAGGGGAAGAAACCCAGGGCAAGAACCAGAACGCCGTCCGATCCTTTGTTATGTCGGAAATGGCCCGGCGGGTACTGGATGAACAGCGCCAGCAGACGGGCGGGGAAGAGAGCGTATTCTGTATTACATCGGAGCGGTACTATTACAACCGCTGGCGGGCCTACTGCGATACAAACGGCCTTGCGCCCTGTTCCCCGTATGAACTGCGGCACACCTTTGTTTCGGTGGTCAAGACGCTGCCCGCCGGGGAGGTCAAGCCGCTGGTGGGCCATAGTGAAGATATGGACACCTTCGGCATATACGGCCACGCCCTGACCGGCGATGCAGAGAGTACCGCCCAGGACGTGAACGGCGTATTTCTGCGGTTGCTGAAAACCGTCTGAATTGTACCGCATTTTTGACCGTACCCGCGATTTTTAGAGAGTGAACAGCCCGGAAAGAGCCGGAACGCGCAGACCGGGAAAGCCTGTAGCAGTGCGGTACGATAAACGCGGACCCTATCCCGGCGGGCTTTTCGGCGGGTTCGACCCCCACCACCGGCACTAGAAAAGAAGCGAAAGAACGTTGACGTTCTTTCGCTTCTTTTTTTGTTTGCGGGCTTAGAAAAGCCCCGCGGAGCGTGATTGTGGTATACAGGACGCTGGGAGAGAAAGATGGTCCCTGTGTGTACAGGAACAGAAACGGAGGGATGGTGTGGCGACCGTGCGGATGGTGACAACGTAAAAAATGCGGCTCTTGAATTGTAAGATTTGCACAAAAAAGCTGCCCGATTTCTTTAATGTGTTTACAAATAGCAAAAACTGTGCTACATTGAAGCCGATTCGTCGCAAGTTGCAGCAAGAAAGCCGCAGCAGATTATAAAAAATGAGGTGACCCTATGTCGTATGAACATTTGTGGGCCGATATGCACGCAAATCCGCACCACAATCAGGTTGATCAGTTGGAACAGTGGTATCAGCATGCCAAGCAGGTCATGGACTTCTGGCCGATTGCCTATTATCCGTTTGCTATTCGCCGTACCCCCACAGGTGCAGAGTTGGAGGATCTGATCCCGGAAACGGACCTGCGCGCCGACTGGGAAGCCGTGCTGGCGTTGGCCCGCCATGCAGAAGCGGAAGGCTGGCCGTTGTTCCCTGGGTATGAGTGGCAGGGAAATGGCAGTGACGGCGACCATAATGTGTTTTTCCCCACTACGTCAGCACAGATGATCCACCCCATGACGTATGAAGAATTGCGGGACGCGCTTAAGCCGTCCGGGGCCATCGGTATTCCCCATCATGTGGCATATCAGCCGGGAAGCCGCGGCAAGAACTGGGCGACCCATGACCCGGAATTTTCGCCTTTTGCCGAAATATATTCCAGCCATGGCTGCAGCGAAAATGATGACGGTCCTATCGGAATGGAGCGGCACGAGCACATGGGACCCCGCACCAGTGTGACCTGCTATGAGGCGGCGCTGGATCAGGGAATTGAAGTGGGATGCATCGCGTCCGGCGATAACCACGCGGTCCCTGGGGAATGCGACCACGGCATGATGTGCGTACTGGCGGCCAGCCGCAGCCGCGAGGACATCTGGCAGGGGCTGCGGGCGCGCCGGGTATACGGCGTAAGCCGCAGCCGTATGACGATCAATGCCACGTTGGGCGGTGCCGATATCGGCGGCCGGGTGGCACCGGGACCGGCAAAACTGGTTCTGGATCTGACAGCGGCCAATGCTATCGACCGCGTGGAACTGCTTAAGGATAATATTTTGGACACGATGCTGGTACATTCCGGCACTTGGGAGCGCGCGCCGCTGCCTGAACGCTTTGCCTTCAAATTCGAGGTGGAATTTGGCTGGGGACCGGAAACGAGTATCTTCCCGGATGCAGCGAAAAAGCTGTGGCAGGGGCGTCTGGATGTGCCGGGCCGTATTTTGAGTGTAGAAAAACTCTGGAACACCTTCGGCCAGCAGATCATCGATCAGCAGGATCGCAGCTGCGAATTCCAGTTGACCACCCATCGCGGGACCGAAAGCGGAAAATGGATGGGTCCCAGCCAGGTCCGCCGTGAAAGCCTGATCTTTGAGGTGGAAGGAAGCATAGACGATGTGCTGAAACTGACGGTAGATGGGGAAGTGTATGAACTGCCTGTGCGGCAGATCCTGCAGGGAACCCGCATCTATGCACAGTACAGCCAGAGTGAACAGCACATTACCGAAAAGTTCGGTCCCACGCCGCATTACCGCGACGATCTCATTTGGCATTGTGCATTCAAGTTCCGGGTGCGCCGTGGCGTACCGGCTTCTGCCTACACGCTGCATCACACGCAGCTCCTTGATTTGGAGCAGGGGAGCCAATACCGCCTGCGCGTTTGGCTCAAAAACGGGGATGCTGCCTGGGTCAGCCCGTTTTTCTGCCGGTAAGGAAAACCGTCCGGAATAGCCTGTAAAAAAGGCTGCTGTTGGCAAAGGCGGCCTGATAAAGCGGCGGAATGTATGTTCTGCCGCTTTTTTGCTTCTTTTTCAAGAAAAAGCGGGCAATGGGCGGGCGTTTTGCTTAGGAAATCATATGGCTTTTTGTGCAGAATCAATAAAAAGCAGGGGGATAAAAGTTCCCCCTTTTACAAAGTGCCGGATTCCGTTATACTGGATACAACAAAACGAGGTATCCAAACAGGATCGCGCCGCGGTGGTGCGGTCCCCACAAAGCAAAGAAGGCAGGGTGATTCCGTGAACAAAAAGTCAGGCAGTCTGGCAGCCCGGATCCCGTCGAGGGTCTGGCTGCTGATCTCACTGGTCGCGGCGCTGATCGTCTGGACGATCCTTTCGATCATGCCATTGACCGCAAGAAGTTTCCCCAATTTGATCGTCACCATCCAGCAGATCGGCGTCATGTACGAGCGTGGCGTGCTGTTGACCGATATTGGCAGCAGCTTGATCTCGGTTCTGGCCGGCTATGTGCTGGGCTTCGTCATCGCATTGCCGGTGGCAATCCTGATGGCATGGTATCTGCCGGTGCGCAACATTCTGCGCCCCTGGATCATGTTCATCCGCAACATTCCCCCTCTGGCGTATGTGCCGCTGATCGTTCTGTCCGCCGGCGTTGGCCGCCGTCCCCAGATCATCACGATCACGATCGCCACGTTCCTCATCATGTGCATCACCATTTATCAGGGCGTTGTCAACATTGATGACACGCTGATCCGCGCGGCAAAGGTTCTGGGCGCTAAAGACAAGGATATCTTCATCCGGGTCATCGCCCCGGCCAGCCTGCCCTTCATCATGACGGCGATCCGGCTGGGCGCTTCCACCGCCCTGACCACCCTGATCGCCGCCGAATCCACCGGCGCTATGGCAGGTCTTGGCATGCGTATCGGCGTGTTGAACAGCAACTTCGACACCGATCCCATGCTGCTGTACATTATCATTATCGGCGTTATTGGCCTGATCGTTGAGAAAGTGATCGACTTTGCAGAAAGGAAGCTGACAGGATGGCAGGAGAAGAGAGAAGCGTAAAGGTCAAGATTGACAACGTCAAGATGGTCTTTAATACCCGCAAGGGGGAAATGACCGCTCTGAACGGCGTCAATCTCGACATTCACGAAAATGAATTTATCACCGTCGTGGGCCCTTCCGGCTGCGGTAAGTCCACGCTGCTCAACATCATCGCCGGGCTGCTCACCCCCTCTTCCGGCGAGGTGCTGGTCAATGGCAAGAAGGTCGAAGGCGTAGGCCGGGAACGCGGCGTCGTGTTCCAGCAGTACGCGCTGTTCCCCTGGCTGACCGTCCAGAAGAATGTCTGCTTCGCGCTGGAGATGCGCGGCATCAAGGGCGCGGAAGCAGAAGCGCAGGCCATGAAGTACCTGCAGATGGTCGATCTGGAAAAATTCGCCGATCATTACCCGAAGGAACTTTCCGGCGGTATGAAACAGCGTGTGGCCATTGCCCGTGCCTACGCCGCCGAGCCGGAGATCCTGCTGATGGATGAACCATTCGGTGCGTTGGACGCCCAGACCCGTGCCCAGCTGCAGACCGATCTGCTCAACACCTGGGAGAAAAAGAAGAAAACCTGCTTCTTCATCACCCACGACGTGGAGGAAGCAATCATCCTCGGCCAGCGCTGCGTTATCATGAGCGCCCGCCCCGGCCGCATCAAGAAGATTTTGGACATCGACATTCCGTACCCCCGCACGCAGGAGACCCGCATGAGCCCCCGCTTCAATGAACTGAAGAACGCAATCTGGGGCGAGGTTTATCAGGAATACCTGGAAGTGCGCAAATAATGGTCCCTACGGGCGCCTGACAGGCCCCGTCAAAGTTACATTATCTTATATGGAGGCAAACACATGAAAAAGCTACTTGCAACCCTGATGGCTGCGGCGATGACCTTCAGTCTGGCAGCCTGTGGCTCTACCAGCAGTTCTGCTGCGCCGGAAAGCACGTCGTCGGAAGCTACGTCCAGCTCCGCTGCCACTTCGGAGGAAGCGGCGGACAGCACCGCCAGCGCCGAGCGCATTACCATGAACGTGGCATATATGCCCAACTATTCCAGCCTGGTTGAGGTCGTTGCGGCTGACAAGATGGGCTACTTTGACGAAGAAGGAATTGACGTCAACCTGGTCCAGTTCCAGGATGGCCCCACAATCATCGCCGCTATGGAAAATGGTTCCATTGATGTAGGCTATATCGGCTCCGGTGCCCATAAGCTGTGCATCAACGGCCAGGCCAAGATCTTCTGCTTCGCCCATGTGGGCAACGGTGACCGTGTTATGGCCCTGAAGAGCCACGGCATCGAGACCGCCGCCGATCTGGCCGGCAAGACCATCGGCTATTCTGCCGGTACCTCCAGCGAGGCGATTCTGCAAAAGACTCTGGCTTCCGCCGATCTGACCCTGCAAGATGTGAACGCGATGGAGATGGATGCTTCCGGCATCGTCAGCGCCATGATCTCCGGCTCTCTGGACGCCTGCGCTCTGTGGAGCCCCAGCACCCTGGCCGTTCAGGAAGAACTGGGCGAGGATGTGATCGAACTGGCCGACAACCTGAGCTTTGCTGATAGCTCCGCTTCTGTTTCCAGCTGGATCTGCATGTCCGAATATGCTGACCAGAACTACGACAACCTGCTCCGCTTCACCCGTGCTTTGTACAAGGCGAAGGACTACCGCGCCGATCCCGCCAACGCGGAACAGATCAGCCAGTGGATCGCTGAGGAATGCGGCCTGGATTACGACACCGTTTACGCGCAGCGCGGCGACGCTGAATGGCTGACCAGCCAGGAGATGATGGACCAGATCAACGACGGCACCATTGAAGGCCTGTACAAGTCCCAGCAGGACGGCTTCATCGCCAGCGGCGAAGTGGAAGCGGAAGTTCCTGTCAGCGACTACGTCATGTTCGACCTGATGAAAGAGGCCGCGGCGTAAAAATAGCTGCTTCGGCAGCACGATCATCTGAACCGTGACAAAACGGGGCACAAAATCGTTTTGTGCCCCGTTTTGCCGCGCAGAGGAGGGAAAATTGGAATAATTTCATAAAAAACCTCCCCGAAGCCGGAATTTTATGGTATAATGCGATCGGTAACCAAATGGAAAACGGCCGCGGGACGGGAAAGGGGAGATCAGGAATGCCGCTGTTTGTCGCCGCCTGCCTGCTGGCTGTTTCAGCAGCGCTGGCGGTGCTGGTGGAGGATCGCCGTAAAAAGAGATATCTGCTGCTCTGCGGATTGTCGGCCAGCTTGCTGGTTTACCTCTGGTTCATGCTGACTTACATCGCCAAGAAGGGCGGCATTGCGGAACCCCTCAGCACGGTGCTTTTTGTTACGCCGGGCATCCGGCGATGGCTGCAGTATTCCGTGCTGACGCTGCAGCAGCTTGGCTACGGCGTAGCCGTGGGGCGCTTCCTGTTCCCGTTCCTTTTCCTGCTGACGGCGCTGGAATATTCCAGCAGCCCGCGCGCCTTCTGGCTGCGGCGCCACAGCTGGATGTTGGCAATCCTGCCGGCGGTGGCGCTGGTGTTGTACTTTCCCCCGGTATTCCAGCGCTTTGCCGATCAGGAAGCCACCCAGCGCGTGGCAATCTGGGGGTCCCTGCTCTGGATCGTCGCCTATCTGCTGGCCGGCGGCTGGCTGCTGATATCGGAACCTTCCCGCACCCGCATCCGTTATATCCGCAATTCCGTGGCGGTGCGCTGCGTGTTGCTGTGCAGTATTGCGGCGCTGTACGCCATCTACTGCCCCCAGGACCCTGCGCAGATCTATCTGTTCTACCGGGAAGACTATATGTTCTCCCTGGGGATCTGGTACATGAACCCCTACCTCTCGCCGGTGACGTATCTTGTTATCGTGGCGATCAATCTGGTTTCGCTGCTGCTGGGGACGCTGTCCATGATCAGCATGGCGCGCATCGAGTGGAGCGAGACCCAGGACGATATCCGCCTGCAAAACAAATACGATACCGTCCGCATGGGCGGCGGCGTGTTCCTGCACGGCATCAAAAACCAACTGCTGGCAAACCGGGTGCTCTGCCGCCGTCTGAGCGAGGAACTGGCGTCCCCGACGCCCGACCTGCAAAAGGCGCAGGCGCTGGCCCGCCAGATGACCGATACCAACGACGGCCTGCTGGAGCATGTGGGCGACCTGTACAACAGCCTGAAATCCAACGCTATCTCCATGCGGGAATGCCCGGTGGAAACGCTGGTGCAGGGGGCCGTGGGCGCATTGCAGAAAAAGTACCCGGCGGCCCGGGTGGAAGTCGAACTGCCGTCCGGTCTGGTGGTGCTGGCCGATGAGGCCCACATGCAGGCCGCGCTGGCCAACCTGCTGATCAACGGCTGGGAGGCCACCGTTGCGGCGGGGCGCGACGAACCGCTGCGGCTGTTCTGCTACGAGAAGCCCACCCAGATCGGCATCTGCGTGCAGGACCGGGGCGCGGGCATCGGGAAGTACGAACTCAAAAAGATCTTTGAACCGTTCTATTCCAGCAAAAATTCCAATTCCAACTGGGGCATGGGACTGTACTATGTGCGCATGATCGTGAAAAAGCACATGGGGTCCCTGAAGGTGGACAGCGAGTACGGCAAAGGCTCGGCCTTTTACATCCTGCTGCCCAAGCTGCTGCCGGAACGGGGCAAAAGGGGGAAAACATCTGTATGAATATCCGCATCCTGGTGGCGGAGGACAACGACATCCTGCGGGAGGACCTCTGCCAGCAGCTCAACGCCCAGCCGGATTTTACCGTCGCGGGGGAAGCCGCCACCGGCGCCCGCGCGGTGGAACTGGCGCTGGCGGAGGAGTTCGATGTGATCCTGCTGGACATCGAGATGGAGACCATCCAGGCGGGCATCGACGCCGCGGCCTGCATCCACCCCCAAAAGCCCCAGGCCCAGATCATCTACCTGACCGCGCACGACAATGACGATATGATCCTGACCGCCATGGCCACCGGCGCGGTGGACTACTTTGTCAAAGGCAGCGACAACGAGCTGCTTTTCCGCCATATCCGCATGGCGTACGCCGGTACGCCGATTATGAGCGCCCATACCCAGGAGATCATGCTGCGGGAGTATTCCCGCCTGCGCCGCAACGAGACCAGCCTGCTGTACTTTGTCAATACGCTGGCTTCCCTCACGCCCACCGAGCGGGAGCTGATCCGCTACCTGCTGCAGGGGCTGAACGCCCGCCAGATCAGCGAGATCCGGGTCGTTGGGCTGGACACAGTCAAAGGCCAGATCCACCGTATTCGGGAAAAGTTCGGCTGTACCCGAACGCGGGAGATCGTGACCCATATCCGGGACCTGGGGCTGGAACATCTGTTCCGGTGATCCCCGGCCCCGCCACATCCGCAGTTTACCGTTCCATATCCATTCAATTTCAGAAGGGAGTTGCATCAATCATGGATAAAGCATACTATCACATCTCGGAAGAAGCACTGGGCGAGGGCGCCAAGACCCCGCTGGTCAAGATGAAAAGCTCGGAGGAAGTGTTCCGTGCGATGGCGGATAAAATGGCGGACTGCATCCTTGCCAACAACGCCGCCGGCCGGCACACGGCTTTCATCTGCCCGGTGGGCCCGGTGGGGCAGTACCCCTTCTTTGTGGAGCGGGTCAACAAGGAGCGCATCAGCCTGAAGAACGTCTGGTTCTTCAATATGGACGAGTATCTGGAAGACGATGACCATTACATCGACATTAACAGCCCGCTGTCCTTCCGCGGTTTCATGAACCGTGTGGTCTATTCCCAGATCGACCCGGAACTGGTCATGCCGGAATCCCAGCGCGTGTTCCCGGACCCCGCCGACCCCGCCCGCATCGACAAAATGATCGAGGACCTGGGCGGTGTGGATATCGCTTTCGGCGGCATCGGCATCACGGGGCACCTGGCCTTCAATGAACCCCAGCCGGAACTGAGCTGCGAGGCGTTCGCCGCGCTGCCCACCCGCACGCTGGACATCCATCCCGAGACCCGCGCCACCAACTCGGTGGGCGACCTGGGCGGCGCGCTGGAGTGCATGCCCAAACGCTGCGTCACCATCGGCATGAAGCAGATCCTCGGCGCGCGGGAAGTCTGCCTGGGCGTGTTCCGTGACTGGCACCGCGCGGTGGTGCGCCGGGCTGCCTACGGCGACCAGACGGCGGAATTCCCCGCCACGCTGGCCCAGAACCATCCCCATGCCTGCATCTATGTCAACGACGTAGCGGCCAAGCAGCCGTACTAAGGGGGTGGGCAGTATGGCGGATGTTCTGTTTCGGAATGCCCGTGTCTACCGGGACCATGCCTTTGAAGCTGCGGACGTTCTGGTCTGCGGCGGCGTGATCGACGGCGTAGGTCCCCATCTGGCCGCCCCCGCGGGCTGCCCGGTGGTGGACCTGCACGGTATGGTGCTGGCCCCCGGCTTTATCGACCTGCACACCCATGGCGGTGACGGCATCGACGTCAACGCCGCTACGGCGGAGGACCTGGCCCGCATCGGCGCGTTCTTTGCCCGCCACGGCACCACCGGCTGGCAGTGCAGCATCCTTACCGATACCGAGGAACAGACCCTCTGGTGCATCGACCAGGCCAAGCAGGCCATGGCCGCGCCGGTCAGCGGCGCGCGGCTGCTGGGCATCCATCTGGAAGGGCCGTTCCTCTCGGTGGAGTACAAGGGCGCCATGCCCGAAAGCCTGCTGCGCAAGGGCGACGCCGCGCTGTTCCGCCGCTATCAGCAGGCGGCCGGCGGCGCGATCCATTACATCACCGTTTCGCCCGAGGTGGAAGGCGTCAATGAGATGATCGCCGACATCGCCGGGGAAGTCACCGTTGCCATCGGCCATTCCGGCGCGGACTATGACACCGCCTGCCAGGCCATCGCCAACGGCGCCAAAGTCTGTACCCACACCTTCAACGCGATGGGGCTGTTCCACCAGCACCGCCCGGGCATGATGGGCGCCGTGCTGGAACATGACATCTACTGCGAAGCCATCTGCGACGGCCGCCACCTGCACCCCGGCAGCGTGCGTATGCTGCTGGCCTGCAAGGGCTGGGACAAGGTCGTTGCCATCACCGACAGCATCCAGGCGGCGGGCCTGCCGGACGGTCACTACAAGCTGGGCGTCAACGATGTGGTCGTGGTGGACGGCGACGCCAAACTGGCCAGCAACGGCGTGCGCGCGGGCAGCACCCTCTCGCAGGATACGGCGCTGCGCAACATCATGTCCTTCACCGGCCATCCCGCCGAGGACGTGCTGCCGCTGCTGACTGAAAACCCGGCCCGGCTGATGGGCATTTTTGACCGTAAAGGCAGCATCGAAGCCGGCAAGGACGCCGACCTGGTGGTGCTGGATGACGCCTGGCAGGTGCGTCGCACCGTCGTGGGCGGCGAAACGGTGTTCCAGGCCGAATAAGTTCGGTTGACGGAACGGGAATTTCGTGATACACTCGTGTTTACAGAGAAATAGAAAGGGGATACTCTATGCTGGTACCTATGCGCGCGATCCTGGAAGCGGCGGACAAACACCGCTACGGCCAGGGAGCTTTCAACATGAACAGCGTCGGGCAGGTGGAGGCCGCCGTCCGCATCCATGAACTGCTGGACTCGCCGGCTATCCTGCAGGGGGCCGAAGCCTCCAACGCCTATCTGGGCGGCGCGGCCGACTTTATGAACGGCAGCATCGAGAACAAGCAGAAGGGCGCCAAAGTCCTGGGCGACGCCGTCAAACAGTACGGCGGCAGCAGCCCCATCCCGGTGGCGCTGCATCTGGACCACGGCAAATCGCTGGAGAGCGTCAAGGCCTGCATCGCGGGCGGCTACACCAGCGTCATGATCGACGGCAGCAGCCTGCCCTATGAGGACAACGTGGAACTGACCCGTGAGGTGGTCAAGTACGCCCACCCCTACGGCGTGACGGTCGAAGGCGAGCTCGGCGTGCTGGCAGGCGTGGAGGACCATGTGTTCAGCGCCACTTCCACCTACACCAACCCGATGCAGGCTGTGGACTTCTTCAAAAAGACCGGCTGCGACGCGCTGGCCATCAGCTACGGCACCTGCCACGGCCCCAACAAGGGCAAGGATACCCGCATCCGGCGCGAGATCGCCATCGCCACCAAGGAGTGCATGCTGCATGAGGGCATCCAGGGCTATCTGGTGAGTCACGGTTCTTCCACGGTGCCCCAGGAGTATGTGCAGTCCATCAACGCCCTGGGCGGCCAACTGGTGGACGCCTTCGGCATTGAGGTCGCCCAGTTGGTGGATGTTGCCCGCTGTGGCATCAACAAAATCAATGTGGACACCGACATCCGCATGGCCTGCACCCGGAACATCCTGCAGCTGTTCCACGATGAGCCTGCTTTGAAAGAAAGCCCGGCGCTGGCGCAGTTCTACCGTGACCTGACGGCCAACCCGAAGAACGTGGACCCGCGCAACTACTGCAACAGCATCATGGATACCATCGTCAAGGGCGAGATCCCCAACGAGGAAGTGGGCAAGATCGTCCAGTGCATGAAGGACGGCGTGGTGGCGGCCATCGCCCCGCTGCTGGTCCAGTTCGGCAGCTTCCGCAAGAGCCAGTATGTCGAGATGGTCACCTGTGAGCAGATGGCGGAACGCTACAAGAAAGAAGGCATCTGAATATGAAACACATCTTCCTGAACCTCAAGCGGTTCGACGTGCCGGTAGAATACGGCGGCGTCAACCGTCTGGCGGCCCCGGCCGATTGGGGCCGCGCCATCGTGGAGGGCACCCAGGCCGGGCTGACCCGCTATGACCCGTCGGAAGTGGAATTCGTCATGTACCTGCCGGAAGCCCATATCCCGGCGGCCGTGGCGGCCAAAGCCCCCGGCAGCCCGGTGCAGATCGGCTGCCAGGGCGTCTACCGGGACGATACCGCCCCCGGCGGCAACTTCGGCGCTTTCACCACCAACCGTCCGGCGTCCGCCGCCAAGGCCCTGGGCTGTGAAAGCGTGCTCATCGGCCACTGTGAGGAGCGCAACGACAAAATGGGTATCCTGGCGGCCGCAGGCATCACCGGGCAGGAAGCGTCCCGCATCGTCAGCGGCATTCTGAACCAGGAGATCAAGGCGGCGGTGGCCCGCGGCCTGACCGTGCTGTACTGCATCGGGGAAAAGAGCGAAGAACAGGACGCCTGGCAGCAGGTGCTGGGGGACCAGCTCTCCATCGGGCTTAAAGATGTGGACAAGAGCAAGGTCACCATCGCCTACGAACCCATCTGGTCCATCGGCCCCGGCAAGACCCCGGCCGACAAACCCTATATCACCAAGATCGCAAAGTTTGTCAAGGAGCAGACCGGCGGCATGGACGTAGTCTACGGCGGCGGCCTCAAGACCGACAACGCGGCCATGCTGGCCTCCATCCCCGAGATCGACGGCGGCCTGATCGCCCTGACCCGCTTTGCGGGCGAGATCGGGTTCTACCCGGAGGAATATCTGGACATCATCCGCCTTTACATGGGCAAGTAAAGCAGCCGCAGGGCTGAGAAAAGGAGCCAACCAATGAAGCATTTTGAATTTGAGTACGGCGCGGGGACCATGGGCGCCGACCTGCCGGATTACACCGACGAATTTATTCCCGGCGTCACGGTGCCCGACCCGGCCTACATCCCGGAGGACCAGCTCAAAGCCGCCTATCGGCAGAGCCTGGACCACCCCATCGGCATGCCCACGGTCAAGGAACTGGCGCACAAGGGCAGCAAGGTCGTCTTTGTGGTGCCCGACCGCGTCAAGGGCGGCGAACAGCCCACCAGCCACCGCAAGCTGTCCATCAAGTACATTCTGCAGGACCTCTACAGCGTGGGCGTGGAGAAGAAGGACATCCTGTTCATCATCTCCAACGGCCTGCACCCGCGTTCCACCGACAAGGACGCCCTGGCGATCTTCGGACCCGAACTGTACAACGAGTTCTGGCACACCGGCCAGATCATCAGCCATGACTCCGAGGACCCGGACAACATGGTGGACCTGGGCTTCACCAAGCGCGGCGACCCGGTGTGGATGAACCGCATGGTCTATGAAGCCGACCTGCCCATCCTGATCGGCCATGTGAACGGCAACCCCTACGGCGGTTACTCCGGCGGCTACAAGCACAGCGCCACCGGCATCACCAACTGGAAGAGCATCGCCAGCCACCATGTGCCGTCGGTCATGCACCGGCCGGACTTCACCCCCGTGAACAACGGCAGCCTGATGCGCGACAAATTCAACGAGATCTCCATGCACATGGAAGAGAAGATGGGCCATCCCTTCTTCTGCTGCGACGCGGTGCTGGACTCCAAGAGCCGCCAGATCGCCATTTTCTCCGGCTACGCCAAAGAGATGATGCCCGAAAGCTGGAAGGTGGCCGACAAGCGCACCTATGTGCATTGGGCCGAGAAGAAGTATGACGTGCTGGTGTTCGGTATGCCCCAGAAGTTCCACTACGGCGACGGCATGGGCACCAACCCCATCATGATGATGCAGGCGCTGTCCGCGCAGGTGCTGCGCTTCAAGCGCGTCATGAGCGACCACTGCGTCATCATCTGCTCCTCGCTGTGCAACGGCTTCTTCAACGACAAGAAGTGGCCCTACCTGCGGGAGTGCTACGAATGGTTCCAGCATGACCAGATGAACACCCTGCCCGATATGAACCGCCTGGGCGAGTACTTTGCCACCAATGAGGAGTACATCCGCAAGTACCGCTTCACCAATGCGTTCCATCCGTTCCACGGTTTCAGCATGATGAGCTGCGGTCATATCGCCGAGATGAACACCAGCGCCATCTACATCGTGGGCGCCGAGGAACCGGGCTATGCCCGCGGCATGGGCCTCAAGACCCGCGCCACCTTCGAGGAGGCGCTGGATGACGCCATGAAGAAGTATGTGGGCGACCACCCGAACATTCTGGCGCTGCCCCTGACCTTCAAGACCACCAGCGTACACCTGTGCATGAAGGACCCCAACCAGGACTGCATGGATGAGTACGGCCACCGCCATGGCGGCTGCGGCTGCTGCTGATCCCCGCATGCTGGGCTGAACATTTCCCATAACGATCCCCCGGCAGCCGGAAGTTCCGGCTGCCGGGGGATCTTCGTTTTTGTTATTAAAAATAGGGGATGGCCCGCGTATGGAAAAACGGGATGAACAACGCGGCGAATAAATCCCGCCCCGGGGCGGAATACTGTCCACAGGGAGGGATAGATTTATGTCTATATTCAAAAAACTGTTGCTGCTGCTCGCTATCGTGGGCGGCCTGAACTGGGGCATCTACGGCATCTGGGGCTTCAACGCCGTGGGCTGGCTGCTGGGCGGCAGCCTGAACTGGCTGGCCCGCACGGTGTTCATCGTGGTGGGCGTGGCCGCCATCTGCCTGATCCCCAGCCTGTTCATGGACGGGGAATCCCGGCCGGAGCCGCGGGCGGAGTAAAGCCCGGCGGGCCGCGGCCCGCCGTACATAGTTACAGGATGGGCCGCGCCTGCAGGCGGGTGGTGCGGGCGTGCATCCCCACGCTCAGGACAAGCCCGACGCACAGATACATCATGACTACGCTCGACCCGCCAGCGGAGAAGAACGGCAGCGTCACGCCGATCACCGGCAATACCTGCAGGTTCATGCCCAGGTTGATGACGCACTGCACGAACAGCGCGGCAAAGATCCCCACGCACAGCAGGCGGCCCAGGGGGTCGGTGCTCTGCATGGCGGTGCGCAGCGTGCGCAGGCAGAGCAGGAACAACAGCAGCAGGACCGCCGCGGCCCCCACAAAGCCCATCACGTTCGCCAGATAGGCGAAAATAAAATCATTCCAGGCGTTGGGCACAAAGATATGGTCCCCGGTGAACAGCCCCTGCCCGGTCAGGCCGCCGGTGCCAATCGCCATAGCGCCCTTGTTCTGCTGGTAGGTGATATCGGCCAGGGCGGGATCGTCCGGCGTCAGGATCGCCATGATGCGCTGGAACTGGTAGCCTTTGAGCAGGTCGGGCTTGAGCGCCAGCAGCGCCGCGCCGCCCGCTACACCGGCCAGCAGCGTGCCGCCCACCAGCCAGTGGGAAAGCCCGCCCGCGTACAGCATGATCAGCCCGATGCCCAAAAACACCAGGGCGGTGCCGTCGTCGCCCTGCAGGTGGATCAGCAGGGGCGGCACGATGATGTGCAGCAGCAGGAGCAGCAGGTTTTTGGGCCGGTTGACCTGGCCGCGGAGTTGGCTCAGGTGCAGCGCCAGCGTCAGGATAAAGCTGATCTTTGCCAGTTCGGCGGGCTGAAAGGTCATGCCGCCCACCCGGTACCAGCTGTAGTTGGAGGTGCCGCCCGCATCGTAGCCGATGGTCAGCACCCCGGCCTGCACGTTGTGGAAAAACAGCGTGGGCAGCACCAGCCCCCAGGACAGGGTGGCGTGCAGCGGCCAGGCGCGCGCCAGCGCGCGGTAATCGACGGTGGAAAAGATGACCGCCAGCAGGAAGCCCAGCAGGCTGGCGATGACCTGTACCGAAGCCTTGTTGTTGGAGCCGAGCTGGCTGTACCCCAAAGAGAGCAGCACCACCACGCTGATCGCCGAACACAGCAGGCACAGGGCCAGGTACGGCGCATCCACGCGGCGCAGGTAACGGCGGATCAGTGGATACATAGGGGGCTCCTTTCTGCGCGGCGGGGAGGGCCGGCGCGTATTTCTTTATATTATAGCGCAAGAAGGCGTCTTTGACCACGGCTGTGAATTAAATTTTACAAATCCCGCGTTGTGTACTATAATAAATACGATTCTACACCAAGGAGTATGACGGCCATGCAGGAATATACCACACATTCCCGGGAAGAAACGGTGGCCCTGGGGCGCACCCTGGCCCAAACGCTGCCGTCCGGCGCGCTGATCGCCTTTACCGGCGGCCTGGGCGCGGGGAAGACCGCCTTCTGCCAGGGGCTGGCCGAAGGGCTGGGCTGCACCGACCCGGCCAGCAGCCCGACTTTTGCCATCGTCAACTATTACCGCGGCCCGCGCCCGCTGGCGCACTTTGATCTGTACCGCATCCACAGCGAGAGCGACCTGGCCGCGGCGGGATTCTACGACTACCTGGATATGGGGGCCGTCGTGGCCTGTGAATGGAGCGAAAACTGCGCTGACCTGCTGGAACAGGAACACCCGATCCATATCGACATCCAGCGGGTGGACGAAACCACGCGCCGCATCACGATCCGGTGATACAGATCGGAAAATTTCGACAAATACTACATAACGTACAGGTGATTTTATGAATTTGCTGGCAGTTGATACGGCGGGCAAGAGCGCCGCCGTGGCGGTCCTGCGGGACGATACGCTGCTGTACGAGACCCAGTCCAACACCGGCCTGACCCACAGCGAGACCCTGCTGCCGATGATCGACACGGCCTTGCGCGCCTGCGGCCTGACGGTGGCGGATCTGGACGTGCTGGGGGCCACCAACGGCCCCGGCAGCTTTACGGGGCTGCGCATCGGGCTTTCGGTGGTCAAGGGGCTGGCCCTGCCGCGCCAGATCCCCTGCGCGCCGGTGTCCACCATGGCGGCGCTGGCCTGGGGCATGGCGGGGCAGGGGACGGTCATCGGCGCCCAGGACGCCCGCCGCGGCCAGGTCTATTGGGCGGCCTTCGACCTGGAAAGCCACGGCCGCCTGACCCCCGACCGCGCCCAGCCGGTGGAAGCACTGGAAGAATTTGTACAGCAATGCAAAAAACCGTTGTTTTTTGTTGGCGACGGCGCCGCTTTGTGTTACAATAGATACGGGCAGACGCCGGGTGTGGCGGCCTGCCCGGCCCCTTTGCAGGTGTTGCGGGGGGCGGGGGCGGCGCTGGCCGCCAAAGCCGTATGGGAAAACGGCGGCTGCGTGCCGCCCGCCGAACTGCTGCCGGACTATCACCGGCTGAGCCAGGCGGAGCGGGAACGCGCCGAACGAGAAAAACAACAGGGGGAACCAGGCAATGCAATTTGACAAACCGATCGCACTGGCAGCCGACCACGGCGGCTATGAACTGAAAGAGGCAATCAAGGCCCATCTGGAGGAACGGGGCATCGCGTGGCAGGACTTTGGCACCGATTCCACCGCCAGCGTGGACTACCCGGACTTTGCAGCCGCTGGCTGCAAGGCGGTGCAGGAGGGGCGCTGCGCGCTGGTGATCCTGTGCTGCGGCACCGGCGTGGGCATGTCGATGTGCGCCAACAAGATGCGCGGCATCCGCGCCTGCTGCTGCAGCGATACCTTCAGTGCGGAATATACCCGCCGCCACAACGACGCCAACGCCCTGTGCCTGGGCGGCCGCGTAGTGGGGGCCGGGCTGGCCTGCCAGATCGTGGACGCCTTCCTGGATGCGTCCTTTGAGGGCGGCCGCCATCAGACCCGCATTGACAAGATGATGGCCCTGCAGGGGCAGTAAACCGCGTATGTTACGGCCTGCGGCGCAGGCTGGCAATAAACTTTGTTTGATGATAAGGAGACTGTACCATGAGCGTAGTCGAGATCGTAGACCATCCCCTCATTCAGCACAAGATCAGCCTGCTGCGGGATCGCAACACCGGCACGAAGGAATTCCGTGACCTGGTGAGCGAAGTCGCCATGCTGCTGTGCTACGAGGCTACCCGCGACCTGCCCACCGAGGAAGTGGAGGTCGAGACCCCTATCGCGCTGGCACGCACCAAGGTGCTGGCGGGCCGCAAGCTGGCGCTGGTGCCCATCCTGCGCGCGGGCCTGGGCATGGTGGACGGCATGCTGTCGATGATCCCCGCCGCCAAGGTGGGCCACATCGGCCTGTACCGCGACGAGGAAACGCTGAAGCCCGTCGAGTATTACTGCAAGCTGCCCAGTGACATCAACGAGCGTGAAGTCCTGGTGCTGGACCCCATGCTGGCTACCGGCGGCAGCGCGTCCGACGCCATTGCGCTGATCAAGCAGCGCGGCGCCAAGCACATCAAGTTTATCGGCCTGATCGCCGCGCCCGAAGGCATGAAGGCGCTGCATGAAGCCCACCCCGATGTGGACATCTATGTGGGCACGCTGGACGAACGCCTGAACGACCACGGCTACATCGTGCCCGGTCTGGGCGACGCGGGCGACCGTATCTTCGGCACCAAGTAAGAGCATACCTGTACACAGGCAGGGGCGCGGGCAGTCAGCCCGCGCCCCTGTTTTGTATGTTGAAGGGGGCACGAAAAAAACCTTGACTTGAAGCGCACTTTAAGTGGTACGATAAAAGCGATCCCAATGGTCAGGAGGTTTTTTGTATGGAAGATCGTATCCGGCGCTGTGCCGAAACATACGGGGCGCTGTTCGGCGGCGCCCCGGCGGGGGACGAGGGAACGGACCCCGAATTTATGAAGATCCTGCAGCGGTTCATCTTTGGCGAAGTCTGCTATGTGGGCGAACTGAGCGAGCAGGACCGGGAGCTGGTGACCGTCGCTGTGCTGTCGGTCAACCAGACGCTGCCCCAGCTCAAAGCCCATGTGGGAGCTGCGCTGCACGTGGGATGCACCCCGGTCGAGATCCGGGAGACCGTCTACCAGTGCGCGCCGTTCATCGGCTTCCCCAAGACGCTCAACGCCATCGCGGCGATGAACGAAGCCTTCACGGCGGCGGGGATCACGCTGCCGCTGCCTGCGCAGGGCACCGTGCAGGAGGATACGCGCTATGAGGCGGGCCGCGCCATTCAGGAACCGCTGTACGGGTCCGAGATCGCGGAACGCTACGGGGACCTGCCGCCGGTCTATGCCGAGGCCATCCCCCGGTTCCTGACGGCTTTCGGCTTCGGGGACTTTGCCACCCGCAGCGGCCTGGACACCGCCCGGCGGGAACTGCTGACGGTGGTGGTGCTGGCGGCGCTGGGCGGGGCGGACCTGCAGGTGAAGGCCCATGTGCTGGGGGCCGGGAAGGCCGGCAACAGCCGGGACCGCATCCTGGCCGCGCTGGTACACGCCATGCCTTACATGGGCATCCCGCGGCTGTTCAACGCGCTGAACGCGGCGCGGGCGGCCTGGGGCGAAACGGAAGAACAAGGGTAACAGAAAAAACGCCATCCCTCGCGGGGATGGCGTTTTGCTGTCTGTAAAGAAAATCAGTTTTTCAGCGCCTGCATCGGGGCCGGGATACGGCCGCCGCGGTGGATCATCACGGCGGGGCTGTACTTGCTGATGGGCATGATGGGGGCGTGGCCCAGCAGGCCGCCGAAGTCCAGCACGTCGCCGGCTTCATGGCCGATGGCGGGGATCACGCGCACGGCGGTGGTCTTGCTGTTGACCATGCCGATGGCCGCCTCGTCCGCGATCAGGCCGCTGATGACCTCGGCGCTGGTGTCGCCGGGGACCACCACCATGTCGATGCCCACCGAGCATACGGCGGTCATGGCTTCCAGCTTTTCCAGCGTCAGGCTGCCACACTCGGCGGCTTTGATCATGCCGTCGTCCTCCGATACCGGGATGAACGCGCCCGAAAGGCCGCCCACGTGGTTGGAGGCCATGACGCCGCCCTTCTTCACGGCGTCGTTCAGCAGGGCCAGGCAGGCGGTGGTGCCGCAGCAGCCGCAGCTTTCCAGGCCCATCTCCTCCAGAATGTTGGCAACGCTGTCCCCGATGGCGGGGGTGGGGGCCAGGGACAGGTCGATGATGCCCGCGGGCACGCCCAGGCGCTCGCTGGCAAGGTTGGCGACCAACTGGCCCAGGCGGGTGATCTTGAACGCGGTCCGCTTGACCAGTTCGGCCACTTCGTCCATGGGGGCGTCCTTGGGCAGCTTGGCCAGGGCGGCGCGCACCGCGCCGGGGCCCGAAATGCCCACGTGGATCTCGCAGTCCGGCTCGCCGGGGCCGTGGAACGCGCCCGCCATAAAGGGGTTGTCCTCCGGCGCGTTGCAGAACACGACCAGCTTGGCGTCACCCATGCACATGTTGTCTTTGGTCAGTTCGGCGGTCTGGCGGACCACCTGGCCCATCAGGCGCACGGCGTCCATGTTGATGCCGGACTTGGTGGAACCGATGTTGACGCTGGAGCAGACGATGTCGGTTTCGGCCATGGCGCGGGGGATCGCTTCGATCAGGCGCTGGTCCCCGGCGGAAAAGCCCTTATGTACCAGCGCGCCGAAGCCGCCGATGAAGTTGACGCCCACGGCCTTGGCCGCGCGGTCCAGCGCCTTGGCGTAGGCTACCGGGTCGGCGTTCGGGGCCGCGCCCAGCAGCATGGCGATGGGGGTGACGCTGATGCGCTTGTTGACGATGGGCACGCCGTATTCGGCGCTGATGCCATCCACCACAGGCACCAGGTTCCCGGCCAGGCGCACGATTTTATTGTAGATTTTTTCGCAGGCTTTGTCGCCGTCAGGGTCGATGCAGTCCAACAGGCTGATGCCCATGGTGACGGTGCGGACATCCAGATTCTCCGAGGTCAGCATCTCGATGGTTTCCAGAATGTCGCGGCTGTTGATGATTCTCATGGCTTTTCCCGTTCCCCCTGTCAGATGGTGTGCATGGCGTCAAAAACTTCCTGGCGGGTCAGGGTCACCTGCATGCCCATCTCCTGCCCCAGCGCGGCAAAGCGGTCCCGCACGGCGGCGGGGTCGATGGCGCAGTGGTCCAGGTTCACCAGCATGATCATGCAGAACATCTGCTGCATGATGGACTGGGAAACGTCCTCCACGTTGATATTCAATTCGGCGCAGACGGCGCTGACCTTGGCGATAACGCCCACGGTGTCGCGCCCGATGACGGTAATAACAGCTTTCATAATAAAACGCACCCCCTGTAATAGACGGCGCCCCCGGCAAAGGGGCCTTTGCCCCGGCGCGCCGCGCTTATGCAATGACTGTATTATAGCAGAGTTCGCGGGTGGGCGCAACAGCGGGGCATAAAAAAGCAAGGGGGAGGCAGGGCCTCCCCCTTGTTCGTTTGCGGTTCGTTACGGCAGTTCCGGCTCGTAGGCGGCCAGGCTGCGCGGCTTGCCCTCAAAGGCGATGGCGATGGCATCGGGGCCGGTGTTGGCGCTGACGGCGGCGCCCAGCTTGAAGCAGCATACCGGCGGATGGCCGAAGGTCTTTTTGCACAGCTTGAGCAGTTCGTCGCGCCGGACCTCGCTGGAGGTGTAGCCGATCATGTAGGGCATATCCCGGACGTTCTCCACGCGGGTCTGTATCCATTTGACCATGGCGGGGATCACCGCCGCGTCGCCGCGCACCTTGGCTTCCACCTTGGAAACGCCGTTGGTCAGGCTGATGACCGGCCGGATGCCCAGCAGGTCGCCGACCACGGCGGCCGCCGCGCTCACGCGGCCGGATTTTTTCAGCTGTTTGAGGTTGTAGGCCGACAGGCAGGCTTCCATGCAGTCCATCTTGTAGACCAGTTCCTTGACGCAGGTAGCCAGCTCGCCGCCGTTGCGCACCTTGCGGGCGCATTCGCACAGGTACCAGCCGAACACCATCGAGTAGGTGTGGCTGTCCACCACCTGGATGTGCAGCTTGTGGCCGGGGCGTTCCTCGTTCAGCAGTTCCACGGCCTTGCGCGCGTTGTCGTAGGTGCTGGAACCGGTGCTGTTGATGCTCACGTGGATCAGGTCGGTGTAGCCCTCGTCCACATAGCGCGCGTAAATTTCGCACCACTGCAGTTGGGTGATGGCGGCGGTGGTGGGAACGCCCTGGGCATTGCGCATCATCTCATAGAACTGATCGTTGGTGAAGTCCCGGCGCTCGATGTACTCCTGCCCATCGACGTTGATGGGGAAGCCCACCACCTCGATCCCGTACTTTTCCGCAAGTTCCTGCGGAATATCGGCGGAGGAGTCGGTCAGAAATCCGATTTTGCTCATTTTGTCACATCCTCGTTCCATTCATAGCGTGTTAGCTGGCCCTGGGTCTCCAGGCCGGCAAAATCCCATTGCCGCAGTACCTCGTACACGCCTACCGCTACCGCGTTGGAGAGGTTCAGGCACCGCTCCCCGCGGCGCATGGGCATGCGCACGCAGCTTGATGGGTTTTGGACCAGCAGTTCTTCGGGCAGGCCGGCGTCCTCCCGGCCGAATACCAGATAGGCGCCGTCGGGGTAGGCAACGTCCACATGGCGTTGCCGCCCCTTGGAGGTAAAGTAGAAAAACGGCCCCTTGTTGCGGGCAAAAAAATCCGCAAGGTCCTGGTAATATGTTATATCAAGCTGGTGCCAATAGTCAAGCCCGGCCCGCTTTAATTTTTTGTCGTCGATGGTGAATCCCATCGGCCCCACCATATGCAGCCGCGCGCCGGTCACGGCGCAGGTGCGGGCTACATTGCCGGAGTTCTGCGGGATCTGGGGTTCCACCAGTACAATATTCACGCTTGGCATACTTTCACTTCCTGTTTTTGTCAGTGCCCCGGCAGGGTCACGGGGTCATCAGTTTCGGCAGCGCGGCTTCCAGCCAGACGCCCAGGCGCTCGTCGGTGCCCTCGGGGGTGGCGCGGATGCAGTCGGCTACAAAGGCGGCGGCGGCCTGTACGGCTGCCTGCGGGGCGTTGCCCTGCAGGATGCGGCCGATCAGCACCGCGCCGAAAATATCGCCGGTGCCGTGGTACATGCGGGCGATCAGCGGCGTTTTGACCAGATACCCCTGCCCGCCGCGGGCTGCGCCCACGCAGCCGATGCACCGCCCGGCGGAAAAGCCCGTCACGCCGGTAAGTACCACTTGGGGGGCAACGCGGGTCAGGCGGGCGGCCTGTCCCGCCGCCTGTTCGGCCCCGGCGACGCCGGGCAGCGGGTCGCCCAGCAGCAGGGCGGCCTCGGTCACGTTGGGAACGATCAGGTCGGCCTGGCTGCACAGCGTGTACATGGCGGGGACCATCTCGGCCCCCAGCCCGCGGTAAAGGTGGCCGCCGTCGCCCAGCACGGGGTCCACCACCTTGAGCGCCTGCGGCCACAGAGAGAACGCCTGTTCCACCAACTTGGCCTGGGAAGGATCGGATAAGTAGCCGGAGTAGATGCAGTCAAACCGCAGCCCCAGGCGCTGGTAATGGGCCAGCGCGGCGGGGCCGTACCCGGGGTTGGAAAGTTTGGCAGGGGTGCCCAGCCCGCCCGAATGGGTGGAGAGGACCGCCGTGGGCAGGGCGACGGTCTGCACGCCCAGGCAGGACAGTACGGGAACGATCACAGACAGCGCGGCCCGGCCGAAGCCGGGCAGGCTGTGGATAGCCAGAACGGTTTTGGGTGCGTTGGACATAGACAAGGTCCCTTCTATAGATTCGGTTCGCTACGATTCTACCACAAACCGGCGCACAAAAAAAGGCGTATCGGGGCGAAAGAAAACTTTTCCTTGCTTTTTGGCACGCTTCGCTGGGAAAACCGCGCCCCCGCCGCGCCGTGCGCCGCCCGCCGCGGGGGTTTTGCGGGCCCCGGCGGGGCTGCCGCGCACGTTTGCATAAAAGGACGGTACAGGGGGAAAACTGTCTGTGTACCCAAAAACGAAGGAGGTGTGTTTCATGAATGCTTCCACAATGGCGACTGCGGCCGTCGGTCTGGCGGTCGGCGCGGCCGTGATGGGCCTGGCTACGCAGGACCGGCGCAAAATGCGCAAGACGGTCCACAAGCTGGCCAAGGGCGCGGAACGGACCCTGGTGGACCTGGATAAGGCCGTGCAGCAGATGCACTGGTAAAAAGCTCCCGGCACAGAACACGGGGCTATGCGAAAACCGGGCGGCTGCCGTACAGGGCGTGAAAAAGCGGGCAAGGAGCGAATGGTTCCTTACCCGCTTTTGTTCTTTTCCGCTCAACAGAAAAGGAAGTCGGTTATCTTCTGCTGTTTATGTGTGCCGCCTGTGGGGATGAGTGGTTTCCCTGTGATGCATGCGCCCGGCCGGGCGTCTTGGCGTGCCGGCGGGTCACAGGATGCGTACGCGAATCATGGGGGGCAGACCTTTGAGGTCGTCCGCCAGGAAATCGGTGATCTCGCCGGTCACATCCAGCAGCGTGTAGGCAATGTCCTGTTTGCTCTTGTTGACCATGTTCTCGATGTTCAGCCGCGCGGCGGTCAGCACGCCGGTGATGCCCGAAATGGCGCCCGGCATGTTTTTGTGGATCAGGCAGATGCGCCGCCCGCTCACGCGGGGCTGGCTGACGTCGGGCAGGTTGACGCTGTGGGTGATGTTGCCGTTTTTCAGGTAGTCGCTGAGTTCGGCGGCGGCCATCACGGCGCAGTTGGTCTCGCTTTCGGGGGTGCTGGCGCCCAGGTGGGGCGTGCATTCCACGCCTTTGACGCCCAGCAGGTCCTCGGTGGGGAAGTCGCAGAAGTAATGGGCGACCCGGCCGCTGTCCAGCGCGTTGCGCAAAGCGGTGTTGTCCACCAGTTCGCCGCGGGCAAAGTTCAGGATGCGCACGCCGTCCTTGCACATGGCGAGCGTCTGCTCGTTGATGGTATGGCGGGTGGTGGGCAGGTAGGGCACATGGATGGTCAGGTAGTCGCAGCGGGGCAGCATGTCGCTCAGCGCCACGCAATGCTGTACGCTGCGGGAAAGGCTCCAGGCCGCGTCGATGGAAATATAGGGGTCGTACCCCAGCACTTCCATACCCAGCGCCACGGCGGCGTTGGCGACCCGCGCGCCGATGGCCCCCAGGCCGATGACGCCCAGCGTCTTGCCGCGCAGTTCAGGGCCGACGAACTGCTTTTTGCCGGTCTCTACCTCGCGGGCGATGGCGTCGTGCCCTTTAAGCCCCTGGGCCCACTGCACGGCGGCCGCCATGTTCCGGCTGCCCGCCACCAGCGCGCCCACGACCAGTTCGGCCACGGCGTTGGCGTTGGCGCCCGGCGTGTTGAATACCACGATACCCGCGTCGGTGCAGGCCTCAATAGGGATGTTGTTGGTGCCGGCCCCTGCGCGGGCGATCGCCAGCAGGCTGTCCGGCAGGGTCATGGCGTGCATATCGGCACTGCGCACCAGAATGCCGTGGGGCGCGGCGGAACTGTTGTCGATCTCAAACTGGCTGGCGGGCAGCTTGGCAAGCCCGGCGGGCGAGATGGCGTTCAGCGTTTTTACTGTGTACATATCGTTCGACCCCTTCCGTTATCGGTGTTCGGCGCGGAATTTTTCCATGAAGGCGACCAGCGCATCCACGCCTGCGGCGGGCATGGCGTTGTAGATCGAGGCGCGCATGCCGCCCACCAGCCGGTGGCCTTTCAGGTTGACGAGCCCGGCCTCGGCCGCCGCGGCGCAGAAGGCTTTGTCGGTCTCGGCGTCGGGGCTGGTGAAGGTCACGTTCATCAGGCTGCGGTACCCTTTCTGGACCGGGTTGCGGTAGAAGTCCTGGCTGTCCAGATAGTCGTACAGGACCGCGGCCTTGGCGGCGTTGCGGCGGTGCATCTCCTCCAGGCCGCCCACCTCATGCTCCAGGTAGTCCATCACCAGCCCGGTCATGTAGATGCACCAGCAGGGCGGGGTGTTGTACATGCTGTCGGCGTTGAGCAGCGTGGTGTAGTTCATCATGGTGGGGATCTGTTCCGGCGTCAGCCCTTTGGCGCTGTGCCCCAGCAGGTCCTCGCGCACGATGGCGACTGCCATCCCGGCGGGGGCGATGTTCTTCTGCACGCCGAAGTAGATCACGCCGTATTGGCGCACGTCCACCGGCTCCGAGCAGATCATCGAGCTCATGTCCGCGATCAGCGGGATGCCCGCCACCTGGGGGATCTCCGTGTAGCGTGTGCCGAAGATCGTGTTGTTCTGGCAGATGTGGATGTAGCTGGCCTGGGGATCGTACTCGACGGCGCGCACATCGGGGATATAGGTAAAGTTTTTGTCTTTGCTGCTGGCCGCGATGCGGGCAGTGCCGAACTTGGCGGCTTCTTCGGCGGCTTTCTTGCTGAAGTTGCCGGTCACCAGGTAGTCCGCTGTGCCGGTGGTCATAAAGTTCAGCGGGACCATTGCAAATTGCTGGGTGGCGCCGCCCTGGAAAAAGCCGATCCTGTAATTGTCGGGGATCTGCAGCACGCGGCGCATGGCGGCCTCGGTATTTTGAAGGATCTCGTCAAACCACTTGCTGCGGTGGCTCATCTCCATCACGCTCATGCCGGAACCGTGGTAGTCCAGCAGTTCCGCCTGGGCGATTTTCAAAACGGACTCCGGCAGCATCGAAGGGCCGGCGCTGAAATTGTAGACTCTTGCCATTTTCTTCTCCTCCATCCTCCTGCGGTCGCGGGCCGCAGCGCCTTCGGGGCAGCCTTGGGGCTGCGGCGCTGTGGAATACCTCTATTATAGGGGCGGCGCGAGGGGGCGGCAAGCGGCAAAATCCCGAAAAAGATGCCGGCAGGGAACGGATTGTTTTTGTAAAACGGCAAAATGTAGCCAACACAGCTACAATATATACTACAAATGTAAAAGAATCATGCTGGCGATGCCAAAAAATAGATGGGAAGTTTGTGCAGTATGCCATATAGGCAAAATACTTACTACAAATGTAAAATAATAGGCAGAAAATTACGACAAATGTAGAGGTATAACCTATGGAACAGCTTTCCCACAGTGAAGAACAGGTAATGGCAGCCCTCTGGGACTGCGGCGGCCCCGCGACCCGGCGGGAGATCGCGGCCCATCTGCCGAAGGAATGCCGCTGGGCCGATACGACGCTGTTGAACTTTCTGCTCCGGCTGGAGAAAAAGTCCTTTGTCCGCGCCGGGAAGCAGGGCAACCGGAACCTGTACACGCCGCTGGTGCGCCGCCTGACCTACTGCGGGGCTGTCAGCGAAGCCCATCTGCGGACGTTATACGGCGGCGACCTGCGCGCCATGGTGCGGGCGCTGGCCGACACCGGCCGCCTGGATTATGCCGGGATCGAGCGGCTGCTGCGCTGGCTCGTCGAGTATCAGGCAGCCCACCCGGAATATGACTATGAGTGAGGGGCGCTTTCCGCAGCCTGCGCCTGCATTTCGCACATATCGGGCCAGAAGCGTTTGAATACGTGGGACGCCTGGGCGCGTTCGTTGCGGCGTTCCTCGATGGTCAGCGCGCGGAAGAACCGCTTCCATAAAACCTGCCAGTTTTCTTCCTCCTCGTCGGGGGCCGGGGCATAGTGTTCCATGGCCAGGTAACGCACCTGCCCGTTTTGCCGCAGCAGCGCGGTGCCGTGGCTGGCATCGAAGATCAGGAAATCTTCATCCGGCAGGCGGCTGCAAAAATGTCCGCGCAGCAGCGGCAGCACAAAATGCTTGGGGTGGATGACCGCACCCAGCATGCCGTCGCGTTCCTCAAAACGGATGAACTCCACATAGCGGTGGGCTTCGCCTGCCACGGCGCGTTCCAGTGCAAAGGCGCCCGCGGCGTCGGCGTCCCCCAGCATCCGGGCGGCACGCGGTCCCCGGTCAAAGCAGAGCCGGGCAAAACGAAGCAGGGTCAGGTCCTTGCCCGGTGTGGCGGAAAGGAACCCCGTGGCGATGCGGTCGCGCACTTCGGGGCCAAGGCGCTGCAGCCCGTTGGCCACGCGGCGCGCGTGGGCCGGGTCGGTGGGGATCTGCTGCACGCCGAACAGCGTCAACTGCCCTTCTTCGGGCGGGCAGACCGCCGCGGGAATCTCCCTGCGGGTGAAACTTTCAAAGATACAGCACAAAAAACCGGCATAGCTGCCGTCGTAGTGGTAGGCTGTATCGGTCACATGCGCCGGGTAAGACATGTCAGCGCCTCCTCCCGTACCAGACGGGCCGCCTGGCGGGCGGCCACGCCGTGATCGGCCAATTCCTGCACGGCGGGGGCGGCCGTGGGCAGGGGCTTGGCGACAAAATCATCCAGACTCATCTGCTGCACCCCCACGCCGAAGGCTTTGGGGTCCAGCAGGGCGCCGGCGATCTCCGCTCGCGTGCCGTGGGCGGGCAGGTGGCCGCTGCAGGTGATGAAATACTGGGCGCGCTTGAGCACAACGCCGATGCGTTTGAGTTCGGCCATGCCCAGCCGCTGCATACGGCGCGCCTGCACGATGCGCAGGGCGCTCTTGGGGCCGACGCCGGGCACCCGCAGCAGTTCCTGCCGGGTGGCGGTGTTGACTTCCACCGGGAAGAACTCCGGGTGGCGGATGGCCCAGTTGCATTTGGGGTCAAGGTAGGGGTCAAAGTTCGGCTCGGCTTCGCTCAATAACTCCTGGGCGGAAAAATGGTAGTACCGCAGCAGCCAGTCCGCCTGATATAGACGGTGCTCCCGCAAAAGCGGGGGCCGGGTGGTCAGGGCGGGCAGGCGCTCGTCCTCCACAATGGGCAGATAGGCGGAGAAGAAAACGCGCTTGAGCGCGTATTTTTTGTATAGGGCTTCGGTCAGGTTCAGAATGTGGCGGTCGCTTTCCGGGGTGGCGCCAATGATCATCTGGGTGCTTTGCCCGGCCGGGGCAAAAGCAGGGGCGCGCTTGTACACGGCCAGTTGGCGGCGGCTCTCGGCGCTTTGCACGGCAATCTGCCCCATCGGGCGCAGGATCGCGCTCTTTTTCTTGTCGGGGGCCAGTTGGGTCAGGCTGCCTTCGCTGGGCAGTTCGATGTTGACCGAAAGCCGGTCGGCCAGCAGGCCGATCCGCTCCACCAGCAGCGGGTCGGCGCCGGGGATCGTCTTGGCGTGGATGTAACCGTTGAAGTGATATTCTTCCCGCAGGATGCGCAGTGCTTCGATCATCAGTTCCATCGTGCGGTCGGGCGTGCCCAGCACGGCGCTGGACAAAAACAGCCCTTCGATATAGTTGCGCCGGTAGAAACCGATGGTCAGTTCGGCCAGTTCCCGCGGGGTGAAGGTGGCCCGCGGGCGGTCGTTGGAACGGCGGTTGACGCAGTAGCGGCAGTCGTAGGCGCAGGCGTTGGAGTACAGCACCTTCAAGAGCGAGATACACCGCCCGTCCGGCGTGAAGGCGTGGCAGATGCCCGCCGCGGCGCAGCTTCCCAGACTGCCGCGCCGTCCGGGACGGTCCACCCCGCTGGACGTGCAGGCTACGTCGTATTTGGCGCTGTCCGCTAAAATTTCCAGTTTTTTCCCCAGGTCCATCGTGCCGCCTCCCGAAAAAAGGGTATAAAAAATACAGCCCGCCGCATTGGTTTGTAAAACAAACGTGCTGCGGGCAGCATTATATCCAGCTTGATTTGAAAGTCCGAATTATCGGATAAAGGCTCTGTTACAATACAGATATGGGCGGCAGGCTCACCACTTGGCTTTGGTCTCTACGACTTTGCCGGCAATGTACAGGTGGTCCAGTTCTTCGCCCTTGATGACCAGTTCCTCGTAGTCGGGGTTGAACGGGTGCAGGATCACGGAATTCCCGCGCTGGATGTACTTTTTCAGCGTGCCTTCCCCGTCGGTGCCGTAGACCAGCACGCCCAGGTCGCCGTTTTCCAGCGTGTTCTGGCGGTGTACCAGCGCCAGGTCCCCGTCCGAGATGCGCGGTTCCATACTGTCGCCCTTGACCACCAGATAAAAGTAGTTCTGCGGGTCCTTCACGCTGGCGTACTCTTTGCCGTAGTCCTCCTCAAAGGCCAGGGCGCCGTAACCGGCGCGCACGGTGCCCACCACGGGGATCAGGCATTCAGTATAGCGGCTGAAAGCGTTGCGGCCCACCGCGGGGGCGTCCTCCGGGCTTTGCTGCAGCCCCAGCAGAACGTCCGCCGTGGTGTCCAGGATCTCAGCCAGGCGCGCCACAGTCTGCGGATCGGGGGTGGAACGGCCGGTCTCCCATTTGCCGACGGCCTGCTGGGTGACGCCGAGTATGCGGGAGATCTCCGCCTGGCTGTATTTCTTGGCTTTGCGGGCCTGTTTTAAGCGATCTGCAAACATGGTCGTGCTCCTTCATTGGGTGACAGGGAACCTGCACAGGGTAAACAAAACAATATAAATGGTATTGAACTTGCTACCATTATACAACCGCATGTAGTCCTTGTAAAGAGAAAAATACAAAATATTTCTAAAAAAAGTTGTTAAACTGCCCTTGACAACAACCAAAAGTAGTATTATAGTAGAGCTACTGAACAACGACAAGTTGTGACAAGAGGTGTGGAGCGGGCTGCGGCGCCCGCCGGAAAAGGAGAGAATACAATGAAACAGGCATGGATCAAGGCATTTGTGGGCAAGCTGGCGGCAACCGGTGCGCTGCTGCTGTTTCTGATCCTGGTCCCCTCTGCGGCGTCCGGCGTGCTGCCCCTGTGGGCGGCGCTTTTGCTGGGGGCGGCGGGGGTGCTGATCCTGAATGCAGCCTGCGGTGCGCTGCTGCCGAAAGAGCAACCGGCACAGCCCGCGGCGGCCGCACCCCGTCAGGTGCCCCTGCGTGTGGTGCGCGGCGGGCGTGCGGCCTGACGGGCGGGGATTGCCGTTTGCGGTCGTGTGTGCTACAATGCCTTCTATAAAGGAGGCGTCGGCCATGAAGAACGTGTTGGAAGTATGTGTGGACAGTCTGGCATCCGCCAAGGCAGCCGCTGCGGGCGGTGCGGACCGGCTGGAGCTGTGCAGCGCCCTGGCGGTGGGCGGTTTGAGCCCGTATGTAGAACTGCTGGAACAGATCCGGGAAGTGTGCGGCCTGCCGGTACGCTGCCTGATGCGGCCGCGGGCCGGGGACTTTCTCTATGAGCCGGAGGAAATCGACCTGCTCTGCGCGCAGATCCGCCGCCTGCGGGAAACCGGGGCCGATGGTTTTGTGCTGGGTGCGCTGACCCCGGACGGTGATCTGGCGGAGGACGCCGTGGCGCGCATGATGGAAGCCTGCGGCGGGCGGCCTGTCACGCTGCACCGGTGCATAGACGTGTCCCGCGATCTGGAAGCGACCTACCGCGCAGCGGCCCGGCTGGGGGTGGACACCGTCCTGACCAGCGGCGGCGCGGCGGCCTGTGTGGACGGGGCTGATATGCTGGAACGGTTTCTGGCCCTGCGTGATGCGGAACAGGGGCCGGAGGTGCTGATCGGTGCGGGCGTCAACGCGGCAGTGATCCGCCGTATGCGCGGCCGTCTGCCCGGAGCCAGCGCCTTCCACATGAGCGGCAAGGTTCTGCGGGAAAGCGGAATGCACTTTCGCAGAGAGAACGTCCCTATGGGTCTGCCGGGACTGGATGAATGGCATATCCAGCAGACGGACGCGGACGCCGTGCGCGCGGCAAAAGCGGCGCTGGAAGCGCCCGAACCGTAAGGGGGCGCCGTATGCAACTGCGGAAATGGACGCTGCGGGATACAGCGGCACTGGCGGCGATCTTTGCTGAAGCGGACCGGCGGTTTCTGTCCGACCGGCTGCCGGACCCCTACACCGAGAAAGACGCGGCGTTCTGGCTGAATATGGTCTGTGAAAAGGACAGCCGGACCGGCATATACCGCGCGGTCACGCTGGATGACGGTACAGTGGTCGGCTCGGTCTCCATCGAACAGAAAGAGGACGTCTACCGCAAGGACGCCGACATCGGATATTTTCTGGTGGGCAGCCAGTGGTCCCGGGGGATCATAACCGAGGCCGTCGAACAGGCCTGCGCGGCCGCGTTCCGGGAACTGGACATCCTGCGGATCACGGGCGCGGTCTACGCGCCAAACCTTGCGTCGCGCAGAGTTCTGGAAAAGAACGGCTTTGTGCTGGAAGGAACGCTGCGGAACGCGGTCATCAAGAACGGGCAGGTCCAGGACCTGTGCCTGTATGGCAAATACAGGCCCCTGTGATTTTTTGTAAAATGATAAAAACCTCCCGGTTGAAGGGGTTGCCTTCAACCGGGAGGTTTCGTTTTGGGGGAAAATAAGGAAAGGTGCGGGTCATTCGTCCGCGTAAGGGTCGTCGAACAGACTGACCACAGAGGTGGCGGCCAGGTCCGGCGCGTCATACTCCCGGATCGGTTCCACCGGGGCAAAGTCGTCCGGCGGCGCGGGCGCCCGGCGGCCATGCCGTGCGCGGCGGGGGTGTTCCCGCGGGGGCTCTTCCTGCACGGGCTGTACGGGGTCCTGCGCGCCGTACAGGTCGCGGAAAGAATCCGGCACGTCCGGGGTCAGGTCCAGTTCTTCCAGCAAACTCTGGATGGAAGCGCAGTCCTCCGGCACGTCGGTCAGGCTGGCGCCGTAGTGGCAGAACAGCACGGTGCCGTCCCGGTCCAGGATCAGCGTCAGCGGAAGCTGCTGCGGGGCCCCGCGGGCCGCACGGTAGCCCTGCTTCTTCGCTTCCCGCAAAATGCGCCACCCTTCCAGCGAGTAGGTCATCAGGGCGCTGCTGTTCTGCGGAATGTCCAGATAGTCATACAGCACGCCGTCAGCGTCGCACAAAAGGGGATAGGGGAGCGAGTCGGGGCCGATGCTGCGGGAGAGCTTGTCCGCCCGGGAACGCACCACAAGGGCCAGCGCGCCGTCCTGCAGCGCGCCGAAAGTCTCGGCATAGCGGCTGGCAAAGGTCCGCGTGATGGGGTGGCCGAAGTTGGCCATGAAGATCAGCACCAGCGGCGATTTGGCCGCCAGCAGGTCCCGGAAGCGGTTCTGGGCGCTGTAGGGGGTATCGTACAAAAAGAAAGGCAGTTTCTCCCCCACGGAAATACGTTCGCCCATAAAATTCCCTCCCTTCCGTTTGGCGACCACCCAAAAACCCGGACAGGAAAACCCCCGTCCGGGTAAAATCTCAAAAACCCCGCGCGGCCGTCTGCAACCAATCAAAACCTACCGGTACAGGCAGGTGGGTGCCCTGCAGGCGCGTTCGCACTCCCTTCGTCCGCCGAAGCGGGAGGTCTGCGTTCCGGCGTCTGACGCAAGCTCCCAATATTTGATTAGTAGGATTCTATAAAGGCCGCAACAAATCGAACCGCGCAGGGATGCGTCAAAGATCAGTCCAGTTCCGAATCGTCGATGTCGTACATCGCGCGCAGGCGTTCCTCGAACACCTTGCCGACGGTGAGCAGTTCCTCGTCGTCGTCCACGATGTCCATATATTCGCCTTCCTCGTCGGTGCCAATGCGCATCAGGATCAGCTCGGCATCTTCCTGCAGGCTGTCCGGGTCCGCCTGATAGGGGATCACGGCCAGATAGCGCGTGCCGTTGACCTCGGTGGCGTCGATGACTTCAAAGGTGACTTCCTGCCCGTCCTCATCCTCAAGGGTCAGCAGATCGGGGGAAGCTTCTTCCAGCATTTCGGGGCTCAGTTCGTCAGACATGGTCGGTCCCTCCTGTGTGGGATTTTTACTGCCTTTAGTGTACCTTTTTTTTCTCAAAACGTCAAGGGTGTTCACGGGAAAGAAAATGTGGTATACTACAAATAATTAGAATTTTTTGCACTCCGGGAGGATCTGCCATGAAAAAGACCGTCTGTGTGGCGTTAGCCCTGCTGCTGGCCCTGCTGTGCGGCTGCGGCGGCAACGGGAAATCCGCCCCGTCCCGCGCCGAAGTCACCAGCGAGGAACGCCAGTTCACACAACCGGCGGACGGGGACCTGATCGCGGTCTTTACCACCAGCCTGGGCGAAGTGCGCGCCGTGCTCTACCCGGACGCCGCGCCCATGGCCGTCTACAACTTTGTGGGGCTGGCCCGCACCGGGTACTATGACGGCACGAAGATCTGGCGCAGCCAGTACGGCTTTGCGGTGCAGGGGGGCGACGCCACGGGCACCGGGACGGGCGGCTCCACGATCTGGAGCAACAACCCCTACCCGCTGGAAGCGGACGCCGGGCTCAAGCACTACGCGGGCGCGCTGTGCGCGGCCTTTGCTACGGGCGGCGATGTGAGCGGCGGCAACAGCCAGTTTTACTTTGTGGCGGCGCTGCCCGACAGCGTGGACGAAGCCCAGCAGGAACAACTGGCGGCGCAGGGCTACAGCGAAGCGCAGATCGCCGCGTATGCCGCGGCGGGCGGCCTGCCCTACCTGGACAATACCGATACGGTATTCGGCCAGGTGTATCAGGGCATGGATGTGGTGGACGCCATGGCCTGCGTGGACACCGTGCAGGACGAGGAAGGCAACGAGACCTGGCGCCCCACCGACGAGGCGGCCATCACCATCGAGCGCGTGACGATCGCCACCTATCCCGGCCCCACGACGGAGGAACTGGATGCCCAGAGTTCGGCGTCCTCGGCCCCGGTGGACGAGGATGCGGTGGGCTGATCCCACCGTTTGTCCTTAGGGCGTATCTGAAAAATCCCCAGCACTTTTGATTTATCAGATACACCTTAGAATATGCAGCAAGATCCCCGCGGACCCTTGGCAGACCAGCCAAAGTTCGCGGGGATCTTTTGGTAAAACTGCTGTTATTTCTTGGTGTTCCCGCCCATGCGGCGGTCGCGGCGGGCGTATTCCTCCAGCGCCTGGTCGAAGCACTCGTTGGTAAAGTCGGGGAAGAGCACGGGGGTGAAGTAAAATTCCGCGTAGGCGCACTGCCACAGCAGGAAGTTGGAAAGGCGTTCCTCACCGCTGGTGCGGATCATCAGGTCCACCGGGGGCAGGTCATGGTACAGGTGGCTTTCAATGGTCGCTTCGTTGACGGCGTCGGGGTCCAGCGCGCCGTCCCGGACCTCCCGCGCGATGCGGCGCATGGCGTCGGTCAGTTCGGCATGGCTGCCGTAGTTCAGGCAGAAGTTGACGATGCCCTCCTGGTTGTCTTTGGTCAGGTTCGTCATATAGTCCATCGCATCCAGCACGCGGGGCTGCAGGCCCTCCCGGCGGCCGCTGAACAGGACCTTGCAGCCGCGTTCGTTCATCTCCTCCGCGATGGTGCGGAAGTTGTTGGTGAACAGGTCCATCAGGTAGTTCACTTCTTTGATGTCACGGGCAAAATTTTCGGTGGAAAAGACATAGAGCGACAGCACATGGATGCCGCAGTCCTCCAGCGCATGGCGGGAGATCTCTTTCAGCCGGTCAAACCCGGCCTTGTGGCCGAAGCTGGCGGGCAGCATGCGCTGGCGGGCCCAGCGGCGGTTGCCGTCCACGATGATGGCGGCATGGGTGGGAATGCGGGAAGCAGTTTCGTTGGGCATGGCGGGACTCCTTTGGGTCACAGTGTTTCGGGCGTCTGGGGCTGCACCTGTTCCGGGGGTTCCTGCCCCGGATGGTGCGCGCGCCAGTTGAGGAAACTTTCCAGAATGACGGCGGCGGAAACAGAATCCAGCCGTGCCTTGCGCTTCTGGCCGAAGGTGTCGTTTTCGGCCAGGATGGCGGCGGCGGAAACGGTGGTGCGCCGCTCATCCCACAGCACCACGGGCAGCCCGGCGGTATTGGCCAGGCGCTGGGCGAACCGGCGGCTTTTGGCGGCGCGGCTGCCCTCGGTGCCGTCCATGTTGCGGGGCAGGCCGCAGACAAGGCCCTCGGCGCCGCGCTGGGCGGCGGCCTGCGCCACGGCGGCGGCCGCCTTGTTCATGCTCTTTTCCTCGATCTGCGGCGTGATGGGGCTGGTGATGGTCTCGGCGGCATCGCACCCGGCCAACCCGGTGCGGGCGTCGCCATAATCAACGGCAAGCCATTTCATGGAAGGTCTCCTTTGCATATTTATATACAGTATAGCACGTTTGCGGGGGCAACGCAAACAAAAAACCGCCCCCGCGGGGCGGTCAGGGTCAAACGGGACGGTGGGGCAGGCGGTGGTCCAACTGCAACACCAGCACGGCGGCCAGTGCGATCTTGATGGCGTCCGCAGGCAGATAGGGCAGCACGCACATGGTCAGCGCGGCGACCAGGGGGCTGTGGGTCAGCAACATGAACCAGACGGTGCCCAGGGCGTAGCAGGCGGCGCAGCCCGCGGCCATGGCCATGCACAGGGGCAGGAATCTGCGGCCCGGCTTCCGGGTCAGCAGGCCGACGATCAGCGCGGCCAGGATGTAGCCTACCGCATAGCCGCCGGTCTTGCCGAAGATGGCGGCGGGGCCACCCTGGAACCCGGCCAGCACCGGCACGCCGATGGCGGCCAGCGCCACAAAGACCACCATGCTGGCGGTGCCCCATACCGGGCCCAGCATGGCGCCAGCCATACAGACGGCGAACAGGGCCAGGTTGATGGGCACGCCCCAGGGCATGGGGACGGCGATCTGGCTGCAGATGGCAGTCAGCGCGGCAAAGAGCGCGCACAGTACCATGTGGCGCACGCGGGCAGCAGAAGCAGAGGACATCATAACGACTTCCTTTCCGGCAGGGCGTAGCATGTGCCCTGGTTTTGTATTTAGTATAGCGGGTGGCGGAACGGCTTGTCAACTACATTCGGCGGCGCGCAAAAAGAGGTCCGCGGGTGCGGACCTCTTGAAAAAGGCAGGGGAAAAATCAGCGCTGGATACGGCCGGAACCGTCGCCGCCGGCCAGCTTCTCGACCTCGGAAACGGTGACCATGTTGAAGTCGCCCTCGATGGAGTGCTTCAGCGCGGAAGCAGCCACCGCGAACTCAACGGCGTCCTGGGTGGACTTGCCGCTCAGCAGGGCGTAGATCAGGCCGCCGCCGAAGCTGTCGCCGCCGCCGACGCGGTCCACGATGCGCAGCTCGTACTTCTTGCTGAAGCAGTACTCGTCGGAAGCAACGTCGTAGAGCATGGCGCTCCAGCCGTTGTCGGAAGCGGAATGGCTCTCACGCAGGGTGATGGCCACCTTCTCGAAGTGGAACTTGTCGGCCAGCTGCTTGGCAACGCTCTTGTAGCCTTCGCGGTTGATCTCGCCGGCGTAGATGTCGGTGGACTCGGCCTCGATGCCGAACACGTCCTTGGCGTCCTCCTCGTTGGAGATGCAGACGTCCACGTACTCGCACAGCTTGCTCATGGCTTCACGGGCCTGCTCGCGGGTCCACAGCTTGCCGCGGTAGTTCAGGTCGCAGCTGATCTTGCAGCCGTGGGCCTTGGCGGCCTTGCAGGCGGCCAGGCAGATCTCAACAACGTTGGGACCCAGGGCCGGGGTGATGCCGGTGAAGTGGAACCAGTCCACGCCCTCGAAGATGGCGTCGAAGTCGAAGTCGGCCACGGTGGCGTCGGCCATCGCGGAATGGGCGCGGTCATAGATGCAGACCGAGCCGCGCTGGGAAGCGCCCTTCTCGTTGAAGTAGATGCCCACACGGTCGCCGCCGCGGGTGATCTTGCTGGTATCGACGCCGTAGCGGCGCAGGGCGTTGACACCGGCCTGACCGATGGCATGGGCGGGCAGCTTGGTCACGAAAGCGACATCGGCGCCGTAGTTGGCCAGGGAAACGGCCACGTTGGCTTCGCCGCCGCCGTAGGTGTACTGCAGCGTGTCGGTCTGCACAAAGCGCAGATGATCGTAGGGCTGCAGGCGGATCATGATTTCACCAAGAGTAACGACTTTCATGGGGAACTCCTTTATTTTGAATATTTTTGAAAAACAACGGGGAAGGGGCAGGCCCGATCAGCGCTGCACCAGGTGGATGGCGAACCCGGCGATCTCGTCAGCCAGGTAGATAGCGATGGTCTTGCCGTCCTTGACGTTCTTGCTGTCCATATCGAACTTGACGCCGCGGCGGCCCAGGTGATAGATGGCGCGGTCCACGTTGTTGGTCAGGATGGCGATGTGGCCATGGGTGCCGCGGCCCGGCTTCTTCATGATCTCGAATTCCTTCTTGCCCACGAAGATGCTGCTGTTGCCCGGCTTGACGGCCATGCTCAGCAGGGCGCCGATGCTCTCGGCGGTCTTGGCGGCCTCGGCCTCGTCGGCGCAGTTGATGCCGATGTGGCCCAGTTCCAGGCCCAGCATGGTATCCACGGCTTCACGGCTCATGGCGGTGATCTCGTCCCAGGCGCCGGCCTTGATCTTGTCGCTCTTGCACATCCAGGTGCCGCCCACAGCCACGATCTGGCTGTAGCCCAGGTAGTTGTTCACGTTCTTGGCGTTGACGCCGCCGGTGCACATCCACTTGCAGGTCTTGAGCGCCGCGCCGATGTTCTTGAGCATGTCCACGCCGCCGTTGGCTTCGGCCGGGAAGAACTTGACGACCTCGCAGCCCATGTTCATGGCCTGCTGCATCTCGCCCGCGGTGGCGGTGCCGGGCATCATGATGCCGCCCTTGTCGATGACGTGCTGGCAGACGACCGGGTCAAAGCCGGGCGCAACGATGAAGGAAGCGCCCGCGGCCATGGCGCGGTCCGCCTGGTCCACGGTCAGGACGGTGCCGGCGCCCAGCAGCATCTCAGGCAGTTCCTCGTGGATCTTCTTGATGCACTCTTCCGCGCAGGCAGTGCGGAAGGTGACCTCGGCGGCGGGCAGGCCGCCGTCGATCAGGGCCTTGCACAGGGGCAGGGCTTCATCCACGCTGTTGAAGGCGATGACCGGGATAATGCCGATCTCGTACACACGCTGTAAAACAGAATTCATAACAATTCTCCTTCACTTGTTTTGTGGGCGGTCCGCCGGGGCCCGGCGCATGACCGCACACGTGGTTACTATAATTATATCCGCCCCGGCGGGGGGCGTCAATCGGTCAAAATAAACAGCGCGGGGTGGACAGTTTTAGGTGCCTGTGCCGAAAATTCCGCAATTCGGCATGGAACTTGAAAAAAAGGGCGATTCCTGTTATAATCGTTCCATCATACGGAACGATTATACGCGCGAATGGAACGATGACAAAATATGAACAAAATGTTAAATTTTGAAGGGCGCGACTCTGCACAGGAAAAAAGCGGCGTGCAGAGCGTCGAGCGCATCTTCGCTCTGATCGAGCATCTGGCGGCGCACCCCGGCGGCGCCAGCCTGCAGCAGCTTGCGCAGGACACCGCGCTGGCCAAGAGCACCGTACACCGCCTGCTGGGGAGCCTGGTCAGCCTGGGCTACGCCGAACAGGACGCAGTCACCGGCCATTACCGGCTGACGCTGAAAATGTTTGAACTGTCCAGCGGCATCGTCAACAGCATGGACATCATGAGCGTGGCGAAGGCCCATCTGGAACGCCTGGCCCAACGCACGGGGGAGGCGGTGCATCTGGTGATCCGGGACCGGCGGGACATCGTGTATATTTATAAGACCGAGAGCGGACCCATGCGGATGTCCAGCCGGGTGGGGCTGCGCAGCCCGCTGTACTGCACGGGGGTGGGCAAGGCCATTCTGGCGACCCTGCCGCCGGAGGAGGTAGCCCGCATCTGGACCGAGAGCCGTCCCCGGAAGCTGACGGGCCGCACGGTGGCGGACCTGCCCCACCTGCAGGCACAACTGGATGAAGTGCGCGCCAACGGCTATGCCATCGACGATGAGGAAAACGAACTGGGCGTGCGCTGTGTGGCGGTGGCGATCCCCGGCGCGGACGGCCGGGCCGAAAGCGCCTTCTCCATCAGCGGGCTGACGCCCTACATGACCCCGGAGCGCATCCGCCGCATCGCGGCGATGGCGCTGGATTCCCGCACTGACATTCTGGCGGACCTGGGCATTGCCCGGCGCAGCGCCAAGGAGTAAAGCGGACGCAACCAAAAAGACGAAGGCCCCCGTCCTGCTGTTCCTAAAAAGAACAGCGGGTCGGGGGCTTTTTGCGGTATGGCGGCGGGTCACAGGTCGGCGTGTGCAAACGCGCGGGACGCGGTGCGGTAGGCCAGAAGGTTCCCCGCGATATAGACAAGGATGCCGGCCGCAAGCAGGGGAAGCTGCCGGACCAGATCACCCGGCTGGATGCCGTCCAGCCAGGCGAAAGACGGCAGATGGACCAGACATTCCATCGTGAAGATGACCGCGCCTGCCGGAAGAATGGCGATCAGGAAGGCTTTGCCCACCTGATAGACGGACTTGAACAGTAGGGTCAGGAACGTGAAGTTGAACAGGGCGTAGGCGATCAGGCCGAAGCCGAAGAAGGCCGCGTTGGCTTCGATCCCCACCGGGTTGCCCTGGGGCAGAAGCAGCGGGCGCAGCAGCGCGAACGGCAGGCAGATCACAAGCTGCAGCAGTTGTATGCTGACGAACAGCAGGCACTTGCCCTTGACTACGTGGCGCTTGGAGATGGGCAGCGAGGTGGTGTAGAAAATGTCGCAGCTTTCCCGGGCGTACAGCGAGGTGAAATACAGCGCCAGACAGCCAAAGAAAAAGATCATGCCGTAGGGGTAGGCGGGCACCAGCACCAGCGCGCCGATCAGCACGAATATATACACGACCGGGTGTACGGCCAGACGCCATTCTTTATACAGCAGGTCAAACATCGTAGGTCCTCCTTTCATTGCGCACCATGATGTCCTCCAGCGTCAGGTCGCCTTCGCCAGGCTGCTTCAGGGATTGGAAGGAGCGCAGGAAGGCGGCCTTTTCGGCGCTGGCAAGGACTTTGCCGTTTTTGATGTAGGTGATGGCATCGGCGCATTTGTCCAGGTCCGAGGTGATGTGGGTGGAAAACAAAATGCTCCGTTCCCCGCCCTTTACCAACTGCTGGAACAGTTCCAACAGGTCCTCACGGGCCACGGGGTCAAGGCCGCTGGTCGGTTCATCGAAAATAAGCAGTTTGGCGTTGTGCGAAAGTGCAAGAGCGATCAAATATTTCACCTTCATGCCTTCGGAAAGCTGCTTTACCTGCTTTTGCTCGTCGAGTTCAAACATGGACATATATTTTCGGTATGCGGCATCATCCCAGTTCTGGTAAAAACGCTTCGTCACGCCGGTGATCGTTTGCAGCTTTTTGTCTTGGTAAAACTGAATACTCCCTAAAACTACGCCGACATTTTGTTTGCAGATTTCTTCATCTTGCCGAAAATCGTGACCGAGCATTTGGATCGTTCCGCTGTCCGGGCAGACCATGTTGAGCATGGATTTCAGGGTTGTGCTTTTGCCCGCACCGTTTTTGCCGATCAGCCCCATGATCCGCCCCTGTTCCAAAGAAAACGAAACGTTCTTCAATGTAAATTGGGGGTATTTTTTCGTCAAGCCCTCTACTTCCAGTAAACGCATAGGCGCCTCCTTTGATTGGCCGCCCCGGCGGGCGGAAAAATTCTTGAATGAGGTATTACAAGTAAAACAAGTAATACCTATGTGTGCATTATAACGCGCCATGTAGAACAAGTCAATACATGTATTACAAGTTTTACTTTGAGAGAAAAGAGAAAGCCGCGTCCCGTGGGGAACGCGGCTTTCTGCGCAGGATTCATTCTTTGGCGGGGAACAGCCGTTTGAACATTTCGTCGGCGTTGTCAAAGGTCTGGAGAACAACGCCCCGGTCCGCGTCTGCCAGCATCAAAAGCATATCGCCGGGCTGGACGTGGAACATATCCCGCACTTCTTTGGGCACGATGATCTGCCCCTTGGGGCCGATCTTCACGGTGGTAAGGAACTTACCGTCCGGGGATGTCATTTTCATGAGGGGGCGCTCCTTTCTGGCAAATCAGTATTACTTGTAGAAAAAATTCTACCATATACCGCGCTCAAAGTCAAATACAGACCGCCTGCCCCCGCAGTGTGCGGCAGGGGGCAGGCGGCGGACGTTCAGGACGGGGAGAAATTTTCGAGGATGCGCAGCATTGTGTCCAGGCTGCGCTCGTTGAATTCCAGGATCAGGATGTCACAGGACGGGTCGTTGACGATATCGGGGTTGAAGGTGTCGATGTGTTCCCGCCAGCAGCCGGAAAAGCGGGCTTCCAGGTAGGGCATGTAGGCTTCGCTGAAGGAATCCCCGATCACCCGGACCACCCGGTCGTCCTTCTCGAACAGCGTTTCATAACCGGGGACCGTGTAGTAGGTTTCCGGCGGCAGAACGGCATACAGGGCGGCTACGTTGGCCATGTCGCCGGTGGTCACGCCATCGGCGGCTATCGGGTACTGTTCGGGCGGCAGGGTGGGCATATCCAGCGCCTGGAAGATGCCGTCCAGCCCCACCAGCGCGCCCAGATTGTTCCAGTGGGTGTCGGTCTTGTAGTAAAGCAGCCGTTCCGGGTACAAACGGGCCTGGCTGCGCAGCGTTCCGTACTGCCAGACCACCGGCACCGTCGTGTGCAGGCGCAGGTATTCCACCATCCGGTCGGTGCGGTTCTGCTTGTTCACGATGGGGTAGCCATCGGGCATATATTCGCGGTAGATGCAGTCCTTGCTGGGGGTCAGGTCCAGAATGAGCTGGCAGCCGTTTTCGGCCAGGTCATCGTGCAGGATCTGCAGGGCGGCGCTGGCGTTCGCCAAAGTGGCGTTGCTGTCGTTGATGCAGTCCAGGCCCTGATAGTTGGCCATGGGCTGGGCGGCGGTGGGGCCGTCCTTGTAGAACAGCCAGCCGTCTTTGCCGGGCAGGACCTGATCGCTCTGGCTGGTGCCGAACAGTTTGTAGTCCAGCCCGGCGTCCAGCAGTACGAACTGGTAGCGGAAAGGGGAATTGTCCACAAAGAAGTTGTCCAGGTTCCGGGGCAGTTCGGCCAACGGGCTTTGCAGCACCTGGGGCAGGCCGGTCATCAGGCGGTTTTCGTGGCTGTCCATCGAAAGCTGCTTGGAAAAAATGTTGAACACGGCGAAGGAAAGCCCCAGCACCGCGCAGAAGATCACGGCAAACGCCGTCTGGATGGCTTTTTTCACGGGCGTATCCTCCTTGTCAGAACTGGAAGTAGATGAAGGCGCTGTAGGTGCCGGCGGTGATGCGCATAAGCCCCAGGAACAGCAGCACCAGCAGCCAGAACATCATGGCGATGCCGGGGGCTTTCTTGCTCCACAGGGCTTCACGCAGGCGCGGCAGAGCCGCCTGCACCGGGCCGCAGAGCAGCGCGCCCAGCAGCAGGATCAGCAGCAGTTTGCCGTCGGCAAAGGCGGTCAGCGTGTAGCCGGGGTCGCCCTTCTGCCAGCGGAAGATCCCCGCCAGCGCGGCAAAGCCTTCTTTCACGCCCGGCGCGCCGAACATGATCAGCGTCAGGTAGATCATCACGAGCGCGTATAAATGCTGGAAAAGGGTGGGCAGTTTTTCCAGCAGGCTGCGCAGGCCCAGCCGTTCGGCGCACAGGATCAGCCCGTGCGCCAGGCCAAAGACCACATACTGCCAGGCCGCGCCGTGCCACAGGCCGGTGAGCACAAAGACGATGAGCAGGTTGCGGCAGGTGCGCGCGGTGCCCCGGCGGCTGCCGCCCAGCGGGATGTAGACGTAATCCCGGAACCAACTGGACAGGGAGATGTGCCACCGGCGCCAGTATTCGCCCACGCTGCGGGCGAGATAGGGATAGTTGAAGTTTTCGGGCAGTTCCAGCCCGAAGAACGCCCCGATGCCGATGGCCATGTCGCTGTAGCCGGAAAAGTCAAAGTACAGTTGCAGCATGAAGGCCGCGTACCCCAGCAGCAGAATGGGCGCGGGCAGCGTCGAGGCGGGCACCGAGGTCACCCGCTGGTAGATCAGCGCAAGCTGGTCCGCGATGATGGCTTTTTTCGCCAGGCCAAAGACCAGCCGCTTGATGCCGTAGCAGAAGCGGTCCAGCGTGACGCGGCGGGCTTCCGCGCAGGGGTCCAGCTGCGGCAACTGCTGCCCGTACCGCACGATAGGGCCGGAGGGACCGTGCCCGAAGAAGGCCAGAAACAGGAAAAACCGCAGCGGGTTGCGCGCCGGCTGCACGCGCCCGGCCGCCACGTCGGCACAGTAGCCGATGGAGGTGAACAGGTAAAAGCTGATGCCCAGCGGCAGGGCGGGACGCAGTACCGGCAGCAGGCCGGGGAACAGGGCGTTGACGCTCTCGGCAGCAAAGCCCGCGTATTTGAAAAGCGCAAGCACCGCCAGGTCGGCCGCGACCAGCAGGACCAGCCAGCGTTTTTTGTGCGCCGTGCGCCCCAGCACAAGGCCGCCCGCCCAGTTCAGGGCGGCCAGCCCGGCCAGCAGCAGCGCGCCGCGCAGCCCGGCCCAGGCAAAGAACAGGAAGCTGAACGCGCACAGTACGACGTTGCGCGTCCGCCGGGGCAATACATGGTAAACGCCTAGTGCCAGCGGCAGAAAAACAAAGATAAATTGTACCGACGAAAATGCCATACAGGTGCCCCGCGACTTTCATAAAAATTTTACATTTGTTTCCATTATAAAGCGTCGCGGCCCGTTCGGCAAGCGGCCCGGGCAAAGATTTTCGCCTTTTTTCGCGCCGGTTCGCCAGCGTGCCGGGCGGCGGCCCCGCAAGGCCATGGACAACCCGCGCCAAAGGGGCTATAATAGGGGCAATGACCCTATATTTCAGGACAGGAGGTTCCCGATGGAAAACCTGATCTTCGGCGCGTTTGCCGCGCTGGACGGTTACCGGGAAGGGGACGGCGCCAACCTGGGGCGGGCCGCCTACGACCGCTGTACCGTGGTGGCGCTTTGCAGCGCCAAAGTCCAGAACCCCGGCTGCACGGTGGCGCTGGTAACGAACGCGCCGCCGCCCGCGCCCTTTTTGGGGCAGCTGCAGGCGGCCGGGGTGGAGATCTGGGACTGCCCCTTTGCCGCCTACCGCGTACCGGCCCAGGCCAACTGGGCGCTGGCGTACTATAAGCTGTGCGCTATGGAGTGGGTGCTGGCCAACCGCACGTTTGACCGGGCGGCCATGATCGACCTGGATACCTATACCCAATACCCGCTGGACGACCTCTGGCGGGAGGCGGACGAGGCGGTGCTGCTGTACCAGGTGCCCCACGCGGCAAGCCAGGGCATGGCGCAGGCGATCTCCCGCATTTATAATACCGTCAGCCCGGCGGGCGCGCCCCATGTGCTGACCCACTTCGGCGGCGAACTGGTGGCGGGCAGCAAGGCCCGCCTGCAAGACCTGATGGAACGGTGCCGCCGCTATTTTGACGAGATGCAGCAGGCGGGCGTCACCCCGCGGGAAGGGGACGAAGCCGTCTGGTGCGGCGCGGCCTACCGCAGCCTGCTGGCCGGGCAGCCCGTGCGGGCGGCCAACGCGTACATTTTCCGCTACTGGCTGGGCGGGCGGTTCTATTTCGTGTCCACCAACTATGTGCTGGACCCGGTATGCATCCTGCACCTGCCCGGCGCAGCCAAAGAACGCCAGCTCAAACTGCTCTACCGCAGCTACAGCCGGAAGGGCGCTTTCCCGCCGCCCGCCCGGGTACACCGCCTGTGCGGCCTGCCCGCGGCCCATCCGCCGCTGCTGGCCACGCTGCGCGTGCGTCTGCTGGCCCGGCTGCCGGGATAAACGACAGGAGGGGGTACTATGCCCAAACGCAAGACGAAAGACCTGACCCAACGGCTGGAGACCGTCATCAAAAATCTGATTCCCCAGCGCGGCCAGAACGCCGACGAACTGGGCCCCATGATGCGCGCCATCAAGGCTGTGCACAGCGTCACCGACCATACGTCCACTTCGCCGGAGGACCTGGAACGGCAGCGCGCCGGCCAGGAACTGTTCGGGCGGCTGGTAACGCCCAGCCTGGGCATCCGCAACGACGGGCTGACCGTCGGCACCATCCCGGCGGAATGGGTCAGCCTGGAACACGGCCATGACCGCCGCCATGCGGTGCTGTACTGCCACGGCGGCGGCTATACCTGCGGCCAACTGGGCTACGCCCGCATTCTGGCCAGCAAGCTGGCGCTGTGCACCGGGTTCGACGTGCTCTCGTTTGAATACCGCCTCGCGCCGGAAAATCCCTACCCGGCGGCGCTGGAGGATGCGCTGGCCATGTGGGATTACATGATGTATATGGGCTACGGCGCCCGCGACGTGATCGTGGCCGGGGATTCCGCCGGGGGCAACCTGGCGCTGGAACTCTGCCTGAAACTCAAAGCCCAGGGGCGTGCCCAGCCGCGGGGGCTGCTGCTGTTCAGCCCCTGGACCGATATGACGGCCAGCGGCAAAAGCTACCGCACCCGCCGGGACCTGGACCCCATGCTGACCCAGGAATATGTGGAGGCGGTCCGCGCGGCCTATGCCGGACCGGACGCCGACTGGGCCGACCCGTGCTACAGCCCGCTGTTTGCGGACCTGCGCGGCCTGCCGCCGGCGCTGATCCAGGTGGGCACCAACGAGATCCTGTTCTCTGACAGCGAACGCCTGGCCGAAGCCCTGCGCAAAGCGGAGGGCTACGCCAAGCTGGAGGTATATGAGGAATGCTGGCATGTGTTCCAGCAAATGCCCATCCACCGTGCCGAAACGGCGATGGAGTCCGCCGGGCGGTTCGTGCAGCGGCTGATCTGAGCCGCCGCCCCGCCGGGCAAGAAAAAGAGGAGTTCTATGGCCCAAGCATGGTATAAAGTTGACAACGTCGCCAAGGTCTTTCTGGCGACCACGACCCGCCGTGACCCGCGGGTGTTCCGTATCTCCTGCACGCTGGACCGGGAGATCGAGCCGGACATCCTGAACGAAGCACTGCGGCGCACCGCCCGCGAATGGCCCCAGTTCCAGGTCACGCTGCACCGGGGGCTGTTCTGGCATTATTTTGAATCGACGGATCAGGTCCCCACCGCCACGCAGGAACACAAGACGCCCTGCGCGCCCCTGTATGTGCCGGAACGGCGCGACCAACTGCCGTACCGGGTGAGTTACTTCGGCGCGCGCATCAACCTGGAAATGTTCCACGCCATGACCGACGGCAACGGCGGGTTCCTGTTCCTCAAATCCATCGTGCGCAACTATCTGGCCCTGCGCGAACCCGGCAAGCTGGATCAGGTGCCCACGCCCAACAGCGCGTCGGAAGCCGACCTGGAACAGGACAGCTTCCGCAACTTTTACGGCGGTGCGCGCCGCGCCCGCCCCGCCCGCCTGCCCAAAGCCTACCACCTGCACGGCGCGCGGCTGCCCTATGACCAGTTGCAGTATTTTGAGGGCCACCTGGACCTGCGCCAACTGCTGGACCGCGCGCGGGGGCTGGGCGTTTCGCTGACCAGCTACCTGGGGGCGTCCCTGATGCTGGCCGTCTATGCCGAGATGCCCGCGCTGGAACGGCGGCGGCCCATCTCCATCAGCCTGCCGGTGAACCTGCGCCATTATTACCCCAGCGCGACGGCGCGCAACTTTTTCAACTCGGTCTATGTGATCCATACGCTGACCGACGCCGACACGCTGGAAACGGTGGCCCCGGTATTTGATGCCAAACTGAAAGAGGTGCTGCACCCCGACCGGGTGAAGGCCCAGATGGACGAATACGAAAAGCTGGAACATATGCCCGGCATCCGGCCGGTGCCGCTGTTCATCAAGAACGCGGCCGTGCGCTTCTTCACCAAGCTGGAGGAACGGCACGTCACGGCGGTGCTGTCCAACATGGGCCGGGTGGATGTGGACGAAGCCCTGCGGCCCTATATCCGGCAGTTTTCGGCTTTTTCAAGCTGCGACGGCCTGTTCACCTGTGTGTGTTCCTATGGGAACGACCTGGTGCTGGGCACCGCGTCGTCCCTGCGCAGCACCAATGTCCTGCGCAGGCTGTACCGTGGTTTCGCCGCGGACGGGTTGTCCGTGACGCTGTATGCGACGGAGGTGGAAAAATGAGGACCTGCCCGCATTGTCATATCCAGATCGGCGGCGACGCCGAATACTGCCCGCTGTGCCAGAACCGCCTGACCGGCCCGGCGGAAGAACCCTGGTGGCCCCACCTGACCGCCCCGGTCCACCGTTTTGCCATGCTGTTCAAGGTCGTGGCCTTCCTGCTTTTGGCAGGCACCGTGGTGGCGGGGGCGGTGGACTTTTTGCTGATCGAAACGCCCCACCGCCACTTCAGCCTGCTGCTTCTGGTGTGGGTGCTGGCGATCCTGCTGGTGCTGCGCGCCGTGCTGCGCCGCCGCTACAACGGCCCGCGGCAGTTCTTTCTGCTGTTGCTGCTGGTGTCGGGCCTGCTGGTATTCACCGACTGGTTCAACGGCTACACCGGCTACAGCGTCGATCTGGTGATCCCCATTCTGTGCAGCGTCACGCTGGTGTGCAATTTTATCTTTGCCTTCTGGCACAGCCGCTTCACCCGCAATGCGCTGGTATATCTGTTGCTCAACATCGGCGTGGGCGTGCTGCCGTACCTGCTGCTGGCTTCCCGCATTGGGGCGGGGCAGGTGGACACCCACAGCATCCCGTGGGTGATCTGCCTCATCATCAGCATCATCACCTTCCTGGGGCTGCTGATCTTCCAGGGGCGCGCGTTGCGCAGCGAACTGGAAAAGCGCCTGCATATGTGATTTTTGCGGTGCGGTAAGGTGCACGGAACCGTTTGTGCCGCGCGCATGTTGCCCGCTTCTGTAAGCGGGGAAGAATCCATTCAAATCTTGGGAAGGGCATATATGAGAAATGTAGAACTGTTCATCGCCATGAGCCTGGACGGATATATCGCCGACAGCAACGGCGGTGTGGGTTGGCTGGCCGGGCAAGGCGAGGAGGACGCCCCGGATGTCTATGCTGAATTTGTAAAAGGGATCGACACGGTCGTCATGGGATGGAACACCTACCACCAGATCGTCACCGAACTCTCGCCGGATGAATGGGTCTATGACGACTTTACGACCTACGTTGTCACACACAGAAAGCAGACCTCCTCAGACAAAATACGGTTCGTGGAGGAAAGCCCGGTCGAACTCGTGCAGAAACTCCGGCAGGAAAGCGGGAAGGCGATCTGGATCTGCGGCGGCGCCGATCTGATCCAGCAGTTGGTGAGGGAAGATCAGATCGACCGCTATTTTATCACCGTGATCCCGACGATTCTGGGCGCGGGGATTCGGCTGTTTGGAAACGCCGGCCATGAGATCAAGCTGAAATTGCTGCAAACACGGGCATATGACGGCATGACCGACCTGATCTACACAAGAAGAAGCGAGGACTGAGCAAAAGCTGGCCAAACAGAAACCACCCCCGGACGCCGCAGGGCGTCCGGGGGTGTGCTTTTTTATAAGGATCAACGCTCGTCAAAGGCTTCGCGGCGGCGGGTGGACAGGCGGAACATTTCCTCCAGCCCTTCCCGGTCGTCGTCTACCAGCTTTTGCCGCAGGCCGGAAAGCGCGTCGGTGAACATGTCGATCTCCGAGATCAGGTTGTCCTTGTTCCAGAGGAACAACTCGGCCCACATTTTGTCGTTGATACGCGCGATGCGGGTCAGGTCCCGGAAGGAATCGCCGGTATAGCGCGCCAGTTCCGAATTGTCGGAAGCGCACATCAGGCTGACGGCGATGGCGTGGCAGAGCTGGCTCACATAGCCGATCATGTGGTCGTGGGCGGCGGGACTCAGTTCGCTGATGCGGCGGAACCCCAGCGTTTCGGCCAGCTCCCGGCACCAGGCGATCCCGGCGGGGGTGTTGCGCGGGGTGGGGGTGATGATGAAGTTCGCCAAGGCAAAGTCCACTTCGGCGCTGTGGGTGATGCCACTGGTCTCCCGCCCTGCCATCGGGTGGCTGGCGATGAACTCCACCCCTTCGGGCAGAAGGTCCTGCACCGGCTCCACCACGCCGCGCTTGACGCCCGAAACATCGGTCACCAGCGTGCCGGGGCGCAGCAATGCGCCGTACTGGCGCACCCAGTCCAGCAGCACTGCGGGGTACAGCCCAAAGATCACACAGTCGGCCTCCGCGACCAGGTCGGCAAAATCTTCGGTCTTGCCGGTCTGGATATAGCCGTGGCGCAGGGCGTAGTCCAGCGTGCCCGGCCGGTGGGCGATGCCGGTCACACGGTAGCCCTTCTGGCTCAATACCTGGGCGTACTTGCCGCCCAGCAGCCCCAGCCCCACGATCAGGTACGTTTTGCTTTTATCCAACATGGCGTGCAGCCCCCTTTACTCCCATTCCATTTTGGCGCCCAGGCCGCGCAGCACGTCCCAGAAAGCGGGCCAGCTTTTGTTCACGGCGTCGGCCCCCAGGATCAGGGCGGGCACGCCCGCCGCGCAGGCGGCTGTCGCCAGCGCCATGACGACCCGGTGGTCGTTGTGGCCGGACAGCGGCGCTTCGGGCGCGTGCAGGGCGGTGCCGGTGATGCGCACGTCGTCGCCGTCCACCTGGATGTGCGCGCCCAGCTTTTGCAGCTCGGTCTGCATGGCGGCGATGCGGTCGGATTCTTTCAGCCGCAGCCGCCCCGCGTTGTGTATGACGGTCTCGCCGCTGCAAAAACAGCCCAGCGTGAACAGAACCGGCCCCAGGTCGGGGCAGTCGGCCAGGTCGATCTCGGTGGCGCGCAGCAGGCTGCGGGCAAACGTATAGCCGTCGGGTGTGGGCTTGATCTTGCCGCCGCAGCGCTGCAAAATGTCCAGAATGACCTTGTCGCCCTGGCGGCTGTCGGGGTTCAGCCCTGTGACCGTGATGCCGCCCGCCACGCAGCCCAGCACCGCCAGGAAGGCGGCCTGGCTGTAGTCGCCCTCGATGGCAAGGTCGCTGGCGGTATAACGCTGGGGCGCGGCGACACGGTACAGCACGCTGCCGTTCTTGCGCGCGCGGGCCGTGACCTTGATGCCGAACTGCTGCAGGGCGGCCAGCGTCAGGTCCACATAGGAGCGGCTCTCGTAGGGGGGCAGCACTTCGATGGTGCTTTCGGATTCCATCAGCGGCGCGGCAAACAGCAGCCCGCTGATGAACTGGCTGGACACATCCCCCGGCAGCGTGAAGCCGCCCGGGCGCAGCCGGCCAAAGATCGTGATGCCGTCGGGGGTCTGCTCAAAGCGCAGCCCCTGGCGGTTGAACAGCATCTGGTAGACCGCCTGCGGGCGGTCGAACAGGCGTCCCGCGCCGGTAAAACGGACTTTCTGGGCCGTCAGGCTGAACAGCGGGATCATGAACCGCAGGGTGGACCCGCTCTCGTTGCAAAAGACCGGGCGCGTCACGGTGATAAAACCGCTGGCGTTGCCGCGGCCGGTGATGGTCACGGCGTCGGGGGCTTCCTCAATGCGGGCCCCAAGCTGGGCGGCCGCCTGCAGCGTGGCGCGGATGTCCTGGCTGTAGGCAATGTTGGAAATATGGCTCACCCCGTCGGCCAGTGCGGCGCACAGCACCGCACGGTGCGCGGCGCTTTTGCTGGGCGGGACGGCCGCCGTGCCGCCCAGCCGGCTGGCATACAGGCGTGCGTCCATCCTTACATCTCCCGCCCGACGGCGGCGGCGACCTTGCGGCACATGGCGATGGTCTCGGCAAATTTGTCGGGCTTCAGGCACTGGGCGCCGTCGCTCCAGGCACATTGCGGGTTATCGTGCACTTCGATCTCCAGGCCGTCGGCGCCTGCGGCCACGGCGGCCAGCGCCATGCTCTGGATGTATTTGTAGTCGCCGGTGGCGTGGCTGGGATCGACCACGATGGGCAGGTGGGTCTTTTCCTTGATGACCGGCACGGCGGACAGGTCCAGCGTGTTGCGGGTGGCGTGCTCAAAGGTGCGGATGCCGCGCTCGCAGAGGATGACGTTTTCATTGCCGCCGGCCATGATGTACTCGGCCGACATGATCCATTCCTCGATGGTGTTGGCAAGGCCGCGCTTGAGCAGCACGGGCTTGGTCATTTTGCCCACGGCTTTCAGCAGTTGGAAGTTCTGCATATTGCGCGCGCCGATCTGCACTACGTCCACATACTGCTCAAATTCGTCGATGTGGGCTTCGTCCATCAGTTCGCTGACGATGGGCAGGCCGGTGGCTTCCTTGGCCTTGACCATGTCCAGGATGCCCTCGGTACCCAGGCCCTGGAAGGAATAGGGGCTGGTGCGGGGCTTGTAGGCGCCGCCGCGCATCAGGGTGGCGCCGCCCTCCTTGACAAGGCGGGCCATGCGCAGCATGTGTTCCTCGCCCTCCACGCTGCAGGGGCCGGCGATGACGGCCACCGGCGCTTTGCCGCCGATCTTCACGCCGCACACGTCCACCACGGTGTCCTCGGGGTGGAACAGGCGGTTGGCGCGCTTGTAGGGGGCCGAAACGCGGGTGACGTTATCGACCCAGGGGTTCGCCAGCACGTCCTTTTCGGCGATCTTGGTGGTGTCGCCCACCAGGCCGAACACGTTGTAGTCGGTGCCGCGGATCAGCGTGACCGAAAGGCCCTGCTTCTCAAAACTGTCGATGATGCGGTCCAGTTCGACCTGGGGCGTGCCTTTTTTAGTAGAAATGATCATAGGGGAAACCTCTTTCTGAAAACATTGTGTGATCCCATGGACCTGTCACAGCAGATTTTGGGAAGCGACCAGTTGGGCGGCGGCCTGTGCCACGCGGTTCAGGCTGCCGGAATTGTCCAGCACGGCGTCGGCCGCCGCGCGGTACAGGGGCGTGCGCTCGGCTTCCAGCCGTTTGAGGGCCGTGCCCCCGCGGGACAGCGGCCGCCCGTAGGTGGCCAGCTTGTCCAGCGCGCGCTGGACCCACAGCACGGTGCCGTTCTGGCGCAGGGCGTGGACGTTGGCGGGGGTCTTGATGATCCCGCCGCCGCAGGCGATGACCTGCCCCGTGTGCAGGCATACGTCGGCCAGCGTTTCGGCCTCGTAGCGGCGGAAGGCTTCCTCGCCTTCGCGGGCGAAGATGTCGGGAATATTGCAGCCGGTGCGGCGCTCGATCTCCTCGTCCAGGTCCACGAAAGTCTTGCCCAGCCGTTTGGCCAGTGCCGCGCCGATGCTGGATTTGCCGCAGCCCGGCATGCCGATCAGCGATACGTTGGAAAGCGCGCTTTGCAGGCGGCGGCAGGTCTCAGGAATGATATGCCCGGCGTCCAGGGAACGCCCGGTAAAGTGCTGGGCGGCGTAGACTGCCTGGGCCACCAGCATTTCAAACCCGCCCGCCGCGGTGACGCCGCATTCGGCGGCCCGCAGCACCAGTTCGGTGCGGAAGGGGTTGTACACCACGTCCAGTACCGCTTCCAGCGCGGGGAAGGCCGTGGGGTCCAGCATGCACTGGCCCACGTTGGGGAACATGCCGCAGGGCGTGGTGTTGACGATGATCTGCACGTCCCGCCGGTGGGCGGCCTCGCTGTAGGTCAGCGCGCCGCCGCGGCCGGTGCGGCTGGCGGCCAGCACCTGGGCCGCGCCGCCGTCCCGGCAGACGGCTTCCACCGTGGAGTGGGTGCCGCCGGTGCCCAGGATCAGCACGGTCTTGCCGGCAAAATCTACGCCGTGGGCCTGCGCCAGATAAGCGAACCCGGCGTAATCGGTATTATACCCGTACAGCCGGCCGTCCCGGTTGACGATGGTGTTCACCGCGCCGATGGCCCGCGCTTTGGGGGCGATCTCGTCACAGTAGGGGATAACGAGCTGTTTGTAAGGAATCGTGACGTTGATGGCGGCGAACGCGCGTTTTTCCATAAAGGCGCGGGCTTCGGCCTCGGTGGGCAGCGGCAGCAGTTCATAGGTATAGTCCGCCAACTGCTCATGGATGATTTTGGAATAGCTGTGGCCCAGTTTGCCACCGATCAGACCATACAGCGTTTGCTCCATACAGGGTCACATCCTTTCAGGCGAAGAATCGGGATCGTTCCGGGGCAGGCCGTGCTTCTGTGCCAGCGTGCCGTAGCGCACCGTCAGCAGGTCCAGCAGGCCGAAAGCGGTCAGTGTGTTCTGCACGACGGCAGCCCGCGGCACGATGCAGGGGTCGTGCCGCCCCTTGATCTGGAGCAGCGCGTCCCGGCGGGCCGTATAATCCACCGTGTGCTGCTCTTTATAAATGCTGGGCGTGGGTTTGATGACCGTGCGGAATACCAGCGGCATGCCGTTGGAGATGCCGCCGTTGACGCCGCCGTTGCGGTTGGTGGCCGTCACGACCCGGCCCTCCCGCATGGTGAAGGGGTCGTTGGCTTCGCTGCCGCGCATCCCGGCAAAGCGGAACCCGGCGCCGAACTCCAGCCCCTTGCAGGCGGGGATCGCAAACATCAGATGGGCGAGTTCGCTCTCCACGCTGTCGAACCAGGGTTCGCCGATCCCGGCGGGCAGCCCGGTGACGATGGTCTCCAGGATGCCGCCCACGCTGTCGCCGTCCTGCCCCGCCGCGCGGATGGCCTGCTGCATGGCGGCCTCCCGGTTGGGGTCCAGCAGCGCAAAATGGCCGGGCTGCGGTTCCGGCAGCACCAGCCCGGCGGCGCTGGAAAGGGGGGCGTCCTCCACGCCTGCGCAGGCGGCGATGTGGGTGTACACCCGCACGCCCAGGCGGCCCAGCACGCTTTCACACAGCGCCCCGGCGGCCACGGACGCGGCAGTCACCCGGCCGGAAAAATGCCCGCCGCCCCGGGCGTCCTGCCAGCCTTCGTATTTGGCGTAGGCGGCAAAGTCGGCGTGCCCGGGGCGCAGCAGGTCGGCGGTTTTGGCATAGTCACCGCTGCGGGTGTTCAGGTTGCGGATCACCAGCGTCACGGCGGTGCCGGTGGTGTGGCCCTCATATACGCCGGAAAGGAACTCCACTTCGTCGGCCTCGGTGCGGGCGGTGGAAAGCCCGTCCCCCCGGGCGCGGCGGCGGTCCATGGCGGCGGCGATGGCGACCTCGTCCACCGGCAGCCCGGCGGCCAGACCATCCAGCACCGCGCCCACGGCGGGGCCGTGGCTCTCGCCGAAGATCGTCAGGCTGATCGCGTTGCCAAACGTGTTTTTCATCCGAAAGCTCCCCCCTACAATGGAAAAAGCGTGCGCCGCAAAAACAGGCGGCGGAAAAAGCGGTACATGCGCGGCGCGGGCGGCTTGCAGCCGGGACCCGGCGGCGCGCAGGCGTTCTTACTCGATCCCCAGCAGATGGGGCAGTTCGCTGGTGGGCAGCGTTTCGGCGCGCCAGCAGCCCAGACCGGGGCATTTGATCACGGTGATCTTGTCCCCGCAGGTCTTTTTGTCGTGCTGCATATATTCCAGCACCTTGGCCTTGTTGGCCCCCGCGCGGGTGGGCAGGCCCAGGGCGCGGTAGACGGCCCGCACCCGCTTGAGCAGCGCCGGGTCCTCGATCATGGGCAGCATGCCCAGGGCCACGCATTCCCCGTGGTACAGCCCGGTGGTGCGCCGCCCGCGCACGCCGCGCACGGCCTCGATGCCGTGGCCGATGGTGTGCCCGAAGTTCAGGCAGGCGCGCACGCTGCCCTCCCGTTCGTCCTGTTCCACGATCTTTTTCTTGAATTTCAGGCTGCGGTAGACGATCTGCTCGATGTGCTCTTCGGGGCGTTCCTTCTCGAACAGGGCGAACAGTTCGGCGTCCCCGATCAGCGCAGTTTTCAGTGCTTCGGCCAGACCGTTGACCATGTGGCGGCGGGGCAGGGTGGCCAGGGTATCAAAATCCACCAGCACCACTTTGGGCTGCCAGAAAGCGCCCACGATGTTCTTGGCCGCGCCCAGGTCGATGGCGGTCTTGCCGCCGATGGAGGAATCCACCTGCGCCAGCGTGGTGGTGGGGCAGTTCACAAAGTCGATGCCGCGCATATAGCTGGCGGCGCAGAACCCGCCCAGGTCGCCCACCACGCCGCCGCCCACGGCCACCAGCAGGTCCCGGCGATCCATGCCGAAGTCCAGCATGGCCTGCAGGACCTGGCCGTAGACTTTCAGGCATTTGCTGCCCTCGCCCTGGGGGATGGTGTAGATGGTGCTGTTGGGGCACTGGCCGGCCACCGTCCGGGCGTACTGGGCGGGCACGCCGGAATCCGTCAGCACGAACACCCGGCGGTTCTGCACGTTGGTGAACTGGTGCAGGTTGGCCAGGCAGCCCGCTTTCAGGATGATGTCATAACTGCGGCTTTTGAGTTGCATAGTCAGTTTCATGCTTGCACATCCTTTTGTTTTGGCTTATGGTTCGGCGGTGTCCAGCGTGAAGGCCCCCAGCACGCGCAGCGTGCTGCAGGCGGCGCGCAGGGTGTCCAGCAGCGCATCGCAGTCGGCGCGGGCGCTGCCTTTGGGGCAGACGAGCTGGACATAAAAATAGTATTCAAAGGGAACATGGGGCAGCGGGCGGCTCTTGATACATTCCATGTTGAAGCCCCGCGCCCCGATCTGGTCCAGCACGGCGGCCAGTTGGCCGGGTTCGTGCCGGGCGGTGAACAACAGCGCCAGCCGCTGGCCTTCGCCGGTGGGGACCGGCGGTTCGGCGGCGCGCTGGATCACGATGAAGCGGGTGGTGTTGTCGCCCTCGGTGTTGACGCCCTCGGCCAGGATCGACAGGCCGTATAATGCGGCGGTCTCGGCGCTGGCGATGGCCGCCACCGACGGGTCTTTCTGCTCCGCCACGGCGCGCGCGGCCTCCGCCGTATTGCTCCAGGAGCGGGTGGCAAGGCCGTGCTGCTGCAAAAAGGCGTTGCTCTGCGCCAGGGCCTGCGGGTGGCTGATGACCGTGCGCACCTGGGCCAGGCTGCTGCCCGGCATGCCCAGCAGGTCCTGCCGGATGGGCAGGTCGCACATGCGGGCCACGATCAGGTCCGGGTGGGTGTAAAGCAGGTCCAGCACGGCGGAAACATCCCCGGCGCTGGAATTTTCAAAGGGCAGCACGCCGAACTCGGCGTCGCCGTTCTGCACGGCGTCGAACACCTCGGCCCAGGTGGTAAAAGCCAGCGGCCGGGCAAAGGGGAACAGCCGCCGCAGGGCGATGTGGCTCCAGGCGCCCTGCACGCCCTGGTAGGCAGCGGTGCCGCGGCCCAGGATCGCCCGCTGGTATGCGCGGGAGACCGCCATGGCCTGCTCCAGAAAGGCGCGGTAGTAGGGGCGCAGGGCGTCGTCCTGCAGGCGGGCGGTGTTTTTTCCCACCACGGCGGCCTCGCGCACGGCGTCGAACACCGGCTTGCCGGTCTGCGCCTTGTAGCGCGCCACATGGGCCACCGCCTGCATCCGCTGTTCAAACAGCGCCGCCATCTCGGCGTCGATGCGGTCGATCTCCGACCGGGCCTGCTGTAAAAGATCCATACCCGAAGGCTCCCTTCCCGCTGCGTTCTTGATTACAAAAATCCAGTATCAGTATACCATAACAAAAGGGCCGCCACAAGAGCGGCGGCTGCAGACTGTCGAAAAAGATTCGAAATCTGTTGCCAGTGGCGGACATGCGCCGACGCTGGCAACACATACAGGAAAATTTTGCGGCAAATTGTGTAGGAGGCCACAGGCCGATTGCGCGATTTGCCGCAAAATTTTGTCGAAGGGGAATCCAAAGGGCTGCGGAGCCGCGTGCCACCTGCGGCGGATGCAGCAAGGCGGAGCAGGGGCAGTGGTCGCAGAACGCAAGCGCCGCCCCAAGGCGCGCCGCGTGATGCGGGCACCGCAACCCGTTAAACAGGAGCGTCAGGCACCGCCGTGCGCGACTGTTGCCCCTTTTGGAGCATGTCGAGAAGCTCGACATGCTCGTGCCGCCACAAGAGCGGCGGCCGGAAAAAAAGGCGAAGATCAGCCGTGCAGCGCGCTGCGCAGCGCGGCCAGCAACTCGGCCTGGTAATCGGGGCTGAACGTGCCGTGCAGCAGCTTGGGCAGGGCTTCCTCCTGCAGGCGCTGCCAGCTCTGCGCTTCGCGCCCGGGCAGGATCGGCACAAAGGCGACCCGGTTGGCGGCGGCAGCCTGGGCGTCCCCCATGGCGTCGCCCACCATCATGACCTTGCGGCTCTCATACCCGCAGGCCAGCATCGTGGCGATGGAGTTGGCCTTGCTGCCCACCTCCTGCCCGAAGATGATGTCGGCGTGCTGGGCCAGGCCGTAGCGTTTCCACTCGCTGGCGATGGCGCTCTCGTTGGCGGCGCTGACCACGGCCAGATCGGCCACGGTGTGCAGTTGGCGCAGGCTTTCCTGCACGCCGGGGAACGGCTCAAACGTGGGTTCCAGCGCCTGGATGCGGCGGTTGCAGGCGTTGCTCCATTCCAGCAGTTTGCGCAGCGCCAGGCTGCCGGTCTTTTTCAGTTCGTGCTGCAAGCTGGCGGAGGACAACTCGCTCGAAGTGTTCACCCAGGCGGCGATGTCCTCGCTGCCCGGTACCTCGATGCCGCGGTTTTTCAGCCGGTCGAACACCAGAATGACGCTCTCGAACCGGGAAATCCCGCGGGTCAGGGTGTGGAGGTTGATCTCCTCCCAGGCGGCGGAGATGAAGTCCGCCTGATCCTCCAGCGAAAAAACGCGGATCAGTTCGGGGCACATGACCGTCGTGTGCTTGATGCGCATGGTGTCCATCACACAGCCGTCCGAATCCATACAGACCAGAAATTCGCGCTTTTTGGTAAAATCCGTCAATGCGTTTGCCATGCTGTCATAACCCCCCTGTAGCGTTTGAAACAGAAATCCTGTACCTATCCATCATAGCAAAAGGGGACGGCGTTTGGCAATGGTTTTTTTGAAAAAAATCATGCATTTGTCTAAATTTTCACCCCCAGAACCACCTCAGGGGGCGGTCTGCGCCCCAAGCGCCTGCCCAATGGGCAGGTTCAGCACCAGCGTGGCGCTGCGGTCGGCCGGGGTGGGCTGCTTGTTGATGACCACCAGTTCGTCGCCGCGGAAGAACCGCAGCAGCCCGGCGGCCGGGTAGACGGCCAGACTGGTGCCGCCTACGATCAACGTGTCGGCGGCTGCGATGGCGCGCACGGCGTCCTCCATCGTCTGTTCGTCTAGGCCCTCCTCATACAGCACCACGTCCGGCTTGACGATGCCGCCGCATTCGGTGCAGCGGGGGATGCCGTCGCCCTGCCCGGCGGCCTGCTCGATAAATTCCACCGGGTAGAACTTGCCGCAGCGGGTGCAGTAGTTGCGCAGGGTGGAGCCGTGCAGTTCATAGACCGTGCGGCTGCCGGCGGCCTGATGCAGCCCGTCGATGTTCTGGGTCACGACGGCCTTGCAGACGCCCTGGCGCTCCAGTTCGGCCAGCCGCAGGTGGGCGGCGTTGGGCTTGGCCCCATGTACGATCAGTTTGCTGCGGTAGAAATCGAAAAATTCCGCTGTGTGGCTCTCATAAAAGCTGTGGGAGAGCATGACCTCCGGCGGGTAACGGAATTTCTGGTGGTACAGCCCGTCCACCGAACGAAAATCCGGGATGCCGCTTTCGGTCGAAACGCCCGCCCCACCGAAAAATACAAGGTTTTTGCTTTTTGCCAGGATCGCTTCCAGCTCCGGTACCATACAAACTTCCCCTTTCGTTTTTGCTGTGAATGGATTATAATGGAACAAACCAAGGGTCCTATCCCTATCATAACAGGCTTGGCAAGGAGGATGCAAGATGCAGGAGATCACACGCAGCGTTGTACGCGAACGTCTGCCCGAACGCCGGGCGGATTCCAACAAGGGCACCTATGGCAGCGTGCTCACAGTGGCGGGCAGCATGGCCTACCGCGGGGCGGCTTCGCTCTGTGTGGAAGGGGCGCTGCGGGGCGGCGCGGGGCTGGTGTACCTGGCCAGCGTCGAGCCGGTGATCCAGCTTGTGCTGGCCCGCACGCCGGAATGCTGCGCCTGCGGCTGCCGCACCGATGCGGACGGCGGCATCCGCCCGCAGGACACCGCGGCCCTGCGCGCCTGGTTCGCGGGCAAGAACACCGTCCTGCTGGCCGGTCCCGGTCTGGGTGAAAGCGCGGGCGCCATCTGCAGCGTGCTGCTGGGGCGCCGCCGCCCCTGGTCGGCCGCCGTGCTGGACGCCGATGCGCTCAACGCCCTGGCCGCCGGGACGCTGCGCGGCGGCCTGCCGGAACATACGGTGCTGACCCCGCACCCCGGCGAGGCCGCCCGCCTGCTGCACACCACCGTGGGGGAGGTGCAGGCCGACCGGGAAACGGCGGTCTGCCGCCTGGCCGAAGAATACGGCTGCGTGGCGGTGCTCAAAGGGAACGAAACGCTGGTGGCGGAACCCGGCGGGGAACTGTGGCGCAATACCACGGGCAACGCCGGGCTGGCCCGCGGCGGCAGCGGCGATATTCTGGCGGGGCTGCTGGCGGGGCTGCTGGCCGCCGGGTGGCAGCAGGGCCGCAGCGAACTGGACGCCGCCCTCATGGCGGTGTGGCTGCATGGGGCGGCCGCCGACCGCTGCGCGCGCCGCCGCAGCCGGACGGCCATGCTGCCGCACGATATTTTTGCGGACTTGGGCGCGCTGCTGGCGGAACTGGAAGGCTGAACCGGGCAGCGCGCGGTAAATTCAAAACAACGAAAGGGGAATCCTGTATGACGTATCAGGAAGTGTTTGAAAAAGTCAAGGCGCTGTTCGGCAGCGCAGACGTGAGCGGTTTCCGGGAGCATCTGGCCTACCAGTTCAACATCACGGGGGACGGCGCGGGCGCGTTTTATGTGGAAGTGCGCGACGGCCGGCTTTTCATTGAGCCTTATGAGTACCACGACCGGGACGCCTGCTTCACCTGCTCGGCCGATACGCTGATGAAGATCGCCGCCCGCAAACTGGACCCCGTCACGGCGGTCATGACCGGCCGGCTGAAGGTGGAGGGCAGCATCGAAAAGGCGCTCAAACTCAAGGACTTCCTCGCGGCCCGCAAGGGGTGAGGGGGACCGGCCAAAGCGGCGCGTGCCGTGGTCCGATCGACAGAATAAACGCGGGCCTTCCCGGTGTGGGAAGGCCCGCGTTCGTTTTAGTGCTTTAGCAAAGACCTTTCGCGAATAAGCGAAAGGTCAACAACCGCC
>SAMEA3387511__coassemble_1271_pt1 | contig 99539 bp, 95 predicted proteins | sample SAMEA3387511__metabat2_low_PE_011 | metagenome-assembled genome bin SAMEA3387511 (sample SAMEA3387511) | Felis catus | biome: Faeces | place: United Kingdom | collected 2012
TCTCGGCCTTATAGGCCGCTCGTCATGCCACCCCTCTTAGGGGTGGTCATGACTTCTTCCCGCTTGTGTGTGCGTCCCTCTTAAAAAAGCCGGGCAAGCGGGTTTTGCCTTTGATGCGCCAGCGGAAAATGCGAAATCCCCCAAAAGAAAAACAGGTCCTTGCCAGAACGCCGAAGCGTCCGCAAAGACCTGTTTTTCCTATAAGACCGGCGATGCATATGGCCATATGGCGCGCAGCACCCCGCCCTGCGGGGCGCTTTTAAGTTTCTTCAGTGGTTTCGGAACTTTCAGTGCCGTCGCCGCTTTCGGCGCCGTCCTCCTCGCCGCCCTCCCCTTCTTCGGGTTCCGGCGTCGGGGTGGGTTCAGGTTCATCCGGGGCAAAGTAGCCGCGGATCTCGCCGTCGGTCTGCTGGTAGCTGACATCCAGCGTTCCCCGGTCGCTGGCGGCCAAGCCCTTTTCGGGGTCGAGGATGGCCACGGCGGCCAGACGCACCTTGTAATCCAGCCGGTTGCTGTTGCCCAGCAGGACTTTGATCCGGCCCTGATAGGTAAAGCTGATCTGGCTCTGGTCCAATACGTCGATGGCCGTCACGCCATCGGTCAGGCCTTCGTTTTCCAGTTCGGTCATCAGGCTTGCCAGCACCTGCGCTGCACTCTGGGCCGAAGTTTCCGGCGTTGCGCTCTCGCCTTCCAGCAGGGAGTTATAATTCTGCGGCGTCAACGTCTGCCCTACCGTGGGCACATAATCCGCGGGCAGCGAACAGGTCAGCACACAGAGGTCCGCGGGCTGCGAAACATCCACCCGCAGGATCTTGAGCGAATCGCTCAGAACGGCCCAGCCGCCGGAATACATGCAAGCGAAGCGTTCGGTAGCGGGTCGCACCTTGACTACAACGGTGCCGGGCAGTTGAACTTCTACCAGTACCTCGTCAAGGTACGGGAACTGGGTCTGGAGTTGCTGGGTCTTATCCTCGGTGGAAAAGCCGAACAGGTTGCTGTTCTTTTCGATGCCCAGCGCGGCGATGATCTCGTCCTCGGTATAGATGCCGGTCTGCGCCGGGGTGCTGCGGTCGAAGTTTTCCACCCGGAACACGGTCACTTTGAAAAGCAGGTTGACCGATACGATGGCCCCCAGCGCCAGCACTGCCAACACGCCCAGTACCCCCAGCACACGGCGGCGGTTGCGACGGCGCAGCAGTTCCGCCTGGGTAACGCGGCGCTGGCGGCGCGGCGCGGCGGTGCCCGGTATGTAGCCCGCTTTCTGCGGGTTGATCTGCGGCTGCGGCCGTGGTGGACGGCCACTTTGCGGGCGGGCGGCACGCGCGTCCCGCGGGGGCTGCTGCGGCGGCTGCGGGCGGGTGCGCCGGGCCTGGGGCCGCGGTTCCTGCCGCGGGGGCGGGCCTTTTTGCAGGCCCATACGGCTGCCTAAACTGCGCTTGGGGGCCGGACGTGAAAAGGAGCCGCCCCTGGACTTCTGCTGGCGGCTCCGCTGGTCGCGATCCATGTGGGTGGCTCCTTTCCTGGGTGATCACTGGGGCAGGCCGTTACCGGACCAGCGCCAGCAGTTTTTCGGTGATAAGGGCAAGGCTGTTCGGGTTGCCCAGTTTTTTGGCGCAGCCCCCCATTTCTTCCAGCTTACCCGGTTCGGCCAGCAGCTTTTGCACAGTGTCGATCAAACGCTGGCCGGTCAGGTCTTTTTCTTCGATCACAACAGCCGCGCCTGCCTTTTGCAGTTCCAGCGCGTTGTAATACTGGTGGTTTTCCGCCACGTTGGGGCTGGGGATCAGGATCGAGGCGCGCCCCACGGCCTCCAGTTCCGCCAGCGTCAGCGCGCCGGACCGGGCAATGACAAGGTCCGCCGCCGCCAGCAACTGCGGCATATTGTTGATATAGGGCGTCACCACCAGGTTATCACCCGGGGCAAAGCCTTTTTCCTTTTCCAGACGGTCGAACAGTTCCACGCCGCGGCGGCCGGTGGCGTGCAGATGCAGCACAGGGGCCCCCTGCTGCTTTTCCCACGCGCAGAGGTCCGCCACCACCTCGTTGATGCGGTCGGCGCCCAGACTGCCGCCAAAGCTCAACAGAACCCTGCGGCTGCCGGCGTTCAGCTTTTGCCGGGCTGCCGCGCGGTCTGCATGAAGCACTTCGGGCCGGACCGGGTTGCCCACCACAAAGGTCTTATCCGGCGCGCCCAGCTTTTCGACCGCGTCGGCACTGGCGGCCAGCACCAGGTCCACGTCCTTCGCCAGCAGCTTGTTGGTTACGCCGGGGAAGGCGTTCTGTTCATGGATGGCAGTCTTGATGCCGCGGCGGGCTGCCGCGCGCACGACCGGACCGCTGACGTAGCCGCCGCAGCCGATGACGAGATCAGGCTGGACTTCCCGCAGGATCTTTTTGACACGGGGGCCGGAAAGCGCCAGATGCCACACCGCCACGACATTGCGCACGATGTTCTCGGCGTTGAGCCGCCGCTGGAAGCCGTTGATCTCGATATGATGGAAGGGATACCCCGCCTTGGTCACAAGGCCGTATTCCATCCCTTCCCTGCGCCCTGCAAAATGGATCTGCGCATCCGGGACCGCCTTCTTCAAGGCCCCCGCAATCGCCAGCGCCGGATTGATATGACCGGCCGTTCCGCCGGCTGCGATCAATACACGCATACGCGCCCTCCTCATTTTTCTATGTACCTCAGGTATTCTGGCGGCGGTACACCGGGCGGCGGGGCACCTGCCCCAGCTTACGGTCCAGTTCCGCACGGCGCTGCTTCTGCCGGGCCGCCAAACGGGCGTTGCTAGCCCGCGAGATGCTCAACAGCACCCCCATCTCAGACAAAAGCAGCAGCAGGCTGGTGCCGCCGGACGAGAAGAACGGCAGGCTGATGCCGGTATTGGGCAGAAGGGCGGTCGCCACGCCGATGTGGCAGAACGCCTGCCATGCCACCTGCGCGGTGATGCCGATGCCCAGCATGGTCCCGAAGAAGTCCGGCGCGTTGAGGGCGATCAGGATGCCCTGCACGATCAGCGCGCCAAACAGCACGATCAGCGCCAGCGCGCCCACGAAGCCCAACTCCTCGCATACGACCGAGAAGATGAAGTCGTTTTCCGCATAGGGCAGCCATTGATGCTTCTGTACACTGTTGCCGATGCCCACCCCGAACAGTCCGCCGGAGCAGATGGCATACAGGCTCTGGCGGGTCTGCCAAAGCATATTGGTGGTGTCAGTGGGAGTCAGGCCCCACACACCGCCCAGACGTTCCGACGCGTAGCCTTCGCTGCCCGCCAGATACTTCATGTAGAACACACCGCCTGCCAGCGCAAGGCTGCCCAGGCTGAGTTCCCACGCAAGACCGCCGCCGCCCGCGCAGAAGATCATGGTGGCGAAGATCGCAGCCATCAGCAGCATGGCGGAGTTGTGCGGCTCCATTTTGAGCAGTACCAGCACGGGGACCAGCGGCAGCGCAGGCAGCACGATGCCGTAGAGGGGATTTTTGATCTGCGATTTGCGTTTATCCAGCGCGCAGGCAGTGCCCAGAATGATGGAGAACTTTGCCAGCTCCGAAGGCTGCAACGACATACCGCCCGGGAAATAGACCCAGCGGTAGGTACCGTTGTTGTCACTGGGCATGAACAGCGCCACCACCAGCAAAACCAGCGTGACAACGTAGAGCGTTTCGTTCAGATAGCGCAGCGAACGGTAGTTGAACCGCGACAGAAACAGCATGAACGCAAAGCCGAACACGGCGACGATCAACTGCGGCTTGATAAAGTGGTAGATATCGCCAAAACGCGCGTAACCGCTGGAATAACTGGCCGAAAACAGCATGACCAGCCCATAGATCAGCGTGACTGCCAGCGTGCCCACAAATCCCCAGGAGACCGGGCCGCGTTCCTCTTTGGGCAGGCGGATGATGCGCAGCATGCGAATGATATTGCCCACCGAGCGATCCAGGATCAGGCCCAGCAGACTGGACGTAGTGTTATGCAAAAACCGGGCCCTCCTTTCGGGGCAATGCGCGGCGCGCGTCAGACCATGCAGATGTAGAGAATGCCGAGCGCAACGCCGACCGCGGCGATCAGGGCGAAGAAGCCGTCGATCTTGACTTCCCGCCAGCCGCGCATCTCAAAAGCATGGTGGATGGGCGTCATTTTGAAGATGCGTTTGCCGTGGGTCAGCTTGAAGTAAACGCGCTGGATCACAACGGTGATGGCATCCCAGATATAAACGAGACCAAAGAACAGCACCAGTTCCGGCCGGTCCATGATAAAGGCCAGCGCCGTGACCAGGCCGCCGAAGAACATACTGCCCGTGTCCCCCATGAACACTTTGGCCGGGTAGAAGTTCCAGATCAGGAACCCCGCGCAGGCGCCCGCCGCCGCCGAAGCGATGATGGAAACATGCACAAAGCCCAGCAGGCTGCCCGCCAGCAGGTAGCCCAGCATCGACACAAAGGTGACGCCGGTGCAAAGGCCATCCAGGCCGTCGGTCAGGTTGACGGCGTTGACCAGGAAAATGATGCCGAAAAAGGCGATGGGATAGTAGAACAGCCCCAGGTCCACGGCGCCCACCACCGGGAACATGACCACGGTGGAAAGCAGCCCCAGCGAATGCAGGCCGATCATGAAACCGACCGTCACAGCCACCTGCAGCACGATCTTCTGCAGGGCGGTCAGACCGAGGTTGCGGTGCCGGATGACCTTGATGAAATCATCCAGAAAGCCGATCACGCCGGAACCGAACGCCAGGAAAAGGACCATCATACCGGCAGCGAGCTGGTGCGGGCCCAGCACTTCCGGCATGCGGCCCTGGAACATGAGCCATACGGCGCCCAGCGACACCAGAATGCCGAAGATAAAGCCAAGGCCCCCCATGGTGGGGGTGCCGTTTTTCTTGTTGTGCCAGGTCGGGCCTTCCTCCCGGATCGTCTGGCCGAAATGCAGACGGTGCAGGGCGGGGATCAGCAGCCAGCAGGTAACGGCGGTTACGGCAAAGCCGCCCACCGCAGCCGCTGCCAACACGAGGGAGACAGATTGCTCCATGCAGGTATTCCTCCAAATTCTTCATTTGCAGGCGTGGCTGCATGGGCCGCCGTCACGCCTGGGGCAGTCCGGCATAGTACTCCTGCAGGATGTCTTCCAGCTTCATCGCATGGCTGGCTTTTGCCAGCAGCGCGTCGCCGGGCCGGACGGATTGCTGTAGACATTGTAACACCTCCTGCGCATTTTGGCAATGCACAGTTGTTACGCCCCGCTCACGGGCGGCGCTGGCTGTGGCGGCGCTGCGCGGACCATAAGCGATCAGCAGGTCCACGCCCGCGTCGGCCGCCCAGACGCCGGTCTGGCGGTGGCCTTCCTCACTGGCGGCGCCCAGTTCCAGCATATCGCCCAGCAGCGCGACCTTGCGCCGGTTGGGCAGCGCCTTCAGCACCGAAAGCGCCGCGTTCATGCTGTCCGGGCTGGCGTTGTAACAGTCCTCGATGACGGTAACGCCGCCTTTTTCCACGATATGCTGGCGCATGCCGGTGGTCTGGTAGCGGGACAAAGCCGCCGCACAGGCGGCGGGGTCCAGCCCCAGGCGGGTCGCCGCCGCATAGGCCGCCAGCGCGTCATAGACGGTATGCAGCCCCGCTGTGGGCAGCGTGACCGCAAACCGGCCGTGTTCACAGTCCTCCAGGGTGAATCGGGTCCCCTGCGCGCCGGTCTGAATGTTGCAGGCGCGCACGTCCGCCGGTTTTTCGATGCCGAACCAGACCGCACGCAGACGGTCCGGCACGCTGGCCGTGGGCAAAAGATCGTCGTCCGCGTTGAGGACCAGCGGCGCGCCGTCCGGCAGGCCCGCGCAAATTTCCATCTTTGCTTTCAGTATATTCTCCCGGGTGCCGAGATTTTCCAGGTGCGACACGCCGATCTTGGTGATGATGCCCGCCGAGGGCCGCGCGCAGCGGGCCAGGCGTTCGATCTCGCCAGCGTGGTCCATGCCCATCTCCACCACCGCATACTCGGTGGCGGTATCCAGGCGGAACAGCGTGTTGGGCACGCCGATGTCGTTGTTCTGGTTGCCCTCGGTCTTGAGGGTGCTGCCGAAGGCGGACAGCACCGCGTAGCAGAACTCCTTGGTGGTGGTCTTGCCCACGCTGCCGGTGACGCCGATCATCCGGGGGCTGAACAGCATACGATAGTTGGACGCCATGCGGACCATGGCAAGGGCGCTGTCCGGCACGACGACCGTGCGCTCCGCCGGGACGCCTTCCACCGGGTGGTTGGCGATGATATAGGCCGCACCGTCCCGGTACGCCCCCGCGGCGAAGCTGTGGCCGTCCACACGCTCGCCGGGGAAGCATACGAACACACAGTCCGGCTCCACCCGGCGGCTGTCGGTGACCACCGCCCGGATCAGGATCGGCTCTGCCAGCGTCAGGCCGGCAAGCAGTTCATTGGCAGGAATCGGTTGCATAGGGTCTTATCTCCTTTTCTTTGGGGCGGCCTGCTGCGGCCGCAGGCGGGTCAGGCAGTGCCCTCCCCCGCCGCCGGGTCCTCCTGCGGCTGGGAGGCCGCGTCAGACTCCGGCTGAGATTCCGGTTGGGATTCCGGTTCGGTATTTTCGGACGGCGTTTCCTCCGCCGGCTGGCCGCTCTCCATCGTCAGCGTGACGATGGTGCCATAGGCCGCGCTGGCATCGGGTTCCACGCTCTGCGCTGTGACCTTGCCGCCACTGTCCCCCTCAAACTGGACGTTTAGGTTGGCCGCGCGCAGCATCTGCTCGGCAAAGCTACCGCTCTTGCCGACCACGTCGGGCACGGTAGTCATGGCGTCCTGGTCGGTCTGGGTGTACAGGTAGACCGTGGAGCCTGCGGGAACCTTGCTGCCGCCGTAGGGGTACTGGTAGACGATGGGGCCGCTCTCCCCGATGAGCTTGTGTTTGAGGCCCAACTGGTTCAGCGCGACCTGGGCGCTGGTCCAGGGATAATTCAGGCAGGTCTGCACGGTGACGGTGCCCGTGGGGTCGTAAGAGGGGTCCTGCTCGATGCCCAGATAGGGCGCGACCTCGCTGATGATATTGCCCACCACGGGCGCCACCACTTCGCTGGCAAAATCCTGAACCCAGCGCGGATCGTCCATCACCACGAAGATCTCGATCTCAGGGTCATCCACGGGCAGCACGGCGGCAAAGCTCATGGTCTTGTAGTAGTCGCCGTCATAACGGAGGTCGCGGTCGGTGCGTTCCGCCGTGCCGGACTTGGCGCCGATACGGTAGCCCGCCACATAGGCGTTCTTGTTGGAATGGTAATTGTTCTCGGTGGGGATGTTGGGGTCCACGCTGGTCTCCATCATGGACAGCAGCTGTTCGCTGACTTCCTCCGAGATGACCTGGCGGCGGATGGTGGGCTCGGTCTTTTGCACCACGTTGCCGTCGGCGTCGGTGACCGAATCCACCACATAGGGGGTGAGCAGATAGCCGCCGTTGGCGATGGCCGCCACCGCGGTAGCCATCTGCATCGGCGTGATGGACTCGTTCTGGCCGAAGGCCGCCGTATAGAGGTTGGTATCGACTTCGGCCATCTCCTCGGCGTCGTAGACGCTGGACCAGCGGGTCTCGTTGGGCAGGTCGATGCCGGTGGGCTGGGTGAAGCCGAACGCCTGGATATAGTCGTAAAAGACCGTGGGCTGCAGGGTCTGCGCCGCCTGGATGAACCAGATGTTGCAGCTATGGTTGAGCGCACCGGCCATATCCAGCAGGCCGTGCGTCGCGTTATTGGCGCAGTGATAGGTGTGTTCCCAGCTTTCCGACCCCTCGTTGACGGTGAATGCGCCGCTGCAATAGAAGGTCTGTTCCGCCGTCATGATGCCGGAGTCCAGGCCCGCCGATGCGGTGATGAGTTTGAACACCGAACCGGGCATATACAGTTCGGTGATGTTCTTATTCTTCCACTGGGCCTCGCGCATCATACCTTGCAGTTGGGTATATTCGCTGCTGACGGTGTTGCCTTCCTCGTCGGTGGTGGTATCGCGGCTGATCTTGCCGTCCTCGATGAGGGGGGCCACCTCGTCCTCGCCCAGGCGGCTCTTGAGCCAGTCCACGTCCTCCTCGTTGAGTTCTTCCTTATCGAGGATGGCCTGCATCTTTTCGTCGTAGATCTTGTACGGGTCGTTGGGGTCGAACTGTTCCACCGACGCCATGGCAAGCACCGCACCGGTGTTGACATCCATCACGATGGCGCTGCCGCGGCCGTGGACGCTGAAGGTGTCCATCGCTTCGGTCAGGTATTCTTCCACGATGCCCTGCACGTTCTCGTCGATGGTCAGGTTCAGGTTGCCGCCGTCGATGGCCGGGTAGACTTCGGCCTCGGTATTGGCGAGGATCTCGCCGTTGACGTTGGTCTCGGCAATGCTGCGCCCCGGCGTGCCGGAAAGCACCTCGTCATAGGATTTTTCCAGCCCGTAGGCGCCGGAACCGTCGGCGTTGCAGAAGCCCAGCACCGAGGAGAGGAACGCCCCGTAGGGGTAACTGCGGGTGGAGGACTGTTCCGTGCGCAGGACCACGATGCGGTTGCCCTGTTCCGCCCCGTCCTCCGGCTCGGTGCGGAAGTTCATGGAATACTCCATGATGCTGTCGGCCACGGGCTTTTCCACGCCGCGGGCGACCACGCGGTATTCATAGAGTTTCCCGTCCGCGTTGGTGGCAGTCAAAATCTGGAACACGCTTTCGGCGGTGGTGCCGTCGTTCAGCAGCGCGGCGATCTGCTCGGCCGCCTGCTGGAGCTGGGCCGTGGTAGCGCCGTTCTCGCTGGATTGCAGCGGGTCGGCAATGATGTCCCACACGGTGCTGCTTTTGGCCAGCAGTTTGCCGTTGGCGCTGTAGATGGAGCCGCGGGTGGCGGGCAATTCGGTATCCTGCATCTGCTGGGTGACGGCTTCGGTGCGGTAGAGTTCCGCGTCACGAAGCTGCAGCGCGTAAAGCTGGTAGATCAGGATGCCGAAGAAGAAGATCAGAAAGATGGCGATAGCCAGCAGCGTGCGCCGCAGCACCCGGGCGCGGAAGTGGGGATCGGGCTGATTGGTTGGATGGGACATGGCGTTTTCCTCTGGTGGCGGGTGGATTTTTCCCTGATTGCGGCGGCGAGCCTTTTCGCGTGCAGCGTACAGCCGCCCGCAAAAAGGCTCGTTGCCACATGATTTCTTACATTACGGGTCCAGGCTGCCCAGCAGGTTGAGCGCGGCCGTGCGCACATCGTCCAGCAGTACCTGGGCGGTGCCGGATTTCTTTTCGATCACGCTCTCGTTTTCCAGTTGCACATAGGTGATCTGGCTGGGATCGGCGGGCACGAGCCCCAGTTCCCCTTCCGCCACCTGCTGCAGGCTGGTGCGGCTGGTGATGTTGTTCATCTGGGTCGAAAGGTAGTCATACTCGCTCTGTGCCGCGGTGAGCTGGGTGCGGGCGTCGTTGATCTGGCCGTTCAGCTCGGTGATCTTGGCCTGGCTGTACACAACGCTGACGACCAGGCCCAGCAGCAGCGCGATGGCCAGCACCTGCAGCGTGGACGTGGCCAGGCGCCGCACACGGTTCAGGCCGTGGCGTCCGCCGCGTACCACCTGTACGCGGGGCTGCGGGCGTTCTACCCGGGGTGCGGTCTGGCCGGTATGTAACAAAACAGTGGTCATAATAGATGCCTCGTTATACTTTCTCTAACACTCTCAGTTTTGCGGAACGGGCCCTGCGGTTCGCCTGCAGTTCGGCCGCGTCCGCCTCGATGGGTTTGCGGGTGATCAGTTTTGCCTTGGCTACCCCGCCGCAGGTGCAGACCGGCTGTTCCGGCGGGCAGGTGCAGCGCTGGGCCCAGCGGCGGAATTTGTTTTTAACAAGCCGGTCCTCTAGGCTGTGGAAGGTGATGACGCACAGCCGCCCGCCGGGGGCCAGGCATTGGAAGATCGCGTCCAGTCCTTCGTTCAGAACATCCAGTTCCGAATTGACGGCGATGCGTACCGCCTGGAAGGTGCGCCGCGCGGGGTTTTTGGCCTTGCGGCGCTCCGCCGGGGGCACCGCCGAAGCCACGATCTCGGCAAGCTGCATCGTGGTGGTGATGGGCTGCTGCGCCCGGGCTGCCACGATCTTGCCCGCGATCTGCCAGGCGTAGGGTTCCTCCCCGTAATCGCGCAGGATACGGGTCAGTTCTTCACGGTCCAGTGTGTTGACAAGGTCTGCGGCGGTGGGGCCCTGCTGGCTCATACGCATATCGAGCGGCGCGTCCGCGTGGTAGGAAAAACCACGGGCCGCGTCGTCCAGCTGGTGGCTGGACACGCCGAGGTCCAACAGAGCCCCGTTGACCGCCGGGATGGAGAGTTCCGCGAGCACGCGCGCGGCGTCGCGGAAGTTCGCCTGTACCACCCGGGCGGGCAGGCCCTTGAGCCTTTCGGTGGCGGCTGCCACCGCATCCGGGTCCTGGTCGAGCGCGATCAGCTGCCCGGTGGTCAGACGTTTAGCGATCTGCATACTGTGCCCTGCCCCGCCGGCGGTCCCGTCCAGGTAAATACCGGCCGGGTCAATGGCCAGCCCATCCAGGCAGGGCTGCAGCAGCACGGGTATGTGAGAAAATTCCATCTTGTCTTCTACCTTTTGTCTGTCTTTCGTCTATTGCTTAAAAGTCCAGTTCCTCCATCGCAGCGGTGAAGTCGTCATCGCTGGTGGCCTGGTTTTCATTCCATGCGTCGGTATTCCAGATCTCGGCAAAACTGCGGTTGCCGATGATCGTCACATCGTGGTCCAGCCCGGCGTATTCCCGCAGCTTGGCGGGCAGCTGGATGCGACCCTGCTTGTCCGGCGTGACTTCCACCGCCGAAGCGTACAGCATACGGCTGACCTTGCGGCCTTTGACAAGGCCCTTTTCCTCAATGCGGGCCGCGACCTTTTCAAATTCATCGCCGGGGAAAGCTGCCAGGCAGTGGTCCAGCCAGCGGGTCACGATGAAAGTCTGGCCCATCGCTTCCCGGAAGCGGGCCGGGAAATTCAGCCGCCCTTTGGCGTCGATGGCATAATCGTACTGCCCTACCAACATGCGGCTGCCCCCCCTTCCCCGATCGGTTCGACATTTTTCACAAACTTTCCGCAGCTTTTTTGACGTTGCCGTGAGGCGGCTGTGGAAAACTTAGTTGAAAGGGTGGAAAACTACCCACTTTCAACCACTGTTAGGGTTAAGTTAACCACTTTTACCCACTACAGCATATTCAGTCTACCATTTTACCTGGCAAAAAGCAAGCCCGCAGCGGTAAAAAGTTCGCTGCGGGCAGAATTTTCACACTTGTGGGGAAGGTGGGGCGTCTTCCCTGTTTTTGGGGGCAGCCCCCCTCCCCTGCCGTGGATGCGGCGGACAGAAAAGCGGCGGGGCTATTCCCCCTTTCCGGGGCGGGCAGTGCAAAAAAGCGGGCCGCCAGAGAAAACTCTGACGGCCCGCCGGTGCGTTGCTATATTCAAGGATTCAAGTTTAGGGCGGCAGTTACTTTTTGCCGGGACGGGGGCGGTTGGTGGCGTTGCGCAGGTTCATGCGGGTCGACTTGATATCGGCCACGCTGCGGGCCAGCACTTCCTCCGAATTTTTCAGGATGCTTTCGCAGTACAGGGTCGCGTTGCGGCTCAGTTCCTTGGCCTGGCCCTGGGCGGCGGTCAGGATCTCCACCGCGCGCTGTTGGCTGCGCTTGACGATCTCCTGTTCGCTGACAAGGCCGCGGGCGCGTTCCTCCGCCTGCTGGATGATGTTCTCGGATTCCAGGTGGGCGTTTTTAAGGATCTGTTCCCGGTCGTTGACGATTTTCTTGCTCTCCCGCACTTCATCGGGAAGGTTGTTGCGCACTTCGTCGATGATGTCCCGCATACGGTCCACATCCACCACGCGCTTGGCGGCGGCAAACGGCACGGCCGTGCCCGCTTCCAAGGTTTCTTCCATCAGATCCAGCAATTCTTCTACGTTCATGGCTGTCCCTCTCTCTCATACCGGCTGACCATAATCTTGCCGTAATGGTATTGTTTGACGCGCACCAGCGTGCCCACGCGCTCCGGCAGGTCCGCTTCGCGCTCGCTTTCGGCCAGGATCACGCCGCCCGGGGCGAGTTTATCCTGCAACGCGGGCAGTACCTGCGCCAGCAGCCCCCGCTGGAACGGCGGGTCCAGCAGCACCAGGTCGAACGGGCCGCGGATGTTGGCAAGGAACTGCATGGCCTCGCCGTGGCGGATATCGCTCCGGCGGTCCACACCGGCCGCTTTGCAGTTGGCGGTGACTACCGCCAGCGCCTCCGGCGACTGGTCCACGAACAGGCAGCTTTTGGCCCCGCGGGACAACGCTTCGATCCCCAACTGGCCGCTGCCTGCAAAAAGATCCAGCACCCGTGCACCCGGCACCAGGAACTGCACACTGGAGAACATGGCTTCCTTGACCCGGTTGATGGTGGGGCGGGTGATCTCCTCACCCGGAAGGGCCTGCAGATTTTTACCGCGTGCGGTCCCGGCAATAACGCGCATGGTCGTACCTCTCTTTATTTATGGTATCAGCTTTATTATGGGGCCTGTCCCGCCGGTTGTCAAGGGGTGGCAGGTGTAAAAAATCGGCGCACGGCGGCAACGCAAAGCGGGCCGGCAGCAAAACCGCCGGCCCGCGCAGGGGTCGTTCCTTACCTTATTCAAGGGGGTCAGGTGCCGGGTTGCAGCTCCCCGTTCAGTCCGGGGCTTGCCTCCGGCAGGCTGATCTCCGGCATCAGTTCACTGGAAACGATGTGCAGCATCTCTTCCAGCTTTTGCAGTTCTTCGGGCGAAAAACGCTGCTTGGCGCGGTCTACCACCTTTTGCAGGTAGGCGTAGCTGATGCTGTAGTATTCCACGTATTTGCGGGTGGGATACAGGTGGTATTCCCGCTTGTCCTCGCTGGACTGGACCTTTTTGACGTAGCCCTTTTTGACCAGATTGTTGATCTTGTAGGCTGCGTTGGGGGTGGAAAGGTGCATCATGTTGGAAAATTCCGCAATGGTCGGGTGCCCCAGCGCCATGATGACCTCCATGCAGAAGGATTCCACCGTCGTCAGCGTTGCTTCGCGGTTTTCAAACCGGCTGAACACCTGCTGATAGAAATGCAGTTTGAACTTGGTGTACACTTGCTGAAAGGCTTGATCCAGCATGGCAAAAACCTCCTGTGCGTCCTGCCTGCGGACGGGCGCGCCGGGCAGCGCCGGACGGCGCAGGCGGCCCCGCAGAGCATTGGCTCGATGATATAGGATTATATCATGTTTTTGCCTGTTTGACCAGCCCTGAACGGCGGGGTTCATCACACGCCGGTCCCACGGTCCACGATGGCAAAGGTCAGCTCGGCGTTGACGGCGCGCACGCCATCCACCCAGGCCGTCGCCTTGCCGATGCCCACGGGACCGTGGCGTTCGATCAGTTCACATTCCAGCGTCAACACATCGCCGGGCACGACCTGGCGGCGGAACCGCGCGTTCTTGACCCCGCCGAACAGTGCCAGCTTGCCCTGCGCGCCCTCCTCGCTCAGGGCGGCGACCGCGCCGCACTGGGCCAGGGCTTCCAGGATCAGCACGCCGGGCATGACCGGCTGGCCGGGGAAATGCCCCTGAAAGAACGGTTCGTTGATGGTGACGCACTTGACACCCCGCGCCCACTGACCGGGCGTATAGTCGGTGATGCGGTCCAAAAGCGCAAAGGGGTAACGGTGCGGCAGGATCTGTGCGATCTGCTGCGCATTCAGCGCGCGCGGCGGATCATTGGCAACGATCGCCATGGTTCATCCCTCCCAATATTTGAAAACGACGCAGGCGTTATGCCCGCCGAAGCCCAGGCTGTCGCTGATGGCATATTCCACCTGCCGCTCGGCGCCCTCGTTGGGCAGATAGTTCAGGTCACATTCCGGGTCCGGCACGCGCAGGTTGACGGTGGCGGGCAGGTAGCCGTCGTGCAGGGCCAGCGCCGTAAAGACGCCCTCCACGCCGCCGGCCGCGCCCAGCAGATGGCCGGTCATCGACTTGGTGCTGGACACCGCCAGCTTGTAGGCGTGCTCCCCGAACACGGCCTTGATGGCCGCCGTTTCGCAGGAGTCGTTCAGGTGGGTGCCGGTGCCATGGGCGTTGATGTAGCCGACGGCTTCGGGCTGCACGCCGGCGTCCCGCAGGGCCAGCCGCATGCAGTCGGCGCCGCCCGCGCCGCCGGGGGCCGGGGCCGTGAAGTGGTAGGCGTCGCAGTTGGAACCGTAGCCCACCACCTCGGCGTAAATACGGGCCCCGCGCGCCTGGGCATGGCCCAGTTCTTCCAGCACGAGGATGCCCGCGCCCTCACCGATGACGAAACCGCCGCGCTCGGCGTCGAACGGGATAGACGCCCGGGCCGGGTCGTCGGTGGGGTTCAGCGCCTTCATGCTGGTGAAGCCGCCCACGCCCAGCGGGCTGATGCAGCTTTCGGCGCCGCCGCAGACGGCCAGATCCTCATACCCGTCCCGGATGCGGTGGAAGGCGTCGCCGATGGCGTTGGTGCCGCCCGCACAGGCCGTGACCGGGCTGGTGCACATGCCCTTGAGCCCAAAGCGGATCGCCACCTGACCGGCCGCCATGTTGGCGATCGTCATGGGCACAAAGAAGGGGCTGACTTTGTCATAGCCCTTGGCTTCGCCCTTGAGGCATTCTTCCTCCATGATGGGCAGGCCGCCGATGCCGCTGGAAATGATCGTGGCGCAGCGGGTCGGGTCCTCCTGCTCCAGGTTCAGCGCCGCGTCCTCGATGGCTTCCGCCGCAGCCGCCACCGCAAACTGGGTGAAGCGGGCCATCTTGCGCGCTTCGCGCTTGTCAATGCGCGCCGCGGGGTCAAAGTTCTTCACTTCCGCCGCCAGCTTGACTTTGCTGTTGGAAGTATCGTACCGGGTGATCGGCCCGACGCCGCATTCCCCGCGGCGCACGGCGGCCCAGCTTTCGGCAACCGAGTTGCCCGTGGGGTTGACCGTGCCAAGGCCGGTGATCACGACTCTGCGTTTTTCCATAGAAAACCTCGCAATCTTCTTTCCGTTCTCTAAGTATCCTGCATACCGAACGCGGACCGGGCGCTTTGGGCAGCGCCCGGCGCCGCTGTTACATCCCCATGCCGCCGTCCACGCACAGGACCTGACCGGTGATGTACGCCGCGCCCGGCCCCGCCAGGAAGGCTACCGCGTCGGCCACTTCCTCCGGGCGGCCGATGCGTGCAGCGGGCACAGCCGCCAGCGCCGCCTGTTTGGCGGCTTCAGGCATGGCGGCGGTCATATCGGTCTCGATGAAGCCGGGGGCCACCGCGTTGACCGTCACGCCGCGGGCGGCGAACTCCTTGGCCAGGCTCTTGGTCAGGCCGATCAGGCCCGCCTTGCTGGCGGCATAGTTGCTCTGCCCCGCGTTGCCGTGCAGGCCCACCACGCTGCTGATGTTGATGATGCGGCCGTAACGCTGGCGCATCATCAGCTTGCAGGCGGTCTTGCTGCAGAAGAACGCGCCTTTGAGGTTGGCGCTGATGACTTTGTCAAAATCTTCTTCCTGCATGCGCAGGATCAGTTTGTCGGCCGTGACGCCCGCGTTGTTCACCAGCACGTCCAGACGGCTGAAGGTCTTGGCCGCCGTTTCGACCAATGTCTGGCAGGCGGCCGGGTCGGTGACATCCGCCTGCAGCGTCACAGCTTCCACACCGAGGGCGCGGCAGGCTTCCGCCGTCTGTTCCGCCGCCCCTGCGCTGGCCGCATAGTTGACGCAGACGTTGAAGCCCGCTTTGGCCAGTGCCAGGCAGATGGCGCGGCCGATGCCGCGCCCGCCGCCGGTCACGAGGGCCGCGGGGCGCTGGTTCTGATTTTCGCTCATGCCGTGACCTCCTTCAAAGCGGCGACGGCCTTCTCAAAGTTCTCCGCCGTTTCCACATTCAGGCAGCGGATGGCGCTGCCCACGGTCTTTTTGATGAACCCGCTGATGGCGCGGCCGGGGCCGATCTCCACCACGGTATCCACGCCCAGTTCCGCCAGACGGCGGATGGTATCTTCCAGATAGACGCTGCTCTGCACCTGGCGTACCAGCAGGTCGGGGATCTGGTCCTCAGGGGCTTTTTCATGCCCCAGGCAGTTGAAGAGCACCGGCAGTTCCATCGGCGCGAACGTCACGGTCTGGAACCGCTCGGCAAGGGCGTCCCCCGCCAGGCGCATCAGGCTGGTGTGGAACGGGCCGCTGACTTTCAGCGGCAGGCAGCGTTTGGCGCCCGCCTCCTTCGCCAGTTCGGCGGCACGGTCCACCACCGCTTTTTCGCCGCCGATGACGAGCTGGCCGGGGCAGTTGTAGTTGCAGATCTGCACCACGCCCAGCGCCGAAGCCTCGTTGCAGCAGGCCTGCAGGCGGTCACGGTCGAGCATGAGCACGGCGGTCATGCCGCATTCGAGGCCCTCGGACGCTTTCGCCATGGCCTGCCCGCGGAAGGCGACCAGTTCCACCGCCCCGCGGGCGTCCAGCACACCGGCACATTCCAGCGCCGAGTATTCGCCCAGGGACAGGCCCGCCGCGCAGGCGGGGCGGATGCCCGCGTCCCGGAACATGGCCGTGACGCCCGCGGCAAACGCCACCATGCAGGGCTGGGTGTACTGAGTCTGGTCGATGACGCCCTGCGGGTCCTCAAAACAGGTGGCCTTGAGGTCGAAGTCCAGCGCCGCGGCGGCTTCGTCAAAGACCTTGCGGAACACCGGCGAAGCGGCGTACAGGTCCGCGCCCATTCCGGCGTGCTGGCTGCCCTGCCCGGCGTACAAAAATGCGAGTTTCATGCGCTTTCCTCCCCTGTCAAACCTTCAGCTGGCCCAAGCCCTGCAGACGGGCGTGGCAGTCCTGCATCATCTCGTCCAGAATGGCCTGCACCGGGCGCACGCCCTTGAGCATACCGGCCACCTGGCCCGCCATCAGGCTGCCCGTCTCGGTATCGCCGTCGAACACGGCGCGGCGCAGGCTGCCCAGTGTGAATTTTTCCAGTTCCATCTTGTCGGCGCCCGCCTTCTCCTGGCGGACATACTCGCGGCTCATGCGGTTTTTCAGCACACGGACCGGCGTGCCGCCGATGCGGCCCGTCACGATGGTGTCGCTGTCCTTCGCTTTGAGCAGCGCCGCTTTGTAGTTGGGGTGGATCGGGCATTCCTCCGCCACCAGCAGGCAGGTGCCCACCTGCACGCCGCAGGCGCCCAGTGCGAACGCCGCCGCCATCTGGCGGCCGTCGGCGATGCCGCCCGCCGCGATCACCGGCACGTCCACTGCGTCCACGACCTGGGGCACCAGCGCCATGGTAGTCATTTCGCCCACATGGCCGCCGCTCTCGGTGCCCTCTGCAATCAGGGCGTCGGCACCGCACTTGACCAGATGCTTGGCCAGCACGGTGGCCGCCACCACCGGGATCACCGTGATGCCCGCGGCCTTCCAGCTTTGCATGTACTTGCCGGGGTTGCCCGCACCGGTGGTGACAAAGCGAACCCCTTCCTCCACCACGATGCGGGCGAAGGCGTCGGCTTCGGGGTGCATCAGCATGATGTTGACGCCGAACGGTTTGTCCGTCAGTTGCTTGGCGCGGCGGATGTTCTCCCGCAGCGAATCGGCGTTCATACCGCCGGAACCGATCAGGCCCAGCGCCCCGGCGTTGGAACAGGCAGCGGCGAACTCGCCGGTGGCGATGTTTGCCATGCCGCCCTGGATGATGGGATAGCGGGTCCCCAAAATCTCGTTCAGCAGTTTCATACAGTGCTTCCTTTCACAGTGATGAGCATACCGCCCCAAGTCAGGCCGCCGCCAAACCCGATGCAGGCGACCCGCATGCCGGGCTGCAGGCGGCCCGACTCGGCCAGTTCGTTCAGCGCCACCGGGATGCTGGCGGCGCTGGTGTTGCCGTGGCGGTCCATATTCTTATAGAATTTGCCGGGGTCAGCCGCCAGTTTCTTGACGCAGTGGTCGATGATGCGGCTGTTGGCCTGATGGCAGACCACCCAGTCCACATCGTCCAGCGTGTGGTGGGTGGCGTCCAGCACAGCATGCAGCGTGCGGGGCAGCGCGTCCACCGCAAAGCGGAACACCGCCTTGCCGTCCATCCGAATGGGGCCGCCGGACGGCGTTTCGATCGCCAGATCGCCCCGCGCGCCCAGGTCCACTGCGAACTCGGCGTCCGGCACGAGTTCAAAGATCGCGGCGCCCGCGCCGTCTCCGAACAGCACACAGGTGCTGCGGTCGGTCATGTCCATCAGGCGGGAGAGCTGCTCGCACCCGATGACCAGCGCATAGCGGCGGGCATCCCCCGGCCGGACGGCCAGCAGCCCGCGGGCTACCGCCGCGGCATAGATGAAGCCGGAGCAGGCTGCGTTGACATCCAGGACCGGGATGTCCTGCGGCAGGCCCAGTTCTTTCTGGACCAGGCAGGCCATGCTGGGGGTGGCGTATTCCGCCGAAAGCGTACCGCACACACAGCAGCCGATCTGCCCGGCGTCCAGCCCGCTGCGTTCCAACGCCTGCCGGGCGGCCGTTACGGCCAGGGTCGTAGCGCTTTCGCCCTCCCCGCAGAAATGCCGCTGGCGGATGCCGGTGCGGGTGGTGATCCATTCGTCACTGGTATCCACCAGTCTGCTCAAATCGTCGTTCGTGACCAGCCGGCCGGGCACGGCCCCGCCGGTGGCGATCAACTGCAAACCTTCCATACTCTTCCTCGATCCGTCGTATCTCACTGGCCGATCTGGCGGTACTTTTTATACCGCTGCTCCGCCAGGGCTTTTCCGTTCAGCTTGCACAGCTGGGTCAGGTGGTGTTCCAGCGCCGCATCCAACGCCGCAAAAAGCTGCTTGTGGTCGCGCTGCGCGCCGCCCAGCGGCTCGGGGATGACTTCTTCCACGATGCCGCCTTCATACAGGTCCTGCGCCGTCAGCTTCATGATCTCGCACGCTTCGCCGCTGCGGCTGGAATCTTTCCACAGGATGCTGGCGAAGCCTTCCGGGCTGAGGACCGAGTAGACGGCGTTTTCCAGCATCAGGATGTGGTTGGCAACGCCCAGCGCCAGCGCGCCGCCGCTGCTGCCCTCGCCCGTCACCACGGCGATGACCGGCACCGTCAGGCTGCTCATTTCCGCCAGGTTGCGGGCGATGGCCTCGCCCTGGCCGCGTTCTTCGGCTTCTTTGCCGGGGTAAGCGCCCGGCGTGTCGATGAACGTGATGATGGGACGGTCGAATTTTTCCGCCTGCCGCATCATGCGCAGGGCTTTGCGGTAGCCGTCCGGCTCCGGCATGCCGAAGCGGTAGCGCATATTTTCTTCCAGCGAGGAGCCTTTGCGGTGGCCGATGACCGTTACCGGGACGCCCTTGTAGCGCGCGATGCCGCCGTAAATGCTGGCGTCGTCGCTGCAAAAGCGGTCGCCGCGCTGTTCAAAGAAATCGGTAAACAGCACGTCGATGTACTCGTCGATGCGCGGGCGGCCCTGGTGCCGGGCCAGAAAAACGCGGTCCGCGGGGGTCAGGGTCCGGCACTGTTCCAGCAGTTGGTCCCGCATGGCTTCCAGTTCCGCCAGGGTGGCGGTGCTCTCCGGCGTCGGGGCGGCTTCGCCCAGAAGCTGTTCTTCTGCGCCGGGTTCCGCCGCCGGGTTCTGCAAAGCCTCGATGCGTTCATCGAGCGATTCCAGTTCTTTGAGAATATCCTTGATCATGCGCCGCGTTTCCTCCCTTGCGTGTGCAGTTGCAGCAGCCGTGTGAGGGTGCTTTTCATCTCGCTGCGGGGCACCACCTGATCCACAAAGCCGTGGTCCAGCAGGTATTCCGCGCGCTGGAAGCCCTGGGGCAGCTTTTCCCCGATGGTCTGTTCGATCACGCGCGGCCCGGCGAAGCCGATCAGCGCGTCAGGTTCCGCCAGCGTGATGTCGCCCAGGCTGGCAAAGCTGGCGGTCACGCCGCCGGTGGTGGGGTGGGTCAGGTAGCTGATGTACAGGCCGCCGCGCTCCTGAAAACGCTGGATGGCGGCGCTGGTCTTGGCCATCTGCATCAGGCTGAAGATGCCCTCCTGCATACGGGCGCCGCCGCTGGCCGAGAAGATGATCAGCGGCAGGTGCTTGGCGGTGGCGTACTCCACCGCGCGGGTCACCCGCTCGCCCACGGCCGTGCCCATGCTGCCCATGAAGAAGCGGCTGTCCAGCACCGCGACCACCGCCTGTACGCCGCCGATCTTGCCGGTGGCGGTCACGGCGGCGTCGTTTAGGCCGGTCTTGGCGCGCTGCTTTTCCAGCTTTTCGTCATAGCCGGGGAACGCCAGCACATTTTCGCCGCCCAGTTCCCCGTCCAGTTCCCGGAAGGTCCCGTGGTCGAGCACCATGCTCAGGCGGTAGTAACCGCCAACCGGGTGGTGGTACCCGCAGTTGGGGCACACATACAGCGTGCTGGCCCAGATCTGCCGGGTGGCGCGGCGCTCGCACTTTTTACAGGTGAAAAACTGCGGCGCCTGCCAGCGCGGGTTGTCGGTGCCGGCATCCCGTCTTGCTTTGAGCTGGAATGTCCGCTCGCGGGTGCCCAGGGCAAAAATTTTGCTGACATTCATGGGTGGGGTCCTCCTGTATGATGGCTTGAAGATGGGTGAAAACGATCAGGCGTTCTTGGTCAGGTAGTTGTAGATGTCGCCCACGGTCTTCATGTTGCCCAGCTCTTCGTCCGGGATGGAAACGCCGAACTGCTCTTCCAGCGCCATGTTCAGTTCCACAGCGTCCAGGCTGTCGGCGTTCAGGTCGTCGGCCAGGCTGGCTTCCATCGTGATGGCATCGGCGTCGGCGCTCAGGGTGTCAACGATCACGTTCTTCAGTTCTTCAAAAGTCATGGGGATACGCTCCTTTGTCTGTGTTATTGATGGTTTGAAATGAATTTTACCTAAATTTATTTAGATAAAAGAACTATATCATTATACTGCATTCTCCCTGGTTGTCAATATATTTACATAAAATTTTTGAGGTATTTTTTGAATGCTTATGCGCCTGCGTTGAAAATGATTCCTTCTGCGCGGATATTTTTCTATCGAAAGGCGGTGCGGCGCGGCGGTTCGGACGTGGCCAAAAACTCCTGCGGGAATCCCTCTTGACAAATGGAAACGCATGCGGGTATAATAAACTACGTTATGCAGGTGTCGTACAACGGCTAGTACATCAGCCTTCCAAGCTGAGGACGAGGGTTCGACTCCCTTCACCTGCTCCACCCCCTCATATAAGGAGTATCCGATTTTATTGGGTGCTCCTTTTTTGTTAAGTAAGTAAGATCAGGATCATAGTTCAAATTTATTCAAAGGATGGCGCAGCGGATGGCAATTCCAAAGTATAACGAGATGTATCGTGAATTTTTACAGTGTCTCGCAGACCAAAAGCCACATTCCAGCAAAGAATTGAAAGACTTTATTGCCAACAGCCTTTCCGTCAGCGATGAGGAACGGCAAGTGCTGCAACCCAGCGGACGACAAAAGGTTTTTGACAACCGCGTAGGGTGGACGCGCACCTATTTGAAAAAGGCCGGCCTAGTTGATACCATCAAGCGCGGGTTTTACCAGATCACCGATACTGGAAAAAAGATTTTGGATTCAAACCCTGCTGTTATCGACAATACATTGTTGGAACAATTTGAATCTTTCCGCGAATTCGTGCACCAGCAGGACGCGCCCGTGCAGTCGAATGCAAACAAAGAGCAGCGCAGCCAGACGCCCCAGGACACGCTCGATTCCGCCTATTCTCAAATGACCGAGGCGCTTGCCGATGACTTGCTGACAGAAATTTTGAAGCAGTCCCCGGACTTTTTTGAAAAGCTGGTAGTCAAATTGTTGGAAAATATGGGCTATGGCGGTACGGTTTCCGATGCCGGTGCGGTAACAGGAAAGCCAGGAGACGAAGGGATCGACGGGATCATTCGGGAAGACAAACTGGGATTCAGCCTGATTTATATTCAGGCGAAGCGTTGGGACAGGGACCACGTGATTGGACGGCCGGAGATTCAAAAGTTTGTCGGCGCCCTTGCCGGGCAGGGAGCGAACAAAGGGCTTTTCATCACAACTTCACAATTTTCCAAAGAAGCCCGGGTATATGCCAATCGGCAGCACACAACCAAGGTGGTCCTGGTAGATGGGCAATCTTTGGCAAAATACATGATCGAGTATAATCTTGGTGTTTCCACGGAGGCTGTTTACCAAATCAAACGCATAGACAGCGACTTTTTCAGCGAGGATTTTGATTGATCGAACCGTTTACTGACTGTTGCGCTCATATAAAAAGCACGGTGCGCTGCACCGTGCTTTTTCGTTATACAAGAAAGCGCCGGAGCAAAATGCTCCGGCGCTTTGCCGTACCTATAAAAAGTCTTGTGAAATCAGCAGCTTGGCCGTTTATGCAGCTTGACCACCCAATGAACGGCTTACTTGTAGAGGTCTACCAGATTGAGCAGGACTTCCACGCTCTGGTCCATCTTTTCTGCCGTGATGCACTCGCAGGGGCCATGGAAGTTGAACCCGCCGGTGCCCAGGTTCGGGCAGGGCAGGCCCATGTAGCTCAGGGTGGCGCCGTCGGTGCCGCCGCGCACAGGCGTTTCGATGGGTTCCAGCCCCGCCGCACGGATGGCCTTGCGGGCGTTTTCCACCAGATGGAAATGGGGACGGATCTTCTCCTCCATATTATAGTAGCTGTCGTGCAGTTCCAGTTCCACGGTGCCCGCGCCGTACCGCTCGTTCAGGCAATCGGCAATGTGCTGCATCTGCGCCTTGCGGGCCGCGAACCTGGCGGCGTCATGGTCGCGCACGATGTAGCCCAGATGGGCGGTGGTCACATCGCCCTGCATGCTGGTCAGGTGGAAGAATCCTTCGCGCCCTTCGGTATGCTCCGGGCGGGAGAACGCCGGAAGCGCCTGATGGAACTCGATGGCAATATTCTGGGCGTTGCGCATGGCGTTCTTGGCGCTGCCGGGATGCACGCTGAAACCGTGCACCGTCACGATGGCTGCGGCGGCGTTGAAGTTTTCGTAGCTGATCTCGCCCACATCGTCGCCGTCCACCGTGTAGGCATACGATGCGCCGAAATGGTCCACATCGAACAGGCTGGCGCCCTCGCCGATCTCTTCGTCCGGGGTGAAACCGATGCACAGCTTGCCATGGGGGCGGCCCTCGGCCTGCACGCGCTCCACCATCGTCATGATCTCGGCCACGCCGGCCTTATCGTCGGCGCCCAGCAGCGTGGAGCCGTCCGCTGTGATAAGGGTCTGGCCTTTCATCTCTTTGAGGAACGGGAACACCGCCGGGTCCAGCACCGCGCCGGTGGCGGGCAGCGTGACGGGGCCGCCGTCATAGTTGGGGTGAAGCTGCGGCTTGACGTTCTCGCCGCTGGCGTCGTCGGTGGTATCCACATGGGCGATGAAGCCCAGCGCGGGCGCGTTCTCCTGCCCCGGGGTGGCGGGCAGCGTGGCGTAGACATAGCAGTGCTCATCCACATGGGCGTCCGTCAGGCCCAGGCCTTTCAGCTCCTCCACCAGTTTGCGGGCCAGGTCGAACTGGCGCATGGTGCTGGGATGGGTCCCGGTGTTGGGGTCCGAGGTAGTGTGCACGGTGACATACTGCAAAAACCGTTCGTAAGCGCGCATAAGGCTGCTTCCTCCTTTATATCTGCGGCGGGAACCCCGCCTGTATTTGGAATGTGGCGCGCCAAAACGGCGCGCAAAAACGGCATGACCGCCGCCATGCCGCTATTATACCACAAAAGGCAGCATTTTCCAAGGCAGTCTACTTTTCAAACGGCCGTTTGTGTGCTAAAATAATAAAGATTATAAAAGGATATTTGTGCCTTTGTGCGCAGGAAAAATAAGGAGGCCCCCATGGCAAACAGCATTTTCAAGGACAAGACTCTTCTGATCACCGGCGGTACCGGCAGTTTCGGTCATACGGTGCTGAAGCATTTCCTGACCACCGACATCGGCGAGATCCGTATTTTTTCCCGTGACGAGAAAAAGCAGGACGATATGCGCCACGAACTGCAGGCCCGCTACCCCGAACACTACGAAAAGGTCAAGTTCTACATCGGCGACGTGCGCAACATCCAGAGCCTGCGGGATGTGATGCCCGGCGTCAACTTCATCTTCCACGCGGCGGCGCTCAAACAGGTGCCGTCCTGCGAGTTCTTCCCCATGGAAGCCGTGCGCACCAATATTGAAGGCACCGACAACCTGCTGCATGCCGCCATCGAGGCCAATGTGGAGCGGGTGGTCTGCCTGTCCACCGACAAGGCGGCCTACCCCATCAACGCCATGGGCATCTCCAAGGCGATGATGGAGCACGTCATCACCGCCAATGCGCGCGTGTCCGCCCAGCGCGGCGGCCCGGTCATCTGCTGCACCCGCTACGGCAACGTCATGTGCAGCCGCGGCAGCGTGATCCCGCTGTTCGTGGATCAGATCCGCGCGGGCAACCCCATCACCATCACCAACCCCGATATGACCCGCTTCCTGATGAACCTGGACGAGGCCGTGGATCTGGTCATGTTCGCGTTTGAGCACGCCAACCCCGGCGACCTGTTCATCCAGAAATCCGACGCTTCCACCATCGGCGACCTGGCGAAGGCGGTGCAAAAGCTGTTCGGCGACACCGGCACCCGCATCATCGGCACCCGCCACGGCGAAAAGCTGTACGAAACGCTGATGACGAAGGAGGAACGCACGCGCAGCGAGGACATGGGCAACTACTTCCGCGTAGCGGCCGACACCCGCGACCTTAACTACGACAAGTTCTTCGTCAAAGGCCAGGTCCACACCCAGGCCGATGAGGATTACACCAGCCACAACACCCGCCGCCTGAACGTGGAACAGACGATCGAAAAGATCATGACCACCGACTACATCAAAGAGGAGCTTGCCAAAAATGCCGAGTGAGAACACCGCTTTGCCCTCCCCCATCCTCATCACCGGCGCGGGCGGGTTCGTGGGCCGCAATCTGGTAGCCACGCTGCACGCCATGGGCTGCCGGGACCTGCTGCTGTTTGAAAAGGACGACACGGTGGAAACGCTGGCCGATTACTGCCGCCGCGCGGCGTTCGTGGTCCATCTGGCGGGCATCAACCGCCCCAAGGACCCCAGCGAATTCTACCAGGGCAACGCCGGGCTGACCGAAACGATGCTGGACCTGCTGGCCCGCAGCGGCAACCGTGCCCCGGTGGTGGTGACCAGCAGCATCCAGGCCGCGCTGGACAACGACTACGGCAAGAGCAAAAAGCAGGCTGAAGACGCCATCTTCGCCCACGGGCAGGCCACCGGCGCGCCGGTGTATGTCTTCCGCATGGAGGGCGTGTTCGGCAAATGGTGCCGCCCCAACTACAACAGCGTTGTGGCCACTTTCTGCTACAACATCGCGCGCGGGCTGCCCATCGAGGTGCGGGACCCCGCTTTCGAATTGCCGCTGGTCTACATCGACGATGTGGTCCAGTGCCTGCTGGACGTACTGCTGCACGGTACCGCCCAGCGCGACGCCGAGGGCTTCTGCCGCATCCACCCGGTGCACCGGGTAACGCTGGGGCATCTGGCCGCAACTTTGCAGGGCTTTGCCAAAGCCCGCGGCGGCGACGCTGCCAAAGCCCTGGGCGCCGACGGCCTGCCCACGCTGGACGTTCCCGCGCTGGCGGCGGACAGCTTTGAGAAGAAACTCTATTCCACCTATCTTTCCTATCTGCCGGAAGACAGCTTTGCCTACGATCTGAACATGCACTGCGATGACCGCGGCAGCTTCACCGAGTTCCTGCGCACGCCGGAGCGCGGGCAGGTCAGCGTGAACATCTCCCGCCCCGGCATCGTCAAGGGCAACCACTGGCACCACACCAAGAACGAGAAATTTCTGGTCGTGAAGGGTGAGGGCGTGATCCGTTTCCGCCGCATCGACTCCGACCATGTGATCGAATACCATGTGAGCGGCGACAAGCTGCAAGTAGTGGATATTCCCTGCGGTTACACCCACAACATCGAAAACGTGGGCAGCGGCGACATGGTGACCGTCATGTGGGCGAACGAAGCGTTCGACCCCAACCACCCGGACACCTTCGCCCTGCCGGTCTGAAACACAGTCCGGGCGGCCTGCCCTGTTTTGGGCACGCCGCAGCTTTACGGAGTTCTATACATTATATAAAGAAGGCCATCCCATGAACGCGCTGAGATTCATAGCCGTCCGCCTGCAGCAGGCGCTTTTCCGTCTGACTGCCACCAGGTGCGGGCTTGCCGGCAGTTTGCTGGTGTTCTGTGGTTTGCTTTGTCTGTGCGCCGTTCTCCCGGACCTGTCCTGGGAGAACGCCCTTCTTCCCGCGTTGTTCCTTGTGCCCGCTGCCCTTCTGTTCGCCTCCCATGCCGCCGCGCTGCACGGCGACCGTCTGCTGATCGAAAACGGGATGACCGTTTCCGGCCATATAGACGGCGAGAGCGAAGGTGTTCGGATGCACTCCGGGACTGCGCTGTTCACGCGGATCTTCGCCCTGCGGTTCCATTACACCGTGGACGGGGTACGCTACGACGGGCGCAGTCGCTACTACTGGGTGCTGCCCCTTCTGCCGGCGGACGGCCGCGTGACGGTCTATGTGGACCCCGCCGACCCGCGCCGCTGTGCGCTCGATCTGTGACCGGTCTTTCCGCTTTTTCCCGCCGGTCCGCCAAAGTATATAGGTAAAGGATAGTTGCATCGTGAAAAAACTGAAACTCATGACCATCATCGGCACCCGGCCAGAGATCATCCGGCTGTCGGCCGTCATCAAAAAATGCGACAAATACTTCGACCAGATCCTGGTCCATACCGGGCAGAACTACGACTATACGCTGAACCAGATCTTTTTTGAGGATCTGGGCCTGCGCGCGCCGGATTTTTACCTGGATGCGGTGGGCAAGGACCTGGGCGAGACCATCGGCAACATCATCGCCAAGTCCTACGCGCTGATGGCCGAACAGCAGCCCGACGCCCTGCTGATTTTGGGCGATACCAACAGCTGCCTGTCCGCCATCGGCGCCAAGCGGCTGCACATCCCCATCTTCCACATGGAAGCGGGCAACCGCTGCTTTGACGAATGCCTGCCGGAGGAGACCAACCGCCGCATCGTGGACCACATCGCGGATGTGAACCTGTGCTATTCGGAGCATGCCCGTCGCTACCTGAACGCCGAGGGTACCGCCAAGGAGCGCACCTTCGTGACCGGCAGCCCGATGGCCGAGGTGCTGCACGCCAACCTGGAACGCATCGAGGCGTCCGACGTGCTGGAACGGCTGGGGCTGGAACCCAAAAAGTATATGCTGCTTTCGGCCCACCGGGAGGAGAACATCGACACCGAACAGAACTTCGTGGATTTGTTCACTTCCATCAACCATCTGGCCGAGACCTATGATATGCCGATCCTGTATTCCTGCCATCCCCGCAGCAAAAAGCGGCTGGACGCCATGAACTTCCAACTGGACCCGCGGGTGCGCCTGCATGAGCCGCTGGGCTTCCATGACTACAACCATTTGCAGATGAACGCCTTCTGCGTGGTGAGCGACTCCGGCACCCTGCCGGAGGAATCCAGCTTCTTCCTGAGCGTGGGGCACCCCTTCCCCGCCGTCTGCATCCGCACGTCCACCGAGCGCCCCGAAGCCCTGGACAAGGGCTGTTTTGTGCTGGCGGGCCTGCGCGCCGGCGGTGTGGAACAGGCTGTGCAGACCGCCGTGGCCATGAACGCCGCGGGCGACAACGGCATCCCGGTGCCGTATTATGTGGAGGACGTTTCCAACAAGGTCGTCAAGATCATCCAGAGCTATACCGGTGTCGTCAACAAGATGGTTTGGAGAAAGAACTGAGATGGGCCGCCGTATCCTTGTTGTGACCCAGCATTTCTGGCCGGAAAACTTCCGCATCAACGACATCGTGGAGGGCTTTCTTGAGGATGGGCTGGAGGTGGATGTGCTCTGCGGCCTGCCCAACTACCCCAAGGGGGAATGGTTCGACGGCTACAGCGCCCACGGCCCGTGGGAGGAACACTACGGCACCGCCCAGGTGTTCCGCGCCCGCGAATGGCCCCGCAAGGGCAACACGAGCATCAACATTTTTTTGAACTACGTCAGTTGGCCGCTGTATGCGGCGGCCGCTTTGGGGCGGCTGCCGGGCGGGTACGACGCGGTGTTCTGCTTTAACACCAGCCCGGTGCTCATGTGCTGGCCCGCCATCCGCTACGCCAAAAAACATCATATCCCCTTCACCAACTATGTGCTGGACCTCTGGCCCGAAAACCTGTACAGCGTGCTGCCGGTGCGCAACCGCGCCCTGCGCGCCGTTGCCCAGAAAGTCAGCGACAGCCTGTATAAAAAGGCGGACCGGCTGATCGCCATGAGTGAACCGCTGCAGCAGCGGCTGTGCCAGCGCACGGGCAAAAGCCCCCGGCAGGTGGCGGCGATCCCGCAGTACTGCGAGGATTTTTACGCCGTGCCCCAGCACGACCCCGCGCTGGAAGCGCGGTTCGGCGGGCGGTTCAATCTGGTGTTCACCGGCACGATGACCCCGGCCCAAAGCCTGGACATGGTGCTGCGCGCCGTTCTGGACGCGCGGGCCGCGGGAGCCGCGGACCTGCACCTGCTGCTGGTGGGTGACGGCATGAGCCGGGAAGCGCTGGAAACGCTGGCACGGAAACTGAACGCCGGGGACGCCGTGACCTTTTACGGCAGCGTTCCGGCGCGGGAGATCCCGAAGTTCACCGCCCTGGCCGACGCGCTGCTGATCTCGCTCTCCGATTCCCCCGACCTGGGACTGACGGTCCCCGGCAAACTCGCCAGTTATATGGCGGCCGGCAAGCCGGTGATCGCCAGCATGAACGGGGCCGGGCATGCCGCCGTGCAGGAAAGCGGCGGTGGACTGGTAAGCCCCGCCTGCGACCAGCAGGCACTGACCGAAAACCTGCTGCGGCTGTACGCCATGCCCGCCGCAGAGCGCGCCGCCTTGGGCGAACACTCTAAAGCCTACTACCTGGACCATTACCGCCGCGCGGAACTGCTGCGGCGTTTGGAAACATTTATTTTGCAGGGCGAATGACCGCCCGGATGTGAGGTGCCCCTTTGGACAGAAAAATTTTGGTGCTGATCCCCTGCTACAATGAGGAACAAAACATTGTAAACACCGTGGAACGCCTGAAAGCGGCCTGCCCGGACGTGGATTTTCTCGTCATCAATGACTGTTCCACCGACGGCAGCGCGGCGCTGCTGCAAAGCCACGGGTATCCCTTCCTGGATCTGCCGGTCAACCTGGGGATCGGCGGCGCCGTGCAGTGCGGCTACCGCTATGCCAAACGCTGCGGGTACGATGTGGCGATCCAGATGGACGGCGACGGCCAGCATGACCCCGCCTACCTGTATGAGATCGTGCGCCCCGTGCTGGAAGGGCGCTGCGATATGTGCATCGGCAGCCGCTTCATCAAAAAGGAAGGCTTCCAGACCAGCTTTATGCGGCGGGTGGGCATCCGCTTTTTGAGCGGCCTGATCCGGCTGCTGTGCGGCCGCCATGTGCTGGATGTGACGAGCGGTTTCCGCGCCACCAACGCGCAGATGACCGCCTACTTTGCCGAGCATTACGCCACCGACTACCCTGAACCCGAAGCGATCCTGGCGGCCTGCCTGGCGGGCTTTACGGTCGGGGAGGCCCCGGTCATCATGCGGGAGCGCCAGGGCGGCGTTTCCAGCATTTCGAGCTTCAAGAGCGTCTACTACATGGTAAAGGTGTCGCTGGCCTTACTCATCGACCGTTTTTCCATCCATAAAGTACGGAGGGATCGAAAATGACGGCACAACTGCAATTCTTTATGATCCTGGGCGCGCTGGCCCTGCTGGTGATGATCTTTGTGCTGCTCAAGCGCGGGCTGATGAGCGTCAAGTACAGCCTGCTGTGGCTGGGGCTGGCCGTGGGGCTGGTGATCTTTGCGCTGTTCCCGTATGTGGTGTTTGTGCTGCGGGACCTGCTGGACGTGGAGATGCCCGTCAATCTGGTGTTCCTGCTGATGTTCTGCTTTGTGCTGGTGGTGCTGCTGTCCCTGAGTATCGCCATCACCCAGTTGGCTGACAAGTGCAAGCGCCTGACGCAGGCCAACGCCATTCTGGAAAAGCGCGTGCGGGATCTGGAGGAAAAACTTTGATCCTGCCCTGACAGGATCGGTCGTGTGAACGGAGAGAACGAGTATGACGATTACCTGGGAACAGGTTCTGGCCTTTTTGGGTGCGGACCAGGCCATGAGCATCACTTCCCTGCTGTTCCTGGTCTTTTTTGCGGCGGCGGCTTTGATCCATTACGCGCTGCCGCGTGTGGCGCGGCCGTATTTTCTGCTGGTCGCCAGCTATGTGTTTTTCTGCTATGACCCGGCCAACCGGCCGCTGGTGTGGGTGCTGTTGGGCGCCACGGCGGTGACCTGGCTGTGCGGGCTGCTGATCGGCCGCAGCAAAAACCGCGTGGTGCGCACGGCCGGCCTGCTGGCGGCCGTTGCGGGCGGCGTCGGCGTGCTGCTCTACTACAAATACTGGAACCTGCTGGCCGACAGTCTGGGCGGCGTTCTGCCCCGGCATGACAATCTGCTCGCGCCGCTGGGCCTGAGCTATTTCACGCTGGCGGCCCTGAGCTATACCATCGACGTATATAAGCGCCGCTGCCGGGTGGAGACCAACCCCTTCCACTATGCGCTGTTCGTGAGCTTCTTTCCCACGCTCATCAACGGCCCCATCGAGCGGTACCCCCAACTGCGGCCCCAGATCCAGAAAAGCCGCCGCTTCAGCTACAACCGCTGCGCGGGCGGCGCGTTCCGTATGCTGTGGGGCTACACCAAAAAGATGGTGCTGGCCGACAATCTGGGCCTTTTTGTGGCGGCGGTGTACGGCGACACGGCCCACATGACCGGCCCCAATCTGGTGGCGGCCACCGTCTTGTTCGCCGTCCAGCTTTACATGGACTTTTCCGGCTGCTGCGACATCGCCCTGGGCGCAGCCCGCATCCTGGGTTACGATTTGATCGAGAACTTCCAGGCGCCGTTTGCCGCCCGCAATTTCAGCGATTTCTGGCGCCGGTGGCATATTTCCATGACCGGCTGGTTCCGGGATTATGTGTACATTTCGCTGGGCGGCAGCCGCTGCGCGCCTTGGCGGCATTACCTGAACATTGTCATCGTGTTCCTGTGCTCCGGCCTGTGGCATGGCGCCGACTGGCGTTACCTGGCTTGGGGCCTGGCCTGCGGTCTGGTCGCCGCTTTCGGCGTGCTGACCGCCAAACCGCGCCGCGCCCTGGGGGAACACAACCCGCTGTACCGGGCGGGCTGGTTCAAGGCGTTCTGGCAGGTGCTTTGCACCAACGCCCTGTTCTGCCTGACGCTGGTGTTCTTTGCCAGCGCGCTGTATAACGCCGATCCCTTTGCCATCTACGGCTCCATGCTGCAGGGCTGGCAGGGTCTGGCCGGCAGTTGGCAGCAGGTCACGGCCCTGATCCTGGACTGCGGCATTGACGGACGCCTGCCGGTGGTGCTGCTCTTTGGCTGCTTTGTGGTGTTCATGGTGGAACGCTGCGGCCAGAACATTGCCGTCTGGGTCCGCAAGCAGGTCTGGCCCCTGCGCTGGACGCTGTACTACACGGCGGCCGCCGCCATCCTGTTCTTTGCGGCGTTCGGCCAGTCCGCGTTCATCTATCAGCAATATTAACGAAAGGCGGTGTACTGTATGCCTGCAAATTCCCCTACCCCGCTGCCCACACCGCCGGTCAAAATACAGCGCGGCGCGGCGCCCACGGCTCCGGCCCGTCCCCGGCACCGGCAAAAGAAAAAGATCAATCCCCTGCTGTGGCTGCTGCGGGAGTTGGCCCGCCGCCTGTTCTTCGGCGGCAAGACCGCGTTCAAGTGCCTGCTGCTTGTCCCCATTCTGGTGTTCATGGTGGCGTTCAGCTACAATGTTGACCGCAGCGGCCTGTTCCAGGGCGCACTGGCGCCCCGCCGCATCGTGGACCTGATGCTGGAAGGGTACGATGTGACGAACTTCGAGCAGATGGACGAACGGCAAGTTGTACAATTGTATGCGCAGGACGTGCCCGAAGCTCCGGAGGCCATCGGCATCGGTTCCAGCCGCGTGCTGCAGTTCAACCGGGAGAACACCGGCGTGGACAGCTTTTTCAACATGGGCGTGACGGGTGCCGACGTGCGCGACAACATGACCAGCTACTACAAGATGGTCAGTTACGGCAAAACGCCGGACGTCCTGATCTGGAGCCTGGACCCGTGGGTGTTCTACGGCAGCGAAGCCGCCTTTGACTCCCGCGCGGACGCCGACCTGTACAACGAGTTCCTGACGAAGGTGCTGGGCGTTCCCACCGACTATGAAGAACCCGACAAGGTGGAGTTGTGGCGCGCCCTGGCCGACCCGGCCTACTTCCAGGGCAACATGGACTACTACATAAAGAACCGCGGCCAGGCGGTGGTCACCGACGACGACGGCAACACGATCGAGTTCAACCCCGTGGAGGGCGACCCCTACGAACAGACCACCACCATCAAACGCTCCGACGGCAGCGTGCTGTACGATGTGGCTTTCCGCAATCAGAGCGCCGACCAGATCCGCGCCCAGGCGGCCACGGCCTGCACGACCTTCAACAGCGTGCACATGGAAGGCTTCAACGCCATGAGCGACACCCAGATGCAGGCGTTCGACTCCTTCATCCAGTACGCCCAGTCGCAGGGCACAACGGTGATCCTGGTGCTTTCGCCCTGGCACCCCTATCTGTATGAATACCTGCTGACGGAGCCGGACAACCACAAGGGCTTCTTCCAGGTGGAAAGCTGGGTGCGCCAGTACGCCGCCGAGCACAACGTCCCGCTGTACGGCAGCTATGACCCGGCCTGCATCGACGGCCTTGTGGAGACCGATTTCTTTGACGGGCTGCACTGTTCCGGCAGCGGCATCGAGAAGTTCTTCCCCGGTGTGCCGCAGGTTTTGCAGGACTTGCAGAACGGCACCCTGCCCGACCCGCTGGCCGTGCAGGCGCGCACCAGCCTGCAGCCCGCAGGTGAGGAAACCGGCGAGGAGACCGGCGACGCAGCCGAAGCGCCCGACGCCGCGCAGGGCGAGGACCCTGCCGCTTCACAGGAGGGATAGCATGGCATTTCTTTCACTGGATCGTTTCCGGCAGCGCCCGCTGATCTTGGGAAAGGGCGGTTTTGGCCGCCAACTGGCCGACTGGCTGGCCGCGGACGGCCTGGGCGCGGCGGAATTTTTGGACGATAAAGCCCCCGGCTGCGCCGGGAAGCTGCGCGACTACGCGGACCCGGCCCTGCTCAAGCCCGGCCGCGCGGCCTTTGTTGCGCTGGGCGATAACCGCCTGCGCGTGGAACTGCTGCAAAAGCTGCTGGCTGCCGGGTACAAAACGCCGGTCTACATCAGTGCTTCCGCTTCGGTCAGCCCCAGCGCCGTATTGGAACCCGGCTGCGTGGTGCTGCCCCAGGCCTATGTGGGGGCGGGCGCACGGCTGGGGGCCGGGTGCATCGTGAACGGCGGTGCGATCGTGGACCATGACGCCACGCTGGGGCGCGGCGTGCATGTGGCCCCCGGCGGCATCGTAAAAGCGGGCGCCCATGTGGCCGAATATAGCAAAGTTGATTCGGGCGAGATCATCCGTTCCCCCTGGGAACAGGCGTGACCCCGCGTTCTACCCGCGCGGACTGGGACCAGCCCGCGCTTTTTTGATCGAACCATAAAGGAGGGTTTCCATGGCGGAACGGCAAAGTATTTCCCCGCACCGGGAGTATATCGACATTTTGAAGGGGCTTGGCATCCTGCTGGTGGTGCTGGGGCATTTTATGGAGCAGTACCGCCTGGGGTCCCATTTGATCGGGGCCACCTTCATCTCCATCTACTGGTTCCACATGGCGCTGTTCTGCATGTGCAGCGGGCTGGTGGCGCATTTCAGCCTGCGCAAGCTCATCACCCAGCAGCTTTGGCTGTATCTGCTGGGCCAGGGGATCATGCTGGTGTTCCGCGTGGTGATCCTGCGGGAGGATCTGGCCGCTTCCGGCGGGGTGCTGGCGGCTTTTCTGCTGCCGTGGCGGCACATGTGGTACCTGTACGCGCTGCTTTTCTGGCATTTGACGCTGCCCGTTCTGACCCTGCTGCGTGACCGGCTGCGCCTGCCGGGCGCGGCGGCCGGGCTGGTGCTGGCCGTGGGCATCAGCCTGTGGGCGGGCACCATCGACTGGCCTTTTACGCTGGTGCGGGTGTTTGCCTTCTACCCCTTCTACGCCTTCGGCGTTCTGTTCCGGCCCCAGATCGACGAGCTGGCCCGGGCGGCCGCGCGTTTTTGGGCGGTGCGGCTGGTGCCCGCTGCCCTGCTGCTGGCTGTGTACGGCTGGAACTTCTGGCAGATGATGCACTATGACGGCCAGTTGAGCGAGAGCGCCAAGATTTTCAACGACGTTGCCTACGGCGACGGCTACGGCATGCCGGACCGCGCGCTGTTCCTGCTGGTGGGCATCGTGACGAGTCTGGGGCTGGTGGCGGCGCTGGGCGGCTGCCGGGTATTTGCGGCGCTGGGCAGGCGCACGCTGCCCATCTATCTTCTGCACCTGCCCATCCTGACGTTCCTGGTGGATTTCGGCTTTTATGAACCGGCCCGCCAGATGGCTACGCCGGTCATCGTGGCATGGGTGCTGCTGGAAGCCATCGGCTGCCTGTGCATCCTGAACAGCGAGCCGGTGAACCGTGCGTTCAGTTGGCTGGCCAATGTGTGGTACAAACCAAGGAAGAAACAAAACGGATAAACGAAAATCGACGGTCGCAGGACCGTCGATTTTTTTGTGCAAAGGCTTGACAGCAGAACTACCTTGCGATACAATGTAGGCAAAGAACATGGTAATACAAGGTAGCGGAGGTGAGGCAATGTTCGACCGTGCCCAACTGCGCAAAGGCACGCTGGAAGGATGCATCCTGAAAATCATTGCGCGGGAACCCGCCTACGGCTACGCGATCGCCACGATTTTGCGGGAGAGCGGCTTTGCCGACCTGACCGAAGGCACCCTGTACCCTTTGCTGCTGCGGCTGGAACGCAAGGGGCTGATCCGCCCGGAATACCGCGCCGGGCACGGCGGCCCCAGCCGCAAATACTACACCCTGACGCCCGACGGGCAGCAATATCTGGAGGAATTCATGGCGGCATGGCGGGAAACGGCCGCCAGCATCGACACCATTTTGCGCGGGTAGACTCTTTCAAGAATCGCTTTGTATCCGGTCTGAAAGGATGTGACGGACCATGTTATTCAAGAATCAATATACGATCCTCAAAAAAGCCAATGACCTGAGTGTGCAAACTTTGAATACCAATAACCGCGCGACCATAAAGGATATTTGCGACCACCTATGCAGCATGACCTGGAACCAATATGAGATTGAGCGTATTCGCAAAGACCTGATCGACATAAGCGCCCGGTGTGAACTGGAGGGCCGCACCTTGCAGGAAGAGATCGGTGGGGACCCGGATGTGTTTCTGCTGGAATTAGCGCCCGACCTGCCCCGCGGCACGCCACTGGACGACGTTTGCATCTGGTATCCCCGTTTTTTCCTCTATATGATAGCCTTGAACGTGCTGGGGGCTTTGATGCCAAACAGCCAGGACCTGAATCTGGTGCGGGTCCTGACCGCACCTTTTCAACTGATGCTGTGGCTGTTGGTATGGGCGTGGTTCCAGCGTTGCGCCCTGAAAATAAAAATACGGTACGGTTTATGGCCGCAGGTGTTGTGTTACGTGGTGATGCTGGGCTGTTTCGTTCTTTCGTGTTTCTTCCTGCCCGCGTACGGTATACAACAGTTTCCCGCCACCATCAGCCGTTGGGGGGCATGCGCTTACCAACTGCTGTGGGCCATCGGCTGCCAACTCTGGCAGAACTTCCACTATAACCGCTGTGCCGCCCAACACCCCTGGCAGGAAGTTCCCCGCACCTCATGATATTCCCGTAAAAGCATTCCCATATAAGCAGACACCCCGGCGTCAAAGACGCCGGGGTGTCTGTTTTACAAAAGCATCCGGTTTACAGTTCCGCCAGGATCGCGTCGCCCATGGCGGTGCAGCCCACTTGGGTGCAGCCCTCCGCCATCATATCGGCGGTGCGCAGGCCCTGATTGAGCACCGCGTTCACGGCGGCTTCGATCTCGTCCGCTTCGGCGGGCATATCGAAGCTGTAGCGCAGCATCATGGCCGCCGAAAGGATGCAGGCGATGGGGTTGACTACATCCTGCCCGGCGATATCGGGGGCCGAACCGTGGATAGGCTCATACAGGCCGCAGGTCCCCTCCCCCAGCGAGGAGGACGGCACCATGCCGATGGAGCCGGTGATCTCGCTGGCTTCGTCGGAAAGGATGTCCCCGAACATATTCTCGGTCACGATCACATCGAACTGGGACGGGTTCTTGCAGATCTGCATGGCGCAGTTGTCCACGAACATCTCGCTGTATTCCACCTCGGGGTATTCGGCCGCCAGCCGGTGCATGACGGCCCGCCACAGGCGGCTGGTATCCAGCACGTTGGCCTTGTCCACGCAGGTCAGCTTTTTGCGGCGCTTCATGGCCGTTTCAAACCCGATGCGGCCGATGCGCTCGATCTCGTGTTCGGCGTAGGGCATGGTGTCCACGGCCACTTTCTCGCCGTTTTGCTCAAAGGTCCTGTGCTCGCCGAAATAGACGCCGCCGATGAGTTCCCGCACCACGATAAAGTCGATGCCTTTTTCCACGATCTCGGCTTTCAGCGGGCTGGCCGCCGCCAGTTGGGGCCAGATTTTAGCCGGGCGGTTGTTGGCGTACAGGCCCATGCCCGCGCGCAGGCGCAGCAGACCTTTTTCCGGGCGCTTATCGCCGGGCAGGCCCTCCCACTGGGGGCCGCCGATGGCCCCCAGCAGCACACTGTCGGAAGTCTTGCACTTTTCCAGTTCCGCGGCGGGCAGCGGGTCGCCGAATTTGTCGATGGCTTCCCCGCCCATGTAGGCGCGGGTATAGGTGAAGGTATGGCCGTGTTTGGCGGCGATCTTATCCAGCACGCGCACCGCCTGGGTGACGATCTCGGGGCTCGCACAATCCCCATAGATCAGGGCAATATTTTTCTTCATGGTTCCTCTCTCCCCTTTTCGGCGGTCATTTCAGGCTGTTCATCAGGCCGCCCTTGGCGATGATGTTCTGGATAAACGGCGGGAACGGCGCGGCCTGGAAGGTCTGGCCGGTGGTCTCGTCGGTGATCAGGCCGGTGTCGAAATCCACATGGACCACGTCGCCTTCTTGGATAGCGCTGCTGGCTTCGGGACATTCCAGAATGGGCAGCCCGATGTTGATGGCGTTGCGGAAGAAGATGCGGGCGAAACTGGCGGCGATGACGCAGCTTATGCCCGCCGCCTTGATGGCCAGCGGCGCGTGTTCCCGCGAAGAACCGCAGCCGAAGTTTTCGCCGCCCACCATGATGTCGCCGGGCTTGACCCGCGCCACGAACGTTTTGTCGATATCCTCCATGCAGTGGCTGGCCAGTTCGGCCGCGCTCTGGGTGTTCAGGTAGCGGGCCGGGATGATGACGTCGGTATCAATGTTGTCACCGTATTTGAAAACAGGTCCTTTTGCGTTCATGGTTCAAACCTCCCTCGGATCGGTGATGTACCCGGTCAGGGCGCTGGCCGCCGCGGTGGCGGGGCTTGCCAGGTAAACTTCGGAATCCACGTGGCCCATGCGGCCCACAAAATTGCGGTTGGTGGTGGAAACGCAGCGTTCCCCGGCAGCCAGGATGCCCATGTAGCCGCCCAGGCAGGGGCCGCAGGTGGGGGTGGACACGATGCAGCCCGCGTCGATGAAGGCTTCGGTATAGCCGCGTAGGATGCACTCTTTATAGACGGCCATCGTGGCGGGGATGATGATGCCGCGCACGCCTTTGGCGATGTGCTTGCCCTTGAGAATCTCATAGGCGGCCTGCATATCTTCTATACGGCCGTTGGTGCAGGAACCGATCACGATCTGGTCGATCCTGATGCCCCGGCCCTCTTTGGCCGGGTGGGTGTTCTCCGGCAGGTGGGGGTAGCTGACCGTGGGTTCCAGCGCGTCCAGGTCGATGGTGACCGTGCGCTCGTATTCGGCGTCGGGGTCGGCTTCGTACTTCACCCAGGGGCGCTGGCTGCGGCCTTTCAGGTAGGCTTCGCACACTTCATCCACCGGGAAGATCCCGTTCTTGGCCCCCGCTTCGATCGCCATGTTGCAGATGCAGAGGCGGTCCTCCATCGTCAGGCACTTGACGCCCTCGCCGGTAAATTCCAGGCTTTTGTACAGCGCGCCGGAAACGCCGATCTGCCCGATCAGATGCAGGATCACGTCCTTGCCGCTGACAGGGCGGCGGATGGCGCCTTTCAGTTCCACCTTGATGGCGGCCGGGACCTTGAACCACGCCACGCCCTTGGCCATGCCCGCGGCCATATCGGTGGAGCCGACCCCTGTGGAGAAGGCCCCCACCGCGCCGTAGGTGCAGGTGTGGCTGTCGGCGCCGATGATGCAGTCGCCCGCCGTGACGATTCCTTTTTCCGGCAGCAGCGCGTGTTCAACGCCCATTTGGCCCACATCGTAAAAGTTCAGGATGTCGTATTTATCGGCAAATTCCCGGCACTGTTTGGACTGGGCGGCGCTCTTGATATCTTTGTTGGGCACAAAGTGGTCCAGCACGATGTTGACGCGGGTGTTGTCGAACACCGAGGTGAACCCGGCCTTTTCAAATTCGTTGATGGCGACGGGGGTGGTGATGTCGTTGCCCAGCACCACGTCGAGTTTGGCGTTGATAAGCTGGCCGGGGCGCACGCTGCTTTCGCCGCAGTGGGCGGCCAGGATCTTCTGGGTCATGGTCATTCCCATAATGGCTGCTCCTTTCCGTTCCTGTGGGATCGTTACTTGTTGTTGATGGCGCTGACCAGTGCTTTGATACCGGCTACGATGATGTCGGTGTCGGTGCCGCAGCCCCAGGTCTCGGCGCCGCTGGCCCATTTCAGGCCCACATAGCTGCAGGCGCGGCTGTCGGTGTCGGAATCCAGCGCGTGCTCGCTGTAATGCACGAGCGTGAAGTGCATGCCGGTCTGCTGCTCAATGGCGGTCGCCACGGCGTCCAGGCGGCCGTTGCCGGTGGCGCGGCAGGAAGTCAGACGCCCGTCGATGGAAAGCGTCACATCGGCGGCAATCTTCTCGCTGCCGCCCTGCTGGGTGAAGTGCGCCTCGGTGACGTTGAGCAGCGCGGTGTGGTTGAGGTAGCTCTTTTCAAAGACATAGAGCACTTCTTTGACGTCCAGTTCCCGGTGCTCGTGGTCGCTGACCTCTTTGACGCGGTAACCCAGATCCTCCCGCATACGGGGCGGCGGGTTGTAGCCGTAGTTCTGCTGCAGCAGGAAGCCGATGCCGCCCTTCCCGCTCTGGGAATTGATGCGGATGACGTCCGCGTCGTAGGTACGGCCGATGTCGTGGGGGTCCACCGGGATATAGGGGCAGGTCCAGCGGTGTTCGCCGCGTTCCTTGCGCCAGGTCATGCCCTTGGCGATGGCGTCCTGATGGCTGCCGCTGAACGCCGCAAAGACCAGGCTGCCCGCGTAGGGTGTGCGCTCGTAGACGCGCATGCGGGTGACGCGCTCGTACACTTCACAGATGGCGGGCATATCGCTGAAATCGAGGTGCGGGTCCACGCCGTGGCTGTACATATTCATCGCCAGCGTGATGGCGTCCACGTTGCCGGTGCGTTCACCGTTGCCGAACAGGCAGCATTCGATGCGCTGGGCACCTGCCAGCACGGCCAGTTCGGCGTCGGCCACGCCGCAGCCCCGGTCGTTGTGGGGATGGGTGGAGAGGATGACGCTGTCCCGGTATTTCAGGTGGTCGGAACACCATTCGATCTGGTTGGCGTAAATGTGGGGCATGCTCATCTCCACCGTGACCGGCAGGTTGATGATCATGGGGCGGTCCGGCGTGGGCTGCATCACGTCCAGCACGGCGTTGCAGACTTCGACCGCGTACTCCGGCTCGGTGCCGGTGAAGCTCTCGGGGCTGTACTCGAACAGGAAGTTGCCCTCGTATTCTTCACTGAGCTGTTTGACCAGTTTGGCGCCGTCCACGGCGATCTGCTTGATCTCCTCTTTCGACTTCTTGAACACCTGCTCCCGCTGGGCCACGCTGGTGGAATTGTAGAAGTGGATGATGGCCCGCGGCGCACCCTTGACGGCCTCGAACGTCTTGCGGATGATATGATCGCGGCACTGGGTCAGCACCTGCAGGGTCACGTCCTCCGGCACGCGGTTTTCCTCGATGAGCCTGCGCAGGAAGGCGTATTCGGTCTCGCTGGCAGCCGGGAAGCCCACTTCGATCTCCTTGAAGCCGATCTTGATGAGCATATCGTAAAATTCCAGCTTTTCTTCCAGGCTCATGGGCACGATCAGGCTCTGGTTGCCGTCGCGCAAATCCACGCTGCACCAGGCGGGCGCTTTTTCGATGTGGTCCTTCTGCGTCCAGCGGAAGATGTGGCCGGGTTCGACCGGCGGCGGATAATACCCTACTGCGTACTTGGTTGCGTCCATCATAACAAAAACCTCCTTCAAGGTCCTGCGCCCCGGAAGGAGGTAAACAAAAACCGCCCCCCAAAGGCAATATCGCCTTTGAGAGACGGGAACAAATACAAATTTGCTGTACCCGCGGTACCACTCTCATTGCCGCCGCGAAAACGAAACGGGCGGCCCCTCTGTACGATCGGCCCGGCAGGGGGCGAATCGCGCCTGCATGATAACGGTCAGGTTCCGTCCGCACCTACAGCGAAAACGCCATCAGCGCGGCTGCTCCGGGGCCAGTGACGCAAGACCCTCCGCACCGCCTTGCACCCTCCGGCGGCTCTCTGGAGCGGGGTGGGAATTGCTTTCTCCCCATCACTGCATTTTTGATATGCTTACTTTACCAGATGGAGTTCCCCTTGTCAACCGTCAATTTGCACAATTTACAGCACGCATTTTTGGCAGGCATGTTTTGCGGGCGGCCGTCAGGTCTCATAATCCACGGTGACGGTGCTGCCCGCCGTCACGTACAGTTGGCGGGTCGGCTGGGGATCGCCGGGGGCTTCCGGCTCTGTTTTCGTGCCGTCCGGCGTGGTGATCGTGCGCTCCCAGAGTTCCTGCGGGCCGCGCAGCGTGACCCCCACCGAACCGGCGGGGGCTTCCAGCGTGACGCTGTCCGGGCCGCCGCCGGTATTGCTCGACACCTTTTCCAGCCAGATGTTGCCCTGTTCGGTGTGGGCCGTGAGTTCCTGCACCATGATCGCGCCGGAATGGATCTGCCCTTCGGCGGTGTAGACATCGACCTTCGCGGCGCTCAGGTCGCCCAGTTCCACGGCGCCGCGGGATTCCAGTTCCACCTCAATGCAGTCGTAGGCGTCGGCGGGCAGTGTGATGGCAATATGGGCGTTGGGGTCGCTGCTGCCGCAGTAGAAGTTCGTTCCGCCCCAGGTACTTTCCAGGGTGACCTGCTCCCCCGCGTCCATGTTGCGCACTTCGATGTGCCCGGCGTCCCCGGTGCGGAACGCCACGTTGCCGTTGTTCACCTGTATGTGCAGCGTGCCTTTGCCGTTGGTATCCAGCGCGCTGCTGTAGGCCACGGTGCCGGTGGGCTGCATGGCGTCTGCGGGGGCGGATTCAGCCACAGGCAGGGACTCCGCCGGTGCGGATTCGGCTGCCGGGGATGTGGGGACCGGGCCTTCCACCACCGTCGTTTCGGCGGGCCTGCTGGCGGTCGAGCCGCCCGTTCCCAGGCCGCCCAGCCCGAACACCAGCGCGCTGAGCTGGATCAGCAGCGCCAGCACGATGAACAGCCAGAACGCCAGCCACAGCCGCCGTGTGTTGGGGTTGCTGCGGCGGCGCGGACCGGTCCCCCGCGTGGGGTAATGGTCGGGGTCATCCACTGGGGGCGGTTCCGGCCCGGCAGGCGGGGCTGCGGGCGGTTCGGGGCGTTCTTCCTGCGGGGCGTCGGCGGGGTCCGGCGCAGGGGCTTCCGGCGCGGCCTGCGGGGGCGCGCTTTCCAGGACCGTCTGCGCGGGCTGTGCCGCGGGGGATGCTTCGGCCGCGGCGGCGGGTTCGTGCGCCGGGGGCTCGACGCCCTCCCCTTCCAGAATGTTGCGCGCCACCACGGCCGGGTCCCCCAGTTCGGCGGCGGTCTTTTCCTCGTTTTCGCTGCCCGCGGCGTCAAAATATTCCTCGTAATAGTTCAGGGCTTCCTGCCGTTCCTGCGCGGGCAACGCGGCCAGCAGTTCTTCCAGCCGGGCCAGATAAGCGTATTTCCTCATAACAGTTCCCCCTTAAACAGTTTGTTGATCTTGCCGGTATAGACGTCCCACTCTTTCTGGAACTGCTGCAGTCTGGCGCGGCCCGCCGCCGTCACCTCGTAATAGCGGCGGTTGCGGCCGTTGTAGGCTTCGTCCCGCACGGTCAGGCAGCCATCCTTCTGCAAACGGCGCAGCACGGGGTACAGCGTGGATTCTGAAAGATCCAACACCTGCCGTACCTCCTGGGTGATCTTGTAGCCGTATGTGCCGTGTTCCTCCCGCGCCACAACGGCCAGCACAATGGCGTCCAGCAGCGCGGCGCCTGTGTTAAAGGCCATGACCCGGCCTCCTTTCGTTTATTCGCTGAATCGGACCCGGATACTGCCGACCTCGCTCTGGACCTGCAAGCGGCAGGCGTCCTCCCGCGCGGTCTCCTCGCTGTACATCTGACCGTCATAGTCAACTTTTCCGATGACCGTCCCGCCGGAGAACGCATAGTCCTCCGCCGTGCCGGGCAGGGTCGCTTCGATGCCGCCCACGTTCGCCTGCAGGTCCAGCAGGTCGGTGCATTGGGTGCCGTCGATGCTCACCCGCCCCACCTGGGCGCGGGCCTGGATGCTGTCGGCGCTGCCGTCCTGCAGGGCGATGCTGCCCGCGTTGGCGCGCAGGTCCATCGTCTGGGCCGTGCAGCCGCTCACGGATACATCGCCCGCCGCCGCGTGCAGGTCCAGCGTTTCGGCCTGCACGCCTTCCAGTTCGATCTTGCCCACCTGGTTTTCCGCCTGCACGGTGTCCAGATGCAGGTCCGCCGGAAGCACCAGCGTGATGCTGCCCACCTTTTCCTCGTGGCGGGAGACCAGTTCCAATTCCTCGTTCCGGTATGTGAGGGAGACCTCGTCGCTGGGGATGCCCTCGATCTCCACCGAAGGCTCAGCGGCCGCACTGTCAGCCACGACGGTCAGGCGGCCGCAGTTGACCGAGAGTTCCAGCGACTGCACGGACCCGGCGACGGCCTCGGTATAAGCGGCGCCGGGCTGCGCGGAAGCCGATGCTTCCCCGCCGGAGGGCGCGGCCGCCTGCGGCTGCGAAGTCCCGGCAGGCGGGGCGCTGGCGTTCGGCTGTTCGCTGGACGGCGCGGCATCTTTGCCGCCTGCCAGTGCCGCTACCCCTGCCGCGATAGCGGCCAGCACGAGCACCGCCAGCGCCAGAAGGAGCGCCACGCGGCCCCGGCCGGGGCGTTTGGGGCTGCCGCCGCCTTCGTGAAGGATCTTGTCCGCTACTTCTTCCGGGCTGCCCAGGCGTTCGGCGGTTTCTTCCTCGTGTTCCGCACCGGCGGCCTCGAAGTATTCTTCATAGTAGTTCAAAGCGTCCTGCCGTTCGTTCAGCGGCAGGTCAGCCAGTAGTTCTTCCAGCCTGTTCAGATATGCGTACTTTTTCACGGTGCTACCCTCCTAAAGCCTGTGCAGTCTTGTTATATATTATATAACATATAATATTGTATTTTGCAATAGGGCGGCGGCGCTTTTGCAAAAAAAGCAAAAAGAATCCCCCGCCCTTGAGGGAGGGCGGGGGTTCCAAAGAAAGGAGGAGAAGAACACATGAAAAAAAGGGAATGTCTTGGGTTAGGAGCTTCACAACCTTGGGGTGTTGTTTAGCTTGCAATTAGATTGTAACCGTTTTGTCACCGGATGTCAAGGGGATTTTGTTAATATTTTGTAATTTCTGGAAAGTTACAAAGTATTTTGTCCAGAATCACAAAAAGTGACAAAACATTTTGTCCAATATGCGCTCCAAGATTTCCCAGAAGTTGCAGAATATGGGTTTTGAGTGAGAGACAAAGGTCCATAAGAAGCGCTTCCGGGTTCCCCTTCATCTGATTCCCCTGTTTTTTCTTCTGTTTTGTACCGCGCTTTCCGGGTTCCCGACCTTGCAAATCTCTTTTTTGACCCGACTTGCATCGGCCGGCAGACCGCAACAGCTGCGGAATACAGCACTATCTATCGATTATTTCCACGCTTTTCTCTGTTAATCTTTCGCTTATTACTGCAGCCCTGGGTTCTCTCCTACTTCCCCTCGCTGCAAGATGCGGAGATTTCTTTGAATGGGCACTTGGAAAACCTCTTCTCATACCTCCTCTATTAAATAGCTATCCTCCTTCTTGGTCAGTTTGCAAACTCCCGCCTTGTCCTGTGACAACATTTCTTCATCTTGACCCGGTCTGAAATCCCCCTTTCTCTTCCGGTGTGCCTTGGACAAAATGTTTTGTCACTTTGGACATTTGAGTTTGTAACTGGCCAATTTCTCAGATTGTTCACAATTTGCCGCCCGCAGGCCCCGCCGCCGGTATGCCGGGCGCGGGTGGAACAGTTCCCTGTACCCACGTTGTTTTTTGCCCCTCCCCTGCCCCGGCAAACGGGCAGCCCCTCCATCCCGGCCGGGCGGAGGGGCTGTTATTTTTCTGTTACCGTTTATGCAAAGGTGATGCTGGCTTCAAAGGCGGACTTGCCTTCGCGCTCGCCGCAGAAATAATACTGCCTGTCCCCCGTGCGGGCGCGCAGGAGGTCGAAGCTCTCCCCGTGCGGGACCTCGCGGTGGTAGTAGATCTTCAGGTCGCGGACTTCACCGCTTTCCCACAGGTCCCAGGGCAATGCGTCGCACAGCAGGTCCACATAGCAGGTATTGTTCATGTGGCCGTTCATATCGCAGCGGGAATAGGTCGCCGTGCAGACGCCCGCCTGCTCACATTCTTCCGGCGGGACCTTGGTCATCTTCATGGGCAGTTCAAAGGGCACGTCGGGCGCCCAGCGGTCCCCGAAGCCTTCGGGGTGCTTGCGCAGGATCAGCCGCTTTTCGGTGTCGATCAGGACCCAACGGCTGTCCAGCACAGCCACCTGCTTGCCCGCGGCGTCGTAAAAGGTGGTGATGCGCTTATTGACCGCGCGCTTGCAGCGTTCGGGCTGGGTCACGGCGGTAAGCACCTCGTCCACGCGGGGCGTGCGGTCGATCTGCAGCGCCTGCTTGGCCAGCACATAGGCCGTATGGGTGGCGGCGTAGAGCGCATCGTTCAGGCCGACGGCTTCGGCATGGATGGTGGCGATCTGCTGGCCGTAGCGCAGCAGCGCGGCGGGCTTTATATTGCCGTGGTGGTCGCCGTCATGGCGGTAAACGGTATATTGTTGTGTATAGGTCGTACTCGGTTCGGGCATGGGCGGCCCCTCCTTCGATGCAGCAGCAAAGATTTTTTGGTGATTTTTGTATTATAGCACGTTGCCCCCGCAAATGCAAAGCATCGCAAAAGAACCGCAGCGCGGGGCTGCGGTCCGGGCAGGATCAATAATCGTCGCGCACTTTTTTGCGCACTTTGCGCCAGATGTTGAAGAAGGAGATCAACAGCGCCAGAGCCAGCAGCACCACGACCATCCAGCCGCTGCCGCCTTCCTCGTAGCTTTTCATCTCGCTCCACTGGGAGTCCAGCGCGGCGTTGACCTCGTCGGGCAGGGTGGTGAACGCCTCGGCCTTGCTCATGACGTCCTCGCCGGGGTAGGCGATCTCGCTGTATTTGAGGTCGTCGTCCAGTTGTTCCCACACGGCGGTGATGGGGGTGGAATAGCCGATGTATTCACAGTTGGCGTAGCCCACCGACGGCTCGCACATATAGTTGATGAACAGTTCCGCCGCCGCTTTGTTCTTGGAGTTGGCGGGGATGCACATGCTGTCCACGAAGAAGTTGACGCCCTCCTCCGGGTGGACAAAGGCCAGGTCGGGGTTATCCGCGATCATCGTCAGCGCGTCGCCCGCGTAGTAGGGCGCCAGCGCGGCTTCGCCGCCCTCCATCTTGTCAAAGATCTCGTCCATGACATAGGCCTGGACCACGCTTTTCTGGTCCTTGAGTTCCTGCATGACCTCCTGGACTTCCTCCACCGAAGAAGGGTTGAGGGAACGGCCCAGCTTTTTGGCCGCGATGGCGTAGGCGTCGCGGGAGTTATTGAACATCAGCACGTTGTTGGCGTACTGCATATCCCACAGGGCCGACCAGCTTGTGGGGGCTTCGTCCACCAGCGTGGTGTTGTAGATCAGGCCCGTGGTGCCCCAGGTATAGGGCACGCTGTAAGTGTTCTGCGGGTCAAAGTCCCAGCCGAGGTACTCCGTGCCGATCTGCGCAAAGTTGGGAATGTTGGAAAAGTCCAGCGGGGCCAGCATGCCTTCGGCCGCCATCTTGCCCACCATGTAGTCCGAGGGGAAGATCACGTCGTAGGTCGCGCCGCCGGATTTCATCTTGGCGTACAGGCTCTCGTTGGAGTCGAAGGTCGTGTAGTTGACCTTGATGCCGGTCAGATCCTCAAAGGCCGAGAGCACGTCCACGCTTTCGTCGGAACCGTCGGAGATATACAGGCCCCAGTTGTAGACGTTGAGGGTGATGTTATCGTCCGCGAAGCGGGTCCAATCGTAATCCGCCGAAACGGAAATATCGTCGTTGACGGCGATGGTCTGCCCCGCCGCCTGGGCGCCGGGGGCCGCGGCGCCCGCCAGCATCAGCGCCGCCGCCAGGGCCGGGGCCCTGCGCAAAAGTTTTTTCATCGCGCGCCCTCCTCCCGCATGGCGTTGCGGATCGCGGTCTGGTTTTTGCGGTAGGCCCGCGAATCCGCCGCGTTGGATACCAGAATGATGGCCAAGATCACGCAGAACATGACCGCCGACAGGGCGTTGATCTCCGGGCTGACCTTTTTGCGGGTCATCGAGTAGATGGCGATGGGCAGCGTCTGCATGGTGCCGGAGTTGAAGTAGGAGATCATGAAATCGTCGATGGAATAGGTCAGGCAGATGAGGAACGCCGACAAAATCGCCGGGGAAAGCTGGGGCAAAATCACCTTGAAGAACGCCTGCCGCGGCGTGCAGCCCAGGTCCAGCGCCGCGTTGTACAGGCTGGGGTCAAGCTGGCGCAGCTTGGGCCCCACGTTGAAGATCACATAGGGCACGTTGAAGGTGATGTGGGCGATCAGCAGCGTGGGCCAGCCGAACAGCCCGCTGCCGCCGCCCAGGCCGAAGTTCTGGGCCATGACGAACAGCAGCATCAGTGCAACGCCGGTGATGATCTCGGGGTTGACGACGGGCACATAGCTGATGTTGTTGATGACGAGCTGCGCGCGGCGCCCCATGGAGTTGATGCCGATGGTCGCCAGCGTGCCCAGCACCGTAGCCAGAATGCTGGAAACGAGCGCCAGCGCCAGACTGAGCCCCAGGGCCGAGAGGATCATCTCGTTATGGAACAGGCTTTTGTACCAGTCCAGCGTGAAGCCGGTGAAGTTGGAGCGGGATTTGCTTTCGTTGAAGCTGAACGCGATCATGACCGCGATGGGCAGGTACATGAAGCAGAAGATCAGGATGATGTAGGTGCGCTGCAAAAGCGCGGACTGCCGTTTGTTCATCTCACATCACCCCTTCCATTTCCGACTCGTCAAAGCTGGAAGTGAAGCTCATGCACAGCAGCACGATGACCATAAGCACCAGACTCATGGCGGAGCCAAGGTTGAGGTTGTAGGAGTTGCCCAGGAATTGCAGTTCGATCAGGTCGCCGATCAGCAGGTTGGAACCGCCGCCCAGCATACGGCTGATGATGAAGGTGGACACCGCCGGGACGAACACCATGGTGATGCCGGTGGCGATGCCGGGGCTGGACAGGGGCACCAGCACGCGGAACAGGATCTGCCAGACGTTGCAGCCCAGGTCCTCGCCCGCTTCGATGATGGAATCGTCGATCTTGGTCATGGCCGTGTAGATGGGCAGGATCATAAAGGGCAGGTAGTTGTACACCATGCCCAGCACCACCGCGCCGGAGGTGTTGATCATCTGGAAGGGGCCAAGGCCGAACAGGCCCAGGAATTTGTTGATCAGGCCGTTCTTTTCCAGCAGGGTCATCCAGGCGTAGGTGCGCAGCAGGAAGTTCATCCACATGGGCAGCATGATGAGCATGAGCATGATGTGCTGCTTGTTGGCCCGCAGACGGGACAGGAAGTACCCCACCGGGAACGCCAGCACCAGGCAAAGCACCGTGGACAGGGCCGCCAGGATCAGGCTGCGGGCAAACACGCTGGAATACCGGCCGATCTGGGTCAGGTTTTCCAGCGTGAACTGGCCGTCGGCGTTGGTCATGGCGTACCAGATCACGATGAACAGCGGCACGACGGTGAAAAGCCCCATCCACAGCAGATACGGCCCCGCCAGCCAGCGGGCGGATTTGGTCTTGAGCATCGCTTACACCTCCGTGCGGGACATGATGTGGATCTCGTCGGGGCCGATGTTCATGCCGATGAGTTCGCCGGGCTGGCTGGCCTGGGTGGAGTGGATGAGCCACTCGTAGCCTTCCACATCCACGTGCATCTCAAAATGCACGCCCTTGAAGATGACTTCCCGCACAAGGCCGGTGAGCATACCGACCGAAGGCGGGACGATCTGCACGTCCTCCGGCCGGATGACTACCTGCACCGGCTCGTTGGGGCGGAAGCCGCGGTCCACGCAGGTGAACTCCTGCCCGCCGAAGCTGACGAGGAAGTCCCGCACCATCACGCCGTCCACGATGTTGGAATCCCCGATGAAGCGGGCCACAAAGGCGTTGCGGGGTTCGTTGTAAATATCCTGCGGCGAACCGATCTGCTGGATATTGCCGCCGGACATGACCACCACCGTGTCCGACATGGTGAGGGCTTCCTCCTGGTCATGGGTGACGTAGACGAAGGTAATGTTCATTTCCCGCTGAAGGCGCTTGAGTTCAAGCTGCATCTCCTTGCGCAGTTTAAGGTCCAGCGCGCCGAGGGGTTCGTCCAGCAGCAGCACCCGCGGCTGGTTGACCAGGCTGCGGGCAATGGCGACGCGCTGCTGCTGCCCGCCCGAAAGCTGGTGGATGCTGCGGCGCTCGAAGCCTTTAAGGCCCACGATCTCCAGCATTTCCAGCACTTTGGGGCGGATGGTCTCTTCGGGCAACTTTTTCAGCCGCAGGCCGAAGGCCACGTTTTCAAAGACATTCAGGTGCGGGAACAGCGCGTACTTCTGGAACACGGTGTTCACCGGGCGCTTGTAGGGCGGCTGGCCGGCAATGTCCTTGCCATCAAAAAAGACATTGCCCGATTTCGGCGTGACGAACCCGGCGATCACGCGCAGGGTCGTGGTCTTGCCGCAGCCCGAAGGGCCGAGGAAGGTCACGAACTCCTTGTCGTGAATGTCGAGGGAAAGCCCGTCCAGGACTTTCTGCCCGTCGAAATCGACAACAATGTCTTTCAAAGATACGATAATATTTTCATCCATATACTGCATCCCCCTTTGCGGAATTTCCCGCCGGAAGTACGCAGCTATGCGGCTGTGGGGCCGCCCGCGCTCCCCTGCGGGCCGGCGTGCCTTATGCCGCCCCGCAAAGGTTTGTTACACAGTCCTTCCCCACCGGGGGGAAAGCTGCTGCAAGCAGCACATACAACGCCCGTGTGGCAGGGTACGACCCAGTCTACCCACAGATGCACACAAATACCATTATACGGCACCATATGGGTTTGTCAACCATCATACTTTACATCTGTGTAAAGATTTTTTCAAAATTCGGCAAAATGTTCATTCAGGCGGCGTCGCGGTCGTCCCCGAAGCCTTCCTGCAGTGCGCTCTGCGCGCTTTGCAGGGCGTCCTGTACATCGTGCAGGGCGTCTTTCACGTCCTGCATGGCGTCTTTTGCTTCCCCGTCGGGCAGTTCGTCAAGGACGTCCTGCACCTCCTGCAGCGCGTCCTTTACGTCCCCGTCGGGCAGTTCGTCAAGGACATCCTGCACCTCCTGCAGCGCGTCCTTTGCGTCCTGCAGAGCCTCGCCCGTTTCCCCGTCCGTCAGTTCGTCCAGGGCTTCCTCCACTTCATCCGGCATGCCGTCCCATTCCTGAATCCGGCCGTTCAGCATCAGCGTGACTTCCCCTTCCAGTTCGGCGCTTTTGCCGGCGATGCGCAGCCAGTAATCGCCCGCGGGCAGCGTGACGGTCATGGGTTCCCCGCTGCCCACCGGCCACTCGGCGGCGATGGTTCGGTCATCCGTATTCACCACCAGCAGCTTGGCCTTGCCCTCGGTGCAGGCAAGGGTCGAAGTCACCTCGCACAGCGTTTCATCCTGTTCCACCGTGAATCCGTAGAGCGTTCTGACGCCGCTGTAACTGCCGATCCCCATGGCACAGGAACCGTTCTCTCCCTGATGGCTCCACCAGCTTATGGTCGCGTACGCATCGTACTTCCCGCTCAGGAAGGCTTCGTCCTCGTATCGGTCGTCATACTGGTTGCAGGCGCACAGCGCCAGCGCCAGCACAGCGGCCAACAGGCAGGGTATCACTTTTTTCATATTCCGCCGCCTCCTTTTCCCGGCATCAGCCCATTCGGAAAAATGTTCATTCAGGCGGTGTCGCGGTCGTCCCCGAAGCCCTCCTGCAGTGCGCTCTGCGCGCTTTGCAGGGCGTCTTTCACGTCCTGCATGGTGTCTTTTGCTTCCCCGTCCGGCAGTTCGTCAAGGACATCCTGCAGTTTTTCTGACATGCCGCCCCATTCCTGGATCTGACCGTCCAGCATCAGCGTGACAGCCCCTTCAAACTTGGCGCTCTTACCGGCAATGCGCAGCTTGTAATCGCCCGCGGGCAGTGTGACGGTCATGGGGTCCCCGCTGCCCACCGGCCACTCGGCGGCGATGGTCCGGTCGTCCGTATTCACCACCAGCAGTTTGGCTTCCCCACTGGTACAGTCCAGCGTCGAAGTCACATCGCACACGGACTGGTCCTGTTCAACTGTGAACGTGCCGAGGGTTTTGACGCCGGAATAACTGCCTACGTTCAGTGCAATAGAACCGTCATTCTCTATATTGCTCATCCACATCACGGTCATGCTGCTATCGGCCTTTCCGGTCAGGAAATCTTCATCGTCGTATTTGTCGTCAAAGCCGCTGCAGGCGCACAGCGCCAGTGCCAGCACGGCGGCCAACAGGCAGGGTATCGCTTTTTTCATATTCCGCCGCCTCCTTTTCCCGGCATCAGCCCATCAGGAAGTCCAGCACGTCCCAACCTTCGCTGCCGGTCTGTTTGTACAGCTCGGTATAGCCGCACTGACGGCAACTGATGGTGACGAACTTCTTGTTCTGCACATCAAAGATCTTGGCAAAATTGCCGCCGGTGGCCTGCATCTGGTCGGCCTCATACTCGGTGCAGCCGCACTTGGGGCAGATATATTGACGTTTTTCCATACGTTTTCCTCCTTTTCAAATCATACAACAGGGTGGTTAACAATGACTGGTTTTATACCAGATTCAAACGGCGGGTGATGAGCCACTGGGTGACGGCCCAGAAGATGGTCCCGATCAGCACAAGGAAAATATTGATCGCTGCCAGCATAATGATGCTGGCCAGTATGGGGTCGTTTACCAGCAGGTGGAAGAAGGGCGCCAAAAACCAGCTCGATCCCTGAAAGGAGCCGAATGAGATAAAGCCGACGAGGATGACGAAAAGAATCTCCTGCACAAAGCCCAGCACGAAGTAGCTGATGATGCTGGCCAGCAGGCGCTGCTGCCCGAACTGCGCGCCAATGGCACAACACAGGTAGGCGTGCAGGAACATGACAGCCACCCCCAGCAGCGCCAGCAGAAGCAGCAGGACGCAGATGAGCAGCAGCTTGGGGTCTGTGTTGGAGACCATTAAAAAACCGCTGAGCCAGGAAAAATCCATGAGCATGAGCCCAAAGCACAGGATCAGATACGGCACGCACAGCACGCACCACATCATCGTACAGAGCAGTTTGGCGGTGATATGCTGCCACGCGGGCACCGGCAGAGAGAACATCGTGTACCCCTGGTCGCCCAAGATCTTGTAAAAACTCTGGATGTTCACAAAAAAGCAGGCGCCGATGATAACCGCGATACCCAAGACCGCCAGGAAAGCGACCAGCGCGTACAGCCAGTTCAAAGCGTCAGACTCGATCCCGCCGCCCATCAGGCGGGTCAGGATGCCCGTGAGCAGGTTGAACACCAGCACACCGCCGCCGATGGGCAGCAGCATGCGGGATGTCGTCTTTATCTCATATTTTAGCAGTTTGGTCAGCATTTGTATACCTCCCGGAAATATTCATCCACACTCTGGCCGGTCTCTTCCCGCAGGGCGTCCACGCCGGTCTGGCGGAAAACCTCGCCGTTTTTCAGGAAGATCACCTCGTCCAGCGCCTTCTCGATGTCCCCGATCAGATGGGTGGAAAGCACCAGCGCGGCGTCCTCGCTGTAATTGCGCAGGATGGTCTGCAAAATATAGTCCCGCGCCGCGGGGTCCACCCCGCCCAGGGGTTCGTCCAGCAGGTACAGCCGGGACGCGCGGCTCATCGTCAGGCAGAGCTGCATTTTTTCCTGCGTGCCCTTGCTCATGGCGCCGATGCGGTCCCGCGCTTCGATGTGCAGGTCCGCCAGCATGGCGCGGGCCTTGGCGGCGTCAAAATCCGTATAGAAATCCGCGTACAGGTCCACCGCGTCGGCGGCGCGCAGTTCTTTGGGCAGGGCCATGCGGTCCGGCAGGTAGCTCGTTACCGCTTTGGTATGGACGCCGGGCTTCTGCCCGTCGATCAGCACGGTGCCCGCCGTGGCGGTCAGCAGCCCGGCCGAAATTTTAAGCAGCGTCGTCTTGCCGCTGCCGTTGGGGCCCAGCAGGCCCACCAGTTTGCCGGGCGTGACGCTGAACTCCACACCGGCCAGCGCGGTCTTGTGCCCGTAGGCCTTACGCAGGCCGTGGGCCTCGTAGATCACCTTCTCATTCATCGGTTTCCTCCTCCTCTGCGGCTTTCCGCAGCAGATCTCTGATCTCGGCCTGGTCCAGTCCCAGGCCCTTCATTCGGCGTATAAATTCCGCTGCCAGCGCGGCCGCGCGCCGGCTGCGCAACTGGTGCAGGACTTCGGCGTCCGCCGTGACGGTGCGCCCCGCTGTGCGCTGTGCCTGCAAAAGGTTTTGGCTTTCCAATTCCTGCAGCGCGCGCTGCATGGTGTTGGGGTTGACCCCCGCCTCCGCCGCCAATTCCCGCACCGGCGGCACCCGGCTTCCGGGTGGGAACGTGCCGTTCAGCAGCGCCAGTTCCAGTTGTTCCACCAACTGCACATAAACCGGGCGGCCACCCGTAATGTTCCATTCCATGGGCTGCTCCTTTCTGTATTATTGTATTAAGTTTCTAATACAATAATACACTATTTTTCCCCGTTGTCAAGAGGGGGGCAATAAAAAAGCGCCCGGCGCAGCCTGCTGCCGGGCGCCGGGACGCATTGCCTTTGCCGTGCGGCAGCCCTTTGGGGCGGCTGCGGCAAAGTCTGTTGTTACATTATATAGTGATATAGTGCATGGACCGCGGGATCACAGACGGTCCTCGACCCAGCCGAGGACGTAGTCGAACACTTCGTCCCGGTTGATCTCGTTGTGCAGTTCGTGGCGGGCCCCTTCATAGATCTGGCAGGTCAGGTCGCGCACACCGGCATCCCCCAGCATGGCCCAGACCTTGCGCACCCCGGCCCCGTAGTCCCCCACCGGGTCGGCGTCGCCCGCGATCAGCAGCACCGGAAGGTCCCGGTCGATGGCGTGCGCCCACTTTTTGGTGCTGACGTGGTTGAGGACCGTCAGCATCTCCCGGTAGGAGCCGGTCGTGAACGGGAAGGTACACAGCGGGTCGGCGTCGTAGGCGCGCACCACCGCTTCGTCCCGCGTGAGCCAGGCGTTGGGGGACGCAGCGCCGGGGATGCGCTTGCAATAGCCGCCCAGATTGAGCCTGACCAGCAGCGGCGAGACTTTGTCCGCGCCCTTCATGCGCGCCAGCAGCGCCGCCAGCACCTGCCCCGCCCGGTTGACGGCGCTTGGCCCCGCCGTGCCGGACAAGATCAGCCCCCGCAGGTTGTGGGGCCAACGCTCGGCATACCAGCGGGCGTAAAAGCTGCCCATGCTGTGGCCGTACAGGAACACCGGCAGGCCGGGGAACCGCTCCCGCAGGCAGCGGTTCATGGTGTGCAGGTCCTGCAGCAGATAGAAGCAACCGCCGGGGTCGCCGTAGTGGCCGTATTCGCCGGGGCGGGCGGTATCGCCGTGGCCCAGGTGGTCGTTGCCCGCCAGCGCCAGGCCGTGGGCCGCGTAAAATTCCGCCATGGGCTTGTAGCGGCGCACATATTCGCACATACCGTGGCTGAGCTGCAGCACAGCGCGCACCGGGACGTCCGGCCGGGTATAGATCACCGCCGAAACGGTATGTTTGCCGTCCGAAGAAGGGTAACGCAGGGTTTCACAGCAAAGAGCTGCCATGGGGTGCCTCCTTTATCATTCGCCTTTGATCTTTTTCCAGTATTGGGCAAAGGCCTGTTCGTTCTTGTTTTCGCCGGGTTCGTAGTAGCGGCGGTCCCGGATGGCGTCGGGCAGGTATTGCTGCTGCGTCCAGTGGTTCGGGAAGTCGTGGGGGTACAGGTAGTTCTGCCCCTTGACCCGGGCGTCCGCCCCGTCGTAATGCTTGTTCTGGAGCTGGCGCGGGATCGGCCCCGTGCGGCCCGCCTGCACGTCGGCCATGGCGGTGTTGATGCCGTTGTAGGCCGAATTGGATTTGGGGGCCGTCGCCACCAGCACCACCGCGTCCGCCAGCGGGATGCGGGCTTCCGGCAGGCCCACGGCGTTGGCGATGTCCACCGCCGCTTTGACGATGGGGATGATCTGCGGCCAGGCAAGGCCCACGTCCTCACAGGCGCAGACCATCAGGCGGCGGCAGGCGCTGGGCAGGTCCCCGGCTTCCAGCAGGCGCGCCAGATAATGCAGCGCCGCGTCGGGGTCCGAGCCGCGCATGGATTTCTGGTAGGCCGAAACGATGTCGTAGTGGTCGTCCCCCAGTTTGTCGTACCGCATGGCCGTGCGCGCGGCCACCTGCTGCACCATCTCCAGCGTGACGGTGCGGCAGCCGTTTTCCACCGGGGCGGCCGTGACCGCAAATTCCAGGTTGCCCAGGGCCTTGCGCATATCGCCGCCCGCGCTCTGGGCCAGATAGTCCAGCGCGTCGTCGGGCATCAGGATGGGCGTTTCTTCCTCGGCGCCCAGGCGCGCCACGGCGTTCTGCACCCCCTGCCGGATATCCTTTGCCGTGAGGGACTTGAACTCAAACACCGTGCAGCGGGACAGCAGCGCGTTGTACACATAAAAGTAGGGGTTCTCCGTCGTGGAGGCGATCAGCGTGACGGTGCCCTGCTCCACACATTCCAGCAGGCTTTGCTGCTGGCGCTTGTTGAAATACTGGATCTCGTCCAGGTACAGCAGGATGCCGCCGGACGCCCCCAGCGTGCCGATGTCCGCCAGGACCGACTTGATGTCGCTGGTGGAGGCGGTGGTGCCGTTGAGTTTGTGCAGCTGCATACCGCTGCCCGACGCGATGATGCTGGCCACCGTGGTCTTGCCGACGCCGGAGGGGCCGTAAAAGATCATATTGGGGATATGCCCGCTTTCGATGGTGCGGCGGAACACCTGGTTCTTGCCCAGCAAGTGCTGCTGGCCGCAGACTTCCTCCAGCGTGCGCGGCCGCAGCCGCTGTGCCAACGGTTCCATAAAATTTCCTTCCTTATTGATGCCTGCCGGGGCGCCCCGCGGGCCGCCCGGCGTGCCGATAGATTTCTTCCTCTTGATTATAGAGTATCGCCGTGGTAGAATCAAGAGAAAGAACCTGTATGTCATAGAAATGACATGCCGCCATCAGGGCGGACCATCCTGTGACAGTCTTGAAGTGGAAACGGAGCGAATGCTGTGACAAAAAAAGAACTTGCGCAGATCTGCATCGACCGGCTGAAGGCCGAATACCCGCTGGCCGAATGCACGCTGGATTATGAACACGCCTGGCAACTGCTGGTGGAAGTCCGCCTGGCGGCCCAGTGCACAGACGCCCGCGTCAATGTTGTGGTACAAGAACTGTTTGCCCGCTATCCCAGCGTGGAGGCCCTGGCCGCCGCCACGCCGGAGGAGATCGAAGCCATCGTAAAACCGTGCGGGCTGGGCCGCAGCAAGGCGCGGGATATTTCTGCCTGTATGCGCAAGCTGCGGGACGAGTACGGCGGCCGGGTGCCCGACGATTTTGACGCGCTGCTGGGCCTGCCCGGCGTGGGGCGCAAGAGCGCCAACCTTATTATGGGGGATGTGTTCGGCAAACCGGCCATCGTCACCGACACCCACTGCATCCGGCTGTGCAACCGCATCGGCCTGGTGGACGGCATCAAGGAGCCCGCCAAGGTGGAACGCGAACTGTGGAAGATCATCCCGCCGGAGGAAGGCAGCGACTTCTGCCACCGGCTGGTCCACCACGGCCGCGCCGTATGCACGGCCCGCACCACGCCTTTCTGCGACCGCTGCTGCCTGGCGGACGTATGCCGCGCCCGAAAGGAATTTGCGCATGAAAAAGGTGAATGAACCCCTGCTGGGCGGCGAACTGCGCAGCCAGCAGACGGCCGAACGCCTGATCCGCGAACTGCGCGGCGGGCTGTACGCCGGGGCCGGGCAGCTTCCCAGCGAGGTGGAACTTTCCGCCGCGCTGGGGGTGAGCCGGACCGTGGTGCGCGACGCCCTGAGCCTGTTGGAACGGGCCGGGCTGCTGGAACGGGTGCGGGGCATCGGCACGCTGGTGAACCGCGATGTGCTGGGGGCGGAAAACCGCCTGGACCAGAAGGTGGAATTTTACCGCATGATCCGGGATGCCGGGCGCGAACCCCACAGCGACCACCTGATGGTCACGCGGGAGACCGCCACCCCCGCCCAGGCCGAACGCCTGGGCCTGCCCGCCGGGGAGGAACACACCCTTGTGTTTGTGCGGCGGCGCGTGCTGGCCGACGATGTGCCGGTGCTGTATTCCACCGACGTGCTGCCGCTGGCGCTGTTCGGCGGGCAACGGCTGGATACGGTCGATTTTTCCCGGCCGGTCTTTTCCATCGTGGAGGAAGTCTGCCACGTCAAGGTGACGAAAACCCTCGCCCACATGCGGGCGGTGACGGGCAGCCCGTCCACCCGCCGCCTGCTGGGCCTGCGCCCGGACCAGGCATTGATGCAGTTGGACGAGACCTGCTACTCCCGCCTGTGCAGGCCGGTACTGTGCTGCCGGACCTGCTACACGGACTTTTTTGATTTTGCTATCGTGCGCAAGCTGTTATGATAGAAGCCTACCAAAAGAAAGGGAATGTATATGAGACATCTGATCGACCCGGCGGACTTTACGCTGGAAGAGACCCTGCGCCTGATGGATCTGGCCGACCACATCCACGACGACCCCGCCGCCTACAAGGACGTGGCGACCCGCAAGCGCCTGGCAACGCTGTTCTATGAGCCCAGCACCCGCACCCGCCTTTCCTTTGAGGCGGCCATGCTGAACCTGGGCGGGCAGGTGCTGGGCTTCCCCGACGCGGGCGTTTCCAGCGCCAGCAAGGGTGAGACCGTTGCCGATACCATCCGCATCATCAGCTGCTATGCCGACATTGCCGCCATGCGCCACCCCAAAGAGGGCGCGCCCCTGCGGGCGGCCCGCTACAGCCGCATCCCGGTCATCAACGCGGGCGACGGCGGCCACAGTCACCCCACCCAGACCCTGCTGGACATGATGACCATCCGCCGCCGCAAGGGCCGCCTGGATCACCTGACCATCGGTTTCTGTGGCGACCTGAAATTCGGCCGCACGGTACACAGCCTGATCAAGAGTCTGTCCCGCCTGCCGGGCATGCGGTTCGTGCTGATCTCGCCGGAGGAGCTGCGGGTGCCCGACTACATCATCAGCGAAGTGCTGACCCCCAACGGCATTGACTATGTGGAGACTCGCAGCCTGGAGGACGCGCTGCCGGAGCTGGACATCCTGTACATGACCCGCGTACAGCGGGAGCGTTTCTTCAACGAAGAAGACTACATCCGCCTGAAAAACAGCTATGTGCTGACCCGTGACAAGCTGGCGCTGGCCCCCGCCGACATGGCGGTGCTGCACCCGCTGCCCCGCGTCAACGAGATCACGCTGGACGTGGACGACGACCCCCGCGCCGCCTATTTTGAGCAGGCGCAGAACGGCGTTTATATGCGGATGGCCCTTATCATGACACTGCTGGGTCTGGCGGACCCCAAAACCGGGGAGGTTGCTTTTGATGTTAACGGTTGACGAGATTTTGAACGGCGTGGTCATCGACCACATTACCGCGGGCACCGGCCTGGCCCTGTACCACATGATGGAACTGGAAAAGCTGCACGACGCCAGCGTGGCCCTGCTGCAGAACGTTCGCAGCCAGAAAAGCGGCAAGAAGGACATCATCAAGATCGAGGGCGATGTCAGCAGCCTGAGCTTTGACATTCTGGGATATCTGGACCCCCGGATCACCATTTCGGTCATTGAAAACGGGCATATCGTGCAGAAGATCCGCCCCAAGCAGCCCGAACGGCTGGTGAACGTGATCAAGTGCACCAATCCCCGCTGTGTGACTTCCATCGAGGAAGGCTGCGACCACATTTTCACCCTGACCCCCAGCGGCCGCTACCGCTGCATTTACTGTGAGCAGGAATTCCGCGTAAAACCGTGACCCTGCCCTTATAACGCACGAAGCCCCCGGCCTGGCCGGGGGCTTTTTGTGCGCACGATTACAATACTGTGTTATTTGTTACAACACCGGCGGGTACGCCCGTTTTATCGGGATTCCGCGCGCGGGGTACGGGCGATCACGGCCATATCCGGCGCGCCGGGGGTTGCTTTTGTCGCCGCGTGCGGGGCACGGGTCACGGTGGCCGCGTAGAACCCGGCGCCGGGCGTTTCTTCCGTCAGGACCAGTTCCCCGCTTTCGATGAAGTGCCGGACCCGCCCGGCGATAAAGTCGTCGCCGGTGGGGATTTTCTGCCGCCCCAGCGCCCTGCCGATCAGATCGGCCACCCCGCAGGAATCCGCGGGGAATTCCGCGCGGATCTTTTCGTCGTAGTAGTCAAGACCGGCGCTGACGACCTTTCCCTGCTCCACCACCCGCAGGGGCGCGTTTTCCGCTTTCAGCCGCCGCCAGCGTTCGGCCAGTTGCGCCACCTCACCGGCGGGCAGCACCCGTTCCCGGTCCAGGAGGGTCCCCAGCCGCTGGTATTCTACCTCGGCCCAACTGCGGCATTCCTCTATGTGGCTGCATGACCGGGCGATCTCCTGCGTCAGCTCCATAATATGGAATTCGGTCCCCCTGCCGTCCAGCAGATTCGCCAGGAACAGCAGGCCGCAGCGGCTGTCCGGCAGATCATCCAGCCAGACGCGGACGGCTGCCGGGGGCGGGTCCAGCTTTTGCAGGTCGGCCATGCAGGCGTCCCAAAATTCATCGACAGCGGCAAGCGGGGTACTCTCCCCATAGCGGTCCATCGTAAGCATCTGCCGCAGGCAGTCTTTGCGCGGGCAGCCCTCCGGGCGCAGGGGCGACTGGATGTCCCCCTGCGACAAGCCGAAGGAAATTCCCACCAGATCCTCCCGGCTGCCGCCCAGCGGCACCGCGATCTTTTGCAGTTCGGTTTCCCGTTTTTGGAATTCGCGCTGCGCCTTCTGCTTGACCCAAAAGCCGCGCAGCCCTTTTTGATCGGTGATGACGGCGAACGCGCCGCCGATCACAGGCTGGTCGCAGTGCTGCGCCATTGCCAGCACGCCTTTGGCCGAATCGCTGAAGCAGACTTCCAACATTTTTATTCCCGCCTTTCCCGTTCTTGTCTATAGAGGGCATCGCCCCTATAGAGGTCCCAACGAATCTTGTGTAAAACGGCAACATGGATGGAACTGTCCCCGTCATCGGGTGGCAAATGTAACGGTCCACAGTTCCCTTCCGAAAATAAAAAGTGCGGCCACCGAAGCAGCCGCACAAAAAATGCAACCCCCGGCAGTCGCCAAACCAACTCTGTGGAATGGGAAAACTCCCGTACCTACAGAACCGGAACTTGCATTTTTATCAAATTCTGGTTGCAGGCACAGAAAAAAATTACAGTTATCCCGTAAAAAATCCCACTTCCACATCATTCAGTTGGTTTGGCATACTTATTATATCATTTCCAGACAGAAAAAGATAGAGATTTTCAAAATATTTCTTTCCGGCTCTTTTCCGTCCATAAAAGGTTTTCGTCATTTTAGACAGTAATGTTACGTTTTATTCAAAATTTATAATTGATTTGTCAAGCGGCACCGCGTATAATAGGGGTATTGAAGCATCCACCACAAACGGAGGAAACAACGCTATGATACGACTTTCCATCGAGACCCCGGACCGCGCCCAGCAGGTGGTACAGGACCTCTGCCGCGATATGGGGCACCGCATCGCCGCCAACCCGCCGGGGCTTTGCCCGGTGGACCTGGCGCTCAACTTCCTGCGGCTGTGCCATGCGCAGACCTGCGGCAAATGTGTACCCTGCCGCATCGGGCTTTCGCAGTTGGAGACCCTGATCCAGAACGTGCTGGACCAGAACGCCGACGAGAGCACCATCGACCTGATCGAACAGACGGCCGCCGCCATCGTGGATTCCGCCGACTGTGCCATCGGGTATGAGGCCGCCGCCATGGTCCTGCAGGGCGTGCGGGGCTTCCGCGAGGATTACCAGGAACACGCCCGCTACGGGCGGTGCATCTGTTCGCTGAAGCAGCCGGTGCCCTGCGTGACCGTCTGCCCGGCGCACGTGGACATTCCCGGCTACATCGCGCTGGTCCGCGAAGGGCAGTTTGACGACGCCCTGGACCTGATCCGCAAGGACAACCCCTTCCCCCATTCCTGCGCCTATGTATGCGAACACCCCTGCGAACGCCAGTGCCGCCGCCGTCTGGTGGACGACGCTGTGAACATCTGCGGGCTCAAACGCTTTGCCGCCGACCATGCGGGCAGCCCGAAGCCCCCGGCCCCGGCCGAAGCCACCGGCAAGCGGGTGGCTGTCATCGGCGGCGGCCCCAGCGGCCTGACCGCCGCCTACTACCTGCGGCTGATGGGCCACACCATCACGGTATTTGAACAGCGGGAAAAGCTGGGCGGCATGCTGCGCTACGGCATTCCCGACTACCGCCTGCCCCCGGACGTGCTGCAGCGCGACCTGGATTACATTTTGGCGACCGGCATCGAAGTGCATACCGGCGTCTGCGTAGGGCGGGACATCCAGTTGGACCAGCTCCAAAAGGAATATGACGCCCTGTACATCGCCATCGGCGCCCATGCGGACAAGAAGCTGGGGCTGGAAGGCGAGGACAGCAAGAACGTGCTTTCGGCCGTGGAGTTCCTGCGCAACTGCGGCGAGGGCAACGCCCCCGACTTTACCGGCAAACGGGTCGTGGTCATCGGCGGCGGCAACGTGAGCATGGACGCCACCCGCACCTCCATCCGCCTGGGGGCCGAGAGCGTCACCTGCGTCTACCGCCGCCGGGTGGACGACATGACCGCCCTGCCCGAAGAGATCGAGGACGCCCTGGCCGAAGGCTGCCAGATCCTGCCCCTGCAGGCCCCCGCCCGCATCGAAGCCAACGAAAACGGCGAAGTCTGCGCCCTGTGGACTCGCCCGCAGATCATCGGCGGGTATGGCCGCGACGGCCGCCCGGCCCCGCGCAATGCCGCCGAGCGGGAATTCCGTATTCCGGCGGATTACATCATCATTGCCATCGGGCAGCGTATCGAGTCCGACCAGTTTGAAAAGGGCGGCATCGGTACCAGCCACGGCGCTTTGAAAGCGGACCTGTCCGGCTACGTGCCCGGCACCCCCAACGTGTTCGCGGGCGGCGACGCCGTGACCGGCCCCGCCACCGTGATCCGCGCTGTGGCCGCGGGCAAGGTCAGCGCCGCCAACATCGACAGCTTCCTGGGGTATTCCCATACCATCGGCACCAACGTCAAGATCCCGCCGGCCAAGCTGTCCAATATGCCGCCCTGCGGGCGCATCCAGCTCAAGAGCCGCAACCCGATGGAAGCCCGGCAGGATTTCCAGTTGGCAAGCTGTGGCATGACCGAGGAGGAAGCCATGCAGGAAGCCGGGCGCTGCCTGCGGTGCGACCACTTCGGCTACGGCATCTTTAAGGGAGGGAGGACGACCCAATGGTAAACATCACGGTGAACGGCATCGCCGTACAGGTGCCTGAGGGCACCACGATCCTGAACGCCGCCAAAGCCGCCGGGGTCGATATTCCCCATCTGTGCTATCTCAAGGACCTGAACGAGATCGGCGCCTGCCGCGTCTGCTGCGTGGAGGTGGAGGGCGAGCGCAATCTGGTCCCCAGTTGCAACAACCCCGTGTTCGAGGGAATGTCCATCCGCACCAACACCGACCGCGTGCGCCGGACCCGGCGCATCAACGTGGAACTGATTCTGAGCCAGCACGACTGCCACTGTGCCACCTGCCTGCGCAGCGGCAACTGCCACCTGCAAAGCGTCGCCAACGACCTGGGCATTCTGGAGAACCCCTACCCTGCCGACCTGGCGACCGGCGCGCGCGCCCTGTGGCCGAAGGACTTCCCGCTGTACCGCGACACCAACAAGTGTATCAAATGTATGCGCTGCATCCAGGTATGCGACAAAATCCAGGGCGTGCATGTGTGGGACCTTTCGGGCACCGGCAGCCGCACCCGCGTGGACGTGAGCGGCACCCGCCGCATCAAAGAGAGCGACTGCGCGCTCTGCGGCCAGTGCATCACCCACTGCCCCACCGGCGCGCTGCGGGAACGCAACGATACCCAGCGGGCTTTTGACGCCATCGCGGACCCGGACAAGATCACCGTGGTGCAGATCGCCCCCGCGGTGCGCACCGCCTGGGGCGAAAACCTGGGCCTTGCGCCGGAACAGGCCACCGTACACCGCATGGCCGCCGCGCTGCGCCGCTTGGGCTTTGACTATGTGTTCGACACTTCGTTCAGCGCCGACCTGACGATCATGGAGGAAGGCACCGAGTTTTTGCGCCGCTACCAGGCGGGCGAAACGAGGGACCTGCCCATGTTCACGAGCTGCTGCCCCGGCTGGGTGCGTTACCTCAAGAGCCACTATCCCCAGTGGACCGACCGGCTCTCCACCGCCAAGAGCCCCCAGCAGATGTTCGGCGCGGTGACCAAGAATTACTTTGCCAAACAGTTGGGCGTTTCGCCCGACAAGCTGTTCTGCGTTTCCATCATGCCCTGCATCGCCAAGAAGCAGGAGTGCGACCTGCCCACCATGCACACGGCGGCCGGGCGCGACGTGGACCTGGTGCTGACGACCCGCGAGCTGGTGCGCATGATCCGTGCCGAGAACCTGCACCCCGAAACGCTGCCTGAGGAAGGCTTCGACTCCCCGCTTGGCACCTACAGCGGTGCGGGCGTGATCTTCGGCGCGACCGGCGGCGTGATGGAAGCGGCGCTGCGCACCGCCTACTATCTGGTCAACAAGAAAGCGCCCCAGCCCGACGCCTTCCGGGATGTGCGCGGCGACGCCACCGGCGCGCAGGGCTGGACCGAGGCCGCCTTTGATTTGGGCGGCGCTACCGTGCGCACGGCGGTCGTGAGCGGGCTGGGCAATACCCACCGCCTGATGGAAGCCATCGCCGCGGGGAAAGTCCATTACGACTTTGTGGAAGTCATGGCCTGCCCGGGCGGCTGTGCGGGCGGCGGCGGCCAGCCCCAGAACCGCGACGACGAGGAGCGCGCCGCTGAGCGCGGCAAGCGCCTGTATGCACTGGACAAGTGCAGCATGATGCGCTTCAGCCACGAGAACCCCGAAGTCCAGACCCTTTACCGGGAAGCCCTGGGCGAACCCGGCAGCGAACTGGCCGAGGAGTGGCTGCACACCGACCACCACGGCTGGGAGATGCCCCGATAAAACACAAGTGAAGGCATTGCTTGTTCTGTAGCTGCCCTTTTGGAATTGCCCTTAAAAGTCGTATAGTAAAATGATCACAAAAAGGGGTACCACCTGTTCTTTGCAGGTGATACCCCTTTTACTTATCCCAAAAACTTACGACGCCTGAGAAACTTCTGCCTGTGTACTTTCGTCATTTGCCGGCGCTTCTTCCTCAAAATAAGAGGCAGGAAGCGGTGTATACCCCGGCACAGGATTCACTAAACCAACGATCATTCCACTCACTTCGTAATAGTTCAGGTCATACTCTGCACAGGCCGCTTTATCGTTTACAGAGAAAATATACAGGTTATTTTCGCTTAGCGTTTCAAATGCCGCCTTTCTATCTTCCTCGATCAACTCGTCCATAGAGCGGGCAAAATAGAACGTATTCACGGTCTTATCGTTGTCCAAAGCCCAATCTGTGACCGAAGGCCACAGATTTTCATCTCTATCCCAGCGGTAGTAAACAACGTGCTGAATCTCATCGTCCTTGCCAACCGTATCCCAGAACGCTTCTCCATCCGAAAGCGATGTGCTGGTTACTTTGGGGGAAAATTGCTCGTAGCGGCTGTCCAACTGTCTGTGAATATCATAAAATTGGAGAGCAGCGACAAAACACATTGTCACGATCGCAAGGCGCTTGCCGCACTGCTTGAACAACACAACGCAAGAAACAAGCAGCAGCAAGTAGGACGATATCCATACAAACCGCCCCGTTGCTCTAAAAATAGCCCATATATTAAGGATAAATTCCGGAAGGGGCAGTTCGATCAGCGTTTGCTCCCCAAACATAATTTTGGGCGATAGCGCAAAAACGAAAGGCACAAGGAAAACCAACAACATCGGCATCCAAATTTTCCAATGGCGTTTGGTTTCCTTGAACAGATTGACCTGGCCAAGCAGCAGCAATGCACAAAAGAACAGTAAAAAGATACCGCCCGCACCCAGATACCCGTTCCCTTCCCATTGCGCGTAACCGCAAGGTAGTTCCTGATAAATCACTGACCACTGATGGGAATTAAAAAACGCATTCAGGTTTGCACTGGTCACACCCAGCAACGTCATATCCCCCGCAGACATGCCGGAGGAAAATCCGCCCAAGATCCAAGTGATAAAGACTCCAGCACCCAAATATGCCGCCAAAATGGAGATGGCCCGTGTGATTTTTTTGTTCCGCAGAACATTCTGCAAACAAATTCCCAGCATGATAATGGTCACCATGCCAAAAAAGTACATATGGACAGCAACTGAGACTGCACCAATGCAAGCCGCAAACGCATAGATCTTCTTGTTGTCATCATAACGCGCAGGCGCGAACAAAGGTTCCAAAGCCCACAAAAGGATCCATTGCCCCGCCAGGGCGGTGTGTGAAAACATCCGTCTGATCATGAAGGGGGTATATACCAGCAATACGCTGCCGAATACGATGGCAACCTTATTGTCTGTAAAATGGCGCAAAATCCGGGCGGCCATAACACCTTGCAGAATAAAGCACAAAAGTCCCCATATGCCAAAGTACTGAAAATCGGCGGGCAATATGGGAGAAAGCAGTTTGAAGAAAACCGCGAAAAGCGGGATGGAATCTGTAAAAATGACCGAGGTCTGGTTGGGATACGCAAGGCAGTCTACCATTCCAATGGGGAACGTCCAGGCGCTCTCCCTGTAAGCACGCCACCCCAGATAATGCTGCGTTGTGTCTCCGCCAGAAACGAGCCAGTCCGTATACGTTACATCCAGTACCCGTACACCATAAATGGAAAGAAAAATTGCAATGCATACAATGCCAATAATACCAAAGTAATTATTGGGTGATTTCGCCAATTTTGAAAGCGCCCGTTTCATACTTCCTCCTCATCATGATCACTTTGCTCGCTATACAGCCGCAGTTACAAACAAATCTATATTTATGATACACAATAACCACCCCTTGTCAAGTTGATTTCCAGGCTTTCGGTGCCTTATAATGCCCTTTCCTACTTCGCATCCTGTCCTGTAAAGCAAAAATAACACCATCGCCGGGGAATACCGACGATGGTGGGCGTAAGGGGGAATGATTCAGATGCTTTTGCGTTTATTAGACCTCAATAATTGTGATGAAAGATCGAAGAAACATTTTCACATCACAAAACACTTAACTTTATTAAATTTGTGTGTTCATACACAGGTAGCCAAATCGTTTTCCACCAGTACGATGCTGCCGTCGGGGGCGGCGTCGGCCGTGTAGACGACGCCGGGGTGGGCGGTCCCGGCGGCGATGCGGTCCGCCAGTGCCTGTTCCACTGCCCGGCTGACCGTGCGGCGCAGTTCCCGTGCGCCGTAGGGCGGCGTTTTGTCCCCCGCCAGAATGCGCGCCGCCGCGGCGGTGTGCCGCAGCGTGTAGCCCTGCCGGGCGGCTCGTTCTTCCAATTCGGTGAGCAACCGGTCCGCGATGGCGGCCAACTGCTCCGGGCCCAGCGGGTCGAAAAGCACCGTTTCATCCAGGCGGCCCAGCAATTCCGGCCGGAAGAACGCCTTGGCTTCCTGCATGGCCTGGCGGCCGCGGCGTTCGTCCTCCCGGTCGGCTGCGCCGAATCCCAAAAGGCCGGTCTGGCCGCTGAGGCACCGCGCCCCCAGGTTGGACGTGAGCAGGATGATGGTGTTGGAAAAATCTGCCTTGCGTCCCTGGGCGTCGGTCAGGCTGCCGTCCTCCAAAATTTGCAGCAGCAGGTTCTGGATATCGCCGTGGGCCTTTTCGATCTCATCAAACAGTACGACGCTGTAGGGGCGGCGGCGCACCGCCTCGGTCAACTGGCCGCCCTCGTCGTGGCCCACATAGCCCGGAGGCGCGCCCAGCAGCCGCGCCACTGTATGCCGTTCCATATATTCCGACATATCGAAGCGAAGCAATGCTTTTTCGCTGCCGAACCAGCACTTTGCCAGCGTGCGGGCCAACTGGGTCTTGCCCACGCCGGTGGGGCCTAAAAACAGCATAGCGCCGATGGGCCGCCCGCTCTCCCGCAAGCCGGTGCGGCTGCGGCGGATGGCAGCCGCCACCGCGGCCACCGCCCGCGGCTGGCCCACCACCTCTGCCGCCAGGCGGCTTTCCAGATGGGCCAGGCGTTCCCGCTCGGCTTCGCCCACTCGCTCGGCGGGCACGCCGCTGGCTTTGCTGACGACCCGCGCAATATCCGCCGGGGTCAGCGTGCGCTGCTGCGCCGCGCCGGTTTCGGGCACAATACGCGCCGCGGCCGCCGCTTCGTCCAGCAGGTCGATGGCCTTGTCCGGCAGGCAGCGCCCCGGCAGATAGCGCACGCTCAGTTCCACCGCGGCGTGGATCGCTTCGGGCGGGATGGTGACGCTGTGGTAGCGTTCATACCGGGGCATCAGCCCGCGCAGGATCGTTTCGGCGTCGGCCGGGGCGGGTTCCTCCACCATTACCTTGCCGAAGCGGCGTTCCAGCGCCGAATCTTTCTGGATCGTGCGGCGGTATTCCTCGGTGGTGGTCGCGCCGATCAGTTGGATCTCGCCGCGGGCCAACATGGGTTTCAGGATACTGGCGGCGTCGATGGCGCCTTCCGCCGCACCGGCCCCGGCAATGACGTGGATCTCGTCAATAAACAGAATTGTGCTGCCGTCCCGGTAGAGTTCTTCCAGCAGATTCTTGAACCGTTCCTCAAAATCGCCGCGGTATTTGGTGCCGGCCACCATCGACGCCATATCCAGCGCCAGCAGCCGCTTGTTGCGCAAAAACGGCGTGATCTGCCCGGTGGCGATCCGCTGGGCCAGTGCTTCGGCCAGGGCGCTTTTGCCCACGCCCGGCTCCCCCAGCAGGCAGGGGTTGTTCTTCTGGCGGCGGCAGAGGATCTCGATCATGCGGTCGAGTTCCTCTTCCCGGCAAAGCACCGGGTCCAATCGCCCTTCCTGCGCCAGCCGGGTCAGGTCCCGGCCATATTTTTCGCTGGGCTTTCCCCCGCGTGTGGCCGCCATCCGCGGCTGGGCGGGCAGCACCATCTGGCCGGAGATCTGCCGGCATTCCCGCGCCGCCTGGGGCACCTCGATGCCCAGCGCCGCCACCCACAGGCTGGCCGTGCAGGCGGTGTCCTCCAGCATGGCGCAGAGCAGATGCTCGTTTTCCGCCCGCGCATTCCCGGCCGCATGGGCCCCCAGCACGGCAAATTCCATCGTCTTCCGGGTCTCTGCCGCCAGCGGGCTTTTCTGCCAGAAAGGCAGCCGCGCCCCCTCCCCGCGCGCCGGAACGCAGGCGCGCAGCGCCGTTTCCGTCACGCGCTTGCGCCGCAGAAAATCCGCCGCCGGGCCGCGCGCCGTGCGCAGCATCGCCAGCAGCAGGTGGCCGGTATCGGTCTCGGCGCAGCCCTGACGCCCCGCCAGGCGCACCGCCGCGCGCAGTGTGCGGGCGGCCCCGCCGGAAAATCCTTTATAATGATACAACAGCATCCCAATGCCTCCTCCATGGTCATATAGCAAGTATAGGCGAAGCCGGGGCAAATAATCCTCGAATCCGGGCTGATTCTGCCATGACAAACCGCACAGACTATGGTATACTGTAAAATATCGTGTAAAGCGTCGAGTAAACGAGGTGATTGTGACCTATGCGAAAGCTGTTGCGCTATATCAAGGGCTATGAACTGCAGGCCGTGCTGGCGCCCCTGTTCAAAATGCTGGAAGCCTGCTTTGAACTGTTCGTGCCCCTTGTGGTGGCCGACATCATCGACACCGGCATCAAAAATGCCGACACCGTCTTTATCTGGCAGCGCTGCGGCCTGCTGGTGCTGCTGGCGGTGGTGGGCATGGCATGCAGCCTGACCGCGCAGTATTTTTCCGCCCGGGCGGCGCTGGGCTTCGGCACAGCACTGCGGCGGGACCTGTTCCACCACATCAACACGTTAAGCTACAGCGAACTGGACGGCATCGGCACGCCGACGCTGGTCACCCGCATGACCAGCGACATCAACCAGGTGCAGAACGGCCTGAACCTGACGCTGCGCCTGCTGATGCGCTGCCCTTTCATCGTGCTGGGGGCGCTCATCATGGCGTTCACCATCAGTCCCCGGCTGACGCTGCTGTTCCTGCTGGCCACCGCGGTGATCTCGCTGATCGTCTGGTGCATCATGCGCGCCACGCTGCCGGTCTACCGGCAGGCTCAGACCGGGCTGGAGCGCGTCACCCTGCTGACGCGGGAGAACTACGTGGGTGCCCGCGTGGTCCGCGCCTTTGCCCGGCAGGCCCAGGAACTGGACGACTTTGTGCAGACCAACGATAAGCTGAAAGCCATCCAGTGGCGGGCGGGGCGCATTTCGGCCCTGATGAATCCGCTGACCTATCTGGTCGTGAACCTGACGGTCATCGCGCTGCTGCTGATGGGCGGGCGCGAAGTTTCGGTGGGGAATCTGACGCAGGGTGAAGTGATCGCGCTGATCAACTACATGAGTCAGATCCTCATCAACCTGCTGCGCATCGCGGACCTGGTGGTCTCGGTCACCCGCACACTGGCAAGCGGCCTGCGCGTCAGCGAAATTTTGAACACCCCCACCACGATGGCGGACCCCGCCGCCGCGACGCTGGCCCCCGTTCCGGGCAGCCCGGCCGTGGAGTTCGGGCGCGTGACGTTCACCTACCGGGACGCAGGCGGCCCCAGCCTGACCGACATCAGCTTCACCGCCCGCCCCGGCGAGACCGTGGGCGTCATCGGCGGCACCGGCAGCGGCAAAACGACGCTGATCGACCTGATCGCCCGCTTCTACGACGCCGACACCGGCACGGTGCGGCTGTTCGGCCATGACGCCAAAGACTACGGCTTCGGCCAACTGCGGAAGCTGGTCGGGCTCGTTCCCCAGCAGGCCGTGCTGTTCACCGGCACCATCCGCGACAATATGCAGTGGGCCGCCCCCAACGCCACCGACGAAGAGATTTGGGAGGCGCTGGAGATCGCCCAGGCCGCCGACTTTGTGCGCGGCAAGCCCGGCATGCTGGACGCCCGCGTGGAGACCGCCGGGCGCAACTTCTCTGGCGGGCAGCGCCAGCGACTGACGATCGCGCGGGCGCTGGTCCCGAAGCCCAAAATACTGATTTTGGACGACAGCGCCTCGGCGCTGGACTTTGCCACCGACGCCGCCCTGCGTGCCGCTTTGAAGGAAAAGACCCGCGGCATGACGGTGTTCATCGTTTCCCAGCGGGCGGCCAGCGTACAGCGCGCCGACCACATTCTGGTGCTGGACGACGGGCTGCTGGCGGGCGACGCCTCTCACACCGACCTGCTGCGCAACTGCCCGGTCTACCGGGATATCTGCCTGAGCCAGTTCAGCAAGGAGGAGGTGGCCAAGACCCTATGAGCAAAGCATCTTCCCACAAGCGGCTGGACCGCTCCACCATCCGGCGGGTATTGGCGCTGATCCGCCCCTACGCCGGGCTGGTCGTTCTGACGCTGATCCTGGCGGTCATCACAGTCGCCACCACGCTGCTGGCGCCGGTCATCTCCGGCCGGGCCGTCGACCTGATCATAGGTCCCGGTCAGGTGGATTTTGCCGGGCTGGGCAAGCTGGCCGTCGCGCTGGCGGCGACGATCCTCTGCACCTCTGTCGCCCAATGGCTGATGAACGTCATCAACAACCGCATCACTTTCCAGGTCGTGCGCGACATCCGGGTGCGCGCCTTTGAACATTTGCAGGCCCTTCCGCTCAAATATATGGACGCCCACCGGCCCGGCGACGCCATCAGCCGCATCACCACCGACGTGGAACAGTTCAGCGACGGCCTGCTGATGGGCTTCACCCAGCTTTTCACCGGCCTGTTGACGATCCTGGGCACCCTGTGTGTGATGTTGTATATCGACTGGCGCATCGCGCTGGTGGTCGTGGCGCTGACGCCCCTTTCCATCTTCGTGGCGCGCTTTATCGCCACCCACACCTACGCCATGTTCAAGGTCCAGAGCGAGACCCGCGCCGAGATGACGGGCCTTGTGGAAGAACTGGTGGGCAACGCCCATCTGGTCCGCGCCTTCGGCTACGAGGACCGCGCCGAAGCCCGTTTTGAGCGCGTCAACCTGGACCTGCAGAAGTGCGGTGTGCGCGCGGTCTTTTTCTCCTCCCTCACCAACCCCTGCACCCGCTTCGTCAACTCGCTGGTGTATGCGGCGGTGGGCATTCTGGGCGCGTTCACCGCCATCGCCGGCAGGCTGACCGTGGGCGAACTCACGGTGTTCTTGAACTACGCCAACCAGTATACCAAGCCGTTCAACGATATATCCGGCGTGATGACTGAATTGCAGAATGCCCTCGCCTGTGCGCAGCGCGTGTTTGACCTGATCGACGAACCGCCCATCCAGCCCGACGCCCCCGACGCGGTGGAACTGCCGATGGGCGCCGGCAGCGTGGAATTTGAACACGTGAAGTTCCGCTATCTGCCGGACGTGCCGCTGATCGAGGATATGAACCTGCAGGTTCGGCCTGGTCAGCGCATCGCCCTGGTAGGCCCCACCGGCTGCGGCAAGACCACGCTGGTCAACCTGCTGATGCGCTTTTACGAGATCAACAGCGGCAGCCTGAAAGTGGACGGCCACCCCATCCAGACCGTCACCCGCGACAGCCTGCGCGCCAACCTGGGCATGGTCTTGCAGGAGACCTGGCTCAAATCCGGCACCATTGCCGAGAACATCGCCTACGGCAAGCCGGACGCCACCCGCGAGGAGATCATCGACGCAGCCAAGCGCGCCCGCGCCCACAGCTTTATCTGCCGTATGCCCAACGGTTACGACACCGTGGTGGCCGAGGACGGCGGCAACATCAGCCAGGGGCAGCGGCAGCTTCTGTGCATCGCCCGCGTGATGCTGCGCCGCCCGCCGATCCTGATTTTGGACGAAGCCACTTCCAGCATCGACACCCGCACCGAAGTGCTGGTGCAGGATGCTTTTGAGGAACTGATGAAAGGCCGGACGAGTTTTATCGTAGCGCACCGGCTTTCCACCATCAAAAACGCCGACCAGATCCTTGTGATGAAGGACGGCAACATTATCGAACGCGGCACCCATGAAACGCTGCTGGCCCGGGGTGGGTTCTACAAGCGCTTGTATGAGAGCCAGTTTGCCAAAGCATAAATTTTCTATTTCACGGTAAAGGAGTGTATCTGCTATGAGTTCTGTCATGATTCCCGACCACTACAAAAGCCTGCTGGGGCTGTACGACACCCAGAAGGCCATCGGCCTGATCAAAACCATTTTTCAGGAAAAACTTTGTCTGGCGCTGCACCTCAAGCGCGTGACCGCCCCGCTGTTTGTCTACCACGGCAGCGGCCTGAACGACGACCTGAACGGCGTGGAACGCCCGGTAGGCTTTGATGTGCCCTGCCTGGACGGCCATGCCGAGATCGTGCACAGCCTGGCCAAGTGGAAACGCTATGCGCTGTACAAGTACGGCTTCCGCCCCGGCCAGGGCCTTGTGACCGATATGAACGCGGTGCGCCGGGACGAATCGCTGGACAACCTACACAGCATCTATGTGGACCAGTGGGACTGGGAGCGGGTCATCACCGCCCGCCAGCGCAACATGGATTTTTTGAAGGATACCGTGCGGGACATCGTAGACGCGGTGTGCGCCACTTCCGACGAACTGCGCTGGAAGTTCCCGGCGCTAAAAAAGATACGCCTGAGCCGCGATGTGGTTTTCATCACCACCCAGGAGTTGGAGGACGCCTACCCCGACCTGACGCCCAAAGAGCGCGAAAACGCCTTTGCCAAAAAGCACGGCACCATCTGCATTTTACAGATCGGCGGCAAACTGCGCAGCGGCAAGCCCCACGACGGCCGCGCGCCTGACTATGACGACTGGACGCTGAACTGCGACATCCTGTTCTGGCACAAGCCGCTGGGCTGCGCGCTGGAACTTTCGAGCATGGGCATCCGTGTGGATGCCGACGCCATGCGCCGCCAGTTGGCGGAGGCAGGCTGCCCTGAACGGGCGGAGCTGCCCTTCCACAAGATGCTGCTGGACGGCGCCCTGCCGCTGACCATGGGCGGCGGTATCGGCCAGAGCCGCCTGTGTATGCTGCTGCTGGGCAAGGTACATGTAGGCGAAGTACAGGTCAGCCTGTGGGACGATGAGACCGTACAGGCCTGCCGCGACGCCGGGATCGAGTTGCTGTAAACCGTCGGACGGCGCGCCCCCTTTCCAGACATACAAAAGCCCCGTTCCCCATGCCGGGAACGGGGTTTTCGTGTGTCTGTGTGAATGCCAACTTTCCACTTTTGCAGCAAAAACGGTCAGTTTCACAAGCGTTACAAAAAGGAAGCGCCGCAGCATTGCGTTTTGCAATACTGCGGCGCTTATCAGTTGGAGCTGGTAACAGGAATCGAACCTGCAACCTGCTGATTACAAATCAGCTGCACTGCCAGTTGTGCTATACCAGCGGAACTTCCTTAGTGTAACACATCCGGGGCCTGGTTGTCAATGGCAGGCAGTGCGCGAAGTAAGGCGCCGTAGGCCGGCAGGTCCAGTTGTTCCGGGCGGGCGCGCTGGTCCAGCCCGGCGGCCGCCATGGCGTCCAGCACCTTTGCTTTGGGCAGGTGCAGGCCGTTGGCGATGGCGTTGGCCGCCGTCTTGCGCCGCTGGGAGAACGCCGCCCGCACCAGTGCGAAATACGCGGGTTCCTGCCCGGCAGGCAGGTCGATGGGCGGCTGGCTGCGCACATCCAGCCGGATGACCGCGCTGGTGACCCGCGGCGCCGGGTAAAAGCTGCCCGGCTGCACCGTGAAAAGCTGCCGGGGCGCAGCGTAATAGGCCACCGCATAGCTGATGGCGCCCGCTTCCCGGGTGCCGGGGGCCGCGCACAGGCGCTGGGCGGCCTCCCGCTGGACCATGACGGTGATATTCTGGATGGGAAGTTTCTCTTCCAGAAGGCGCATCAGGATGGGGCTGGTGATGTAATACGGCAGGTTGGCGCAGACCGCTACCGGCCGGTCGCCAAATTCTTCGGCCAGCAGGGCGCGCAGATCCACCTTGAGCACATCGTTCAGCACCAGTTTGAAGTTATCGAACCCCGCCATCGTTTCGGCCAGAAGGGGCGGCAGGCGCTTGTCCACCTCGATGGACACCACGCGGTCCGCACGGCGGCAAAGCTGTTCGGTCAGGACGCCGATGCCGGGGCCGATCTCCAGCACGCCCCAGCCGGGGCCGATCCCGGCCGCCTCGGCAATGCGCGGGCAGATCCCCGGATTGATGATGAAATTTTGCCCAAACCCTTTGGAAAGGGCAAAATCATAGCGCGCACACAGGTCCCGAATGGTCGAAAGATCGGTCAGATTGGGCACGGGTTCCATCCTTTCGTGTTTCTGTTTCCATCAGCCCTGCCCGGCCAGCGCCAGCGCCGTGCTGACGGCCCGGTTGATCTGGGGGTCGGTGTCGATGGTAAAGTCATAGTAGGCGCTCTGTTCGTCGGCAGAGAGCGCGGCATCCACATCCGGGTTCAGCCCGGTGCCATTCCAGGACTGGCCCTCGTTGTCCAGCAGCAGGCCGATCGTGATGAAAGCCGCCGAACCGTCGGAGAAGCTCTGCGCTCCGCTCATGACCACGCCCTTGCCCGCGGTGGTGGTGCCCACCAGCGTGGCGCCGCCCATCTTCTTGAGGGCGTTGGCGAACAGTTCCGCGCCGCCGGCCGTGCTGCCGTTGACCAGGCAGACCGCAGGCAGGCCGAGTTCGGTTTCGTCCGACATACGCAGGTCGGTGACGTTGCCGTCCTTATCCTCCTGCTGGGCGATCAGGCCGGAAGGCACGCAGTAGTCCGCCGAGACCAGCGCCGTGCTGAGGTTATCGCCGGCGTTATCGCGCAGATCGAACACAAAGCAGGTCGCGCCCTGTTCTTTCAGATTGTCCACCGCCGACTTGAACTCGTTGCCGGTGCTGGTGCCGAAGGCGTCGATGCGCAGGTAGCCGCAGGTCTCCCCCGTCATCTGGTAGCTGATGGTGGGCGTGTTGTAGTTGGTATGCACCAGGTCGAAGCTCTTCTCCTGCCGGTCGGGCGTCAGGTAAGAGATGGAAGTGGTGGTGCCGTCCTCCCCCAGCAGGGCCGAAGTGATGGCCGCCGCGTCGGTCATGGTGCTGGTGGATACGCCGTCAACAGCCGTGATAAAGCCGCGGACCTCCAGCCCGTTCTCGCTGGCCGGGGAATTGTCATAGACGCGGATGATGCGCCCGTACCCGGAGGAGGGGTCCTTGACCACCGCCACGCCGATGCCGGTCAGCTTGCCGGATTCCTGGGCCTGCATTTCGCTGTAGGCGCTGGCCGTGTAATAGCGGGCATATTTATCGTTGATGCCCAGCATATAACCGGCCGCCAGCGTATCGTTGAGGGTATCCTCGTTGATATCGAAGTATTCGTTGGCGCGCACAAAGCGGTCGATCTCCGACAGTTTGTTATACTGGCGTTCCTTATCCTTGACGCTGGATACGGTGGAGTTGAACATATTCATGGAAATGACCATCGTAAGCGAGAAGGTGACCGCCATTGCGATCAGGGCGATGGTAGCCGCTACGCCCAGGCTGATTTTTTTGCTCATGGATCAGACAAGCTCCTTACTTGATTTGTTGGCCGCTTCAAAAAGCAAACGACAAGCTGAAAATGACGCTGCTGAGCAGGCTGACAAGCATCATGGCTGCAAAGACCAGGCAAAAAATGCGCACAGCCGTTTTATGCTTCTGCGGTTTCATATTTTTTTCTCCCTCTTATCCCTTGTTCGGAATCCAGTTGGTCACGTCGACCAAGGTGCCGTTGATCTTCATTTCCAAATGCAGATGGTTGCCGGTGGAGTTGCCGGTGGAACCCACGTAGCCGATGACCTGCCCCTTGGTGACGGTCTGCCCGGCACTGACGGCGGGGGTGGTGATCATGTGGGCGTACAGCGTGGAATAGGTGTTGCCCTGGTCGTCCTTGCCGTGGTAGATCTGCACATAGTTGCCCCAGCTCCAGTGATAGGTGGCATCGGTCACGATGCCGTCGGCTATTGCATAGATGGGGGTGTTGCCGGGGGCGGCAAAGTCGGTGCCGCGGTGGCCGCCGCCGCCAAAGCGGCAGGAAATATACTTATAACTCGGCAGCGCCGGGCCAAAGTTCAGCGAGCAGGTCAGGGCGGCGTCGCTGTACTTATCCACCTGGGAATTCAGGTAGGCGTCCAGTTCAGCGGCAGCCTCATCGACCGCCTTGCGGGCTGCGGCGGCTTCAGCTTCCAGGGCTTCCTCCTGCGCCTTCGTATCCGAGATCGTTTGATCCTGCTGCTGGATGTTGTTCACCAGTTCCTGGCGTTTGCCCTCCAACTGGACGTTCTGATTGTCCAGTTCGGCCTTATCTGCTTCCAGATCGGCCTTCTGGTTTTCCAGTTCGGTGCGGGCTGCTTCCAGTTCCTTGCGCTGGGTCTCCAGTTCGGTGCAGATCTCCTCGTCCTTGCTGGACATCTGGCCCAGCGTATCGGCAAAGGTCAGCAGTTGGTAAAGGTTGGTGGCGCTGGACAGGATGGCGATGGAACCGCCGTCGTTCAACTTCTGCATGGCGCCCAGCCGCTTTTTGAAGTCCTGCCAGCGGGCGTCGTACTCGGCCTGCTTCTGGTCCACTTCCGCCTGCTTGGCTTCGATCTCCTGCTGCTTTTCCTGGATGTCGCCCTCGATGCGGGCGATCATCTCCTGCAGGTCGGTGATCTGGCCGACGATCAGTTCCTTCTGTTGCTCCGCCAACTGCTTGTTTTTCTCAGCGTTTTCCCGTTCGGCAGCGTTATCCTTGATCTGCTGGTTGATATTATCCAGCTTATCCTGCTGTTCGTCCAGTTTGTCCTGCAATTCCTGCCGTTTATCGTCGGCGTAGGCCGTGGTGCCGGTCGAGACCGTCACGGCAGCCGCCATCGACACGGCCAGCAGCATCGACACTGTCTTTTTTACAAACGGAGAAAGTTTCATCGTCCTGTCGCCCCTTTTACACATTCAGATGTTTGCGGATGCTGGTGGCCGTGCCGATGCCGCACAGCACAAAGCCCAGCAGCGCGAAGCCGCCCACGATATAGTACCACACGTCCTGCAGCGGCACCAGTTGACCGCCCAGCATCTGGGAAAGGTTGCTGGGATTTTCGGCATACCAGCGGCACAGGGCATAGTAAGCGCCGCAGACCACGCCGGAAGCGATGGCCGCCGCGATCAGGCCGGAGGTGACGCCCTCCACAAAGAAGGGGAAGCGGATGAAGCCGTTGGTGGCGCCCACCAGCTTCATGATGCCGATCTCCTTACGGCGGTTGAACACGGTGATCTTGATGGTGTTGTTGATGACCACGATGCTGACCACCGCCAGCACGGCCACCACCGCATAGCAGGCGTAGCTGACCGCTTTTTGCAGCGAGACAAACACCTCCGACAGTTCCAGCGGCGCGCGGACATCGTCCACGCCGTCGATCTGCTGCAACTGCTGGGAAACGGCCTCGATGTTATCGGGGCTGTCCACCACCACGCGGTAGTTGGGGTAGAAAGGGTTGTCGTCGGCAAAGGCGGATTCCAGGTCGATGACGTCCTGCAGGGCGTCGTCGTAGATGGAGAGGACCTCCTGAGGCGACACATAGGTGACGCCCACCACATGGGGCGTGCTGCGGATGGCCGAGTCGGCCGCGGCGATCTGTTCCTCGGTGGCGTCCAGGTTCATGTAGACGATGGTCTCGTTCTGGTCACCGATATATTCGACCATGGCGTCCAGGTTGACGCCCAGCAGGTAGGCCGCGCCGATCAGCAGCATACAGACCGTCAGCACGCCCATGGAGGCAAAAGTCATCAGCCGGTTGGCCCGCAGGTTGTGCAGGCCCTGCCCGACCAGATAAGTAAAGCTGGAAAAACGCATGATGTTCCCCTTTTTTCGCTCGTATGTCCTTTATTCGTCGTCGTACTCGTCACGGCTGCGGGCCGCCGCCCGGGCGGCGTAGCGGCGCGCGACCTCCGGGTGGGCGGTGTCCGACGCGACCATGCCGTCCGCCAGCGTGATGACGCGGTTGTTATACTTGGCGGCCAGCTTGTGCACCAGTTCGTGTTCGTGGGTAACGACCACCACGGTGATGTTGACCTTGTTGATGGCCTCGAACAACTGCATGATGTCCATGGACATTTCGGGGTCGATGTTGCCGGTGGGCTCGTCCGCAATGATGATCTTGGGGCCGTGGGCCAGGGCGCGGGCCACCGCCACGCGCTGCTGCTCACCGCCGGAAAGTTCGTCCGGCAGGCGGTCCATCTTATCCTCCAGACCGACCAGGGACAGCGCGAACGGCACGCGGGCCTTGATCTTTTTGGTGGAGATATTGGTCACCCGCATGGCGAAGGCCACGTTCTCGTACACCGTCATGGTGGGGATCAGGCGGAAGTCCTGGAACACGACGCCCATCTGGCGGCGCAGGTAGGGCACCTTGCGGCGTTTGAGTTTGGTCAGGTCCTGGCCGTTGACCAGCACCCGGCCCTCGGTGGGCTTTTCTTCCATCTGGATCAGTTTGAGGAAGGTCGATTTGCCCGCGCCGGAATGGCCCAGGATAAAGACGAACTCCCCTTCGTCGATATGGATATTGATATCCTCGAGCGCCACGTTCTCGTCGTTGTGGGTCTCGTACGTTTTGGAAACATGCTCAAAGTCGATCATTTTGTAAACTCCTGCTTACCGTACTACGTCCGGGTTATGGTTACAGTCATACATATATAAGAATACCATGCCGGGCACGTTCGGTCAAGAGCCGCCGCAGGCGCCAAAAAGTGAAAATTGTGCGAACCCTCGTACCTTCCCGCTCTTACTATAAAAAGCAGCCGCAGCCGGAAAAATCTTACAGTTCCGGCCGCGGCGATCCTGTTTTTTTCGCGCGTTATCCCAGATTGCGCAGGCCCTTGGGGTAGTGGTTTTTGATGCGGCCGCCGCTGGCCTTGCCGCCGCCCAGCGGGAACCCGTCCACCAGCACCGCGCACCAGCCGTTTTGGGCGGTGCTGGCGTCGATCTCCTCGCCGCGCAGCCAGGCTGCGGTGCGGGGGTCATCCCGGGTCAGTTCCTCCCGGTTGACACAGCACGCGCCCCAGGCCATGAACAGAGCGTGGGCGGGCTGGAAGCGTTTTTTCAGCACGCTGCCCGCCAATACGCCGCCACGGACCAGACGCAGCCTGCCCAGCGGCAGCGTTTCGCTGCCAGGCGGCGGCAGCAGCACCCACTCCCCTGCCAGGGACACCGGGCATTCCGCCAGTTCGGGGAAATAGTCCCGCGCAAAGGCCGTCCATTCCGCCGGGGCTTTGGCCGGGCGGGGCGGTTTGCGGCAGGCCGGGCGCGCCGTGCCCGGCACACCGTCCTTTTGCAGTTTGGCCATGAAGTGCCCTTCCCCGCCGTCGGCGGGCCAGATACGGCGGCAGCGTTCCACCGCAAAACCGGCCGGGGCGCGGTCGACCTCCCCCGGCCGGCCGAAGCCGCAGCCGGACAGGTCGCAGAGCGAAAACTCCGGGTGCCGTTCCAGGAAGGCCGCGATCTGGGCTTCGTCCTCCTGGGGGGCAAAGGTGCAGGTGGAGTAGACCAGCACCCCGCCGGGCGCCAGCAGGGCGGCGGCGTTTTCCAAGATCTGCGCGCCCAGCGCCGCGCAGCGTTCCACCAGTGCGGCGTTGTGCTGCAGCAGGGCGGCGGGTTCCTTGCGGAACATCCCTTCGCCGGAACAGGGCGCATCCACCAGCACGCGGTCAAAGCAGCCGGGCCAGGCCGCGGCCAGGCGGGCGGTGTCCTCATTGGTGACAAGAGCGTTCGTCACGCCCATGCGTTCCAGATTTTGGCGCAGGATCTCGGCCCGGGCGGGCACATACTCGTTGGCCAGCAGCAGCCCCCGCCCCTGCAGCGCCGCTGCCAGTTGGCTGGTCTTGCCGCCGGGGGCCGCGCACAGGTCGGCCACCCAATGGCCGGGGCGCACATCCAGCAGGGCCGCCGGGGCCGACGCGCTGGGTTCCTGCGCATAGAACGCGCCCGCGTGGTGCCAGGGATGGCGGCCCGGCCGCCAGTCCGCCGCCGTGGTGAAAGCCGTGGGGCAAAACGGCGACGGCGTGAGGGCAAAATCCGCCCGTTCCGCCAGCCATTCCGGCGGGCAGCGCAGCGTGTTGACCGTTACGCCGCGGGCCGGTTCCGGCGTGGCGTAGGCGTACAGTTCCGCAAAACGCGGGCCCAGCAGTTCGCGCTCCCGCGCGAGAAATTCAGCGGGAAAATCCATCCCGTTTCCTCCCTTGCATAAACAGGCCATGAGCGGGCAAACTACCAGTGCGGCACAAAACCGCAGATCGTTTTTTACTTTCGAAAGGAGTAAACTCGCATGGCTAAGAATCAGACGAACAGTACTGCCAACCGCAGCACCAACACCACCAGCAACACTACCAACGGCACCAACCGCTCGATGAACACGACGCAGAAGAAGAGCACCCAGCAGCGTACCACCAACCGCAGCACCAACACCACCGACAGCAAGAACTGCAAGTGACCGGCGGCCGCCCACAGCGGCCCGTCACCCATAAAAACAGAGCCATTGGCAAAGGCACCGGAATCCTGGCGCCAGGCAGCCAATGGCCTGCTTTTTTGTGGCAAGGTGCCTTATTCGGGCTGGTACCCGGCCCAGAGGGCGTCGAACAGTTCCTGGATGCGGTCGTTACGCCCCTGCAGGTACAGCCAGCCCAGCAGGCATTCAAACCCGGTCGAAGCCCGGTACTCCTGCACGGTGGCGTGCTTGGCCACCGTGGCCTTGCTGGCGTTTTTGCCGCGCCGCAGCACGGCGGCCTCCTGCTCGGTCAAAAGGGGTTCCAGCACTTCCAGTTCCCGGCTCTGGGCGTGGGCGCTGACATAGTGGGTCGCCACTGTATGCAGCCGGTTGGGCTGCAGGCGGGTGGTGCCCACCAGGCGGCCGCGCACCAGCAGTTCCAGCACCGCGTCGCCCACAAAGGCCAGAGCCAGGGGCGACATTTCGTGAATATCCACTTCGGATCTTGTTTCAAACAGCATACTCAATACAGATAATCGAATTCGTATTCGCCGATCTTGATGGTGTCCTCTTCCTCAACGCCCTGGGCCACCAGCGCGTCCAGAATGCCGGAATCACCGAGCTGGGTCTGGAAGTACTGCAGGCTTTCGTAGTCCTCCACGTTGGTGCCGGCCAGGATGCGTTCCAGCCAGGGGGCGTCCACGGTGAACTCGTGGTCGCCGGTGCGGGTGACCGTGAAGGGCCGCGTGGGCTCGGCGCTCTTGTCGGGGCGCTTGTACTCCGGCGCATACACCTTGATGGGCGGCAGGTCCTGCAGGCGGCTGTAGACCAGCGCGGGCAGGCCGTCCACGCCCTGGCGCGTCGCGGCCGAGATGGGCAGGAAGGTCAGGCCCTTGCCCTCCACATAGGCGCGGAACTCCGCCACCTGTTCCTCGGTGGCGATGTCGCACTTATTGCCCAGCACGATCTGGGGGCGCTGGGCCAGCTCGGCGCTGAAACCGGCCAGCTCGTGGTTGATCTGCTCGAAATCCTGCTTGGGGTCGCGGCCCTCGCAGCCGGAAACGTCCACCACATGCAGCAGCAGGCGGCAACGCTCCACATGGCGCAGGAAGTCATGTCCCAGGCCCACGCCCTCGGCGGCGCCTTCGATCAGGCCGGGGATGTCGGCGCAGACAAAACTCTGTTCCGGCCCCACGCGCACGACGCCCAGCACCGGGGTGAGGGTGGTGAAGTGATAGTTCGCGATCTTGGGGCGCGCCGCCGACAGAATGCTGATCAGGGTGGACTTGCCCACGTTGGGGAAGCCGATGAGCCCCACGTCCGCAATGACCTTGAGTTCCAACTGAACGTGCAGGTCCTCGCCGGGCAGGCCCGGTTTGGCAAACTTGGGGATCTGGCGGGTGGGCGTGGCAAAGTGGGAATTGCCCCAGCCGCCGCGTCCGCCGCGGGCCACCACCACCGGCTCGGAGCCGGACAGGTCCGCGATGACGAGCCCGCTTTCGGCTTCCTTGAGGACGGTGCCGCGGGGCACGCGGATCACCAGGTCGTCGGCGTCGGCGCCGCTCTGGCGCTTGGCGCGGCCGTTCTCGCCGTCCGGCGCGGTGTACTTGCGCTTATAGCGGAAATCCATCAGGGTGGACAGGTTGTCGTCCGCCACAAAGATGATGTCGCCGCCGCGCCCGCCGTCGCCGCCGTCGGGACCGCCCGCCGCCACATATTTTTCGCGGTGGAACGTCACCGCACCGTCGCCACCCTTGCCGGCATGGAGCCAGATGGTGGCGGTATCAATAAAATTGCTGGTAGCCATTGCTGTACCTCACACGGTGCAAAACACCGCTTATAACAAAAAATCGGGCAGGCCCTTGCCGGCCCGCCCGCCTGGTTTTTTACTGCTTGACCGTGCAGCGCTTGCGGTCGCGGCCCATGCGCTCAAAGTGAACGCGGCCGTCGACGAGCGCGAACAGCGTGTCGTCGCTGCCGATGCCAACGCCCTCACCCGGATGGATGTGGGTGCCGCGCTGGCGGACCAGAATATTGCCAGCCAGAACGTACTGGCCGTCGCCGCGCTTCACGCCCAGACGCTTGGACTCGGAATCACGGCCGTTCTTGGTAGAACCTACGCCTTTTTTATGTGCCATTGTACTGTACCTCCTTAGCCGTTGATCGCGGTGATTTCCACCTTGGTGTAGGGCTGACGGTGGCCCTTGCGGACCATGCTGCCCTTCTTGGGACGATAGGTGAGGATGTTGAGCTTCTTGCCCTTGCCGTTCTTGACGACCTTGGCGGTGACGGAAGCGCCCTCAACCACGGGAGCGCCGACCTTGACAGCGCCCTCCTCGCCAACGGCCAGGACCTGATCGAAGGTGACCTCGCTGTCAGCCTCAGCGTTCAGCTTCTCGACGAACAGGGTGTCGCCGACCTTGACGCTGTACTGCTTGCCACCGGTTTTGATAACTGCGTACATCTTGATAACCTCTTTCACTAAGTCTCGCTGGACAATAGGGCGTTGCGGCCGAACCGCACACTTTTCGGGCCCATACCAAGCGGCTTATAGACTATACCACACCCGCGCCCGATTGTCAAGGGGATTTTTGCCAAAACCGCCCGTTACAGCGAAGTTTCAGCCCCGGCAGGTGCGCCGGGCGGCCTGTGCGGTGTTCAGCATGAGCATGGCGCGGGTCATGGGGCCTACGCCGCCGGGCACCGGCGTGATCCAGGAAGCCTTTTCGGCCGCGGCGTCAAAGTCCACGTCGCCGTGCAGCTTGCCGTCCGCCCCGCGGTTGATGCCCACGTCGATGACCACGGCGCCGGGCTTGACCATATCGCCGGTGATGAACCCGGCCCGGCCCACGGCCGCCACCAGAATATCCGCCGAAGCGCAGATCTCTTTCAGGTTTTGGGTCCGGGAATGGCAGATGGTCACGGTGGCGTCGCGGGCCAGCAGCAGCAGCGCCACCGGCTTGCCCACGATGTTGGAACGGCCGACGACCACCGCGTGCTTGCCGGCGATCCCGACGCCGGTGGATTCGATCATGCGGATGCAGCCCGCCGGGGTGCAGGGCAGGAAGCAGGGCTCGCCCGCCTGCATACGGCCCGCGTTCACCGGCGAAAAGCCGTCCACGTCCTTCTCCGGCGGGATGGCCTCGATGACGGCCCGCTCGTCGATCTGGGGCGGCAGGGGGAGCTGCACCAGAATGCCGTGTACGGCGGGGTCATCCGCCAGCGCCTGCACCTGGGCCAGCAGTTCGGCCTGCGTGGCATCCGCAGGCAGGCGGATGGTGCGGCTCTCGATGCCGCACTGGGCGCAGTCCTCGACCTTGCCGCGCACATAGACCTGGCTGGCGGGGTCCTCCCCTACCAGTACCACGGCCAGACACGGGGCGACGCCGCCCGCCCGGCATTCCGCCACCAGCCGGGCCGCTTCTTCTTTGACGGCGGCGGCCAGCGCCTTGCCGTCGATCTTATTTGCTTTCATCCGCACCCTCCTTTTCTTCGGGGCTTTCGGACGGTTCCGCGGAAGGTTCCTCCGCATCTTCCTCCGGCGTCTGCGGCGCTTCGGGGCCCTGGGCGGCGGCTTCCCCGGCATCGGGCTGTTCCTCCGGCTCCGGGTCCTCCAGTTCCTCGATCTCCGGCATATCCAGATCCAGCGCGGCCAGACGCGCGTTCATGGCCTGCGTGGCCGCCACGAATTCCCGGTGCGGGGCATTCGCGGGCAGGGCGTCCGGCGCAAAGCGGCTGCCCGCCTTGCGCTGTTTGGCGATGTCGCTGACAGCCAATGTAACCATGAGCGGCTTGCCCGCCGAACGGCGCAGCCCCGCCACCAGCAGCAGAAGCGCGACTACCACCGAGATGAAGGCCACAAGCTGGCTGGCGCGCAGGCCGGTGTTGCCGATGAGCAGCGAGTCGGTGCGCAGGCCTTCGATCCAGAAGCGGCCCAGACCGTACCAGATGGCGTACAGCAGGAAGATCTGCCCGTGGAAGCGGCGGTGCTTGACGTACATCGCCAGCACCACAAAGCCTACCAGGCACCACAGGCTTTCATACAGGAAGGTGGGATGTACCGGCATGGTGGGGTCCACCGTGACGCCTTCGGGCAGCGTGACCTGCACCGAACGCAGATAGGCCTCGGTGCCTTCGCTGTACATGCCCCAGGGCAGCGTGGTGTTGGTGCCGAAGGCTTCCTGATTGACGAAGTTGCCCCAGCGGCCGATGCCCTGGCCGATCAGGAAGCCGAGGGACGCCAGATCGAACAGCGGCAGCAGCGGCACCTTGCGCCATTTGGCGGCCAGACCGCCGAACACGAACGCGCCAATGACCGCGCCGTAGATGGCGATGCCGCCCAGGCGGATGTCGATCATCTCCCAAATGCTGTCATACTCGAACGGCGCCATGGCCACATAATAAATGCGCGCGCAGACGATGGCCATGACCGTGCCGATGGCCACGACGTCCACCAGACGGTCGGAGTCGATGCCGAAGTCCACCGAATTGCGGAATGCGTACAGCAGCGCCAGCAGCATGCCCGCCGCGATGATCACGCCGTACCAGTAGATGTTGAAGCCGCCGATAGACAGCGCCACCCGGTCGATGGTGAATTCCAGCCCCAACCCCGGGAATTGAACATGGTAAACCATACTTGCCCTTCCTCTGTTCGTTTTTTCGTTGCGTCCTGCCCGCAAAGCGGCCCCTTACTGGGGGTCGATCTGCACGTAGGCGCGGTTTTCTTCCTGCAGGGCCGTCCGCATCAGCGCGTTGGCGTCCTCCACGGTCAGCTCTGCCAGGGCGGCGATCTCGTCCTCCAGTGAACGGCCTTTCAGGCAGGCCGCGGCGGCTTCCTCGGCGGCGTCCTCCACCGATTCCACATCGCCCAGCAGTTCCCCGTACATCTGGTTTTTGACCAGCATGAACACTTCGGGGTCGATGCCCTCCCGGCGCAGGCGCTCGATCTCGGCCTGCAGCATATCGGTCACCTGGCGCGGGGTGTCGCTCTCGCCGGTGAAGGCCACCGCGCAGGCGCCGCGCACCGCGATAAAGTCGCCGGAAAATTCCGGGTTGACCAGGCTTTCGTCGTACAGCTTGCGGTACAGGCGGGTCATGCCGCCCACCACAAGGTCGCCCAGCATATCCAGCAGCAGTTCCCGCTTGAGGTCGCCGGGGACCAGCGGCGGTTCCCGGTAGCCCACGGCAAAGCAGGGCTTGTTGACCGGCATCGTCAGGCAGACCTCCCGCCGCGGGATGGGGCCGGGTTCTGCCGGGATGTCCCACGATACCGCGTGCGGCGCGCGCTTGCGGTACAGGCCGTTGCGCTTGCAGGCTTCCACCGCCTGTTCCAGCGTGATGCGCCCCGCCACCGACAGCACCATATTGGACGGCGCATAAAAAGCGCGCGTGCAGCTATAGAGCAGTTGGGGCGTCAGTTCCGCGATGCTGTCCACCGTACCGGCGATATCATCGCGCAGGGGGTGAGCATTGTACAGGCAGCGGAACAGCGCGTTCAGCAGCCGCCAGTCGGGGCTGTCATCGTACATCTTGATCTCCTGCCCGATGATGCCCTGTTCCTTGGCGATGGTCGCCTTGGTGAACCAGGGTTTGCCCACAAGGCCCAGCAGGATATCCAGATTTTCGTCGATCTTCTGGGTGGCCGAAAACAGGTAGCAGGTGCGGTCGTAGCTGGTGAAAGCGTTGGCCGACGCGCCCGTTTTGGCATAGAAGCTGAACGAATCGCCCTTGGGCGTTTCGCACATTTTATGTTCCAGGAAGTGGGCCGTGCCCGCCGGCAGCGTGACCGGCTTGCCGTCCAGCAAAAATTCCCGGTGGATGGAACCAAAGGCCGTGGCATAGATGGCGTGCACGCTGCTGTAGCCGGGCATGGTGCGGCAAAGCACCGTCAGCCCGCTGGGCAGCACCGCCCGCTGGCAGCCTACCGCGGCCGCCGCGCGCTTTTCCACATCCGCAAGCGGCGTGTTGACAGGTTCATTCAACATCCTGCGCGCCCCCTTTCCCCTGGGTGCCGGGCCTGGCCGTCACGGCGTAGCACACGGCGTAGTGGTAGCTTTGCAGCGCCTGGCGCACTTCGTCCAGGCTGACGGCGCTGGTGAGCACCTTGCCGTACTCCGGCGGGTGCAGGGCTTCGCCGCGGGTGATCTGGCCGTAGTACCAGTTTTCCAGCGCGGCCAGGCTGTCCCCCAGCGCGTCCATGGCAGAAAGCAGCCCGCGGCGGCAATCGTCCACTTCCTCCTGGGTGATGGGGCCGTTTTTCAGGGCTTCCCACTCCGCCAGGATGGCGGCTTCGGCTTCCTCTTCCCTGCCGGGTTCCACGCCGGAGTCGATCATCATGACGCCGGTGGCCCGCTGGGCGGCCGAACCGCAGTAGTAGCAAAGGGATTGCTTTTCCCGCACGTTGCGGAACAGGCGGCTGGTGGCGGAACCGCCCAGCACGCTCATAGCCACGCGCAGGATGCTGACGCTGGGCGGTTCGGGATCGTTGCCCGCCGTGAACATCATGCACAGTTTGGCCTGGGTCAGGCCGGGGATCTCCTCTTTGTAATGGCGCAGCGGCGCGGGCGGCATGCCCATCGGCGCGGCAAAGGGCTGGGGCGTGCGGCGCACGCCCTCCAGCTTGCGCAGCAGCAGGTCGGCCACGCGGGCTTCGTCCACGCCCTGCACCATCACGTCGATGGACGCGGTCGCCAAAATGCGGTCGTACTCCGCTTTCAGGCTGGCGGGGGTGACATGGATCAGTTCGTCAGGGTAGCCGCCCAGTTCGATGCCCGCCGGGGAATCGCCAAAGAATTTGCGCCGCGCCTGCCGCACGCAGTACAGCCGCTTGGAATTGAACTCCGCTTCCAGGCGGCGGGCCTGCGTTTCGGTCTCGATGCGGACGGCTTCGGCGTCAAACACGCCGTCCACGAGGTACGGGTCGAAGATGGTGCCGAACACGATGTCGGCATATGCGTCGGTCAGGTTTTCCCCGCCCAGCGCGTAGATATCCTTGATGCCGCAGATATCGGCCGAGAGCACCCGGTCGGTGCCCGCGCTGGACAGGTCCACCCCCAGGTCGGCGCCGTACAGTTCCGCCAGCCTGCGGGAAAGCGCCGTCATATCAGGGCAGGCCGCATAGCCGCGCTCCAGCACCAGCGCCAGCACGGCGGCGTCGGTGGCCGATTCCCGCCGCGCGGGGAACCGCAGGTGGATCGTGATGCGGCAGCGGTTGAATTTTGCAGCGTCCAGCGTGGTGATGTAAACGCCGGGCGCGAGTCGTTTGCGTTCCAAATTACAATTCCTTTCCACAAGAAAATAGATATTGGTATTATACCGCTTGTCCCGCCAAAAGTAAACCGGGCACGCGAAAATTCGGCCCCCGCGCAGGGCTGCTGCCGCCAAAAGGCGCACTTTTTCGCAAAAGGCATTGACGGCGGCCCCCGCCCCTGTTTATGATAGGTAGGAGACCCTGCAAGAAAAGGAGGAGGCCGCGCCCGCGTGGCGCGGAAAAAGCAAGTCCCATGGAAAGAAACCTGACGTCCGGCAGCGTGCTGCGCAGCATCCTGACATTTTCGGTGCCGTATCTGCTGTCCTATTTTTTACAGACGCTGTACGGCATGGCGGACCTGTTCATCATCGGCCAGTTCGAGGGCGTCGCCAGCACCACCGCCGTTTCCATCGGCAGCCAGGTCATGCACATGATCACGGTCATGATCGTCGGCCTGGCGATGGGCACCACCGTATGCGTGGCCCGCGCCACCGGGGCGGGCGACCATAAGCAGTCGTCCGCCGCCATCGGCAACACCGTATCACTGTTCACGGTGCTTTCGCTGGTGCTGATGGCTGTGCTGCTGGCCTGCGTGCAGCCCATCGTGTCGGTCATGTCCACCCCGGCCGAAGCCGCCGCCGGGACCGCCGAATACCTGACGATCTGCTTCATCGGCATTCCCTGCATCACGGCGTACAACATCATCAGTTCCATCTTCCGCGGCATGGGCGATTCCAAAAGCCCGATGTATTTTATCGCGGTGGCCTGCGCGGCCAACATCCTGCTGGACTACCTGTTCATGGGTGCGCTGCACATGGGGCCTGCGGGTGCGGCGCTGGGGACCACGCTCTCCCAGGCGCTGAGCGTGGCGGTATCGCTGGCGGTCATCCTACGGCGAAAGACCGGCATCCGTCTGCGGCGCAGCGACCTGAAACTGCGCCGCCCGGTGCTGCGGCAACTGCTGCGCATCGGCGTGCCGGTGGCTTTCCAGGACGGCTTCATCCAGATCTCCTTCCTGATCATCACGATCATCGCCAACCGCCGCGGCCTGAGCGACGCGGCCGCCGTGGGCATCGTGGAAAAGATCATCAGCTTCCTGTTCCTGGTGCCGTCCTCGATGCTGTCCACCGTTTCGGCCCTGGGCGCGCAGAATATCGGCGCGAACAAGCACGACCGCGCCGCCCGGACGCTGCGGTACGCCATCACGATCGCGGCCGGGTTCGGGCTGTGCGTCGCCGTCGCCATCCAGTGGGTGGCGGAACCTGTGGTGGGCCTGTTCACCGCCGATGTCGCTGTGATCGCCGCAGGCGGGCAGTACATCCGCGGCTATATCTGGGACTGCCTGTTCGCGGGCATCCACTTCTGCTTCAGCGGCTACTTCTGCGCTTACGGGCGGGCGGAACTTTCCTTCCTGCACAACATCATTGCGATCGTGCTGGTGCGTGTGCCCGGCGTGGCGCTGACCTCGACGCTGTTCCCGGACACGCTGTTCCCCATGGGGCTGGCGACAGCTTTCGGCTCCATCCTGTCGATCCTGATCTGCGTGGGCGCGTACGCCTGGCTGCGGCGGCAGGGCAGCTTTGGCCGCAGCACGGCCGCTGTGCGCTGACCCTCCCCTTTTCTCCACCAAACACCAAGCCCCCGCACATCCTTAACGGATGCGCGGGGGCTTACCCTTTTCCCTCTATGCGGTGCAAAAAGCCTTAGTGGATGAACGCGTCATGGATGGCGGCCACCGCACGGTCGGCGTCCTGCTTTTCGATGATGACGCTGATCTTGATCTCGCTGGTGGAGATCATCTTGATGTTGATGTTCTGGCTGAACAGTGCTTCAAACATCGTGGAAGCTACGCCGGAGTGGCTCTGCATACCAGCGCCCACGATGGAGACCTTCGCGGTATCGCGGTCCACGGTGACTTCGCCGCCGCCAAAGCGGGACGCCGCGCCCTGCAGGGCGGCGACTGCGCTTTCCACGTCGCCCAGCGGCACCGTGAAGCTCAGGTCCTTGCGGCCCTCGGTCCCGGAGCTCTGCAGGATGATGTCCACGTTGATATTCTTCTGCGCCAGCAGGCTGAACACCTTGAAGGACATGCCCGGCACATCCGGGACGCCCTTGACCGAGATCACAGCCACATCGCTGTCCTTTGCAACACCTTTGATCAGCATACCTTCCATCTTGGCTTCCTCCTTCACGATGGTGCCGGGCACCGGGTTGATGCTGGAGATGACTTCCAGTTCCACATTGTATTTTTTGGCAAGTTCGACGCTGCGGTTGTTGAGCACCTGCGCCCCCAGGGACGCCAGTTCCAGCATTTCGTCGAAGGTGATCTCTTTCAGGCGGGTGGCCTTGGGGATCTTGCGGGGGTCCGCTGTATAGACGCCCTCCACATCGGTGAAGATCTGGCAGCGGTCCGCGTGCAGGGCGGCCGCCAGCGCCACCGCCGACGTATCGCTGCCGCCGCGGCCCAGCGTCGTGATATCCTCCGAACGGTTGAGGCCCTGGAACCCGGCTACCACCACCACGCGGTTGCGGGCAAGCTCACTTTCCACACGTTCGGTATCCAGCCGCTTGATGCGGGCCTTGCTGTAGGCGCGGTCGGTATTGAACCCGGCCTGCCAGCCCGTCAGGCTGATGGCCGAAACGCCCAACTCCTGCAGGGCCATGGTGAGCAGCGAGATCGAGATCTGTTCGCCGGTCGCCAGCAGCATATCCATCTCGCGGTTGGACGGGTTCATGCTGATCTCGGCCGCTTTGGCGATCAGGTCGTCGGTGGTATCGCCCTGAGCCGAGACCACCACCACCACGTCGTTGCCTGCGTTGCGCGTATTCATGACGATGCGCGCGACGTTGAAGATGCGGCTGCGGTCCTTGACGGACGTGCCGCCGAATTTCTGCACGATGAGTGCCATTGTCGGAATCCTCCTTTTCCCTTTCCTGCTTTCCCGTATGCGTCAGGACACCACCGCGCCGGTGTTGTCCGCCAGCAGGCGGTGCACCGTAAAGTGGCGCAGTGTTTCGCTTTGCTGCAGTGCGGCTTCGGCCCGGCCGAAGAACGCTTCGTCGTCCCGGTGGACGACCGCCATGATCGTGGGGCCTGCGCCGGAGATATAAGCCGCCATGGCCCCCTGATCCATCGCCAGTTCAAACACCTCGTCGCCGCCCTGGATCAGCGGCAGGCGGTACTGCTGGTGCAGCGCGTCCTTGGTGGCCACGCCCAGCAATGCATAGTCGCCGTCGCAGAAAGCCGCTGTGGCGAGCGCCGCGCGGGACAGGTTATAGATGGCGTCCTTGTGGCTGACCATCTGGGGCAGCGCCGCGCGCGCCTTGGCCGTCAGCAGCCGGAAGTCCGGCACGAAGGCCGCAAAGGCCAGCGCGGGGTCGATGTCCTTCTTGACGCTGTAGACCTGGCCCTCGTCGATGACGCTGGTGACGAAGCCGCCCAGCATGGCCGGGGCCACGTTGTCGGGGTGCCCTTCGATCGAGGTGGCAAGCGTGAGCATCTGCCGTTTGGTCAGCCGGTCCCCCAGCAGCGCGTTGGCGCCCAGGATGCCCGCCACGATGCAGGCGGAACTGGACCCCAGCCCCCGCGCCATGGGGATATCGTTGCGCTGGGTGATGCGCAGGCCGCGCAGCGGGATGCCCAACTGGTCGTACACCACCCGGGCCGAACGGTATACCAGATTGTTGGCGCCGGCGGGCACGTGGGTGCCGTCCACCGACGAAATATGGATGCCGTCCGCCTCCTCAAACGTAAAGACGTTGTGCATGGAGACCGCCAGCCCCAGCGAGTCGAACCCGGCGCCCACGTTGGCGCTGGTGGCCGGAACACTTACCTGTATCATATGTGAGGCCCCTCCGCTTTGTGAAGTGTGATTCAATCCGCCAGCCGCTTGAGCGCCAGCGCCAGTTCGCCGCCCAGCACGCCGATCTTGGCGCGGATCTGTTCGATCTGGGCCGGTGCGGCGCTGCGGATATAGTACCCGGCTTCGCCGTTTTCTTCAAACACCGCCTCGCCGGGACCTGCCACGCTGGGCAGCAGCGAAGCCGCCACGCCGCGCACGCGGATATACCACCCGCATACATCGGTGTCCGGCAGGACCCCCTCCTGCCGGGGTGCAGGCTTCCAGAACAGGCTGTCGTGGACGCGGGTGCCCACTTTGAGGGCGTCGATCACATCGGCCACCACCGCGCTGGCGGTGGGCAGCTTGCCCGCGCCCTTGCCGTAGAACACCACATCGCCCAGCATATCGCCCCGCATGAGCACGGCGTTGAACACATCGTCCACACCGGCCAGTTGGTTGGCGTGGGGCACCATCATCGGCTCCACACCGGCCGCCAGCTGCCCGTCCTTGCCTTCCTTATACCAGGCGATGAGCTTGACGGCCGCGTCCATCTTTTCGGCGGCGCGCATATCGGCGGGGGTGATGTCCCGGATGCCCCGCGTGGGGATGTTCTCCGGGTAGATGTGGTGGCCGCAGGCAAGGCTTGCCAGAATGGCGATCTTGCGGCAGGCGTCCCGCCCGTCCACATCGTCGCCGGGGTCCTTGGTCTCGGCATAGCCGAGCTGCTGCGCCACTTTGAGGGCCGCGGCAAAGTCCATATTCTCCCGCTTCATCTTGGTGAGCATGAAGTTGGTGGTGCCGTTCACGATGCCCTCGATGCGGCTGATATGGTTGGGCGCCAGGCACTGGTGCATCGGCGTGATGATGGGGGTGCCGCCGCCGACGCTGGCTTCAAACAGGAAAGCCGCGCCGTGTTCCCTTGCCAGAGCCAGCAGTTCCGCGCCGTAGGCGGCCACCATCTCCTTGTTGGAAGTGCAGACGCTGCGGCCGCTCTCCAGGCAGCGGCGCACATAGGGGTACGCAAATTTGGTGCCGCCGATGGTCTCCACCACGACCCGGATCTCGGGGTCCGCCAGAATGGTATCCAGCGAATCGGTGAACAGGGCGGCGTCGGGCGAAGCGGAAAAATCCCGCACATCCAGAATATATTTGACCTCCACCGGCTCCCCGGCGCGGCGGGCGATGGACGCCGCGTTGCGGCGGCATACTTCCAGCACGCCGCTGCCGACGGTGCCGAAGCCCATGATCGCAATTTTTGCCATGAGTCGTTCCTCTCCTCCTCTATCTCTCTATCATCATGTGCCCGCTGCGGGCAGGATCAGGCCCCGCGGTGGATCTCCACCACGCAGGGCTGGTGCGAAAGCCGGGTGAGCATTTCTTCCACCGGCATCTGCATCATGCCGGTGCGCACCGTCACTTCCACCTGGGCGGCGCCGTTTTCCGGCCGGGACTGGGTGATCGTCACGATGGACGCCCCCGCCGCTGAAATGCCCGAAAGCAGCGTTTGCAGCGCGCCGGTCTTATCCAGCAGGGTGGCCACCACCGTGATGGATTCCCGCCCGGCGTCGGCGTTAAAAACGGTATCCTTATACTTGTAAAAGGCGCTGCGGGAGATACCCGCCTGCCGTGCCGCGGCAGAAATGCTGGTCACCGCGCCGGAAGCCAGCAGCTCTTTGGCCTGCAGCACTTTGACGAATACATCCGGCAGGACGTCCGCATCTACCAACAGGAAACGGCGATCCGGCATGTTGTCCCCTCCTTGCGTACAGTTGTAGTCTTGATTGACAACATCATACCACCGAACCGGGCCGGATGCAAGCACTTTTCTTCCGGGGTCCGTGCTTTTAGGCATTTTGCACAGCGCAGCCGCCAAAATCCGGCTGTTTTTGTACGGCGGAATCCTGTTCGCTGTACAAAAACAGAGCGTTCCCGTCTGTACAGACAGGAACGCTCTGTTCATGGATTGGTTACTGCGCAGCCGAAGCCGGGTCCGTGGGGGCCTGTGCGTCATCGGCAGCCTGTTGGGCCAGCGCGGCGAAGGGGTCTTCCTCCGGGCTGAGGGTATCGGGGGGCAGGTTATCCTCGGTATAGTAGCCGGTCAAACCGCCGCTGGATACGATGGAACCCGTCGTGCTGTCGAACTGGCGGGTGATCACATTGTCGGGCATGGGGAACTCGGCCGGTTCTTTATCCGCCTGCAGGTCCTCCATCAGGTTCTTCCAGACTTTCTGGATCGCACTGCCGGTCTTGGCGCCCAGGGCGCTCATGTCCGTCGGGCGGTCAAAGCCCCACCACAGGGCGGTGACGTAGTACGGCGTCATGCCCGCGAAGGTATAGTCCTTGTAGTCGCTGGTCGTACCGGTCTTGGCCGCAGCCTCGATGCCCTCGCTGTTGGGGGCCATGCCGCTGGCCGTACCGCCGGACTTCAGGACGTTCATCATCATGCGGTTCATGATATAGGCCGTGGACGGGTCGATGGCCTGGATGGTGTTGATATACTTGGTGTTGTCCAGCACCTCGTTGCCCTTGTAGTCGGTGATCTCGGTGTAGTAGTGCGGCGTGGTGAAGGTACCGTCGTAGAACATACCGTAGGCACCGGCCAACTGCACCACGGTCATGCCGCGGCTCTGGGAACCCAGCACCAGCGGGCCAAGATCCTGGTCGAGTTCGGGGTCGATATAGGTGCAATCCAGTGTATCATGCACGAAGTTGTACAGGAAGTCCACGCCTACCATGCTGCCCACTCGCACCGCAACGGTGTTGTAGGACTGGCGCAGCGCGTCATACACAAGCATCAGGTTGCCCTGGCCGCCGGCACCGCCGTAGTTGGTGGGCCAGTCGCGCCAGATGTCGGAACGGGCCTGTGCCTCGGCGGAGTACGGGTCCATATAGGAATACTGATCCTTCAGGATGCGCTTGTCCGCCGCCGAATAGAAGGGCGAATCCTCGATGGGGGTGGAGTAGGTGATGAGCTTGTAGTCCAGCGCCAGGCAGTACGCGCCGATGGGCTTCATCGTAGAACCGGTCTGGTGCGGGATGGTGGCGCGGTTGGTGCCCAGGTCCACGGTCTTTTCGCCCACGCCGCCGGCGATGCCCAGGATCTCGCCGTCATAGTTCATGGTGGCGATGGCTGCCTGGGTGCGCACGCGCTCGTACACGCAGAGGTAGACCGTATCATCGTTGGGGTAATCGGGGTCGGTGGAAGTGCCCATCTTGAGGGTGGTCTTTTCCTCGTCCTCGTAGACGGGAATATCTTCCAGGCCGTAGACCGCCAGGCCGTCCGCCGTCAGCGGCAGGCCGGTGTTCTCGTCGAACTGCACCTGATCCCAACTGCTGGTGTCGGCCGGGTAGTCACGCAGGCAGACAGGTTCTTCGTGCCACAGCGGGGTGATGACGCCCTCGGCGTCATAGAGGGCGTTCTCGATGGCCGTCTGCACTTCGGGGTCCACGGTGGTGTAGACGCGCAGGCCGCCGTTGAAGATCATGGACTGCGCTTCTTCCGCCGTCATGTTCAGCTTCTCCTGCAGGTCGTTCATCAACTGAACGTAGACCGCGTCGGTGAAGTAAGAGTTCTGGGAAGAACGGGTGGCGTTCTCCTGCGCGGTGCTGGTCTCGACCACGGTGATGGTCTCGGCACAGGCGGAGTTGTACTCGTCCTCGGTGATATAGCCCTGGTTCCACATCTCATACAGCACATGGTTGCGCCGGGTGATGAGGTTTTCGGGGTTGGTGAAGGGGTTGTAGCCCGTCGGGTTCTTGGTGATGGACGCCAGCACGGCGCATTCCGACAGGGTCAGTTCCTCGACATGCTTGCCGAAGTATTCCTGCGCGCCCGCCTCCATGCCGCAGACGATGCCCGTGAGCGGGATGGTGTTGAGGTAGGCTTCGAGGATGGTCTCTTTGCTGTAGCGGTTGGCAAGACCGATGGCACGGAAGATCTCGCGCACTTTACGCATGTAGCCTTCGATGCCGCTGGCCGCGTCATCGTCCATCAGGTTCTTGACAAGCTGCTGTTCCAGCGTGGAAGCGCCCTGCTGCGCGCCGTAGATGGCGTTGTCGGTCAGCTCGTTGAGCAGCGCGCCGATGGTACGCTTGACGTTGATGCCCAGGTCGTTTTCATAGAAGTCCTTGTCCTCGATGGCAACGACCGCGTGCTGCAGGTCCTCCGGCATGGCGGACAGTTCGCGCCATACGCGGTCCTCGCCTTTGGTGAGCTTGGCGTACTCGTCGCCGTTGCGGTCGTAGAGGATGGTGGTCTGCTTGTTCTTCTGGTTGTCCAGGTCGAGCATTTCGCCGTCATTCGCCGTGACCTGCACGATATACATCGACAGCAGGACGCCGGCCACACTGCACAGCATAACGCCCACACAGAACACGCAGCCGATGAACCGCAGGATCATGCCGCCGATGCTGCGGCGGCGCTTTTTCTTCTTACGCTTTTTCGGGTCCTGGCCTTCGGGCACCTGGAACTGGCCCGTGGAACCGCCCGACTTCACGCCATCGGTCGAAATGTGGCGCTCTTTTTTTGGTTCTATGGGAACCGCCTCCTTTGATCGTATCAAACAAAAGCATTCCGGCCGGAGCCGTAACACAGAATAGCACAGTGTTATAGAATGGATTATACCACAAATCCGGCGCAAAAGTACAGCCCGAAACGCAAAATTCACAACTTTTTGTTTTTTTGGCGCTGCAGCGCACCATACTAAACAGAAAAAGGAGGACTTGCCATGGAGAAGAAACAACGCCGCGGCTTTGCCCTGTACCTGCTGGCGCTGGGCGTGGCCGCGCTGCTGTGCCTGACGGCCGGGATCGTCTGGCTGGTGCGCGGGCAGGTGCAGGAACCGGCGGAACCGCGCTATCTTTTGAAGGACCACGCCGGGCATATCGCCCTGTATGCCGGGGACGGCACCGGGCCGCTGGCCCAGTATGACCAGATCTACACCCATCTGCTGCCGGAAAGCGACGTTCTGGCCCTGCAGCAGGGGGTGCCGGTCTACGACGAAGCGGAACTGCAGCGGCGGCTGGAAGATTACGGCCTGTAACGCGCGGTTTCCGCCGCAGGATGGCGCAACATTCCTTGCGCCGGGCGGGATTTTATGCTATAGTATGGGTAATACCATGCAAAAAAGGAGTAGCATTATGACCGAACAGGAAATTTTGAACGCGGTACAGGATATTTTCCGCGATAACTTTGACGACGACAGCCTGGTGATCACCCGCGACACCTGCGCCGATGACATCGAGGACTGGGACAGCCTGGAGCAGATCAACCTGCTGACGGCGATCGAGAAGAAGTTTGGCATCAAGTTCAAGCTGGCCGACGTGCGCAACCTCAAGGACGTGGGCGACCTGCTGGATCTGGTCGCGCGGATGGTCTGATCGGAAACGGGCTGCCGGTTCGGCCCCTGCGTTCCCCTGCCGGGAACGGCAGGCCGCGGCGCTGTGTCTCCCCTGCCCTGCGCACCGCGCGGGGCGCTTACGGACAGGCCGCCCGGGCGGCAGACTTGTACCCCAGCAATCATGGGCGGCCCTGCGCCGCCTTTTTTTGAACGCAAAATCAAAGGAGCACGGGATGAACCACTATACGATGGCCGACATGACCCCCGGCCTTACCGAAGAATTCACCGTGACGGTCACGGCGGAAATGATGGACGCTTTCTGCACCCTGACGGGGGATGTCTCCCCCATCCACATGGACGAGGACTACGCCAAAGGCCGCGGCTATCCCGGCCGGGTGGTCTACGGCATGCTGGGGGCCAGCTTCTTCTCCACGCTGGCCGGGGTCTACCTGCCCGGCGAACACTGCCTGCTGCACGGCGTGGAATGCAAGTTCGCCAAACCGGTCTTTATCGGGGATACGCTGACGGTGCGCGGCACCGTTGTGCGGGTGAGCGAGATCGGCAGCGAGGCCGAGATCAAGGCCGTCATCATCAACCAGAACGGCCAGCGGGTGACCCGCGGCCTTATCAAAGCGGGACTGGCAAAATAAAGGAGGGATCTTTCCCATGGCATATACTTATCTGATCACCGGGGCTACCAGCGACGTGGGCCGCGCGCTGATGGCGCGGCTGCTGCGCGGCGCCCCCGGCGCGCTGATCCTGGCGCAGGGCTGCGGCGACCTGGAAAAACTGGCGCCCCTGTGCCAGCAGTTCCCCGGCCAGATCCGGCCCTTTGACGTGGATCTGTCGGACCGGGGCAAGGTCGATACTTTCATGCAGTTGCTGGAAACGTCGGCCCCGGCGCCCACCCACTTTATCCACCTGCCGGCGCTGCCGGTGGTGAACACCAAGTTCAAAGCCTTCGACCAGACCCGGTTCGACAAGGACCTGGAGATCGAGGTGCACAGCGCCATCCGCATCTGCCGCGGCATCCTGCCCGCCATGGCGCGGGCCAAGTTCGGCCGTGTGCTGTTCATCCAGACCAGCTACACCATCGGCTGCCCGCCCAAGAACACCGCCGCCTATGTGATGGCCAAGAGCGCCATCGGCGGGCTGGTCAAGAGCCTGGCCGTGGAATACGCCAAGTTCGGCGTGACGGTGAACTGCGTGGCCCCCAGCATGATGGAAACGAACTTCCTCAAGGACACGCCCGACCTGATCGTACAGGCTGCCGCCGCCGACAACCCCATGGGCCGCAACGCCACCCCCGACGACGTGGTCCCTGCCATGGCGTTCCTGCTTTCGGACGAGGCGGGCTTCATCACCGGCGTAACGCTGCCGGTCACGGGAGGGTCCGCCATTGTCTGAGGTCACGTTCCGCCTGGCCCGTCTGGGGGAGGATCAGGCCATCGTCAACTTTATCAATGAACATTTTGATATGCGCCTGCCGCTGCTGAACCGGCCGGAGCTGTACCACCATTACTATGCCGGGCGGGGCGGCGTGCCGCAGTTCGCTGTGGCCGAACAGGACGGCGAATACCTGAGCGCCTGCGGCTATATTCTGTGCAGCGCGGCGCGCAACCCCGACGTGTGGGTGAGCGTATGGGTCGCCCGCAAGGGCCACAACGGCGTGGGGCTGGAACTGATGAACGCCCTGCCGGGGCTTTTGCACTGCGGCGTGCTGGCCTGCAACAACATCCGGGCCAACACCTGCACCTTCTACCAGTTTTTGGGCTGGCAGGCTGGGCGCATCCCCCACTATTACCGGCTGGGCCGCTGCGAGGAATACAGCCTGGCGCAGCCGCTGCACTATGTGCTGCCGCCGGTCCGGCATGATCTGGGGCTGGAAAAAGTGGAGTCCGCGGCGGACCTGATCCCGCTGGGTATGCCGCCCACGCCCCACACGCCCCACAAAGATACCTGGTATCTGCGGCGGCGGTACTTCCACTACCCGCACTTCCACTATGATGTATGGGCCGCCCGCGAACAGGACCGCCTGCTGGCCTATGTGGTCACCCGCACCGTCACCGCGCGGGAGACCGGCTGCGTGCCGGTGGTCCGGCTGGTGGATTACATCGGGGAGGACGCCGTGCTGCCCCGCCTTGGCGGCGCGCTGGACGCCATCCTGCGCAAGACCGGTGCCGAATACATGGACTGCTACAACGTGGGCATCCCCGCTTCGGTCTGGCAGGAAGCCGGATTCACCGAGCGCGTGGAGGGCGACGGCTGCGTGATCCCCAATTACCTGACGCCGCCCCTGCGGGAGAACACCGAATACTACTACTTCACCAACCGGCCCGAACAGTTCGTGCTGTTCAAGGCCGACGGCGACCAGGACCGCCCGAATCTTTCTTAAAATACGCAAAGTCAGAACCCCCGGCAAAGCCGGGGGCTTGGGTTAGCCCTAGAAGGGCATA
>SAMEA3387511__coassemble_1273_pt1 | contig 97910 bp, 98 predicted proteins | sample SAMEA3387511__metabat2_low_PE_011 | metagenome-assembled genome bin SAMEA3387511 (sample SAMEA3387511) | Felis catus | biome: Faeces | place: United Kingdom | collected 2012
AACAGCCGGAAAAAGCGGTCGCTCCGCTTTTCCCCCGGGATCACCAGCGCCGCGCACAGTTTTCGTTGCAGCATGTTGTTTTTCCTTTCTTAACTTTTCTGAAAAATGTATGAGGTATTCCTCATATATAAAACGCCTATTTTTATCACTCACGTTCCAACTGCGCCGCTTCAATAGCATCCTGCATCTCATCAACACCGGCAAAGGTCATGACGATGTAATGACCGAAGGGTGAGGGGGATTTTTCCTGCTGGTCCAAATACACAATGTTGTCATCCGCCACGCTCTCCATCGCGGAAAGCCCGGAATTTTTCAGTTCCTCACGGGTCGTCACAAGAAACACTTCGCCTTGCGGAGCCTCCTGGTGCGCCATCTTCTGCAAGCCCTGGCTCAAGTCCAACGTATTCAGGTCGCTGACCACCCACATTTCCAGTTCGCCGCTTGACCATTCGGTAAGGACATTTCCGTTCCAGAAAGTCGCATACCCTTGTGTATATCCCTGATCCACCAGCCAGTCGCACACGGTCGCCAAATGCGGATTGACACGCAAAGCATTTTCAAAAAATAACCGCACTGAAGAAATACTGGTCGCCGTGATGCAAACACAGAAAGCCATCGCTGCGGCCCGGCGCATAAATTCCGGGCGGAACCGCTCTGTTTCACCCTCCAACTGCAACACCAGGAATGCAAAGGGGACCACGGTAAGCCAGTACCGTGCATCAATAGGCGCTATATCTTCTGTGCAGGCGAAAATCATCCCGTCTACCAAACAGATCGACGCAAAAAGCAGCGGTACGATGCGCTGCTGCGGATCTATTTTTTGCCAACGCCACAGCAGCCGGATCAGAGAAAAAACGATTGCTCCCGCCGTTACCACACCAAAGGCCCCCACGAGCCCTTCCACCGAGAAAATTTGCGGTGCGGATTTAAGCGCCGACTTTGTAGGATAGCCGAACAGACTCAGGAATTCGCCCCACTGAGAAAACAGCGCGCTGAGGTCAAAATCCGACCAGACACGACCGTTATAATCCTCGAAGGAATAGGCATTGGCCAGTACTTTACTGTAGACGATGTAGGCAGCGCCCGCTACCGCCGTTGCAATGCCGGAAAGCATAAACAGCCACAAACTTTTCAACGGCAGGCGCTGCGGTTCTTCATACCAGCGCAGTATCACCGCCACCGCCATGGCTGCGGCCATGGGCAGATAAAATCCCATGATGCCTTTTATGCCATTTAGTCCCGATGCCAGCGCCGACCCCAGCAAAAGTATCCATTGCAGCACACAACTCCAACGATTGGCCGGATGCATCAGATGCAGCATGGCGCCAAAACTTAACAGGATCAAAATCATATGCGGCAAATACGCCCCGGCAAAAGGTCCGTACCACAAATACCAGGTCCCAAAGGGGCAAGCCAACGCTGCAGCACCCCATACGCCACAGTTTTTGAGTTTCAGACCATGCGCCACATACAGATAGGAAAGAATCAGGAGTAGAAGCCATCCTGCCTGCCCAAGCATTTGGGCCGCATACCAGTCATGTGGAAAGATCAGAAGTGCAAGCCGATATAAAAGTTGCAAATATACAACGCGAAGTTCGCTGGAATACCACCAATCCGGCGCCATCAAGCCGCCCTCTTGATTGAGTAAATCCGCCAGCATCATGTCCCCGGCGATATCGCTGTCGATATAGTTGCGGCCATGCAGGCAGAGGACCAGCATAGTGATGCAGTAGGCCGCCACCAGCCACACCCACGGGAACAGCCGGAAAAAGCGGTCGCTCCGCTTTTCCCCCGGGATCACCAGCGCCGCGCGCAGTTTTCGTTGCAGCATGTTGTTTTTCCTTTCTTACTTTCCAAAAAATCTTTTTTCATTATAACAACCATTTTTTCTTCTGTAAAGCCGCGTTCAAATTTCCACCGTTCCCTCAAAGACCGTGTGCGCCGGGCCGGTGAGCAGCACCGTATCGTCCGCCAGCACCTGCACCTGCAGCCGCCCGCCGGGCTGCGATACTTCGATCTCCTCCTCCCGCGGGCAGTCCCCGCGCAGCACCAGTGCGGCCGCCGCCGCGCAGGCACCGGTGCCGCAGGCCAGCGTTGCGCCGCTGCCCCGCTCCCAGACTGTTACCGCCAGCGCCCGCGGTCCTTCCTGCCGCACAAATTCCACGTTGGCCCCCTGGGGGAACGCCGGATGTTCCGCCAGCGCGCGGCCCCAAACGGCCAGTTCCAGCCCTTCGGGCGGCGCTTCGCGGCAAAGCACCACGCAGTGGGGGTTGCCCATACTCAGGCAGTTCACCCGCCACGCGCGCCCTGCGGCCACCAGCGGCAGATCCAGCAGCGGCCCGGCCCCCAGCCCTTCCGCCGGGATGTCCTGCGCCCGCGCGGAGAAGCGCCCCATCCCTGCCCGCCACACATGGGGCGCGACGCGGTACAGCGTTTTGCGCCCTGCGCCGGGGGTGTCCAGTTCGATGCGGTCCTTCTGCACGCCGTGGGTGTGCAGGTACTCGGCCACGCAGCGCACGCCGTTGCCGCACATGGCCCCCTGGCTGCCGTCCGCGTTATACATGACCATCGTTGCATCTGCGTCCGCCAGTTGGGGCGGCGCGATGCAGATAAGCCCATCCGCCCCCACCGAAAAATGCCGCCGGGAAAGCCTTGCCGCCCACTGCCCCGCCTGGGGCGGTAATCCCTGTTCCCGGCAGTCCAGATAAATGTAATCGTTGCCCGCGCCCTGCATCTTGGTAAATGACAGTTTCATACCATCCCTCCCCCGACCAGTGTATGCCGCGGCGCACCGGGGCAGCACAACGGCCTTTTTACAGGGTTTTTGCCCCGGTCCTCTTGACATCTTTTGACAGATAAGATATATATTTAATGAATATTTGTTTGCAGAAGGAGATATACTATGGATTCCGAAGTTTTTGCGCGTATCCGCGAATACCTGGCCGACCAGCTTGAAGTCGATCCCGAAAAGATCACCCCCGACAGCGACATCGTCAATGATTTCGGCGCCGACAGCCTCGACGTCATCGACATGATCACCACCCTGTCCGACGAGTTCAACGTGGAGATCCCCGACGAGGAGATCGAGAACTTCCACACCGTGGGCGATGTGGTCAATTATCTGGAGGAGCGGCTGTAATTTTGCGCCGCCGGATGTGAAGGAGTAGACATGGCAAGCGATAAGAAAAAAATGGTCGAGGCGATCACCGCACAGGAGGTCGATTTCGCCCAGTGGTACACCGATATCTGCACCAAGGCTGAACTGGTGGAATATTCCAGCGTGAAGGGCTTTGTGGTGCTGCGCCCCTACGGCTACGCGATCTGGGAGAACATCCAGAAAAATCTGGACACCCGCTTCAAGGCTACCGGCCACGAAAATGTTGCGATGCCCATGCTGATGCCGGAAAGCCTGCTGAAAAAGGAGGGCGAACTGGTGGACGGCTTTGCCCCCGAGGTCGCCTGGGTCACCATGGGCGGCAGCGAACCGCTGGAGGAACGCCTTGCCGTGCGCCCCACCAGCGAAACGCTGTTCTGTGACCACTTCAGCCATGTGCTGCACAGCTACCGCGACCTGCCGATGCTGTACAACCAGTGGTGCAGCGTGGTCCGCTGGGAAAAATCCACCCGCCCCTTCCTGCGCACCCGTGAGTTCTGGTGGCAGGAAGGCCACACCATCCACGAAACCGCGGAGGAAGCCCAGGCCGAGACCGAGCAGCAGCTCAACTGCTACGCGGATTTCTGCGAGCATGACCTGTGCATCCCCGTTCTGAAGGGCCGCAAGACCGACAAGGAGAAGTTTGCCGGCGCCGAAGCCACCTACACCATCGAAGCGATGATGAAGGACGGCAAAGCCCTGCAGAGCGGCACCAGCCACTACTTTGGCGACAAGTTCAGCCGCGCCTATGACGTGACCTTTGCCGGGCGCGACAACACCCTGCAGTACCCCTTCCAGACCAGTTGGGGCGCGTCCAGCCGCCTGATCGGCGCCATCATCATGACCCACGGCGACGACGACGGCCTGATCCTGCCGCCCGCCATCGCGCCGGTGCAGCTCGTCATCGTACCGGTGGCGGCCCACAAGCCCGGCGTGCTGGAAAAATGCCGCGAACTGGCTGACCAGCTCAAGGGCATCGTGCGCGTCAAGCTGGACGACAGCGACAAGCAGCCCGGCTGGAAGTTCGCCCAGTGGGAGATGAAAGGCGTGCCGGTCCGTCTGGAAGTCGGCCCGCGCGACATCGAGCAGGGCCAGTGCGTGCTGGTCCGCCGCGACACGCGCGAAAAGCAGTTCGTCAAGTTCGAGGATCTGGCCACTGCCGTGCCTGCCGCGCTGGACGCGCTGGCGAAGGACCTGTACGACCGCGCGCTGAAAAACCGCGAGGCCCGTACCACCAGCGCCACCACGATGGAGGAGATCAAGCAGAAAGCTGCCGCTTCTACCGGGTTCATCAAGACCATGTGGTGCGGCGACCTGGCCTGCGAGGAAGCCATGAAAGAGCAGGCGGGCCTTTCCAGCCGCTGCATGCCGTTCGAGCAGGAACACCTGAGCGACGTGTGCCCGGTCTGCGGCAAACCCGCCACCAAGATGGTCGTCTGGGGCATCGCCTACTAACTACACAAGCAGGTCAGCGCGGCGCGCTGACCGAGCTTGTCGAGAAACTCGACAAGCTCCAAAGTGGGGCAACAGTCGCCTACGGCGGTGCCTAAGGCTCCTGTTTAACGGGTTGCGGTTCCCGCATCCCGCAGCGCGCCTTGGAGCGGCGCTTGCGCTCTGCGACCGCTGCCCCTGCTCCGCCTTGCTGCATCCGCCGCAGGCGGCGCGCGGCTTCGCAGCTCTTTGGATTCCCCTTCGACAAAATTTTGTGACAAATCGCGCAATCGGCCTATAGCCTCATACACAATTTGCCGCAAAATTTCCCTGTATGTGTTGCCAGCGTCGGCACATGTCCGCCGCTGGCAACGGATTTTGAGCCTTTTTCAACAGTCTGCAGGGCAGCGCGGCGCGCTGCCCTTTTCTGGTAAATCGCCATGTGGGTTTTATTGCTGACATTTCTGGTCTACGGTCTCGGCCTGGTGCTGACTGCCGTGGGCAGCCGCCTGTCCGGGCGCTGCACTACCTGGTGCTGCGCCCTGTGCGGCCTGCCCATGTGGGTGGTCGGCGGCACGGTGGTGCCCTTCTGCCTGGCGCTGCCCCAGCTTATGCTGGCGTTCCTGGCCGCCGGCATGTCGGTCACTTCGCTGGCGGTGGGCGCGGCGTTGGCCGGTTCGGTCGCCAATCTGGGGCTGGCGCTGGCCGTTTGCCTGCTCAATCCCCGGCAGCGGGCTTCGGTGGACCGGCAGGAGTTCTGCCGCAAATGCCTGTTGCTGCTGGCGGCCTGCGCGGTGCTGATCGTGTTCGTGCGCGACGGCACGCTGAGTTACACCGGCACCGGCCTGCTGATGTCCCTGTTCGTATTGTTCGTGATGCTCAGCATCGTCTACCAGCACCACTACAGCTATGCGGAGGGCAGCGAGATCGTGACCACGGCGGGCAGCGTGCCCGAATCCCCGCGCAGGGACGCGGCCGATGTATATGGCTACACCGCCCACACGATGGCTTTCCCTGTGATGAGCTTTGCCAACGCGATGAAAAATCTGGCGGGCGTGACCGTGGGGCTGCTTCTGCTGGCCATCGGCGCGCTGGCGCTGGTGTACAGCGCCGCCACCCTTGCCAACGTCACCGGCACCATCCAGGCTTTGTGGGCCGCCACCCTGATCAGTTTCGGGTTCTGCCTGCCGCTGCTGGCCGACGCGCTGGGCCATCCTTTCGGCTCGGTATGGAAGCGTTTCTCGGTGCGGTGCCGCTATTTCCCGCCCCACACGCTGCCGATGCAGCTTTTGAACAGCGCGATCCTGAACCTGACGCTGGCGCTGCCCCTTTCCAGCCTGATGTACCGCCGCCGTCTGCCCTTCGGGTCCCAGTTCCGGCACTATGATCTGCCCATCTGCGTGGCGATCACGCTGATCCTGCTGCTGCCGCCGCTGCTGCGCCGCAGGCTGTACCGCTGGCAGGGCGCTGCCTGCCTGGCGCTGTACCTTATCTATGTGGCGGCCGCCATGCTGGCGCCGCTGTCGGGCGCCTGACCGTCACGACCCCATTTTCTCAACGATAGCAACGGAAGCGCACCGCCCCGGAGGGCGGCGCGCTTCCGTTTTTCTTTTGCCGCACAGCCCCGGCAAAAAATCCTTTGCCGAGGGGTTGCGTTTTGCTTCCGTGCATGCTATACTGTTATACATAACAGCATAACAGTTGAAACAGTGGTGAGAACTTTTGAAATTGATCGTTTCCAATCTGGCGGGCGCGCCCATCTACGAACAGATCAAGCAGCAGGTCAAAAGCGCCATCCTTTCGGGCGAACTGAAGGAGGGCGACGCGCTGCCCTCGCTGCGCACGCTGGCCAGGGACCTGCAGATCAGTGTGCTGACCGTCACGCGGGCCTATACCGAGCTGGAGCAGGAGGGCTTCGTGCGCAACGTGCAAGGCCGCGGCTGCTTTGTGCTGGGCAGCGGTTCCGAACTGATGCGGGAGCAGCTTCTGCGCAAGGTGGAGACCGGCCTGACCGAAGCCATCCGCGCCGCAAAAGTCGCGGACCTGTCCGGCGGGGAGCTGCATCACCTTTTAGACATTTTATGGGAGGCCGACACCGATGACTGACTATTTACAGGTGGAGCACCTGTCGAGATCCTTTGACGGATTCCAGCTCCGCGACATCAGCTTCACCCTGCCCAAAGGGTACATCATGGGCCTGATCGGCCCCAACGGTTCCGGCAAAACGACCACCATCAAGCTGATCTTGAACATGCTCCGGCGCGACGGCGGCCGGGTCAGCATTCTGGGGCTGGACAACATCGAGCAGGAACAGCAGGCCAAAGCCCAGCTTGGCGTCGTGTTCGATACCAGCTATTTCAGCGACGACTGGGACGCGGCCCAGGCCGAGCGTTCCCTTTCGGTTTTCTATCCGGGCTGGGACAGCGAACGCTTCGCCGGGCTGCTGCACAAATTCCGCATCCCCCCTGCCAAAAAGATCCGGGACCTGTCCAAAGGGATGCAGATGAAGCTGATGCTGGCGTGCGCTTTCTCCTACGACGCCCGGCTGCTGATCCTGGACGAACCCACCAGCGGGCTGGACCCGGTATCCCGCGACGAACTGCTGCAGATATTGGTGGCTTACATCGAGGACGGGGAACACAGCGTCCTGTTTTCCACCCACATTACTGGCGACCTCGAACGCGCCGCCGACTATATCACCTATATCCGCTACGGTGAATTGTTTTTCACCGGCAGCCGGGAAGAATTTGTGGACCAGTTCCGCATCCTCAAGGGCGGCCCGGACGAACTGACCGCCGACCTCAAAGCCCGTGCCGCGGGGCTGCGCGTCTTTCCCACCGGGTTTGAAGCACTGGTAAAGACCCCGGACGCCGCCGCTTTTCCCGCCTTGTGCGCGGAACCCGCTACCATCGACCAGATCATCGTATTCACCAACAGAGAGGGGGACGAATGATGTCTACCGTCTGGAAAGCCGCCCAACTGGACCTTGCCCTCGTCAAACCATATGCCAAAGTGATCGGCTTTACCCTGCTGCTGCCCATCGCCTTTGCCGCCGTCAACCGCTCGCTGCTGACCGGCGTTTCTTTCGCCATGTGTTTTATCGCCATGACGACGGGCTACCCTTTCTCCATCATGGAGAAGAACCACATGGAACGCCTGTACGGCCTTTTGCCCGCCAGGCGGAGCGAACTGGTCCTCGGCCGCTATCTCTATGTGCTGGCGCTGGGCCTTCTGTCCCTGGCGGTGTCGCTGGCCGTCCAGCCCGTAGTGCTGCGGGCTTTGGGCGAAACGGTGACCCCCGCCGATATCGTGGCCGCGGGCGCCGCCGGGCTGCTGCTGTTCACCCTCTACACGGTGTTCCAGCTCCCCGGCTACTACAAGTTCGGCGCCATCCAGGGCCGGATCTTCATGTACATCCCGGTGGCGGGTTTTCTGGCGACGCTGTTTTTCCTGCCTGCGGGCCTGCCGGTAGCTGTTTCCCCCGCGCTGGCCTGCGCGCTCGTGGCCGCCGTTGTCGTTGTGCTGTACGCGGCGTCGGCATGGTGTTCCGTTCGCATCATGAAAAACAAGGAACTGTGAGGTGTGCGCCATGGATCTTACGATTTTGGCCGTGGTCCTGCTGCTGGGCATCGGCGTGCCCGCCCGGAACAAGCTCATCCGCCAATACCGAAAACGGCACCATAAGGACGATGACGGCCCCGGCAGCCGGTAAACTGCCGACACAGCAAAGCGGAAGCGCACCGCCCCCCAAAGGGCGGTGCGCTTCCGCTTTGTATTCCCCGCAGGGCCGCGCCTTTTTACGCAGCGGACGGCAGGGCCTCGTTTTTTCGGATCTCGACCGTTCCCACAGCCAGCGCCGCCGCGCTGGCCGCCACATGGCTGACCAGCACCGCGGCCCAAATGCCGTTAAGCCCAAAGCCCATGCCCGAAAGCAGGTACGCCAGCGGCATACGGACCACGATATAGTAAAACACCATCAGCAGCATGCTCCGGGACGGCTTGCCCATACCGTTGAGCAGGCCCAAATAGCAGTTCGTGACCGTGTTCAGGATATAACCCACGCTGACGATCAGGAAATAACCGGCGACGATGGCCGCCACGTCCCCGCTCCGAACAAACAGGCCCGAAAGCTGCCGGGCAAAGCCGATGACCAGCAGCGACAGCACGACCAGCAGCCCGCAGCCATAGCCCATGGCGCATTTCAGATAGTCGCATACGCGGTCGTACCGCCTGCCGCCGACGCACTGGCCGATGATGGTCGTGAGCACCATGTTCAGCGCCATGGCTGGGTAAAAGACGATGATCTCCAGCTTGCCGGCCACGCCGTAGGCTGCAACGGCCGTCAGGCTGTAGGTGCTGACCAGCGCGGTGAGGAAGGTCGTGCTGACCGCCGGGATACTCTGCTGCAGCACCGAGGGCACTGCCTTCTGGATCAGCGGCAGCACCACGGCGGCGTCAAACCGGGAAAGCCGGAACGCGAACAACTTTTTGCGGCGAAGATAGACCAGCATACACAGCAGGCAGATCCCTTCCGAAAGCAGGGTGGCAACGGCAGCGCCGTCAAAGCCCATCCCGCGGATGAAAAGCGGGTCCAGCACTGCGTTCAGCAGGGTCGTTGCCAGCATGGCCGCCGCCTGGAACAGCGAGTTGCCGAAGCTGCGCAGGACCGCCGCAAAATAGCAGTACAGGTACACCGCCAGATACCCCAGCACATAGATGGACAGGTAGCTGCGCGCCATATCGTAAATTTCGGGCCGGGTGTTCAGCGCGCGCAGGATGCCGGGCAGCCCCAGTTCCAGCGCCAGCGTGACGGCCAGCGAAAAGACGACGGAAACGCAGAAAGAGGTGGCGATGATGCTCTCGGTCCGTTTCTGGTCCCTGGCCCCTATGGCCTGGGAAAGCAGGATCGACACCCCGTTCGTCGCGCCCATGGCGACCGCGCTCAGGATCAGGATGACGGGGGTGGAATCGGTCAGGGCCGCGTAGGCGTTCTCCCCCAGCAGGTTGCCGATCCACAGGCTGTCCACCAGATTGTACATCATATTCAAAAACATTGCGGCCATCATGGGCAGGGCCACCGCCATCAGGCAGCGTCTGGTATTGCCGCCGATAAAATCAATTTTTTCCGGCATGATGAGTTCTCCTTTCTGCCGACCGCGCGGGCAGCAGGGCCAAGGCGTGCCGCCGTGTGCGTCATTTGTGAATGAATATTATTCATTATAGAGGTCTAAAGATGCCCCGCCGTAAAGCGGGGAATGGATGTTGTGTGTTCTGTGGGCTGGCTGCCGCCCGGCCGCGGTCAGGGCCGCCTGGGCGCACAGGCAGCGGGTTCACAGGTGCAGGGCTTGCAGCAGGAACGCCCGGATGCGATCTGCGCCTTCTTCCGGGTCCAGGCCGTCCTCCAGCAAAATGCCAAGCTGCCCGTACACGCAGAATTTGGCCGCCGTGGGCACGTCCGCAAGCTGGACTTCCCCGGCCTGCACCGCCTTTTGCAGCAGTTCTTCCACCACCGGGACCAGTTTTTCACAGGTTTTGAGCGAAAGCAGGTTGTGGAATTTTTTGTTCTGCGGGCCGTGGAACACCGCGTAATACTTGGTGTTCTTATCCTCCACGCCCACCGGCATTTTCTGGATGAACTCTTTCAGCGTCAGGCTGCTGTGCTGCGCCTGCCCGGCGAACTGTTCCGCCAGCACGGCGGCATACTGGTCGATGGCGCTGTCAAACAGGGCCTCTTTGGAGGGGAAGTAGCGGTAGCACAACCCCTGCGCCACCCCGATGGCGTTGGCGATGTCCGCGATGGTCGTTTTCTCGTAGCCTTTCTCCCCAAACAGTCTGAGGGCTGTGTCGAAGATCTCCTGCCGGCGTTCTTCCGGCTCTTTGGTGATGCGCATGGGCGTCCCCTCCTTCCCTGTTATGATAGCACGCGCGCGGGGAAAATGCAATGAGTGAAGCTCAATCATTTTCTTGCCGCAGCAACGCAGGCCGTGCCGCCCACCCGCTGCCAGGACACATCCCGGAACCGTTGCGCCAGCATGGCGCACATCTCGGCTTTGGCGTAGATCTTCACATCCCCTTCCCTGCTGTGGCGCATATACCAGTTCATGAGTACGCGCCCTGGCCAGGGCTGCCAGCAGTCCCCCAGCAGGAACGTGCCGCCCGGTTTGAGGACACGCCAGACTTCCCGCAGGACTGTTTGCGGCGCCGGGTAATGGTGGAAGGAATCGTTGCAGCAGACCACATCGAATGTGCCGTCCGGGAACGGGATCGCTTCGCTGTCCGCCTGCAGCAGCGGCACTTCTTCCGGCAGTTTTGCCCGTGCGACGGCCAGCATCTTTTCCGACAGGTCGATGCCGCACACGTCCCGTCCGGGGTCGGCCTGCAAAAGCAGGCGGAGCAGCTCGCCGGTGCCGCACCCCAGGTCCAGCAGCGTGCCAAACGGGATCTGCGCCAGCTTTGCCAGCAGGACCGGGTACAAAGCGCGGGCGTGCTGGCCCTGCATTCCGGTATCATAGCCCGCGGCCTGCCGGTCAAAGGCGGCTTTGCTTTCCGCTTTTTTATCGTTCATCGTTTCACCTCCCTTCTGTTCCCCAGTATAGCACGGTTTTCGCAAATGTCAATGAATAATATTCATTCATCATCAAAAATTTATAATTTGCCTTGGGGGCGTGCCCTGTCGCCTGCGGCGGCCCGTGTCCGCCGACCGCCGCCCGGAACCGGGGATGGTTTTCCACAAAAGGATGCAAAACCGTGTGCGCGCTGGTTTTCGGCCGCACTTCTTTTTCGCAGAAACCGCGCAGGGGGGGCGGGCGGCTGCCTGCCGGTGGTACTTCCCCGCCCCTGACAGGCACAACCGCCAAAAGCCAGGGCGGCTTGCCCGCACGGCAGGGATTTTCCCCGCGCAGGGCAACGCGCCGGGCACGCATGCCCGGCACCGTCCCGGCAGTGCCGCATGCCCCCCTATCCCCGCCGCAGCACGCAAAAAGAGCAGGGCGGCTTACGCCGTCCTGCTCTCGGTATCTTTCTTTGCGGGCCTTCACGCCGCTTTTTTCTTCCGCTTTTTCAGGCGCGGATGGATCGCCAGCCGTTCCACCAGGACCAGCGCCGTCGCCAGGCTGACCAGGTCTGCCGCCAGCCACCGCTTGGGTTCCCGGAAAGCCACCCGGATCTCGCCCGAATAGTTGGCCGGGACCGTTACGCCGACCATGCCGTTCTCGGTGCGGAACACGATGCCCTGCCCGTCCAGCACGGTGTAGCCGGGGTAGTACAGCAGCGGCAGTTCGGCATGGCCCGTCACGCCGTTGACCTCGTTGCAGGTAAGCACGGTCACGCCGTCCTGCTGCGTGAGCGAAACGACTTCCACCGAGGTGACGCCCACATCGTGGGCAAAGCCGTCCCGGTTTTCCATCGCGCCGTCCGGCACATACAGGCTGTCGTAGTACCAGGCCATGTTGCTGATCTTATTGTCGGCATAGATCATCTGGCCGCGGTCCCCCAGATAGCCGGTGCTCACGGTGGGCAGATAGCTGTGGTAGAAGATGCCCAGCCCCAGCAGCGAAGCCGACAGCAGCAGCACCGCCACCGGCTGCGCATAGCGGCCGCGCCGCAGCGCCGACACTGCGCAGACGCTGGCCACCACCAGCAGCAGCGTCCCCAGCGAGAAATACCGCCACGGGAACTGGATTGCCAGCAGCAGCCGCCCGACCCCGGGCAGCGCGCCCAGCCAGCCCCAGGGGAAGGCGTTCGTCGCCATCCAGCAGGCCAGCCCGCCCAGCAGCACGGCCCACAGGCCGATCTTGCGTTCCCGGTGGGGCATTTCCTTCCCCTGGGTGAGCCAGCACCAGATAAAGGCCACCGCACCGGCCACCAGCACCACGCCGATGCTGTTGTGGTCGTCGCGCCAGTTCAGCATTTCGGAGATCCACAGCCCGTTCTTCTGCACCGCCAGGCCCCCGGCAAAGCTCTCGCCGCCGTACATATTGTTGTACCCGCCCCCCAGCATCAGCGTGGCGAAGGGGAACAGGAACCACAGGTTCAGCAGCACCACCAGCCCGGCGGCCGCGCCCCACACGGCCAGCACCCGGCGGGTGAAAGTGCGCCGCCAGTGGTACAGGCCAAAGACCGCGCAGGCGATGGCGGCCAGTTCCAGCGAAATGATATGAGTCTGCACCAGCGCGCCAAAGGCGACGACCAGTTCCGCACAGGCCACCCGGGCCTGGCGTTTATCCGGCGTCTGGCGGGCATACAGCAGCGTGAGTGCCGCCGGGATCAGCGGCAGGAACGCCAGCGCCGTATATTCGCCCACTGCGCTGCGCCAGTAGATGTTATAGATGTGGTAGGGCGCCAGCATATACAGGATGCTGCCCAGCAGCGCGGTCTTGTTGTGGCGGAACATCTGCCGGAAGCTGAAGAAAGAGATGCCCGCCGTAAGCGCCTGGATCACCATGACATAGGTGCGGTATGCCCCCTGCACGCTCATGCCCAGCAGCCGCAGCGCCGCCGGGAAGTACAGGAACAGTTCGCCGTAGAACAGCGAGGGCGCATACCCATACCCGTCCTTGGCCTGGGAATAGATGCGCACCGGGAACTGCCCTTCGCGCAGGCCCTGGGCAATGCCCTCAATGCGCGAAAGATGGAACCGCCAGTCCGCCCCCTGGCAGCCGCCGCTGTTCATGAACAGCGGCACACAGGCCAGCAGCGTGACGCCTGCCAGCAGCCAGATACAGCCGCGCAGGTCGGCGTCCCGCAGGGCGCGGGGGCTGCCCGGCACCAGCAACAGCAGCGCCAGATCCAGCAGGCAGAAAAGCACCACCCAGCCCAGCACGCAGGCCCAGGCATACAGCATATCCTGCCGGACCTCCACATGGCCGATGGTAAAAATGCCGCCGTCGTTATTGGCTACCAGCCGGATGGTGTCGCTGGCATAGTTGACGTTGAGGACCACCGTATCCTGCTGGGCGTCCACATTGACCCACGCCTGTTCCCCGCTGACGGTCATATCCTCCGCGGCGGTAAAGTACAGGTTGGCCCGGTGTTCGACGCCCTCCTCGGTAAGGCCCGGCTTGTAGCGGTAATCCAGCGTGACGCGGTAATGCCCCGCGGGCAGCGACATGGCAGGCGTCTGCATGATCGCTTCGCCGTCGGTCATCTCGGTGACGCCGCGGCGGCCGTCCTCGTCATAGCCGATCTCGGAATGCTGCGCGATCACCTCCCACTGGTCCGGCGAAAACTGGTAGACCGCGGCAGGCTGCGCGGCCGCCCAAACGGCCCCCAGCACGATCAAAAGCTGCAGCACCGCCCAGATCAGGACCGGCGGGCGGCGCAGAAGTTGTGATATTTGTTTCTTCATTAGCAAACTCCCGTTGTATGCAGGTAACACAAAAGCATTCTAACTATACCCTATTTGCCGCCAAAAGACAAGCTGAAACGCCGGAATTTACAAGAAAAGCCCGCCGTTTCCCCGCCCCATGCCCCGCAAAAAAAGCAGACCGGCGCGGTACGCCGGTCTGCTTTTGAAATTTCTGTTCCCGCGCAGTCTTACCTGCGCAGACGGAGTTTTTGCGGAAAGCCGCGCTTCGTCTTACTCGACGATGATGCTCTTGCCGGTCATTTCCTCCGGGACGGGCAGCCCGATATAGGGCAGCATGGTGGGCGCGATGTCGGCCAGGCTGCCGCCCTCACGCAGCTTGACGTCGCCCGCGCCGATCACCGCAAAGGGCACCACGTTGGTGGTGTGGGCGGTGAAGGGGGTCTCGTCGGGGTTCTTCATCTTCTCGGCGTTGCCGTGGTCGGCGGTCAGGAAGACCACGCCGCCCATCTTCAGGGTAGCATCCACGACCTTGCCCACGGCGGCGTCCACGGCCTCCACGGCCTTGACAGCGGCGTCAAACACGCCGGTGTGGCCGACCATGTCGCAGTTGGCGAAGTTCAGGATCACCACGTCATACTTGCCGCTCTCGATGCGCTGGGCGCATTCCTCGGCCACTTCGGGGGCGCTCATCTCGGGCTTCAGGTCGTAGGTAGCCACCTTCGGGCTGGGAACGACCTTGCGGTCCTCGCCCTCATAGGGGGCCTCCACGCCGCCGTTGAAGAAGAAGGTCACATGGGCGTACTTCTCGGTCTCGGCGATGCGAAGCTGGGTCTTGCCGTTCTTGGACAGGTACTCGCCCAGCACGTTCTTGAGTTCCACCGGCGGGTAGGCCACTTCCACGTTGGGCATGGTGGCGTCGTACTCGGCCATGCAGACGTAGTGGACCGGGAACCGGCCGTAGCGGCGCTCGAAGCCGTCGAAGGCATCGTCCACGAAGATGCGGGTCATCTGACGGGCACGGTCGGGGCGGAAGTTCATGAAGATGACGGTGTCGCCCTCCTGGACGCGGCCGCCCTCGCAGGTGACGCAGGGCACCACGAACTCATCGGTCACGCCGTCGGCGTAGCTCTTCTCGATGGCTTCCTTGGCGTTGGCCGCGTGGTTGCCCTCGCCGTAGACAAAGGCGGCGTAGGCTTTTTCCTCACGGTCCCAGTTCTTGTCACGGTCCATGGCGTAGTAACGGCCGGTGACCGTGGCGATCTTGCCGATGCCCAGCTCGTCCAGCTTGGCCTGCAGGTCGGCCAGGAAGCCCTCGCCCGAATGGGGGTCGGTGTCGCGGCCGTCCATGATGCAGTGCAGGTAGACCTTGTCGGCGCCCATGTGCTTGGCCATATCCAGCACGCCGAACCAGTGGTCGGCATGGCTGTGGACGCCGCCGGTGCCCACCAGGCCCATCAGGTGGATGGCCTTGCCGGCGTCGATGGCAGCCTTCATGTTCTTGACCAGCACGGGGTTGTGCTTCATCTCGCCGTCCTGGATGGACTTGGTGATGAGGGTGAGCTGCTGGTAGACGATGCGGCCCGCGCCCATGTTGGTGTGGCCCACTTCCGAGTTGCCCATCTGGCCTTCGGGCAGGCCCACGGCCATGCCGGAAGCGTTGATGGTGGTCATGGGATACTTTGCAAAGATCTCGTCCAAATGCGGCTTCTTGGCGGCCACGACGGCGTTGCCGAAGGTCTGGTCCGGCGTCCAGCCGAAGCCGTCCATGATGCAGAGAAGGACAGGTTTTTTAGCCATAAATGTTTGAACTCCTTTTCTTACCTGTCAAAAGGCACTTTCCCATCCCTCTTGGCAGGCTGGTTTAGCCATGTTGCGGTGCGATCAGCCCTTGGTGGCGGCGTCCACGATCTCGCAGAACTTGCCGGCATGCAGGGACGCGCCGCCGATCAGGCCGCCGTCCACGTCGGGCTTGGCCAGCAGTTCCGCGGCGTTGGCGGGGTTCATGCTGCCGCCGTACTGGACGGTCATGCCCTCGGCGATCTCCTCGCCGTACAGTTCGCCCACCACCTTGCGGATGGCGGCGCAGACTTCCTGCGCCTGGTCAGAGGTCGCGGTGCGGCCGGTGCCGATGGCCCAGATGGGCTCGTAGGCGATGATGACGTTCTTGACCTGCTCCGCGGTCACGTCCTTGAGGGCGATCTTGACCTGCATGCGGACCAGTTCCTCGGTGACGCCCTGCTCACGCTGGGTCAGGCTCTCGCCGACGCAGACGATGGGCTTCAGGCCGGCGTTCAGCGCGGCCAGGGTGCGCTTGTTGACGGTCTCGTCGGTCTCGCCGAAGTACTGGCGGCGCTCGCTGTGGCCGATGACCACATACTCAACGCCCAGGTCCAGCAGCATATCGGCGGAAACTTCGCCGGTGTAGGCGCCGGACTTCTCGAAATGGACGTTCTGGGCGCCCACATGGACGTTGGTGCCCGCGCACTTGGCAACGACGTTGCACAGGTCGGTGAAGGGAACGCAGACCACAACTTCGCAGTCAGCGCCCTGCACGCCGGGGATCAGGGCTTCCAGCAGCAGGCCGGCCTCGGTGGGGGTGTTGTTCATTTTCCAGTTGCCGGCGATGACGGCTTTACGTTTCTGCTTATTCATGATAAAAACTCCTTCCGAATTCTGGTTTTTTCAGACAATCCAAAAAGGGCGCGGCGGCCCTGCCGCCGCGCCCTGCGGTTCATTATGCGTTCTGAATGCAGGCGATGCCGGGCAGTTCCTTGCCTTCGAGGTACTCGAGGGAGGCGCCGCCGCCGGTGGAGATGTGGGTCATCTTGTCGCCCAGACCCATCTGCTGCACGGCAGCCGCGCTGTCGCCGCCGCCGATCACGGTGGTGGCATCGCTTTCGGCCATGGCCTTGGCGACCGCCAGGGTGCCTTCCGCCAGGGTCGGGTTCTCAAACACGCCCATGGGGCCGTTCCACACAACGGTCTTGCTGGCCTTGACGGCGTCCGCAAACAGCTTCATGCTCTCGGGGCCGATGTCGCAGCCTTCCATGTCGGCGGGAATGGCGGTAACGGGGACCACGGTGGTCTTGACCGGCGCGTCGATGGGATCGGGGAAGTCGGTGACGCAGGCGGTATCGACCGGCAGCAGCAGCTTGACGCCCTTGGCCTCGGCCTTGGCCATCATTTCCTTGCAGTAGTCGATCTTGGTATCGTCGCACAGGCTCTTGCCGATCTCATAGCCCTGGGCCTTGAGGAAGGTGTAAGCCATGCCGCCGCCGATGATCAGGGTATCGACCTTTTCCAGCAGGTTGGAGATGACGTTGAGCTTGTCCGCGACCTTGGCGCCGCCCAGGATGGCGGTGAAGGGACGGACGGGATCGTTGACAGCGTTGCCCAGGTACTTGATTTCCTTCTCCATCAGGTAGCCGACGGCCGTATCCTGAACGAACTCCGTCACACCGGCGGTGGAGCAGTGGGCGCGGTGGCAGGAGCCGAAAGCGTCGTCCACATAGGCATCGGCCAGGCTGGCCAGATCCTTGCTGAATTCGGGCATGTTCTTGGTCTCTTCCTTGCGGAAGCGGGTGTTCTGCAGCAGCACAACGTCGCCGTTGTTCATAGCTTCCACCGCGGCCTTGGCATTGGCGCCGACGACTTCGTCGTCATCCGCGAAGGTAACGGGCTGGCCCAGCTTCTCGCTCAGGCGCACCGCGACCGGGGCCAGGCTGAACTTGGCCTCGGGGCCGTTCTTCGGCTTGCCCAGGTGGCTGCACAGGATGACCTTGGCGCCATCCGCGATCAGCTTCTTGATGGTCGGCAGCGCCGCGTTGATGCGGTTGTCGTTGGTGATCACGCCGTCCTTCATCGGGACGTTGAAATCACAACGGACCAGAACGCGCTTGCCGGCGTAATTTTCATCATCAATGGTCTTTTTACCCAAACCCATAGTAAAAGCTCCTCTCGGTTTGTTTTACAATTTGTTTTGGGGCACGATGCCCCTGTGACCTGACTCTATTATACGCACAAACGCCCCGCAGCGCAAGATGTTTTTGACATATTTTTAACCGCCTGTGCCCGCCCCGGCGCTTTTTTGCCGCGCGCACCCCGGCTTTTGGCGCGCAAAGGCCGCACGCCGTTGATTTTGCCGCGCCGCGCGGCTATAATAAAAACAGGAAGGGCCGCGCCGTGCGGCCCGACGCAGCCGGGAAGGGGGCTTTGCCATGAAGGAAAACCTGCGGCGCGCCAAAGATCTGGCGCTGGCGGTGCTGGAGCCTTTTTTCCGGCTGAACATGCCGGTCTTTGCGGGGTGCGCCACGCTGTTCCTGCTGACGGCGTCCTTCCCGCTTTTGATCTGGGTGCTGGTGCTGGTCAACCACCTGCCCGGCTACTCCACCGCCGACGTGGCCGACCTGCTGGGCCAGTTCCTGCCCCAGGTGCCGGAGATCCAGGACACCCTGCTGGACGCGCTGAACGGCCTGAGCGCCCAGTCCACCACCTTTGTGGCGTCCTTTGCCGCGGTGACGACGCTGTTTTCGGCGTCCAGCGGCATGGCCGCCGTGCAGAAGGGCCTGCAAAGGCTGACGCCGGGGGCCCGCTTCCGATTGTATGACCGGCTGCTGGCGATCGTGTACACCATCGTGTTCGTGGGGCTGCTGCTGGCCGTCCTGCTGCTGCAGGGGTTACGGTCCTTCTTCCGCCCGCTGTATCAACTGCTGATCGCCAACCCGCGCTGGGCCGATCTGGCAGACCTGGCGCGCAGCCTGATCGGCATGAGCGACCTGGTGGTGATCCCGGTGCTGTTCGTACTGATCCTGCTGATGTACACCTTTGTGCCGGGCGGCCGCCGCCCGCTGCGCGGGCAGGTCCCCGGCGCGGTGTTCGCCACGGCGGGCTGGCTGCTGTTCTCGCGCCTGTTCTCGTTCTACATCGCCCATTTCTGGCGGCTGTCCTACATTTACGGTTCGCTGACCGCCATCATCCTGATGATCCTGTGGCTGGACATCATCATCAACCTGCTGTTCTTGGGCGCCGCGCTCAACGCCGCGCTGCCGCACGGCGGCCCGCACAAATCCCGGCCTGCTTCGCACCGGGCCATACGGTTCAACTGGAAATTCAAAAAGTAAGGAAGTGCCCCCATGCTGAACGCCCCTGCCCACTACCGGCCCGGACTGGACCTGATCCGGCTGGCGGCCCTGCTGCCGGTACTGTGTTACCATTTTTGCATCGAAGCCGCGCGCCTGGGCTTCGCCGTGCCCAGCGCCCTGATCGGCCGGGGCATGGCCGACTGGGTGGAACTGGGGCTGGCCTGGTTCTTTCTGCTTTCCGGCGCGGCGCTGGGCCTGCAATGGCGGGGGCGGTTCCGCTGGCGGCCCTATCTGGCGGGCCGTGCGGCCGCCATGTACCCGCCTTTCTGGCTGTGCTTCGGCGCGCTGTTCGTCTACGGCGAGGTGCTGCACGGCAACAACCCCGGCATCCCCCGCTGGCGGGTGATCTTTTCGATTCTGGGGCTGGACGGCTATCTTTCGCCGGTGACCGCCACCTTCTATAAAGTGGGCGAATGGTTTTTGGGCGTGATTTTGCTGCTGTACCTTGTGTTCCCGCTGCTGCTCTGGTGCATGGACACCCGCGCCCGGCGGCGGGGGCTGCTGGCGGCGATGGTCCTGCTGCAGTTCGTCTGGCCGCTGCTCTGCCCCGCCCCGCTGGAAGCCGGCCACACGGTGCTGGGCCGCCTGCCCGCCTTTGCGCTGGGCGTGTGGTTCGGCGCCCGGCAGTTGGCCCATGACCGCGTACCGCTGCCCCGCGCGCTGTGGGCGCTGGCGGGCGCGCTTCTGCTGTTCGTGCCCGCCGTGCCGCGGCTGGCGCCGCTTTTGCTGGTATCGGCCGCGCTGTTCTGGGTGCTGTACGCCCTGGGCCAGAAGATCCCCCAGGGTGCATGGAGCGCGCTGCGGCGGCTTTCGGCCTGGAGTTACGGGGTCTACCTGATCCACCATGTACTCCTGACGCTGGTGCTGCTGCCCGCAGCCCAAAAGTTCCCCCTGCCGCTGCCCGTGTGGTTCCCGGTGTTCCTGTTCGCCAGTTTTGCGCTGGCCGCCGTGCTTCTGGCACTGACCGCGCCCATCAGCCGCCGGATCAAACGGTTGGGCTGATCTTCCGCCACAAAAACCCCCGCCGGGATGCTTCTGCGCATCCCGGCGGGGGTTTTCGGTTTTATTCTGCTTTATTCCGCCAGCAGCACCGTGACGCTGCGGGGTTGCAGTTCCAGCGCGTCGCGGCACAGCGGGCCGAACGGCGTCGCCCCGGCGTGGGCGCCGTCGCACAGCCGCCGCCAGGTGCCTGCGGGCAGCGCCGCCCACTGGCGGGTGGGTTCCGGGTTATAGTACACAGCCAGTTGGCCCGCGGGGGCATTGCCCTCGGTCTCCGGCACAAAGCCGATGAGCCAGCCCGGCAGCGCCAGCAGGAAAGGTTCCGGCTCCCCTGCCGCGCCGGACAGCCGCGGGAACGCCCGCCGGATGGCCAGCAGCCCCCGGTAATAGGCGGTCAGCGCCGCGAACTCCGGCCGGTGGGCCCGCCGCCAGTCCAGCCGGTTGACGGCCAGGGGGCCCTGGTAGCTGTTGTGGTCGCCGTACTTGGTGCGGCCGAACTCCTCGCCCGCCTGCAGGAAGGGCATGCCCTGGCAGGTCAGGCAGATGCCCGCCGCCATGCGGTTCTGTTGCAGCAGTTCGGGGTCGGCGGCGTCGTAGTCGCCCCGGCGCGCCACGGCGGCCAGCTTATCCCACAGGGTATAGTTGTCGTGGGCCGAAACATACTGCACCACCTGCATGGCCTGCCGCGGCTGGAAGCCGTGTACGCCGCTGCGCCAGGCCCCCACGGCGTGGAGCACGTCATACCCGCAGGGCAGCGCGCCGTTGACATACCCGGCGTTGGCCGCGTCGAACACGTTGCCCTTGATCGCGTCCCGCGTATCGTCGCAGAAAAAGCCGATGCGGTCGCTCAGGGCGTCCAGCGCGCGCTTGTCGCTGCATCGCGCGCCCCCTTCCAGGTTGGTGCCGCCCCCGGTCCAGGGTTCGCCGTACATCAGGATGTCCCGCCCGCCGGGCAGTTCGTCCAGCGCCGCGCGGATGGCGTTCATGGTGTCCACATCTTCCAGCGCCATCAGGTCGAAGCGGAACCCGTCGATGTGGTATTCCTTCGCCCAGTACAGCACCGAATCCACCAGATACTTGCGCACCATCGGCCGCTCGCTGGCCAGGTCGTTGCCGCAGCCGGAACCGTTGGTGGTCTGGCCGTCGGGCCAGCGGCGGTTCCAGTAGCCGGGCACCGTGCGTTCCAGCCAACTGTCGCTGTAATAGGTATGGTTGTAGACCACGTCCATCACCACGCCCAGCCCGGCGCGGTGCAGCGCCTGGATCATGGCGCGGCATTCCCGCACGCGGACCTCGCCGTGATACGGGTCCGTAGAAAAAGAGCCTTCCGGCACATTGTAGTTCAGCGGGTCATAGCCCCAGTTATAGCCGCCGGGCTTCGTTTCGTCCACCGTCGCATAGTCAAAAATGGGCTGGAGCTGCACATGGGTCACGCCCAGCCGCTTGAGGTAGTTCAGGCAGGTGGGGTGGACGCCGTCGCCGTCCAGCGTGCTATCCTGCGGGACGAAGCCCATATAGGTGCCGCGCCAGGGTTCGGGCACGCCGCTGTGCTCGTCGGCGGAAAAGTCCGCCACATGCACCTCCCACACGCTCCGCGCATGGGCCGGGATCTGCGGGCGGGCGTCGGCCTGCCAGCCCTCGGGCGCGGCGGCGTCCAGGTCGATGACCATACCCCGCTGCCCGTTGGCCCCCGCCGCACGGGCATAGGGGTCCACCGCCACGGTACGGCGGCCGTCGGGGAACGTCAGGGCGTACAGGTAATAGGCCCCGCACAGGTCCCCCGCCACCGCGACCGTCCACACGCCCTGCCCCGCGTGCTGCATGGGGCGGGCCGCCAGGGCCTGCGCGCCGGGTTCGCCGTCGGTCCCGGTGGAAAAAAGCTGCACTTCCACCGCCGAAGCCGTGGGCGCCCACAGCTTGAACACCGTCTGTTCCGGGGACCAGTTCGCGCCCAGGTCCGCGCCGTTATAATAAGGCAGTTCACACGCCTGCTGCCAATTCATCTGCCATCTCCCCTTCTGGTATCTGATTGTATTGTAACAGTTCGGAAAACGGTTTGCAAGGCAGGGACTTTTTTGTATTTTTGCCCAAAAGGCCTTGACCTTTTCGTTCCTTAGTGTTATAGTTAGTTACGCAAGTAATGAACCAGTAAACAGAAAGGCGGTGATACCTTGCCCCCTGTACTGAACGAGCACACCTCGATCTATTTACAGATCGCCAAAATGCTGGAGGACGGCATCCTGCGCGGCATCTACCCGGAGGAGACCCAGGTCCCCAGCACCAACGAACTGGCGCGCACGCTGCGCATCAACCCGGCCACCGGGGCCAAGGGGCTGAACCTGCTGGTAGAGGAAGGCATCCTGTACAAGCGGCGCGGCCTGGGGATGTTCGTATCCGAAGGTGCCGCCGACCGCATCCGCGCCAAGCGGCGGGAGGAATTTTTGGAACAGTACGTCAAGCCCCTGGCCGCCGAAGCCCGCAAACTGGGCCTGACGGCCGAAGAACTGCAGGCCATGCTGCGCGCAGCCTGCCAAGAGGAGGAGTAAAGGATGGAAGGCAAGATTCTGGCAGCCGAAGGGCTGTGCAAGACCTACGGCAAAGTCCGCGCGCTGGACGATGTGCGCCTGGCGCTGGAACCGGGGCATATCTACGGGCTGATCGGCCGCAACGGCGCGGGCAAGACCACGCTGCTGGCGGCACTGTCCGCCCAGATCCCGTGGGACGCGGGGACCGTGACCTACGGCGGCGCGCCGGTGTGGGAGAACGAAGCCGCCCTGGGCGAGCTGTGCTTCAGCCGGGAACTGACGGGCAAGCTGGGGGCCAACATCGGCGGTATGCGGGTGAAGGACTACCTGAAAGCCGGGCGCATCTTCTACCCCCACTGGGACGAGTCCTACGCCCAAAAGCTGGTGAAGCTGTTCGGGCTGGACGTGAAAAAGCGGATGAACGCCCTTTCCAAAGGCATGGCCAGCGCTGTGACGATCATTCTGGCCATGGCCAGCCGCGCGCCTGTCACGATGATGGACGAACCCACCGCCGGGCTGGACGTGGTGGCGCGGGAGGATTTCTACCGCCTGCTGCTGGAGGACCAGACTGCGACCGGGCGGACGTTCGTGATCTCCACCCACATTCTGGAGGAAGCCGCCCCCGTTTTTGAGCGGGTCATGATCATGAAGAAAGGCCGCCTGATCGAAGACTGCGACGCCGACGCCCTGCTGGCGCAGTTCTGCGGGGTATCGGGCCGGGACGATGTGGTGGCCGCCGCCTGCGAAGGGTATGAGGTGCTGCACACCGAGACCCTGGGCCGCCAGGTATTGTGCACGGTGCGCGCCCCGGCGGACGCCATCACCGCCCGCGGGCTGGATGTGGACTGCACGGCCCTTTCGCTGCAAAAGGTGTTCGTGGCGCTGTGCGGCCATGAACAGGAGGGACAATGAGATGAAAAAGACGCTGTGGCTCCTGCTTTACTACCCGCTGCAACTGCTGGGCGCGGTACTGGCGCTGTACCCCGTGCTGGCGCTGCTGTGCTTTTTGTTCGGCGCCAACAGCCTTTTCGGCACCTACCTGACGGGCTACAGCTTCGCGTTCCTGCTGTGTGCGGTGCTGTGCGCCGTCCAGGCCACCGCCACCTACTGCCCGTTGGCCCTGAGCCTGGGCGCTACCCGCCGCGCCCTGCAGGCGGGCGTCGCGGCGGTCTGGGTGATCTTCTCGCTGCTGGGGCAGGCCGTCAGCATGCTGCTGAACCAGGTGACGTTCGCCCTTTTCCCGTCCGAGCGCCTCAGCCGGGAATTCGTGTACGGGATCTCCCGCGATCCCCTGCCGGGGCTGGGGGTGACGCTGTTCATCGTCGGCGCGTCCCTCTGGACCGGGGCCCTGCAGCGCAAACAGTCCACGATTCTCCGGCAGGTGCTTTTGGTGCTGTTCGACATTGTGATCTACGCCCAGGTCTTTGTGTTCATGGCACTGAGCGTTTTTGCCGCGCAGGCGCTGCCCCTGTATGGTGGGGTGCTGGCGCTGCTGGGGCTGGTGTTTACCGCTGACGCCGTGCGCCGGATGAAGACCCTGGCCGTCAGCCAGGTATAAAAGGAGGTTTGCCCCTATGAAACGGACTCTTTCGGCCACGTTCCGCTTTCTGCGCAGCGACCTTGCGGCGGCCGGCGTGATTGCCCTGCTGGTCGTCCTGCTGGCCACCGGGCTGAACGTCATGGTGGCGCTGCTGGATTCGCCGCAGAACGCGCCGCTGGTGATGATGGTGACCCTGATCTTCGGCAACGGGATCTGCGCGATGGTCTTTTCGATCGTGTACTTTTCCAACTGGTTCACAACGCTGCTGGCTTTCCCGGCAAGCCGCCGGGGCCTGCTGGTCGCCATCCTGCTGTTCTGCCTGAGCCTATCCGCAGGGCTGCTCGTTCTTACCCTGCTGGCCGGTTCGCTCTGCACGCTGATCCTGGGGGCCGCGCTGGGCTGCACGCTGGCCATGCCCTGGCAGGTCACCCCCTGGTTCGTCTGGCCGCTGGCCCTGCTGCTGCCGCCGCTGCTTGGGCTGGTCATGGGCGGGGTGCAAAGCCGGTTCGGCCCGCGGGCCTTCTGGGTGCTGTACTTCGGGTTCCTGATCCTGGGTTCCACCACTTCCATGTGGCTCCCCGTTCTGTCCGCGCAGTTCCCCACCGGCTGGCTCACGGCGCTGGGCGCGGCGGCCTGCGCGGGGCTGCTGGCGCTGACGGCGCTCTCGCTCCGCTGGCTGCTGCGCGCGGCGGTGAGGTAACATAAAAGCGCCCCGCCGCCCTGCCCTATAGTATGAACACACAAAAACGCCTGTGCGGAACTTCCGCACAGGCGTTCGTTTTGTCTGTATCAGGCTTTTTTGCTGTAGTCCCGCGCGCCGTAGATGGCCGTGCCCACCCGCACGATGGTGGCCCCTTCCTCGATGGCGGCGGCATAGTCGTGGCTCATGCCCATGGAGAGCACATCCATCTGCGCGCGCTCATATCCGCGGGCGGCGGCTTGGGCCAGCAATTCCCGCATGGCGGCGAAGAAGCGGCGGGTATCCGCGTCCCCGGCATCGGCGGGCGGGATCGCCATCAGACCCCGCACCCGCAGGTGTTCTTTGGCGGCGGCCGCGTCCAGCAGCGGCCACAGATCCTCCGGCCCCACGCCGCTCTTGCTGGCTTCGGCGCCGATGTTGATCTCGATCAGGATCTCCTGCGTGATGCCCAGCCGGGCGGCGGCCGCTTCGATCTTGTCCAGCAGGCGGGCGCTGTCCACGCTTTGGATCAGCGCGGCGCGGCCCACCACCTTGTTGACCTTGTTGGTCTGCAGATGGCCGATGAAATGCCCCGGCTTGCCGTGGTAGGCCCCGGCGTCGGTCTTTTCCACCAATTCCTGCACATGGTTCTCGCCAAACAGGTCGATGGGCAGGTCCGCGCTGTAGCGCACTTCCTCCACCGTGCGGGTCTTGCAGGCGGCGCACAGGGCCACTTCGCCGGGGTCGCGCCCGGCGCGGCGGGCGGCTTCGGCCATGGTCTGCCGGATCTGCGCCACCGCTTCGGCCATCTGCTGTTTCTGCGCTTCGGTCATCATCGCGTTTCCTCCTCACTGTAAACGGCCCGCGCCCCGCCGATGAAAGGCGGGCGCGTGCGGGCGCAGAGCAGGATGGCCTGCCCGATATGGTCCAGGCTCAGCCGCACCGGCACCGCCACCCGGCGCAGGTGCATACCGATGAGCGTGCCGCCGATGTCCATGCCCGCGGCGGCGCGGACTTCCTCCACCAGCACGGGGTCCCGGAAGGTCCGCCAGCAGTTGGTGGCCCAACTGCCGCCCGCGTGGGGCTGGGGAATGGCCGCCACGATCTGGCAGCCATTGGCGCGGGCGGCTTCCCGTTCCAGCACGATGGCACGGTTCAGGTGCTCGCAGCACTGGGCGGCCAGGTAAACGCCCTGTTCCTGCAGCGGAGGCAGCACCCCCGCCAGCACGGCGGCGGCTGCGTCCATGCTGGAATCATGGCCGATCTGCCCGCCCATGATCTCACTGCTGGAACAGCCCACCACAAAAATATCCCCGGTCTCCAGATGCGCCTTTTCCAGCAGTTCTTCTGTGGCGCGGCGCGCCTGGGCCGTCAACTCTGCAAATTCCATCGTGATACCCCCTTCGGCCCGTCCGGGCCTGTTTCTATGGTTGGAAGCGGCAGCCTGCCGGGGGTCATTCCTCCCCCGCCGGGCCCGCCGCGTACAGATAACATCCCGGTTCGTGGGACCAGATGACCCCCACCGCCTGCAGATAGGCGTAGACGATGGTGGACCCCACGAACTTCATGCCGCGCTTTTGCAGATCCTTGGAGATCGCGTCCGACAGCGGCGAAGTGGCGCGGCCCACTTCCCGCAGAGACCGGCCGCCGGTCCAGTGCCAGAGGTAGGCGTCAAAGCTGCCCCACTCCTGCCGGATGGCCGCGAAGGCCCGCGCGTTGCCCACCGACGCCGCGATCTTGCGCCGGTTGCGCACGATGCCCGCGTCCTGTGCCAGGGCTTCCAGCTTTTCGGGGCCGTAGGCGGCCACCTTCTCCCAGTCGAAATTGTCGAAAGCGCGGCGGAAGTTTTCCCGCTTGTTGAGGATGCACTCCCAGGAAAGCCCCGCCTGGAACCCCTCCAGGATCAGCATCTCGAACAGCACGCGGTCGTCGTGTTCCGGCACGCCCCACTCGGCGTCATGGTAGTGGATATAGCGCGGGTTTTCGGGGTTGGCCCACCAGCAGCGGGGGCGCCCGTCCTTCCATTCCATCGTCTGCTCCTCCTCCGGCAGTTTTGCCAGCGTGTATTCCGTGGTCGTCACCCTGTACAGGGGACCCGGTGCTTCTGTTGCCACGGTCCCCGCTCCTTTACACCAGCACGTCCTTGATGAGCAGGCTCAGCCCGCCGGTGGCCGAGTGGATGAACTCCACCGCGTCGTCAGAGTTGCACAGTTCCGCCGGGATCTTGATCTCGATGCCCGATTCCGTCTTGAAGCTGCGGCTTTCCAGACGTTTCATGCGCGCGGGGCTGACCGTCACGCGGTCGTTCTCCTGCACGCCGGTCTCGGCCAGAGCGGCTTCAAACTTGGGGGCGGCCAGGGGGTACGTTTCCCGCATACGGGTGCGCACGTCTTCCACCGAAATGGTGTTGTCCACCGCCTGGTTGCGCACCATCAGCTCCACGGCGGTCTCGGTGCCGCCGTCAAAGGGCGGCACATCGTCCAGTTCCTCCGGTTCGGGGTAGGCTTCCTTGACGGCGGCCACCGCCGTTTCGCAGACGGCTTTCAGCTTGGCTTTCTCCTGCATGGCTTCGGTGCAGCCGAACACGCGGGTGGACAAGTAGAAGTCCTTTTTCTCGTCCAGGTTGAACCGCTTTTCGATCAAGCGCACGGTGCCGTTGGCCCGGTCGATCAGGGCGGCTTCGTCGGCCTTGGGGGTGCCGGGCAGCAGCGTGCGCTGCGGCACCATGCTGCTGAACCGGCCGTTGCCCATCGTTTCGGTGTGGTGGGTGTAGCCGGGGCGGTAGTTGAGTTTGAGCACGGCGTAGAACGGCACCGCGTCCGACGTGAAATCCACCACCGCCAGGTCCCCCGCCGGGATGGCCGGGTACTGGAGCATCTGCTCAAAGATCACGCCCGCGATACGGCGGGACAGGTCCACGAAATCCTGATTCTGCGCCATCTCCTGCGCAAAGGCGGAATCCGGCAGAAAGCGGCAGTTCTTGACCTCGTCACTGACGAAGGCTTTTTCGATCACCGCCGAAAAATATTCAAACAGGTCCGCATCCAGGTCCATCGGCCGGTCAGAGAGCAGCGGCTCCGACGCGCCGGGGTCCAAAAGGTGCAGAATGATCTGGTTGATCTTGAGTTCCATGGCAGGGGCTCCTTTTTATTTATGTATGACGTTCCATTTTTTCGATCGTTTCCCGCAGGGCCGGGCACGCGGCAAAGCGTTCCGGCCAGAGGAATCCGTTATAATATTCATAGCTTTGGCGGCGGTCCATACAGGGGTTGTCCACGGTGGAATTGCAGCCTGCGGGCACCACCATGTCAAAGCCCCGCTCGAACCCGCCGATCACGGTGGCGTTGATGCACTTATCGGTCTGCAAACCCGCCACCACGACTGTTTTCTCGCCTTTTTCGGTCAGGTATTCGGCCAGCCCGGTATCCCGGAAGGCGCTGTTCCAGTGCTTCACAAAGACCCGCTCGCCGGGGCGCGGCGCAAACGCGCCGAACACGGCAAAGCCCGCGCAGCCCTCGGTCAGTTCGCTGCCCGGCCCGTCGTCGTGGACCACATAGACCACTTCCACCCCGTTTTGCCGCGCCGTCTGGATCAGCAGCCGGATGTTCGCCACAAAATCCCCATATTGATACAGCGCCTCGTTCACCAGCGCCTCCTGGGTATCCACCACCAACAGCACCATCTGCCCGTTCCTCCTTTGTATTGGTATGTCTTTTTCCCATTATACCAGCTATGGCGCCGCACCACAACGGCCGCACGCACGCCCTGGCACAATTTGGCGGGGTTGGGCAGCCGCCGGGCGGGGCACCCTAACGGGGAAGGGAGGGATGCCCCATGGAGCTTACGCCCCGCACAGAAAAAGAGGTGCGCCGCCGCGCCGCCCCCAGCCGCCAGAAACAGGCGGAGGAATTTTTGAAGGGCAACAGCCCCGGCGTGATGCAGCGGTATGCGCCGGACGCCGTGCCCGACCCCGAAGAAGGCTGGGTGGAGAGCGACGAGACCGTGCAGCGGCTGGTCCGCTGGCGGGAGGAAGCGATCTATTAAGCCCGCCGGACAGCGAGCAGCCCCGTCGCAAGACGGGGCTTTTTGCATGGGTGCGCCGGTTCAGTCCGCGTTGAGTTTGGCCGCCGCTTTCTGGCTGAAGCGGTCGTTGTCCACGATGTAACGCTCGTGGGTGGCGTGGGCCACCTCGCTCACATCGTCGTAGACGCGGGCCGTAAACGTCAGGCGGCGGTCCGCCACGGCGGTCAGTTCACAGTCACATTCGACCACCATGCCCACCGGCGTGGGCGCCGTATGCGCCAGCGAAATGCTGGTGCCCACGGTGCCGGTGCCCGGTTCCAGTTCCTCCGCCACCGACTGCCAGCAGGCTTTTTCGATCAGGGCCGCCACAGCCGGGGTGGCCAGCACCGGCAGTTCGCCGCTGCCCATGGCCCGGGCTGTGTTCTCCGTGGTGACACGCAGCGCCGCGTGCCCCTTGATGCCTGGTTCTAACAACCTGAGATCCCCCTTTTGTGCTTTTTGTCATTTTTTTATTATAGCCGCCCCCGGCGCGAATTGCAATACACCGCGCCGGGGCTTGCCTTTTGCCCCCGGAGCCGTTATACTGAAACACAAAAGAAAGGAGGCGGCGCGCTGTGACCGCTGCGGATTTTACGAACATCCATCTGCAATATAAATCGGAACAGGCCGAGGGGGAGGTGCCCGCCGTGATCGAGCACGACTTTGAGGCCGGGCGGATGGTGGACCACTACTATGTGACCCCCTCCCCCGCGTTCTGGGCCGACGAGGGCGTGCAAAAGCTGGGCAGCGTTTCGGGCATTCTGTTTTTGCAGCAGCCCGACGGCAAACCCTGGCAAATCCTGGTCCACGAACCCGCCATGATCCAGGAAGTGGTCTTTGAGATGCCGGATGAAGAGTTCCGCGCCATGCTCAAGGCCAGCGGCGTGATCCTGCCCGGCGAGCCGGGCTTTACCCCGCTGGCCTGACGGCCTTTTGCACCGCCGTCCCATTCCCACACAACACCGCCGCGCTGTTTCGGGGTCGAAACGGCGCGGCGGTTTTCATTTTTATATAGTATAAAGCGGATCACCGCCCGCGGTCCTCGTCCTCCCAGGGTTCCGTACAGGCGACGATGGCAAGCCCCGCCACAAGAAAGACCGCCGAGACCGCCACGGCCGCACCGCCCCCGAACAGGCCGAAGAAAGTGAACGCCAACGGCTGCCCCAGCGCCGCGCCGATCAGCGGGCGCGCCAGCAGGGCCAGGCCGATCATACTCATCACGATGCCCGCGATCCGCAGGCCCTTGTTCCTGATCTTCTTCATCTATCATCCCTCCACCATGCGGCTGATGCAGCGGACCGTCTCCGCGATCAGTGCTTCCTCGTTTTCGCAGCGGCCCTGCGCGACCGCGGCGCTGGCGGCGTCGATCAGGCTGCGGGCCAGTCTGGCCGTGATGCGCGGGTCAAACGCCGCAAAGCCGTCCGTTTCCTGCCCATAGCGCAGCATTTCTTCCACAGGGCCGCAAATCCCCGCGTCGTCGCCGTACACGAGCGCCCCGCCGTCCGTCCGGGCATTGGCGATGATCTCCATGACGGCCAGCGTCCGGACCTTATGCGCCTGCACATAGCGCAGCACCCCCGCCGTGTAGGCGGCCAGCAGCGCGGACGCCGGTGCGCCCTCGTCCATGCACCGGGCCAGCCATTCGGCGGCCCCGGCAAAATAGTCCTGCACCAGATTTTGGAAGATGGCCCCTTTCTGCGGGAAGTGATAGGCCACCAATCCCTTGCTGATCTGCAGGCGCGCCGCCAGCTGCCCATAGGAAAACCCGGCGTACCCCTGTTCCGCCAGCAGCGCACAGGCGGCATCCAAAATCTTTTCCCTTGTTTCCTTCATGGGTCGGCCCCCTTTCAAGCCCATTATAGTACGGTCGTTCTATTTTTTCAAGCACTTTTTTGAACGCCCGTACTATTTTCTTGCATCCCCAGAAAAACCCCGCTTTTTTCGCGCGCGGGGGTTGACAGGCGACATTTTCGGGTGTATCATATGAACAAATAAACATATGAAAGGATGTTGCTCTATGCTGCACCAGGAACCGCTGCCCCCCAGCGACGGCCAGCCGCTGGACGAACAGGCTTTGCAGCGCCTGCAGGATGACCTGCCCGGCGACGAAGTGCTGTATGACCTGGCCGAACTGTTCCGGGTCTTTGGCGACACCACCCGCATCAAAATTCTGTACGCCCTGTTTGAAAGCGAACTCTGCGTCAACGACATTGCCCAGGTGGTGGGGCTTTCCCAAAGTGCGGTCAGCCACCAGTTGCGGCTGCTGAAAGCCAGCAAGCTGGTAAAATTCCGCCGGGAGGGCAAGGCCGTCTATTATTCCCTGGACGACGACCATGTACGCAGCATGATCGCCCTGGGTATGGAACACGTAGAAGAATGACCCCGCCGGGCCGCCCGAACGGCCCCGCATACATCAGGAAAAGAGGTTTTTACCATGCAGAAGAAATTCAAGATCGAAGTGGACTGCGCCAACTGCGCCGCCAAAATCGAGACCGCCGTCAAGGCCATTCCCGGCGTGAACAGCGCCAGCGTCAGCTTTATGACCCAGAAGATGCTGCTGGACGCCGACGACGGCCGCTTTGACGAGATCTTGCAGCAGGCGGTGCGCACCGCCAAGCGGATCGAGCCGGATTTCGAGATCGAACTGTGACCCGGGGCCGCCCCCCGACGGATGGAGGTATCTCCCCTATGACGAAAAAGCAGAAAAAAACGCTGCAGCGCATTCTGCTGGCCGCGGCGCTGGCCGTGTGCGCCGCCGTGGCGCTGGCCCTGTGGGCGGCGCCCTGGTATGTGCAGCTTGTGCTGTGGCTGATCCCCTATCTGGTCATCGGCCATGACGTGCTGCGCAAGGCGCTGCTGGGCATCCGCAGCGGCGAAGTGTTCGACGAGAACTTCCTGATGGCCGTGGCCACCGTGGGCGCCATGGCCTGCGGCGAATATGCCGAGGGCGTGGCCGTCATGCTGTTCTACCAGATCGGCGAACTGTTCCAGAGTTACGCCGTGGGCAAAAGCCGCCGCAGCATCAGCGAATTGATGGACATTCGCCCCGACAGCGCCAACCTGGAACAGCCCGACGGCAGCGTCAAGACCGTGGACCCCGACGAAGTGCCGGTGGGCGCGGTGATCGTAGTCAAACCCGGCGAGAAAGTCCCCCTTGACGGCCGTGTTCTGAGCGGCGAAAGTTCGCTGAACACCGCCGCCCTGACCGGCGAGAGCCGCCCCCGCAGCGCGCGCCCCGGGGACGAGGTCATCAGCGGCTGCGTCAACGGCGACGGGCTGCTGCGCATCACGACCACCAAAGTTTACGGCGAGTCCACCGTGGCCCGCATTCTGGATCTGGTGGAAAACTCCAGCCTGAAAAAAGCCAAGGTGGAAAACTTCATCACCAAATTTGCCCGCTGGTACACCCCGCTGGTCTGCCTGGCGGCGCTGGTGCTGGCCGTGCTGCCCCCGCTGGTGCTGGGCGGCGGCTGGACTGACTGGCTGCTGCGCGCGCTGACCTTCCTCGTCATCAGCTGCCCCTGCGCGCTGGTCATTTCGATCCCGCTGACCTTCTTCGGCGGCATCGGCGGCGCGTCCCGCTGCGGCATCCTCGTCAAGGGCGGCAACTATCTGGAAGCGTTGGCCCACACCGGCGTGGCGGCCTTTGACAAGACCGGCACCCTGACCCGCGGTGTGTTCGAGGTCACGCGGGTATCCCCCGCCCCGGGCGTGGACCGGGAAGAACTGCTGGAGACCGCCGCCCTGGCGGAGCGTTTTTCCAGCCATCCCATCAGCAAGAGCCTGCGGGACGCCTGCCCCGGCGCAGACCCCCGCCGTGCCGCCGACGCGCGGGAAGTGGCCGGGCAGGGCGTATGCACCCAGGTGGACGGCCGCACCGTACTGGCCGGCAACGCCCGCCTGATGGAAGCCCATCACATTGCCTACACGCCCGACGAGGGCGCAGGCAGCATCGTCTATGTAGCCCGCGAGGGGCAGTTCCTGGGCTCCATCCTGATCTCTGACCAGCAGAAGCCCACCGCCGCGGCCGCCGTGCACGACCTGCGCGAACAGGGCGTGCGGACCGTGATGCTGACCGGCGACAGCGAAGCCGTGGCGGCCAAAGTCGCCGGGGAACTGGGCATCGACGAAGTACACGCCGGGCTGCTGCCTGCCGACAAGGTCGAGCAGGTGGAAGCACTGTTGACCCGCAAACCCGCCGACAAGATGCTGGTGTTCGCGGGCGACGGCATCAACGACGCGCCGGTCCTGATGCGGGCCGACATCGGCATCGCCATGGGCGCGCTGGGCAGCGACGCCGCCATCGAAGCCGCCGACGTGGTGCTGATGGACGACGACCCCGCCAAGATCGGCCTTTCGATGCGCATTGCCCGCAAGTGTATGGCCATCGTTTACCAGAACATCGTGTTTGCGCTGGGCGTCAAGGCGCTGTGCCTGATCCTGAGCGCCGTGGGCGTAGCCAACATGTGGTGGGCCGTCTTTGCCGACGTGGGCGTGATGGTGCTGGCGGTGCTCAACGCCACCCGGATGCTCAACGTGCGTTCCTACCAGAAACAATGACAAACACACAAGGCCCGGTCCCTTGCAGGGACCGGGCCTTGTTTTGTCTTGTATATCCGGCGCATCAGGCGTTCAGCGTGCGGTTGACGTGGCTGACCGATTTGACGTAGGCCACCAGCAGTTTCCAGCAGCCATAGCCCAGGGCGCAGAGAGCCAGGCCCGTGAGCAGGCAAAGCACGAACACCAGCAGCGGGTTCTGCACCCCGGCAACACCGATGTACTGTACATAGGGGATGTGCAGCCCCAGCGCCGCATCCACGGCTTTGAGCGCCCCCAGCAGCGGCGTGAGGACGCCGCACAGCAGGAACACCGGCGCGCAGATGACCAGCGTGGGGATGACCACCAGCCCCGAAAGACCGGCCGCACTGTAGAAGGCACAGAGCGCCAGTACCCGGCCCATGCTGAACCCGCTGCCCTGGGCGATCAGGTCGCCCAGGTAGGCGCGGGCCATCTCTTTGGGTTCGCCCAGGCGGGCTAAAATCTGTTCGGGCGTCTGCCCGGCGGCCTGCAATTCCTGCATTTCGCTCTTGATCTCCTGCACGATGTCCACCCGCTCCGACACCGGCAGCGGTTTGAGGTATTTTTCCACCTGTTCCAGATACTCGTTCAGTCGCTTTTCCATCGTTTAGTCCTCCCTGTCATTCTTCGGCGGCCTTCTCCTGCGGGCCGTTTTTCAGTGTTTCGATCGTCGTCAGCAGATTGTCCCATTCTTCCCCCATGGCCGTCAGGTATTCCTGCCCCTGACCGGTCAGGGCGTAGTATTTGCGGGGCGGCAGGCCCTCGGCGCTCTCCTGCCAGGTGGAGGAGATATACCCCTCTTTGAGCAGCCGCCGCAGCAGCGGGTAGATGGTGTTTTCCTTGGCAGCCAGGATGGGGTAGTTTTCCAGCGTGGTGATGATCTCGTACCCGTAGGAGGGTTTCTGCCGGATCATCAGCAGGATGCAGAATTCCAGCGTTCCGCGCTTGATCTGAGTTTTCCAGTCGTCGATGTTCATGTACTGTGCCTCCTTTGGCTACATCGTACCACACAGTACCATGTTTGTCAATAGTACTGTGCAAACTTTTTTGGTCGGGCCGCTGCCGCTGCAAAGCGCCCATCCGCCCAAAACAAAAGCCCCCGCCTTTGCAGGCGGGAGCGATCGGGTTCCTGTTCTGTTTTACTTTTTGCGGGCACGTCAGGCGGCAGGGTCCTGATACGCGCCGTCTTTCAGGCATTCCAGATGGACGTGGGGTTCGCCGTGCAGTTCCGCCGGGATCTGCCCCACTTTGCCCAGGGTATCGGCAGCGGAAACTTCGTCACCGGTCTTTACTTCCGGATCCGTCAGGCCGCAGTAGCGCCACACAAGACCGTCGGCGTCGGTGACTTCCACCGCGCCGCCCCAGAGGGCGTCCTCGCTGATGTTGGTGACTTTTCCCGGCTGCACGGGGGTGACGGCGTCGCCCTCCGCGGCGGCGTAGTCCGCGCCGTTGTGGGTGCGCCAGTCGCCCAGCGTTTCGTTATAGACCAGTTCCTCCCCGCTGAACGCCGCCAGGGGTTCCCCCTGCCAGAACGCCGAGGAGGCGGCAGGCTGCGCGGGCGGCTCGGCCGTGACGGAAGGCGCGGCGGAGGCAGCCGCAGGCGCAGAGGACGCCCCAGAGGACGCATCCTGCCCAGAGGGCGGCGCCGATGGCGTTGAAGTCGGTTCCGGCACGTCGCTGGCCGGGTTGTTCACGGCGGTGTCCGGCTGGTCCCATGTGCTGTCCTCCTGCAAGGCTTCTTTGCGGAGCTGCGTGAGTTCCGTCATGTTGTTCACCACGCTGCGCAGCGCCAGAATGCCCGCCGCCGTGGCGGCGAACACCAGCGCCAGGCAGAACAGGTAGAGGCCCTTCTCCTTGAAAAAATTCTTGATATGGTTCATCTTTCCCCGTCCTTTACGGCAAAATTTGTGTATGCCCTTAGTGTGGACGGAAAGAAAAGATTTATACACAGCCCGCGCGGCAGTTGCCGCCGCGTTTTATGCTTCTATGGAAAAACGCTGTCGCAGCAGGGTGATCAGTGCTTCCGCCTTGGAAGGGGAAATCACCTCGCGGGTAACACACCAGATGGTGTTGCCTTTTGGCCAGTACAAGCCAATGGCGTTGGGGGTCGCCAGCAGGCGGACCGGCTCCGTATACGGCAGTCGCATCCGGGTCCCATCCGGCATGATCCGCACCAGCGCGTCGGGAGTAAACACCAACGCCGTCCGCCCCACCTGCTGGTCCGCCGTTTTCCACAGCACATATCGTTTATAGACTACTATATAAAGGATCAACGCAAAAGTAAAAAGCGTTGTAAACGTACTTGCCGCTAACAGATACAGCATCGCACACACAAACAATGCGCTTACCCAGTTTCTTTTCCAATAAACGCCTGTGAACACTACAACATCAAAGAAAGCACTTTTGTAAGCATCGCGCACCTGGTCCCGGTCTGCCTGCTGTACCAGCATCAGGTTACCTCCCTCATCGCGGGAGAGTTTTGCCGACCAGTCCTCTTTCGGCACGTCGGCCGGTGGGGCGCTCATGGCCTGTTCCAGCGCCTGTTTCCAGAGATGTATCGACTGTTCCGGGCTGAACGCGGAAGAAGGGACTGCCAGCCCTGCCCCATCCTGAAACACCAGTACAAGGCCAAAGTGGACCACCCGCACCGTGCGCAGAGAAGCAGCCGGGCAAGTCGTTCCAGAGTAAAAGTCCCCTACATTGAGGCCTTCATAATACAGTACCCCCCTCCTGCAAACGCAACACACAAGGATCGTCGCTCATTTGCCGTGTGCTTTTTCTTAAAGCGTTCGTCTGCTCCATAGCCTCCACTTTTCTAATAAGCCAGCAGGTCAACACGCCAAGCAGAACAAGCAACACGAAAAAAAACGCCGTCATCCGGTCCGGTGCCTGCCCCTTTAACAAGTTGGAAAGCACACTGAACACAAACGTTGTTCCAAATACCACAAGCACGCCCCTATCGTACATGCGCATTTTTTTCCAAAATGCAGAACCTTTTGTGCGCGCTATGGCTTCTGTCATGCGGCGGTAGCTCTTTTTGTCCAGCGTATAGTGCAATTCCATCCTGTTCGCCCCTTTCCTTTATGTGTTGAAATTCCCGATCGTTACGACAGGCCGGTTCAGGTGCGCCCGTGCAGGGCGTCCAGCAGGTCCATCACGGCCAGCGTCCGCGCACGGGCGGCGGCTTCCGCCGTTTTGTCCCGCTGCTGCAAAATGCGCGCGAACTCGGCAAATTCATACGCCATGCGGAAGCGCGCCGCCTGCGGCGCGTCGGTGCGCGTGCCGCCGCCCCGCACACCGCCCAGCACGCTGTACACCGTGGGCAGGGCGTTGGTCCCGCCTTCCACCACCAGACGGCCGCCCGGTCCCTGCAGCACCGCGCCGTTGACGCCGTCGCTGTCCTTGGCGCCCAGGGCCGCCGCCGTAAAATCGCCGTAATCCAGCAGCGCCAGCCCCGCCGTGTCGATGCCGTTCGCCGCGCGGCTGGCCCGGTACTCGGCTTTTTGGGGCGCGCCCAGCAGCCCGCACAACAGGTGCAGATTGTAGACGTTCATATCATTGAGGGCCCCGCCCTGACAGGCCGGGTCAAACGTGGTATTCCAGACGCCGTTCAAAAAATCATCGTACCGGCGGCTGCGGGCGCAAAAGCTGGCCATGGCCCCGCGCACCGGGCCGATCCTGGGCAGTTCCGCCTGCAAGAAGGCATACTGCGGCAGGTAATACACGGTGATGGCTTCCAGCAGCATGACACCGTTGGCATCAGCCAGCGCGAACAGGTCCCGCGCTTCGGCGGCAGTGCCGGTGAAGGGCTTTTCCAGAATGACCGAGTCCCCGGCTGCCAGCGCCCGCCGGGCCGCCGCATAATGCAGATGGTTGGCGGTGCCTATGTAGACCGCGTCGAACCCGCCCGCGGCATAGCAGGCGTCCTCATCGGTATAAACGTCCGGGATGCCGTACTGCTGCGCCCAGGCGCGGGCCTTCGCCCCGCTTTGGGGGCGGCAGCAGAGCGCCTGCACCGAAATTTCCGGCATCTCGGCCAGATGCTGCAAAAATTCCTCCACGATGCGGCTGGTGGAAAGGATCGCGATCTTCAAAGGCTGCATAGGTGATTCCTCCTTATTTTGTAGGATCGTATGTTCGGGCAGGCTGCGGCGGGCGCCGCCTTTGTATATGATTATAACACGCAAAATTTCCCGTTGCAATTCAGCGAAAAACCATGTATGATAGGGTACGACAGTATTGTAGAGGAGTGTGCCCCCATGTGACAATGGCAAAACCGCACCGTCACATTTTGCTGAAGAAAGTAAGGAGTTCAAACACCCATGGCATCATTGCGCGAAGAAATCGAAAGCCGGCGCACATTTGCGATCATCTCGCACCCCGACGCCGGTAAAACCACCCTGACCGAAAAACTGCTGCTGTACGGGGGCGCGATCCAGACCGCCGGTTCCGTCAAAGGCAAGCAGAGCGCCAAACACGCAGTGTCCGACTGGATGGACATTGAAAAACAGCGCGGCATCAGCGTCACGTCGTCGGTGCTGCAGTTCAACTACCAAGGCAAGTGCATCAACATCCTGGACACCCCCGGCCACCAGGATTTCAGCGAGGATACCTACCGCACGCTGATGGCGGCGGATTCCGCCGTCATGGTCATCGACGCCGCCAAGGGCGTCGAAGCCCAGACCATCAAGCTGTTCAAGGTCTGCACGCTGCGCCACATCCCCATTTTCACCTTTATCAACAAGATGGACCGCGAAGCCCGCGACCCCTTTGAACTGATGGAAAACATCGAGGAGATCCTGGGCATCAAGACCTACCCCATGAACTGGCCCATCGGCTGCGGCAAGGGCTTCAAGGGCGTGTTCGACCGCAACGCCCGCCGGGTGCTGGCCTTTGAGGGCGACGGCCGCGCCAACGGCGTGAAGATGGTGGACGAAATCGAAGCCGAACTGGGCGACGCCAAGCTGGACGAACTGATCGGCGCCGAAAACCACCAGAAACTGGCCGAGGACATCGAGCTGCTGGACGGCGCCGCCGAGGAGTTCGACCTGGACGCCGTGCATCACGGCAAACTTTCGCCGGTGTTCTTCGGTTCGGCGCTGACCAACTTCGGCGTGGAACCCTTCCTGAAAGAGTTCCTGCGCCTGACCCCCACCCCGCTGCCCCGTCAGGATTCCCTGACCGGCGAACTGGTGGAACCGGCCGCGGACCGCTTCTCCGGCTTTATCTTCAAGATCCAGGCCAACATGAACAAAAACCACCGGGACCGCATCGCCTTCCTGCGCATCTGTTCGGGCAAGTTCGAGCGCGGCATGGAAGCCTGCCATGTGCAGGAGGGCAAAAACATCAAGCTTGCCACCGGCACCAGCCTGATGGCCGACGACCGCGCCATCGTCAGCGAAGCCTACGCGGGCGACATCATCGGCCTGTTCGACCCGGGCATCTTCTCGATCGGGGACACGCTGTGCACCGGCAAGCCGCCGGTGCAGTTTGCGGGCATCCCCACCTTTGCGCCGGAACACTTTGCCCGCGTGACCCAGGTGGACACGATGAAGCGCAAGCAGTTCGTCAAAGGCATGGAGCAGATCGCCCAGGAGGGCGCGATCCAGATCTTCCGGGATCTGGGTTCCGGCATGGAGGAAGTCATCGTCGGCGTGGTGGGCGTGCTGCAGCTGGAAGTGCTGGAATACCGCCTGAAAAACGAATACAACGTGGACATCCGCATGCAGCAGCTCCCCTATGAGTACCTGCGCTGGATCCTCAACGACCCGGACGAGCTGGACCCCAAGCATCTGGACCTGACCAGCGACACCCGCCCCATCGAGGACCTCAAGGGCAACCACCTGCTGCTGTTCGGCAGCTCCTGGAGCATCAACTGGGCGGAGCAGCATAATGAGGACCTTCGCCTTTCGGAATTCGGCAATCTGACGTTCTGACCCGCCGGAAAAAGGAAGAAGGAATCATTCATGGAAAACAATCTGCGGCAATGGTTTTCCCGCCAAAATCTGCTGGAAAGCGTAAAATTCTTTTTGCTTTTGAACCTGGGCCTTGTGGCGACCGCCGTCGGCATCGCCCTGTTCAAGACCCCCAACCACTTCGCCTTCGGCGGCACGTCGGGCCTGTCCATCGTGCTGTCCACCCTGTTCCCCCGCTGGAACGTGGGCTTCTTCATGTGGATCGTCAACGCGGCACTGGTGCTGCTGGGCTTCCTCTTTCTGGGCGTGCGCTCGATGGGATGGACCATCTATTCTTCGTTCGCGCTGTCCTTCTATGTCAGCCTGTGCGAAAGCATCTGGCCCCTGACCGCCCCGCTGACCAACGACGTTTTTCTGGAACTGTGCTACGCCGTCATCCTGCCCGCGGTGGGCAGCGCCATCGTGTTCAACATCGGCGCGTCCACCGGCGGCACCGACATTCTGGCCATGATCCTGCACAAGTACACGAGCCTGGAGATCGGCCGTGCGCTGCTTGTCAGCGACCTGGCCATCGTGCTGGCGGGCGCGGTGCTGTACGGCCCCGCCACCGGGCTGTACTGCATCCTGGGCATGATCCTGAAAACCACCGTCGTGGACGGCGCCATCGAGAGCATCAACCTGCGCAAGGTCTGCACGGTGATCACCTCCGACCCGGAACCGACGCGGGATTTCATCGTCAAGGAACTGCACCGTTCCGCCACCGAGGAACGCGCCAAGGGCACCTATTCCCACGAGGAAAAATGGGTGCTGATGACCGTGCTGACCCGCAGCCAGGCCCAGCACCTGCGCCGTTTTGTGCGGCTGAAGGACCCGCACGCTTTCATCACCATCGTCAACAGCAGCGAGATCATCGGCAAGGGCTTCCGCTCCGTCTGACCGGCCCTGCCCCCGCCCGCCGGGAACTTCCCGGCGGGCATTTTTTTGCGCCGCTTCCCCCGCGCCGCCGTCCCGGCACGGTTGTATTTATGCGGCGTTTATGATATACTTTTGAGTAATTGAAACAATTTTGTAACACGCGGAGGAATCTTCCCCGATGAAATATTTGACCTATGCGGAACGCGCCTTCCTGCACGGGCACCTGTCCCGTGTGCGGCACGTTACGCTGGACCCCGACGGCCCCGGCGTCGTGCGCATCCACCTGATCCCCTGCCGCCGCCCCGACCGGGACACCCCCTTTGTGGCGCTGCTCAACGGGCAGGACCTTCTGCCACTGCAGATCAGTTGGGCCATCCTGCTGACGAACCTGATCGAGGCGTTGCAGCGCCGCAGCGGCGAAGCCCTGGCTCCCGCGGACTGGTCCGCCGTGACCGCCGAGGCCGTGGCCGCCACCCGCAAGATCTACCGCCGTACCCCGGCCGAGCAGATCGAGGGCGATCTGCAGGTGCTTCTGGACTGCCTGTTTGCCGTAGCCCGCGGCCAGACCCCGCCGTTGCAGGTGCGGCCGCTGCCCCTGGGCGAGTACGCCGCCCGGATGAACGCCCCCCACCGCATGGACCTGCTGGTCAGTTCGATGCACAAGGACGGCGCGTGGCACTGCAACCAGAAATGCCTGCACTGCTACGCGGCCAACCAGCCTTTGGGCGCCGCGCCCGAACTGGACACCGACCAATGGCTGGCCGTCATTGAAAAATGCCGCAGCGTGGGCATTCCCCAACTGACCTTTACCGGCGGCGAACCGACGCTGCGCAACGACCTGGTCAAGCTGATCCAGGCGGCCCAGTGGTTCGTGACCCGGCTGAACACCAACGGCCGCATGCTGACCAGCGCCCTGTGCAAAGAACTGAAAGGCGCGAGCCTGGACTCGGTGCAGATCACCTTCTATTCCGCCGACGCCGCCGTGCACAACGAACTGGTGGGCGTGGACGGCTACACCGACACGCTGGGCGGCATCAAAAACGCGCTGGCCGCCGGGCTGAACGTCAGCCTGAACACGCCGCTGTGTACCCTGAACCAGGATTACCTTTCCACCGTGCGGCTGGCCCATGAGCTGGGGGTCCGTTACCTGACCTGCAGCGGGCTGATCCCCACGGGCAACGCCGCTACCGCGGCCAGCCGTGCCCGCCGCCTGACCCCGGCAGGGCTGGAAGCCGCGCTGCGCCCCGCCATGGAATACGCCGCCGCCAACGGGCTGGAGATCCAGTTCACCAGCCCCGGCTGGCTGCCGGAATCCACGCTGCGGGACCTGGGCTTTACCCAGATCCCCAGTTGCGGGGCGTGCCTTTCCAACATGGCCGTGGCGCCGGACGGCACCGTGCTGCCCTGCCAGAGCTGGCTGAGCGGCCCGGGGCTGGGCAGCCTGCTGCATACGCCGTGGAACCGCATCTGGAACAGCAGCGAATGCTGCGCGATCCGCAACACCAGCGCCGCCATGGAGCAGCGCTGCCAACTGGGGCCCACGCCCCTGCAGGAGGGCCGCCCATGACAAAGAACCGTTTGGCGCGCCGTCTGGCGACGGTGCTGGCCGCCCTGCTGCTCTGCCTGATGACGGCGCTGGCCGTCCATGGCGAGGAATCGCTGGCCCCCTATGCTGAACCCGGCGATATGGACTATATTCAGGATTATATCGTGACGGTGGACCTGCGGGAGGACGGCTCCGCGGACATCACCTACGACATCGACTGGCAGGTCATCGCGGGCGACAAGACCGAACACCTTGCCTGGGTCAAGATCGGCCTTGCCAATTCCCACGTGGATTCGCTGACCCCGCTGACCGATACCATTTCCGACCTGCAATATTCCGACGAGGGCGGCAGCTACGCCCAGGTCGTTTTTGCCCGGCGCTACTACTCCCCCGCCGTGGCCGCGGAAAACGGCGGCGAAAGCCGCGTGCGGTTCGCCTTCTCGGTCCACCAGAGCCATCTGTTCACGCTGAACGACGACGGGACCGCCAGCTTCACCTTCACCCCCGGCTGGTTCGACGACCTGAGCGTGGGCAATATGCAGATCCGCTGGCGCAACGGCGAGGGCTTTGTGGCCGACAATACCAGTGTGGAGGGCGACTATCTGGTCTGGGACTTCGGCGCGCTGACCCATGGGCAGGCCGCCCGCGTCCATGTGACCGTACCGGCCGACTGCGCGGCCGCGTTCTCCCCCTCCGCCGCCCTGACGCCGGAGGATTACGGCGCCCCCACCACCACCCATACCGGGGCGGACCTGATCGACGCGCTGGGGCCGGTCCTGGTGACTGTGGTATTCCTGGCCGTGTTGTTCCTGATGGCGGTAACCCGCGCGCCCCGCTGGGGCGGCGGGCTGGGCATCGGCCTTGACCCGGCCGACTGGTTCTGGTACACCAACGGCCTGCACACGATCCGGCGGGCGCGGGGCATGCCGCCCCCGCCCGGCTACCACCCGACCGATCCGCCCCGCGGCTTTACGCCGGGCGGCGGGTCCAGCCGCGGCGGCGGTGTAGGCCGCCATGACGGCGGCAGCCACCATTCCGGCTGCGCCTGTGCCTGCGCTTCCAGTTGTGCGTGCGCCTGCGCCTGTGCGGGCGGCGGCCGCGCTGGGTGCAGCGCCAAAGACTTTTACACCATCAAGCTGCCGCGTGCTGCTGCGGACGAGGAGGCCCACGATGAGTCTTGAAGATCAATATGACGCCTGGGTCCGCGGCCTGATGGGCGGCGGCAAATACGCCGCCAACCCGCAGCAGGCCGACAAAGCGCAGGAGATCATCCAGCAGATGCAGGCCCAGTTGGACGCGCTGGGCGACGCCCAGAAACGCCGCCGGGACGCCGGTGCGGCCTGTGACGCCGTGCAGAAAGCCGAGCGCCAGACCGCCGACCATGTGCGGCAGATGAGCAGCGAGCTGACCCGATCGCTGCGGCAGGACGGCCTGCTGGAACAGACGCCGCCCCCGGCCCCCGCGCGTCGGGGCGACTTCCGCGGCGTGGCCGAGGCGGTCCGCGCCAAAGTGCTGGGTCAGGACGCCTTTATCGCGGCGGTCGTCAAAGCCTTCCGCCGTCCCTTCGTGATGGGCACGGCGGACCGTACCCGCGCCCGCGGCCTGATGCTGCTGTGCGGCCCCGAAGGCACCGGCCGCCACTACACGCTGGACTGCGTGGTGCGGGAACTGGCCGCGCGCGGCATCCTGCGCAGCGACGCCATCGAGGTGATGGACCTTTCGCTGTATCCCGGCCCCGCGCAGGAGAAGCTGTTCCTGCAAGACCTGTATGCCGCGCTGCACGCCGACGCCGAGGTGCTGGTTTTTGACCATTACGAAGCCTGCGCCGCCAACTATCTGAACATGCTGGCCACGCTGGCCATCGACGGCACGCTGGCGCTGACCAGCCGCTATGTGCTGCAGCGGGGTATCCTGGTGGATGTGGGCACCGCCCTGGCCCCCGGCGCCATCGGGGAACTGCAGGCGGGCGGCAAGTATTTCGTTTTCTTCTCCCCCAAAGGCGAGGAAGCCCTGGCCGACCGCTTCGGCGCGCGGTTTGTGGACGCCATCGCCGGGGACATCTGCCGCACGGCGCCCTTCACGCCGGACACCCTGACCGCCATCGCGGCGCGGGACCTGAACGAACTGGCCCAGCGGGTACGGCAGAACTGCGGGCTGGCCCTGACCATGGGCGCCGACGTGCGCGACCTGCTGGCCGCCCAGTACGGCAAGACCCGCGGCATGGACGCCATGCGCGAATACTGCGAAACAGTCTACCGCGCCGTGGCCGAGTATGTGCTGGACCGGGAACAGCCCCCTGCCGACGGCACCCCCGCCCGGCTGACCGTGCGGGACGGCCGCCTGTATATGGCGGCCGAGGGCAGCGAACTGGACCTGCTGGCCCTGCTGCCCCAGCAGTACCGGGGCGACGTGGACGCCGTGGAAGCGGAACTTTCCGCCGTTGTGGGGCTGGACGAAGTCAAGGATTTTGTGCGGGACATCGCCGGGAACGTGCAGGCCCAGCAGCGCCGCAAAGCCCAGGGGCTTCCGGCGGCCGGCGTCAATATGCACATGATCTTTACGGGCAACCCCGGCACCGGCAAGACCACGATCGCCCGCATCCTTGCCAAGTATCTCAAGGCCATCGGCGCGCTGCGCGGCGGCCAACTGGTGGAAGTGGGCCGCGCCGACCTGGTGGGCCGGTATGTGGGCCACACCGCGCCGCTGACCAACTCGGTGATCCAGAGCGCCCTGGGCGGCGTGCTGTTCATCGACGAAGCCTACAGCCTGTACCGCGGCGGCGAGGACAGCTTCGGCCTGGAAGCCGTCGATACGCTGGTGAAGGGCATCGAGGACCACCGCCAGGACCTGGTGGTGATCCTGGCCGGTTACTCGCAGGAGATGGCGCAGTTCCTGACCGCCAACTCCGGCCTGGCCAGCCGCTTCCCCAACCAGATCGAATTTCCCGACTACACGGGGGAAGAACTGTACCGCATCACCCTTTCGCTGGCGGCAGGCAAGGGCTATGCCCTGGACGAAAGCTGCCGCGCGCCGCTGACCGAATGGTTCGACCGCAAACAGAAACAGGACGCCGCCGCCAACGGCAACGGCCGCATGGCGCGCAACGCCCTGGAAAAAGCCATTCTGAACCAGTCCCGCCGCCTGATCGCGGACCCGGCCGCCAGCCTGGAACTGCTGCTGCCCGGGGATTTTGAACTGGACGAATGAGGGATATACAAAAAAATCGGAGCCCCGCGGGGCTCCGATTTTTTGTTTGCGTCAGATGCTATGGGGTGCGGACTCAGCGCGCCGTGTAATCCTCGGCCAGATCGGCCAGGATGCGGGGCGCGGTCTCCCGCGTGTCGGTCATGCGGACCGCGTTGCGCAGCGGCAGCACCGAGCGCGGGCTGACCGAAAGTTCGTCCACGCCGATGGCCAGGAAGGTCTCGGTCAGCGTCAGGTCGGCGCCCAGTTCGCCGCAGATGCCCACCCAGATGCCGTTCTTGTGGGCGTTCTCGGTGACCATCTGGATCAGGCGCAGCACCGCCAGATGGTGCGGGTCATAGAAGCGGCCCAGATCGTTGTTCTGCCGGTCGCAGGCCAGCGTGTACTGGGTCAGGTCGTTGGTGCCGATGCTGAAGAAGTCCACTTCCTTGGCAAGGCGGTCGCTGCACACAGCGGCGGCGGGCGTTTCGATCATAATGCCGATCTGCACGTCCTCCCCGTAGGGGATGCCTTCCCGCTTGAGGTCGCGCTTGACTTCCTCACACATGCGCTTGGCTTCCCGCACTTCCCACACGCTGGTGACCATGGGGAACATGATGCCCAGCTTGCCGAAGGCGGAAGCCCGGAACAGCGCGCGGAGCTGGGTGCGGAAGATCTCCGGCCGGCTCAGGCAGATGCGCAGCGCGCGCATGCCCATGGCGGGGTTTTCCTCTTTGGGCAGGTTGAAATAGCCGATCTGCTTGTCCGCGCCGATGTCCAGCGTGCGGATGATGACTTCCTTGCCGTCCATGTCGGACAGAACCGACTTGTACGCCTCGAACTGCTCGTCCTCGGTGGGGAAGTCCTTGCTGTTCAGGTAAAGGAACTCGCTGCGGAACAGGCCGATGCCGCCGCCGTCGTTCACCTGCACGGCGTGCACATCCTCCGGGCTGCCGATGTTGCAGTACACGCGGATGGTCTTGCCGTCCTTGGTGACGTTGGCCTGGCCCTTGAGGGTCTCCAGCAGGCGCTGCAGGCGGAGCTGCTCCTCGCGCTTTTTCACCAGGCGGTCACGGGTATCGTCGTCGGGGTCGATGACGAGCGCGCCGGTGCTGCCGTCGGCAATGGCCGGGCGACCTTCATATTCGGGTTTGAGGGCGTCGCCCAGGCCGACGATGGCCGGGATGCCCATGGTGCGGGCCAGGATGGCCGTGTGGCTGGAGCCGGAACCGCCCGCCGTGACAAAGCCCAGGATTTTGCTCTTGTCAAGCTGGATCGTTTCCGACGGGGCCAGATCGTCGGCCGCCAGCAGGACCGGCACCTCGGACGCGATGCCGCCCTGCACCACGCCGCACAGGATGCCCAGGATGCGCTGGCTCACGTCCTTGACGTCCGCCGCGCGGGCCTGCATATAGGCGTCGTCCATGGAAGCGAACATCGCCGCGAACTGCTCGGCCACGTCCGAGACCGCGGCCTCGGCGTTCAGCTTCTCGTTGGTGATCAGGTTTTCGATGGCTTCTTCATAGTCCAGGTCCTCGGCCATCATCTGGTGGGTCTCAAACAGCATGGCGGCTTCGTCGCCGGCCTCGGCCCGGGCCTGTTCGGCCAGTTGGCCCAACTGCTCGATGGCGCCGGTCTGCGCACCCTTGAAGCGGTGCCATTCGGCGTCCGCATCCTCCACCGTATAGCGGCGGATCTCGGCGGTGGCGCGGCGGTAGAAGTACAGCGGGCCGATGCCGACACCGGCCGAAACGCCCTTGCCCTGAATGGTGATCATGTGCAACCTCCTTTGCAAATGCAGGAAAGGCCGCGACGCCATATCCGTACAGCAGCCGCGGCCTTTTGCGTTGTAGCGTTTACAGATGCTCGTTGAAGAACTTTTCCAGCGCGGGGGCGGCGGTCTCTTCGTCCGCACCTTCGACTTGGACCGTCACGGTGTCGCCGCACTTGATGCCCATGCCCATAAGCGCCATCAGCTTGACCGCGTTGACGGATTTGTCGCCCTTGATGATGGTCACCGTGCTCTGGTAGCCCTTGACCTCTTTGACCAGCAGACCGGCCGGACGGGCGTGGATGCCCACCGGCTCTTTGACCGTATAGGTGAACTCTTTCATTGTTTTTTCCTCCCATAGCCGCACGCGCTCCCACGCATGCGGGACACAAGAAATTTAGTCGTTATTATAATAACATACTCCGCGTGCATCGTCAACGGAAAACCGCGTAAAATCCGCGTCGTTTTCCGCGGTCCCGGTCAGGGCAGGGGGTCCCCGGCCAGCAGCGCGCGCAACACCTGTTCGGGCCGCGGGGTGTGGCGGGGGTAGCGCGCCCGCAGCGGGGCGGCGGCGGAATCCATGATATAGGGCAGCCCCACCAGATCCAGCATGGCGGTATCGTTGTAGTTATCCCCAAAGGCCATGACCTGGGCCGGTTCGATGCCCAGCGCCCCGCACAGCGCCCGCACGCCGGTGCCCTTGTTGGCCAGGGTGGTGTCGATCCAGTAAGGACCGGCCACGGCGCAGTTGGCCTGCTGCCAGCGGGGCACAAAGCGTTCCACATAGTCCCCCACCCCTTCGTGCAGGTAGACCGATACCTTGACGATGTCCTCCGGCACTTCGGACGGATCGTGAATGATCTGGTAGCGGTTGCCGATCTCCAGAATGTGGTCCAGCATCCCCAGCCCCCGTTCCATCAGGTAGGCGCAGTTCTGGCCGGAGAGCATGACCTCCCCCTGCCCTTCGCTGCGCGTCCACATATCGCGCGCGATCTCTTCGGCCAGGGCGCGGGGCATGGGCGTCTTGCCGATGCAGGCCCCGCCCTTGTACAGCACGCCGCCGTTTTCGCACAAAAAGGCGCAGCGGTCCGCCACCGGCGCAAACAGCGCCCGCAGGCTGGTATACTGCCGCCCCGACGCCGGGCAGAACAAAATGCCCCGATCCGCCAGCGCCGCGACCAGTTCATACACTTCCGGTTCCAGTTCGGTGCGGTCATATTGCAGCAGCGTACCGTCCAGGTCGCTGCAGATCATCTTAATTTCCATCATGGTCCCCGCCTGTATTGGATTTGGCCGCACTGTGCGGCAGTTGTATTGTAGCATACTCTCGCCGCCTTTTGCAATTTCTGTCCGTTTGCGGTATGATAAGAAGCAGCGAGGTGAACGTATATGGCATGGATCACGGTAAACGGCGCGGCCCCCGCCGGGCCGGGCGCGGCCTTTGTGGCGGCAAACGCCACGCTGGCGGGCGCAGTACAACTGGAAGAGGGCGCCAGCGTATGGTACGGTGCGGTGCTGCGGGCCGACACCGGGCGCATTTTTGTGGGCGCGGGCAGCAACGTACAGGACAACGCCGTGCTGCACACCGGCCCGGGATTGGACATCGTGCTGGGGCGCGGGGTATCCGTGGGGCACAGCGCCGTGCTGCACGGCTGCACGGTGGGGGACGGCTGCCTGATCGGCATGCACGCCACGGTGCTGGACGGCGCGGTGATCGGCCCCGGATGCCTGATCGCCGCCGGGGCGCTGGTGCCGGAGGGCGCGCAGATCCCGGCGGGCAGTCTGGTCATGGGGGTGCCCGCCAGAGTGGTGCGCCCGGTCAGCGCCGAACAGGCCGCTGCCATCACCGCCAACGAGGAAGAATACCGGGAACTGGCCCGGCAGCACGCCAAGGCGCAGAGCAACGCGGAAGAATAAAGAAACAGCCCCCGGGCCGCTTGCGCGGCCCGGGGGCTTCCTGCTAAGATAGACCTTCTTCTATACGTTTTTCACCGTTTTTCCTTCCACCGCTTCATACATTCTACTGCCAGCAGTGCCACAAATCCCACCGTCCAACAGGTCCAGAACCTCGAATCGCCCAGGACCATACCGGGACGGACGAAAACCGCTCCGCGTTCTCTCAAGATGGGAGAGAACTGGTCCATCCACCAAAGCAACGGAAATGGAAGGAACAGAAAGAACGCGGTATAGCGCACATACATACGGCAGGGCAAGGGAAGCAGCAGACAGATCAACGCACAGCAAACCACAAGCCCCAATGCGTACAGCTGGAATACTGCGTCGATGCCCTGAGAAATCCCGATAAGCTGCGTCGCCACGCTTCCCGTCAGCGGCCCTTTCTGGCTGGTCCCGTACAGATAACCGCTGATAAGCCTGGCCGCCACCAAAAGCATCGCGTAGCTAACGCTCAAAAGGAACAAAAGCAGGTGCAGCATCTTTTGCTTTTTTTCGGAGATAGAAAAAATCCTCATGGCAAATTCAAACCTCATCCGTTTTAACAAACTGCGTGATCGGCCCCTTATAAGCCCTCTGTGTTTGTGCATCGGAATCGCCGGGGCTTTCTTTGATGGGGGCATCTATCACCTACAGAACAGCGGAACCATCCATCCGAAACGCTCACCTTAACGGCCGCTATTTCCCAAACGTGATAACCGAATGGACTTATAAAGACAGTAGATGCCCGCCGCCAAGGCGAAAAAGGCGATGCCCATATAAAGTGCGTTCATGATACGAACAGCGGGCGTTATCTTTAAGCCGATTGTGGAAATTTCTGCCAAAACAACAGAATATATACACGACCTGTAAATCTCATAGAAATAGTCACACAGAAGCGGCAAAAGCGCCAGAAATGCGGCGACGGAAAATATTCGGATTCCGCGCTCTTTTTTATAAGCGACCAGATAGGCGGCGAACAGAATAAAAACCGCTATGGGCTGCCTTGCGGCACACAAAAGGAAGCCCATCGACAGCAGCAGATAATCGACCGAACAAAGCCCGGTTTCCTTTGGTTCACCCATTCAAAATTCCTCCCTTTTTGCGGGGCAGCGGGGCGTTCAGCCGCGCCGTTTCAGACGGAACCATACCCCCATCAGCAGCATGGCACAGGCGCAGACCAACGCCAGAACGCTCACAACGGTTTCCACCATACCCAACCAAGGCAGCCCGGCCAAGCCTTCCTCATTGATGTGGATGAGGATACCGGCCACCATCAAAACGCACAGGATTCGGCTCAGTACCAGCAACAGCCGCCACGCGCCACGCGGCATGTAGGACGGCGGTCCCTTCTTTTCGCGGATCGGCTTCCCGGCCGCCCAGGCGACCGCCACGATCAAAACGATCCCAATACTCAGCCACAGATTCATCCTTTCCACCTCCTGCCGGGCCGTTTGCCCGGTCGTACATCCCCTTACACTTACAGCATAGCAAAGGGCAAGGCACGGCGTCAAGGAAAAGTATCCACAAAAAACCACGCTGCTATATAGTAATAGTAGACAAAACCGCGGGAGACGGCACAGCAAAGCGGCCCTGCCGATGGCAGGGCCGCTTTGCTTTATTATTATAAAATCACAGAACTTTGGAAAGGAAGGCTTTCAGGCGCTCGTTCTCCGGGTTGGCGAAGAACTCCTTGGGCGGTTTGTCCACCTTGACGACGCCCTCATCAATAAAGATGATGCGGTTCGCCACCTCGCGGGCAAAGCCCATCTCGTGGGTGACGCAGACCATCGTCATGCCGCCGCGGGCCAGTTCCTTCATCAATTCCAGCACTTCGCCGACCATTTCGGGGTCCAGCGCGCTGGTGGGTTCGTCGAACAGCAACACGTCGGGGTTCATCGCCAGCGCCCGCACGATGGCGATACGCTGCTTCTGCCCGCCGGAAAGCGTGTTGGGGTAGACATCGGCCTTATCGGCCAGGCCGATACGCCGCAGCAGTTCGTCCGCTTTGGCGTCGGCTTCGGCCTGGGTCATCAGCCCCAGGCGCACCGGGGCCAGCGTGATGTTTTTGCGCACGGTCAGGTGCGGGAACAGGTTGAAGTGCTGGAACACCATGCCCATCTTCTGCCGCACACGGTCGATGTCCCGGTCGGTGACGGGTTCGCCCTTGAACAGGATCTCGCCGCCGTCCGGTTCTTCCAGGCGGTTGAGGCAGCGCAGGAAGGTGGACTTGCCGCAGCCGGAAGGTCCCACCAGAACGACGCAGTCCCCTTTGTTGATGGTCAGATCGACGCCGCGCAGCACCTGCAGGCCGTCGAAATTCTTTTTCAGATCCTTAACGACGATCACTTTGCGCCAGCCTCCTTTCCAGTTTATCCAGCAGCGCGCTCAATGCCAGCACCAGCACCAGATAGATGGCCGCCACGCCCAGCAGCGGGAACATGGCCTCGTAGGTGCGGTTCATGATGCCCTGCGCCGCATACAGCAGCTCCTTGCCGCCGATCACGGTGATGAGCGAGGTATCCTTGAGCAGGATGATGAACTCATTGCCCAGCGCCGGCAGGATCGAGCGGATGGCCTGCGGGATGATAATGAGTATCATGGTGGTGATGTAGTTCAGCCCCAGGCTGCGCCCCGCTTCCATCTGGCCGGGGTCCACGGCCATCAGGCCGCCGCGGATGATCTCGGACACATACGCGCCGGAGTTGATGCCCAGCGTCAGCGCGCCGACCATCGTGAAGTTGCGGCTGCTGGCAAAGATGACCATGCTCATGATGAGCAGCTGGACCATCATAGGCGTGCCGCGGATGACCGTGGCATAGACGCGGCAGACCACATTCAGCACGCCCAGCACCGGGTTGTGGCGGCCGGGCTTCTGCTGGTCGTGGGCCACGCGCACCAGCGCCACCAGCGAGCCCAGCAGCACGCCCAGCACCAGCGCGATGGCCGTGACCAGCAGCGTAGTGCCCACGCCCTCCAAATACTGCTGCCAGCGATCCGCATACAGGAACGCCTGATAAAATTTGACGAAGAAATCCTGCCCAAAGGTCAGGGTCCCGCCGCTTTTCGCCAGTTCCGAAAGTGCTTCGAACTGTGCTTCCATCCGCTACACAACCTTTCCTGTTATGACAAAGAGAAGGCGCGCCGGGGGCCCGGCGTGCCTTTTACCCTATCGGGTGTGATTATTCCGCGCTGATATACTGATCCACGATGCTCTGCAGGGTGCCGTCGGCTTCCAGTTCAGCCAGCGCGCCGTTGACAGCGTCCAGCATCGCGGTGTTGCCCTTGGCTACGCCGATGGCGTAATCCTCGTTGGCATACTCGGTGTCCAGGATCTTCAGGCCGGGGTTGGCTTCCACAAATTCCTGGGCGGGGGCGTTGTCGATGACGACGCAGTCCACCTGGCCGTTGTTCAGCGCCTGCACGGCGGTCAGACCGTCGTCATACTTGATGACGTTCTCCTCGCCGAAGTCGTCGCTGCAGTAAATATCGCCGGTGGTGCCGCGCTGCACGCCGATCAGCTTGCCGGACATATCATCCAGGGAAGCGATGTCGGAATCCTCCGGCACAATGACGACCTGGATGCCGGTGGCATAGGAGTTGGTGAAGTCCATGACCAGCTGGCGGTCCTCGGTCACGGTGACGCCCGCCATGACAATGTCGCTCTTGCCGTTCTGGACGGCCAGCAGGGCGGCGTCAAAGTCCATATCGTCGACCTGCAGTTCCAGGCCGAGCTTTTCCGCGATGGCGTTCGCCACATCGACGTCGATGCCGACGATGTTGCCGTTATCGTCGGTCATCTCGTACGGGGGGAAGGCCGCATTGGTGGACATCGTGAGCTTGCCGGGTTCAACGGTGGTCACTTCGGTGACAGCGGCCTCGGCCGTCGCTTCGGAAGTGGACGCCGCCTCAGAGCTGGACGCGCCTTCCGTGGAGGAAGAAGTCGTTTCGCTGCTGGTGGTCGTGGTGCCGCCGCAGGCGGCCAGGCTCAGCACCATCGCGGTGCCAAGCAGCAATGCAGTGATCTTTTTCATGTGATATTCCCTCTCGTTCCTTAAAACCTTAGAATCCAATGTCTGCATCAGGCCGGGCCTCGACCGGTCTGGTATGTGACCCAGTATAATTGCATAAATATGTAAAGTCAATGCATAAATAACAATTTTGGCATTTTGCAGACAGAATCTTGACGGCGGCCGCCCCCATTTGTGCAAAACAGCGGGAGTTTTTGGCTCTTGACTTCCCGGCCCGGTTGTGCTATAAAAAGAATAACTTCATCCTGTTCAAAGCTGTGAGGCGGACAAACGGGGTGCGGCACAGCGTTTTGCAGAGAAAGCCGCCGCGGGGCGCGTCCCCGTGTGGTGCAAGCGGCCAAACGCCAGCCCCGCCCTTACCACCGCCGAGCGCGGGGGCGAACCCCCGCCGGGTACGGCCCGTTACAGCCGGCAAGAGCGGTGCGGGCCGGTTTCCTTTTATAATACTTTTATAATAAAGGAGCGGAACGCGCAAAATGGGTGGAACCGTGGAGTATGCAATGCTTCATCCCTTGGGATCATACAGGGATGAAGCATTTTTATTTTGTTACGGCGCATCGGGCCGGGGCTGCCGGGTCCCGGACGGTGCGCCCATCAGGGAGGCTGCTATTTATGAAGATCATCTACAAGGACGGCGCCGTGGCGGAATGCCCGCAGGACCAGGAACTGCACGTTCTGCGCCACACCGCCGCGCACATCATGGCGCAGGCCATCAAGCGCCTGTACCCCCAGGCGGACTTTGCCTTTGGTCCCGCCACCGAGAACGGCTTCTACTATGACGTGGACCTGGGCGACACCAAACTGACCGACGAGGATCTGGCCGCCATCGAGAAAGAGATGCGCAAGATCTGCAAAGAGAACCTGCCCATCAAGCCCTTCATCCTGCCGCGTGACGAGGCCGTCAAGCTGATGGAGGAACGCCAGGAACACTACAAGATCGAGCATATGGCCGATCTGGCCGACGAGACCGAGTTCAGCTTCTTCCAGCAGGGCGAATATGTGGATATGTGCATCGGGCCCCACCTGACCTACACCAAGGGCCTGAAAGCGTTCAAGATCACCCAGCAGAGCGGCGCTTACTGGAAGAACGACAAGGAAAACAAGATGCTGACCCGCATCAACGGCGTGGCCTTCCGCAATCAGGAAGAACTGGACGCCTGGGAGAAGCAGCAGCAGGAAGCCCGCGAGCGCGACCACCGCAAGATCGGCAAGGAAATGCACCTGTTCATGACCGACGACCTGATCGGCCGCGGCCTGCCCATGTTCCTGCCCAACGGCTACACCGTCTGGCAGCAGCTCGAAGATTATATCAAGCAGAAGGAGCGGGAGCGCGGCTACCTGCACGTCATGACCCCCTGCATCGGCACGGTGGGCCTGTACAAGACTTCCGGCCACTGGGACCACTACCGCGAGAATATGTTCCCCGCCATGGAGATGGAGGGCGAAAGCTACGTGCTGCGGCCCATGAACTGCCCGCACCACATGATGATCTACGCCAACCAGCCCCACAGCTACCGCCAGCTGCCCATCCGCATCGGCGAGATCGCCCACGACTTCCGCTATGAATCCAGCGGCACGCTGAAAGGCATCGAGCGCGGCCGTCACTTCTGCCAGAACGACGCCCACCTGTTCGTGACGCCGGAGCAGATCAAGCAGGAAGTGGCCGATGTCTGCGCCCTGATCTTTGATGTGTACAAGGATTTCCACATCACGGACTACCGCTGTGTGCTGAGCCTGCGCGACCCCGCCGACAAGAAGAAGTACCATGACGACGACGCCATGTGGAACCATGCCGAACAGGCCCTGCGCGAAGTGCTGACCGACCTGGGCATCCACTTCACCGAGGAGATCGGCGAAGCCGCCTTCTACGGCCCCAAGCTGGACGTGAACGTGCGCCCCGCCGTGGGCGCCGAGTACACCCTTTCCACCTGCCAGTTGGACTTCTGCCTGCCCGCGAAGTTCCACCTGACCTATGTGGACAAGGACGGCACCGAAAAGACCCCCGTGGTGCTGCACCGCGCCATCCTGGGCTCGCTGGACCGCTTCATGGCCTACCTGATCGAGGAGACCAAGGGCCGCTTCCCCACCTGGCTGGCCCCCACGCAGGTCAAGGTACTGCCCGTCAGCGAAAAGACGATGGATTACTCCCGCGAGGTCTACGAAAAGCTGAAGGCCGCCGGCATCCGCGCCGTGCTGGACGAATCCAACGAGAAGATCGGCTACAAGATCCGCCAGGCCCAGCAGGAGGACCGCGCCCCCTATATGCTGGTGCTGGGCGCCAAGGAAGTGGAAGCCGGCAACATCAGCGTGCGCAGCCGCAGCGGCGAGACTTCGGCCATGACGCTGGACGCTTTCATCGCCCAGGTACAGGACGAGATCCGCAACCGCACCTACAACGTGTAACGAGCTTGTCGAGAAACTCGACAAGCTCCAAAAGGGGCAACAGTCGCCTACGGCGGTATGATTTTTACAGGGAAGGGCCGCAGGCCCTTCCCTGTTTTTTGTATCAAGAAAAATGAACAGGCCCCGGCCCGGTGTACACCGGGCCGGGGCCTGCTCTGCTTATCTAAAACCGTGGCGGCCGCCGCTTTTACGCGCGGACGAAGAAACCGGCCAGCGTGCCGTCCTCAAAGAAGCTGATCGTGTAGGTCAGCTTGCCGCCCTCATAGTTGGCGACCTGGATGACCGTGCCGTAGGCCTGGCCGTCGTCGGTCTTGCCGCCCACATAGGAAGCGTCGCCGTAACCGGTGAAGGCCCCCAGCGCGGTCACGGCCTCGCCGCTCTGGGCAAAGGTGTCCGCCGTGACTTCCGGGTTGTTGTACAGGGCCGCGATGCCCTCATAGTCCTGGGCGTTCATCATGTCGATGACTTCCTCGCCCTGCTTTTGCAGCGTTTCTTCATCCGCCCAGTCCGGCAGCGGCGAACCGCCGCAGGCCGTCAGGACCAGCAGCCCCAGAAGCAGGACCGACAACAGAATTTTATGCATGGTTTTCATTGGTATATACCCCTTTCCAGATTTTTACGGAGCCGCACAAAATCAGCACCGAGAAAACGAACATGATCGCTTCCCACCCGGCCTGCGGAACACCGGCGTAGATCAGCACGATGGCAAAATCATACAGCGCATGCAGCAGGATCGCCAGCACAAAGAACCGCTTGCGGCGCAGCCCGCAGTAGACCAGGTACGAAAACCCGACGTGCGCCATCATGGCCGAAATGCGTTCCACCCCGGCCAGCGCAGCCGACGCGCCCGCCGCCTGCAGCACCCCGGCCGAGAAGATCAACAGCAGCAGGTTGTTCACGCCGACCAGCGCGGCTTCCAGCCCGCCGTGCCCCAGCCCGTACCACAGCGGCGTGCCGCGGTCCGTCCAGCCTTTGCGCACCACAAAATGAAGGATCACGAAGCGGGCGGTTTCCTCAGCCAGACCGGCGGTCAGGGCCAAAACCAGCAGGTAGCCCGCCGGGTTCTGCGCGCTGAAAAGCCGCCAGCCATCCACCTGCCCCAGCAGCGTCAGGATCGGCTGGCGCACCACGATCTGGGAAACAAAGAACCCCGCGACGCCCAGCAGGAACACCTTCCATCCCGCCTTGCTGCGCAGCCGCGCCAGCACGAACGCCGCCACCGGGATGCCAAGGCAGACGGCCACATTAAAGACCGCGCCAATGATGCCTAACATACGAACACCTCACGTTTTTACCCCCACAGTATGCCCATGGGATATTTAGATATTTTTCTAAGCGCCATTATAATACCAACCCCCCCCCCATTTGTCAACCCCCGAAAATGCCCCGCCGCACCAAAATTTTTTCGGGCTTGACATCGCGGTTTTTGTGTGCTATTCTCTTTACACAATCTTAATTATGGTAACTGCCACCGGGTAGTGTAATGCTTCTGCATTCGTCTGCACATCGATAGGTCTTAGGAGATGTGCAAGCGGATGCTTTTTTTTGGGGGTTTTGCAATGTTGTCCAAATTGAAGTATTTTTCCAAAGCCGAATGGACGCTCTGGATCAGTTCGGTGGTGCTCATCGTGGGCACCTTCGTGCTGTTCCACCAGACCGACTATCTTTCCCTGACGGCTTCGCTGATCGGCGCCACCTCGCTGATCTTCAACGCCAAGGGCAACCCGGTGGGGCTGGTGCTGGGGCTTGCGTTCTGCCTGCTGTACGGCTATATCTCCTACACCTTCGCCTATTACGGCGAGATGCTGACCTACCTGGGCATGACCGCGCCCATGTCCCTGTATGCGCTGATCTGCTGGCTGCGCCATCCTTCCGGCGCGGGCCGGGCCGAGGTGAAAGTGGGCGGCATCACCCGCCGGGAAGCCCTGTTCTCCCTGGGCCTGAGCATCGTCGTCACCACGGTCTTTTTCTTCATCCTGCGGGCGTTCCACACAGCCAACCTGCTGCCCAGCACCATCTCGGTGACGACCAGCTTTCTGGCTGTTTACCTGACGGCCCGCCGCAGCCCGCTGTTCGCGGTGGCCTACGCCGCCAACGACGTGGTGCTGATCGTGCTGTGGAGCCTTGCCACCATGCAGGACCCGTCCTATCTTTCGGTGGTGGTCTGCTTTGTGATGTTCTTCGTCAACGATATTTACGGCTTCTATAACTGGTCGCGTATGCGGCGGCGCCAGGCGGCGTCTGCCTGAACAAAAGGCGGCGGGACTGTACGTCCCGCCGCCTTTTTGTACCCCTGTGCCGGAGGTTCACTCTTTTGACGCATAGGCCGGGTCGGCCTTTCGGACCCAGCCCGCATAGCGCGCTTTCAGTTCCGCAAAAGCGTCCCGCACATCCGCCGGGATGTCCACATGCGCAATGAAGCCTTTTCCCTGCGGGCCGTACCCGTTTTCATCGTCAGTCAGCCGCGGGATCTCCCCCAGCAAAAGGCTGATATACCGTTCCATATCCCACATGCCCCAGATGTCTTTCTCGTATCGCAGGGCATGATGGTCCGCGACCACCCTGGCAGAATACACCGCGTAGTTGATGATCTGCACATCGGGGCCTGCGTACTTCCGCAGCCCTGCCTCCATCCGGCGCTGCATCGTGGCATCCTGGGCAAGGATGATGCTGTGGAACGGGATCTCCCGCTCGCGCAGCAGTTGCAGCAGATATGTGATATTGTTCCCGCAGTTCGTGGAACTGCATTCCAGAAAATCCGGTTCCAGCCCATACCGGCGTTTCAGATATGCCGCAAAGATCTGCGCTTCCGGCAGGCCCGCCGTTTCCAGTTCCGGGAACGCCCGGTGCATATTGGCGCGCAGCGTTTCGGTGGTGTGGCCCGCGCCCCCGACGATCCCACACCGTTTGGCGACCCCGTTCTGCATCGCCTGGGCCAGAACGTCCCCGCCGCACAGGATGCTGCCGCCAAACAGCACCATCACGTCGGCCTGCGGCAGCCCGCACGACGCTTGCAGCGCATCCGGCGTCAAGGTTTCCACATCGCGCTTGCCGCAGAACCGCCCCAGCAGGTTGATATCCTTTGCAATGTTCTCCATCTTTATTTCATCCCGTTTCCGTGATCACGGCGCGGCGGCCGTGGCAGAATCATTTCTGCTATTGTATCATGCGGCCCCCGGCATTGCAACGCCGCTGCCGCAGGGCGGATTTTCCCGTTTCCCGCGGCGATGTTGTATTTCCACGGGTATTGTGGTAAAATGTAGTATCTATTGGTATGCGATTTTAACAAGGAAAAGGTGCCCTATGGCTGAAAACATGCAAGCTTCCCGCCCGGCTGACGAGGGGTGGACCACCGTCATCCGCCCGCGCAGCGGATGGTTCGACATCAATTTGAAGGAGCTGTGGCAGTACCGCGACCTGACGCTGATGTTCGTCAAGCGCAACTTCACGGTGCTGTACAAGCAGACCATCCTGGGCCCCGCGTGGATCCTGCTGAACCCGCTGATCACCACCCTGATCTTCAACGTGGTGTTCGGCAACATGGCGGGCATGCCCACCGACGGCGTGCCGGGCTTCCTCTTTTATATGGCGGGCAACACCGTGTGGACCTTCTTCGCCAACTGCGTCAACAACACCGCCAACACCTTTGTGACCAACTCCCAGGTGTTCGGCAAGGTGTACTTCCCGCGGCTGACCATGCCCGTGAGCCAGGTCATCACCAGCCTGATCAACTTCATCATCCAGGCGGCCATGTATCTGGCTTTCTGGCTGTACTTCTACTTCACCGGGGCGGGGGTCCGCTTTACCCTGTGGGCGCTGGCGATCCCCCTTATCATGCTGCAGGTCATGCTGCTGGGGCTGGGCGTCGGCATCATCGTGTCCTCCCTGACCACCAAATACCGTGACCTTGCCATCGCCGTGGGCTTCGGCGTGCAGCTTTGGATGTACGCGTCCCCCGTGGTGTACCCCCTGTCGATGCTGGATACCAGCCCCCGCCTGCGGGTACTGGTGCAGCTCAACCCCATGACCGCCCCCATCGAGATGTTCCGCGCGGCCACCCTGGGCACCGGCAGCGTGTCGGCGGGTTCTATCGTGTACAGCGTCCTGTTCACGGTGGGCGCGCTGGTGCTGGGCGTGGTGCTGTTCAGCCGCATCGAAAAGACCTTTATGGACACCGTGTAAGGAGGGGCCACTATGAATACGACTGAAAAACGCCCCGTCATCCAGGTCACGGGGTTGAAAAAGCAGTACCGCCTGGGGCAGATCGGCGGCGGCACGCTGACCCACGATCTGCAAAGCTGGTGGGCCCGCGTGCGCGGCAAAGAGGACCCGAACACCGTCATCGGCACCGACCAGCGGCTGTTCGGCCAGACCTTTATGGCGCTGAACGGCGTGGACCTGACGGTGTACCAGGGCGAGGCGCTGGGCATCATCGGCCGCAACGGCGCGGGCAAGTCCACGCTGCTGAAGCTGCTTTCCCGCATTACCGCCCCCACCGAAGGCGAGATCCGCCTGCGCGGGCGGGTGGCCTCCATGCTGGAGGTGGGCACCGGCTTCAACAACGAGATGACCGGCCGCGAAAATATTTATATGAACGGCGCGATCCTGGGCATGACCCGCGCCGAGATCGACGCCAAACTGCCCCAGATCATTGAATTTTCTGAGTGCGGGGACTTCATCGACACCCCCGTGAAGCGTTATTCCAGCGGTATGTTCGTGAAGCTGGCCTTTGCCGTGGCCGCCCATCTGGACAGCGAGATCATGGTCATGGACGAGGTCCTGGCCGTGGGCGACATGAAGTTCCAGCAGAAATGCCTGGGCAAAATGAGCGACGTGGCCAACCAGGACGGGCGCACCGTCCTGTATGTGAGCCACAACATGAGCACCATCCGCCAGTTGTGCAGCCGGTGCGTGGTGCTGGACAAGGGCCGTGTGATCTTTGACGGCGACGTGGAACAGGCCATCGCCGTGTATATGGACACCACCGACGTGAACGTGGTCCACTACGACCTGGCCGACGTGGCCCGCATGACCGGCAGCGCCGGCAAGCGCCTGCGGCTGGAAAGCCTTGACTTTGTGGGCAAGGAATCCAGCGTGTTTGCCGATACCGAGAAGATGCGCGTCAAGATCACCTGGCGGGTGTCGGAACCGTTCGCGGGCATCCACATGAAGATGAACCTGCACGCGCGGGATTCCACACCCGTAGGCATCACCCACCCGGTGGACCTGGGCGCCGCCGAACCCGGCCGCCTGTACACCACCGTGTTTGAATTTGACCCCAGCCTGCTGGGCGAAGGGCAGTATTTCTTCTATCTGGATATTTTCGACGGGTCGCTCGCCCAGGCCGTCTGCCTGGACAAGCCGGTGACCGAATTTGCCTTTGAAGTGACCAACAGCGACCTGACCATGCCCGAATGGGCCACCGGCTGGGGACGCATCCACTTCCCGCCCGTCAAGCTGCTGGGGGGCGAAGCATGAAGCCCAACCTGTATATCTGCCACACGGCCTATCAGGTGCTGGTAGACCTGCTGCGGGCGGGCCGCGCGCCGGGCGGCCCCCACACGATGGTGCTTTCCACCGCTGTGGCCGACGCCCCCGCCCTGGCCGCGCGGCTGGACAAAACCGGCGCTGTGCGCACCGTGCTGGTGGACGAAAGCCGCTGGCCCGGCACTGTGACCGGCCCGCTGGCCTCCCTGCGCGCCCGCCGCGCCTTTGAAGCGCGCTGCGGCTGGCGGCTGGACCGCGCCCGGTATGAAAATGTATATATCCACAACGACTGGAGCGTGCTGGGCCGCTACCTGCAGGACTGCCATGCCGGGTATATCCTGTGCGAAGATACCTTCGGCAGCACGCTCGGCCCGGACCAGCACCTTGTGACCGACCAGCGCGCCGCCCCGGATTTTGCCCAAAAGCAAAAGACCGGCAAGGGCTACCTGTACTGGGGGGACAGCCGCTGGTGCCGCGCGGTGGAAAGCGAGGACGCCGCCCGCTGCACGCTGTTCCCGGCCGCGCGCATGATTTCCGACAGCAAGGGCGCGCTGCTGCGCTCGCTGACTGAGGCCGAGAAAGCCATGGTCCGGGCGGTGTTCCTGACCCGCCCCCTGCCCGAACAGGCCGAGGGCGCCACCCTGCTTTTGCCCCGCAGCTTTGTGGAGGACGGCCTGCTGACCCAGGACCGGCAGAACGCCATGTTCCAGGCCGTGGCCGCCCGCTACGCCGCCGGGCCGCTGTTCATCAAGACCCACCCGCGGGACGCCACCGACTATGCGGCGCTGTTCCCTGACGCGGTGATCCTGGAGCGGACGATGCCCAGCGAGGTGCTGAACTTCTGCCTGCCCTTCACCTTCCGCCGGGCCGTCACCGTGCAGAGTTTTGTGCTGCGCGGCTTTACCGCCGCCGAAGAAAAGATCCTGCTGACGCTGGACGAGGCGCTGGCGCTGCTGCCGCCGTCGCCGTCAAAAGGGGAAACACTCGCGCACGGCGGTGCCTAACGCTCGTGTTTAACGGGTTGCGGTGCCCGCATCGTGCGGCGCGTGCTTTGAGGCGCGCTTGCACTCTGCGACCGCGGCCCCTGCTCCGCCTCGCTGCATCCGCCGCAGGCGGCACTCAGCTCCGCAGCCCTCTTTGGAATCCCCTTCGACAAAATTTTGCCCAAAACCGCGCACTCGGCCCAAGGGCCTCGCACACAATTTTGGGCAAAATTTCCCTGTATGTGTCGCCATCGCCGGCACATGTCCGTCGATGGCGACGGTTTTGAAGATTTCAACAACTTTCCGCGGCCTTCGGGCCGCCCAACCGCAGGAGGTTCCCCATGAAAACGATCGCTGTGATCCCCGCGCGGTACGCCAGTACCCGCATGCCCGGCAAGCCGCTGGCCGATGTGCTGGGCAAACCGATGATCTGGTGGGTCTACCAGGCCGCCAAAGCCTGCCCGAAGCTGGACGACGTGCTGATCGCCACCGACGACGAGCGCATCGCCGCCGCCTGCACGCAGTACGGCATGCAGTACCTGATGACCAGCCCCGACCACGACACCCCCACCGGCCGTATCTGGGAGGTCAGCACCCGCGTGGAAGCTGACCTGTATTTGCAGTTGATGGGCGACGAACCGCTGGTGAACCCCGCGGCCTTTGACCTGATCTTGCCGGATACCCTGCCCGCGGCCCCCTATTATGTGGCCGTGCTGACCAACATCATGGACCACCCCGCCGACGTGATCGACTTTTCCAACCAGAAGGTCGTCACCAATGCGGCGCGGGAGATCCTGCTGATCTCCCGCAGCCCCATCCCCTACCCCAAAGGCACGCTGGACTTTGAGTACGAGAAAGTCACCGGCATCCAGCTTTACAGCCGGCAGGCGCTGGCTTTCTACCACGACACGCCCAAATCCATCCTCGAAAAAGCCGAGGAGAACGACATGATGCGCTTTATTGAAAACGGCCACAAGGTCCACGCCATCGTCAGCCCCTATAAGACGGTCAGCGTGGACACGCCGAAGGATCTGGCGCTGGTCAACAAGATTTTAATGGAGGGAAACCATGCCTGAGATCAAACTGCTGGACTGCACGCTGCGCGACGGCGGCTATGTCAACGACTGGCGCTGGGGGTTCGCTTCCGCCCGGCGCGTCATCCAGGCCCTGACCCGCGCGGGCACCGACATCGTGGAGGTGGGCTTCCTGCGCAATGTGGCAGGGTACGACCCCAACATCACCGCCTGCAACACCATCGAGGAACTGAACCGCCTGCTGCCCCCTGAGGACCAGCGGGGCCATACCCTCTACTCCGGCATGGCCATGCGTTCCAACTACGACATCCGCAAGCTGAGCCCCTACGACGGCCACGGCATCGAGGTCATCCGCATCACCGCCCATGACTACGACATCCGCGACGGCATGGACTTTGCCCGCGAGGTCAAGGCCCGCGGCTACAAGCTGTCCATCAACCCCATCAACATCATGGGCTACGCCGACAAGGACCTGCTGTGGATCTTCGACCAGGTCAACGCCATCCACCCGTGGCAGTTTTCCATCGTGGACACCTTCGGCAGCATGCGCCGCCGGGACCTGGAGCGCATCGTTTCGCTGGCGGACCACAACCTGGCCCCCGACATCCGCCTGGGCCTGCATCTGCACGAGAACATGGCCCTGAGCTTCTGCCTGGCGCAGGAATTTATCGACAAGCCGCTGCTGCGGGACAAGACCGTGGACGCCAGCCTGATGGGCATGGGCCGCACCCCCGGCAACCTGCCCATTGAACTGGTGGCCGATTACCGCAACGAGACCGGCAACTGCCACTACGACCTGGACGAGATCATGGACGCCATCCAGGACCACATCGCCCCCATCAAGGGCGAAAGCGCGTGGGGCTACACCCCGGCCTACTTCCTGTCGGCCCGGTTCAACCTGCACCGCAACTATGCCGAGCATTATCTGGGCAAGGGCGACCTGACCAACCGGGACATCAACCATCTGCTGGCCGCCATCGAGCCGGGCAAAAAGACCGCTTTCGATGCCGCCTACGCCGACAAGCTGTACACCGAGTACCACAACCGCCGCATCAACGACGAAGAAGCCCTTGCCGCCCTGCGGGAAGCCTTCGGCGGCAAGCGGGTGCTGGTGCTGGCCCCCGGCGCCACCCTGGCCACCGAGGAGGGCCGCGCCGCCGTGCAGAACGCCGGGGCCGACGTGAGCGTTTCGGCCAACTTTGTGCCGGATTTCCTCCAGCCGGGGTATGCCTTCTTCACCAACGCCAAGCGATTTGACGAGGGAGCCGCCTACCCCTGCCCGCTGATCCTGACCAGCAACCTGCGGGCCGACGCTTCGGCCACCGTCGTCAACTACGACCGGCTGGCGGGCACCGACGCCCAGGGCGGCAACAGCGTGCTGATGCTGCTGCGCCTGCTGCGCCTGTGCGGCGCGGCCGAAGTGCTGCTGGCGGGCGCCGACGGCTACCGCCCCGGCTCCCCCGCCTACGCGGACGCGGGCCTGCACACCCATACGGGCCGCGGCGCCGCGTACAACGCCCAGGTGGCCGGTGCGATCCGCGCCGCGGGGCTGCCCGTGCGTTTTTTGACACCGAGCGAATACGAAAGGGCGTAACGCATGATCCGATTACTGGTTCTGGACGTTGACGGCACCATGACCGACAACGGCATCTACTACGATTCCACCGGCAACGAGCTGAAGAAATTTTCCGCCAAGGACGGCGCGGGGCTGCTGATCGCCCACGCGGCGGGCGTCCGGGTCATGATCTGCACCGGGCGCGAATGCGAGGCCGTGCGCCGCCGCGCCGCCGACCTGAAGATCACCGATATTTACCAGAACGTACACCGCAAGGCGGACTTCCTGGCCGGGTTCATGGCCCAAAACGGCTACCGCCGCGAGGAAGTCGCCTACTGCGGCGACGACGTGAACGATCTGGCCGCCATGGCCCTGTGCGGGTTCGTGGCCTGCCCCGCCGACGCGACGGACATCATCCGCGCGCGGGCAGACTACATCTGCCCCCAGCGCGGCGGCGAAGGCGCCGTACGCGGGGCCGTGCAGAAGATCCTGCAAGAAGACGGACGCTGGAACGGGGCCGTGCAGGCGGCCTTTGGCGTGACACTGGATTGAACCGGAGGGGGCTTGTATGCGGGGCACACCCAAACTGAAAAAACCGGATAAGCCGCTGCTGTGGGCGCTGGGCACGCTGGTGGTGCTGCTGGCGGCCGCGCTGCTGGTGTGGCTGGCGCTGGTGCGCCCCGAACTGGGCAAAGGCCGGGCCGAGACCATCAGCGACGATTTCAGCGCGTCCACCATTCTGCAGGACGGCCAGACGGCCAGCCAGACCTTCGCCTTTGACCGGGACCTGCTGGCCGTGGGCGTGGAATTTTACCTGCCCGGGGATCAGCCGTCCGGCGAGCTGGAACTGGTGCTGACCGACGCCGATACCGGCGAAGAACTGGCCCGCTCCACCGGCGTGATGGAATACATCGTGCCCGACCAGTACACCGTGCTGGGGCTGGACCGGCCCGTGACCGGCGCCGAAGGGCGGCGCTACACGCTCACCCTGACGCCCCATTACACGGGCGGCGGCGTGCTGGCCATCGGCCACAGCAACGGCGCGGCCCTCTGGCAGGACTCGATGACCGTGGACGGTGCGCCGGTGGACGGCACCATGGCCGTGCAGGTGACCTGGCAGCGCATCGGCGGGTATCTGACCCGCTTCTTCCTGCTCATCAGCGGGTTCGCGGCGCTGCTGGCGGCCTTTACGGTCTGGGCGGTGCTGAGCCGCCGCGTGCGGCTGCACCGGCTGGTGTTCACGCTGGTGCTGGGGTTGGGGCTCCTCTACTCCTTCGTGCTGCCCCCCTATGCCGCCCCCGATGAAAAATACCACATCAACCAGAGTTTCACCCTGGCCTGCCGGTGGGCCAATTTCTTCTCCGATGAGGACTGGGAGATGGGCCACGTGCCCACCACCACCAGTTTCCGCCGGGTGACCGACGTGGACCCCACCCTGCAGGATGAGAACACCACGGTGTTCACCTGGCAGGAATTCACCGATACCCTGTTCACCACCACCGACGCCGACTTTGACAGCCACCAGGAATATGCCGAGCTGCAGACCGACCAGAACCCGCTGCTTTACCTTGCCAGCGGGGCGGCGGTGTTCCTGGCGTACCTGCTGCACCTGGGCTTCACCCCGGCGCTGGCGCTGGGGCGGCTGGCCAACCTGCTGCTGTTCGCGGCGCTGGCCGCCTGGGCGGTCAAGATCACGCCCATCGGGCGGCGGATCTTCGCCGTAGCGGCGCTGCTGCCCATGACGCTGCATCTGGCCGCCAGCTTCAGCCGGGACGCCCCGCTGCTGGGGCTTTGCTTCGTCTTTACGGCGCTGGTACTGGACGCCGCCTTCGGCCCCGACAGGGACCGCGTGCAGCGCCCGGCGCGTCAGGCCGCGCTGCTGCTCACCGGCGTGCTGCTGGCCCCCGGCAAGATGGTCTATCTGCCGCTGGCGGCGCTGGTCTGCCTGCCCGCCGTGCGGCTGGGCCGCCATACCCGCCTGAAAAAAGCCGGCTATCTGGCCGCCTGTCTGGCGCTGGCACTGGTGCTGAACAGCGGCCTGCTGACCAGCGTATCGGCGGACAGCACCGCACCGCAGACCGTGAGCGCCGCCGACGCCGCTTCCGATACCGCGCGGGCGGGCAAGGCCCGCCCCGCCGAGCCGGACGAAGCCTACGAGGCGCAGATCTGCGGCGAGAATACCCTCGAAAACTACGTCCGCCGCCTGTATTACTATGTGGAGGACGACCGCAGCCCCGCCCAGAGCGAAGTCGATTTCTGGGTGCAGGCTTTGACAGAGGGGGATATTTCCCCCGTGGCGCTGGGGCAGAGCTTCCTGTTCAGCCCCGCGAAGATCGACACCTACACCAGCGGCAACGACATCCTGGCCCCCGCTTCGCTGGCGCTGCTGGGCGAGGACCTGGCCGCCGAGGGCTACACCGACCTGGCCGCCTACTATGACGAGGGCGGCGCAACGCTGGTGTACAAGGTCGTTTACAGCCTGGAACTGTGTACCCAGCGGTTCGAGGAACTGGGCCTGGAGCCCGGCGTCATGGACGACCGCATGCCCCTGGACCGGGACACCGTGGCCGCCGAGGTACAGGCCGCCCAGGCCACCCGCGCCACCCAGAGCGTGACCGACGAGGCGGACAGCGTGACCTACACGCCGGGCTACATCCTGACCCATCTGCCCGACACGGCGCTGCTGCTGGTGCGCACCGTTGTGGAAAACGGCGACCACTACCTGCGCACGCTGGTGGGCGGCAGCCTGAGTTATTATTCGCTGGACCTGGCCTGGGGCTGGGTGGTGGCGCTGTACCTGCTGCTGGCCTTTGCCGCGCTGCCGGTACAGGGCGCTGCCTGCCTGCCCGCGGGCCGCGGCCGGGCCGCCTGTGTGCTGGCCGTCGTGCTTTGCTGCGGGCTGGCGGTGGGCGGCTGCCTGCTGTGGACCCCCATCCGCTATGACACACTGTACGGCCTGCAGGGGCGGTATTTCCTGCCGGTGCTGCCGCTGTTGCTGCTCACCTGCCTGCCCCGCCGTCTGGCCCGCGTTCCCGATGGGGAACGGGCCTGCGGCCAGCTTATGGCCGCGCTGGCGCTGGTGCAGTTCGGCGTGCTGATGAATAGCATGCTGGCTGTCATCGCAAGATAACACAAAGGCCGCCCCACGGGCGGAAGGGTGCTTTATGACGTTCTGCTTTTTCACCGCGCAGTACCTGCCCACGCCGGGCGGCGTCGAGCGATATACCTGGAATCTGGCCCGGCGCTGCGCGGCGGCGGGCCACCGCGCGCTGATCGTGACCAGCGCCCTGCCCGGCCTGCCGGACCGCGAACGGGACGCCGACGGGCTGGAGATCTGGCGCCTGCCCGCCCTGCCGGTCATGAACGGCCGGTTCCCGGTGCTGCGCCCCTTCGCCCCCGCCGCGGACCTGTGGGCCCAGGGCATCGACTTTGCGGTGATCCAGACCCGTATGTACACCCAAAGCATCTGGGCGGCCCGCCAGTGCAAAAAACGCGGCATCCCCGCCCTGGTCATAGACCATTCCACCGGCTATATGATGCACGGCGGGCTGGGCGGGCTGCTGGGCCGCTGGTATGAACACCTGGCCTGCGGGATCATCCGCCGCTGCGGGTTCCCCTTCTACGGGGTATCGCAGGATGTGTGCGCCTGGCTGCGGACCTTCGGCGTAAAAGCCGCCGGGACGCTGCCCAACGCCGTGGATCCGCAGGAATTGCAGGCCCTTGCCAAAACCGATCCCGCCGACTGGCGGCAGAAGTTACAGGTCCCCGCCGGGGGGCGGCTGGTGGTGTTCATCGGCCGCCTGATCCCCGAAAAAGGCGCGCTGCGCCTTGCCAAGGCCGTGCAGCAGATCCCCGGCTGCACGCTGGCCGTGGCCGGTACCGGCCCGGAGGAAGCCGCCCTGCGCGCGCTGGGCGGGCCGGTGCGGGTGCTGGGGGCGCTGCCCCATGCCGAGGTCGTGCAGCTTTTGTGCCAGGCCGACTGCTACTGCCTGCCCACGGAATACGCCGAGGGCTTCCCCACCACCTTGCTGGAAGCGGCCGCCTGCCGCTGCCCCATCGTATGCACCCACACGGCAGGCACCGGGGAACTGCTGCCGGATGACGGCCACGCCGTCTTTGTGGCGGATACCGAACCCGCCACGCTGGCCGCCGCGCTGCGCGCCGTGCTGCAGGACCCCCAGGCCGCCCGCGCCCGCGCGGACCGTGCGTACAGCCGCCTGTGCGCGCACTTTACATGGCAGGCCGTCTTTGCTACAATGATGGAAACGGCCCAAAACGCCAAACTGTGAGCCAAAAGGAGCCAAGATGTCGAAATTACTCATCGTCATCCCCGCCCACAACGAGGAAGCGAACATCGTGAACGTCGTCGAAGATCTGACGACGCGGTATCCCGAATATGACTATATCGTGGTGAACGACGGCAGCCGGGACAAGACGGCCGCCATCTGCCGAGCCCGCGGCTACCACCTGATCGACCTGCCCATCAACCTGGGGCTGGCGGGCGCGTTCCAGACCGGGCTGCGCTATGCGGCCGAAAACGGCTACGACTGCGCCATGCAGCTTGACGCCGACGGCCAGCACAAGCCGGAATACATCGCCGCCATGCTGGAAGCACTGGAGGAAGGCAACGACATCGTGATCGGCAGCCGGTTCCTGACGGTGAAGAAGCCCAAGACCCTGCGGATGCTGGGCAGCTATATCATCAGTTGGTCCATCCGGCTGACCACCGGGCGGGCCATCTGCGACCCCACCAGCGGTATGCGGATGTTCAACCGCGCCATGGTGGAGGAGTTCGCCCAGAACCTGAACTACGGCCCCGAACCGGACACCATCAGCTACCTGATCAAGAACGGCGCCAAAGTCAAAGAAGTGCAGGTGACCATGGGCGAGCGCACCGCCGGGCAGAGTTACCTGAACCTGTGGCGCAGCGCCCAGTATATGGTCAAGATGTCCATTTCGATCCTGCTGATCCAGTGGTTCCGCAAACGCGACACCGAATCCCCCTACCCTGAAAGGAGCCTGTGACCATGTTCGACCAAACGCTGATCCGTATCTGCCTGATCGTGGGCAGCCTGTTGACGGCGGGGTTCGTGCTGCGCCGTGTCCGCCTGGCAAAAGTCCAGATCGAGGATACCATCTTCTGGCTGGGGTTCAGCGCGGCTTTGCTGATCCTTGCCATCTTCCCCGGCATCGCCTACTGGGCCGCCAACCTGCTGGGCTTCATGAGCCCCATCAACTTTGTGTATATCGTCATCATCTTTCTGCTGCTGGTCAAGCAGTTCTTCATGTCGATCCGTCTGAGCCAGTTGGACAGCAAGGTCCGCATGCTGACCGAACAGGTCGCCCTGGACCGGGAAAAAGTGGAGCGCGACAAATTGGATTTGTAATCTCCCCCCTGCTGTGGTATAATAAAACATAAAACGAGTGAAAGAAGGTTTCCGCGATGGCATACAAACCGAAACTGACCTATAAAGGCCGCCCGCTGGTGCGCTGCGGCAATGATATTTATTATGGCTCCATGACCGACCCCTACATCGTCTATCTGCAGGTATTGAGCAACCGTCAGGAAAACGGCGTGGAAGTGGCGGACAAAGTCCACCTGATCCTGCTTTCCACCGACGATTCCAAGCCGCTGCCGGAGCGCATCGTCCGTCAGGCCAACCGCGTCGGCCTGTACAACGCCCTTTCGTTCGGCGACATCATGCTGCAGGGCGCCTTGCAGCAGAAAAAGTAAACATATCTATGCGAAAAGCCCGCCTTTCGGCGGGCCTTTTTCTTTTATGGTATGCCGTTCAGTAAACCGGCTGGTGGGTCAGGTAAGCCGCTGTATAAGCCACACCGGCTGCCAGCAGCGCGGCAACGGTCACAGCAGTCAACACACGCCGCCCGCGCAGCAGGGCGGCCAGCGCGGCGGGCAGGCAGAACAGTCCCACCGCATACCGCGGCGCGCTGAGCAGCCAGGTCGCCCCCATCGTCACCAGCAGATAGGCCAGTCCATACCCCAGCCAATGGGGCGGCAGCGTGCGGGCCGCCACCGCCAGCAGCCCAAAAGCCAGCAGAATACAGATCACCGCGGTAAGGCAGATCCACAACGCCGCCGGGTGATTGCCCTGCCACCATTCCGCCATATAGTGCAGGTGGTAGCGGATCGTATCGGTAAACAGGCCCAGTTTCTGCCCCCAGTGTTCCCACTGATAAACGCTGTACTGGTCCCACCGGCCGTAAACCGCCTGATTCAGCGCAAAATAAAGCCCCAGCCCCGCCGCCGGGGCCAGCATGGCGGGCAAAGCGGCGAGGGGCGGCAGCCGCCGGCACGCCCGCGCCTGCTGCAACAGGTACAGGAACGCCAGCCCGGCCAGCAGCCCGCCGGGGGCCCGCGCCAATCCGGCCAGCAACCCCAGCAGAGTGGTCCAGCCCCAGCGCCGGGTCTGCAAACACCAGACATACCAGACCGTCAGCGCCAGAAACAGGCTTTCCGTCATCGGGGCAAAGAAAAACACCGACGCCGGGCTGACGACCAGCAAAACCAGCGCCAGCCATGCCGTGCGCCGGTCATACTGGCGGCAGACCAGCGTGAACAGGCCGCACCCCGCCGCACAGAACAGCGGCAACTGCACCACCAGCGCCAAAACACGGTAATCGAACCAGCCAAATATATTGAGCAGCCGCAGCAGCCACGGGAACAGCGGAAAGAATACGATCATCAAATACTGTTCGTGGAAAGCCTCGCCGCTGCCGTAACCATACTGTGCCAGGTCCAGATAATGCCGCGCGTCGGTATTGCCGTAGAACTGCGCTTCCAACGCCTACCCCAGGGACGCATAACTGCCCTGGTTCATGCACCAGACCACAAAGACGCCCTGCACAGCGATCCCCACCAGCAGGCAGGCCAGCGCCACTTTCCAAAGCCCCTCCGGCAGGGCGCGTTCCATCCGCGTCGGGGCTGCCGCCGGGGACAGTGTGCGCACCGCGCACTGCCATGCCCCCCATAGAAAACAGGCCGCCGCGATCAGCGGCAGCACGATACGGGCCGCTTCCAGCATGGGATCACCACCTTTCCCCTCTATAACAGGAAAGCCCCTTGCAGGAGCGCAAAGGGCTTTCTGTTTGACTATTCTGTTTACTCCGTTTTCCCGTCGTTGTCGTCCGGGGTGTCCTCGGTGCTTTCCAGCTCGATGTCAAAGGCCGCGCCGCAGTTAGGGCAGACGAGTTCCTGGCTCTGGTCCAGCAGCGTCTCCTCGTCCACGGTGGACACCGCGCCGCAGTTGGGGCAGGTCACTTCGTACAGGTCCTCGCCCTCGTCGTCGCTGTCCTCATCCTCCTCGTCGCCGTACAGGTCGGCCACCAGATCGTCCAGATCCTGGTCGAGGGTCTCCAGCTCGTCATACGCCTGATCCAGAGCGTTGTCATGCTCGGTCACGGTGGCCGCCATCTCTTCCAGCAGGTCCATCATGGCCGCAATGACCTTGCCGTTCTTGGAAGCAGGGTCAAATTCCATACCAGTCATCAGGCCGCGGATATAGGCGGCCTTTGCATTCAGATCCATCGCCATAGGGATTCTCCTCCGTTTGCTCGTATCGTAAAAAGGGCCGGGCGCGGCGGTATGCCATGCCCGGCCAGTAGATCAGTTGACGCGCTCCATGTACTCGCCGGTGCGGGTATCAATGCGGACCTTGTCGCCCTCGTTGATGAACAGCGGCACGCGGATCTCGGCGCCGGTCTCGACGGTGGCGGGCTTCAGGGTGTTGGTCGCGGTGTTGCCCTTGATGCCCGGCTCGGTGGCGGTGATCTCCAGCTCAACGAAGTTGGGGATCTCGACGCTGAAGACCTTGCCCTTGTAGCTCAGCAGCTTGCAGGTGTCGTTCTCCTTGCAGAACTTGAAGTTCTCGGGCACGTCGGCAGAGCTGACGGGGATATCGTCATAGGTCTCCACGTCCATGAAGTGGTACAGGCCGCCGTCCTCGTAGGAGTAGGTCACTTCCTTGCGCTCGATGAACGCCTGGGGGAACTTGGCGGTGGGGTTATAGCTGGTTTCGACCACGGAACCGGTGATCACGTTCTTGGTCTTGGTACGCACGAAAGCAGCGCCCTTACCGGGCTTGACGTGCTGGAACTCGACGACCTGAAGAACCTGGCCGTCCTGCTCGAAAGTAACGCCATTGCGGAATTCGCCTGCAGAAATCATATAAAAATGCCTCCAATAGTAGAATGGGTATTCATAGCTGCTTCTATTTTACAGGATAGTACGATTTTTTTCAAGAGCCTGCGGGCCCCTTTTTCCTGATTTTTTTAGTCTTCCAGCCCCGCATAGGCGCGGGCAAGGGTCTGGGCGTCCTCTGCCTGGGTCCCGGCGGACTCACAAATGACCGTGGGCGCAAGGCCGCGCGCCTTGAACAGCGCCAACAGCGGCTCGTGGGGCGGGCCGTACTGGGTATCGGCCAGGGTCAGGTGGCACTTTTCGCCCCCTTTGGTGTAGGCAATGCGGGAAAAGTGGGCGTGGAACCGCGCCGCGCGCTCCGGCCCCAGCACCTGCAGCCTGTCCAGCAGGGCGGCGTAGTCGGCGGCGGCGCTGTCCCCCGCATACTCGGTGCCCTGACTGCGGGCATACAGGTGGCCGAAGTCGATGCAGGGGGTGATGCGTTCATCCACGCCGCACAGGGCCAGCACTTCGTCCAGCGTGCCCAACTGGTTGACCTTGCCCATGGTCTCCGGGCAAAGCACGCAGTCCCCAAAGCCCGCCGCGTCGCAGGCTTCCACCGTGCGGCGCATGGTGTCCAGCGCCTTTTCCAGCGCGGCTTCCCGGCTCTGCTTGCCGCAGGAACCCGAATGGAAAACCACCCTGCGCCCGCCCAGCGCCTTGACCAGCGCGCAGCTTTGCAGGATATAGTCGATGCTTTTCAGCCGCTTTTCTTCCTCCAGGCTGGACATGCTGATGTAGTACGGCGCATGGACCGACAGCGCGATCCCCCGCGCCGCGCAGGCGGCCCCCAGCGCGGCGGCCTTGTCATGGGCCAGCCGCACGCCGCGGCCGCACTGGTACTCAAAAGCCGTCAGGCCGAAGCCCGCGGTGTAGGCGGCGATCTTTTCGGGGTCGAACGCCTTGCCGGGGTAACTGTCCGACAGGCCCGCCGTACCGAAGCGGGGCGTTTCATTCATATACGGTCCCCCCTTTGCGGAAGTAGCGATGCAGCCAGAAGGGTTCCAGCCTGCGCTTGAGCCTTACCCCGCGGCTTTTATCGTGCGGGGTGCGCGGCAGCAGGAACAGGCAGGGGATGCCGTACAGCCCGGCCGCCAGCCGGTCGGTATAGATCTGGTCCCCCACCATGGCCATCTGGGATTTTTTGACCCCCAGGCGGCGGCGGGCCACCATCAGCCCCAGGGGCAGCGGCTTGCAGGCCAGCGGCACCCAGGCCAGCCCGATGCGCTCCGCAAAGGGGCGCACACGGCGGGCCGTATTGTTGGATACCACCGTCAGGCTCACCCCGGCCGCGCGCATCCGGTCCAGCCAGTCCTGCACGCTGCCGTCAAGCTGCTGGCTGCCGTCGCCGGTCAGGGTATTGTCCACATCGAGCACCAGCGCCCGGATGCCATGGCTGGCCAGGAATTCCGGCTGGATGGACTCGACGCGGCGGAAAATGTATTCCGGGGTCAGGATCATGGGGTTTCCCTCCTTGCGGGGATACAAAAAGTGCAGGCCCACGTTTTGCGTGGGCCTGCACAGTCGTTTCTGTAAGCGAGCTTACTTGAACTTGCGCTTGCGGGCAGCCTCGGACTTCTTCTTACGGCGCACAGACGGCTTCTCATAGGCCTCACGCTTACGAACCTCGGCCAACACGCCGCTGCGGGCAGTGCTGCGCTTGAAACGGCGCAGAGCGCTCTCGAGGGATTCGCCCTCTTTGACACGGATCTCCGACATCTTCTTCCCTCCCCTTGTACCTGAGACAGGAGTTTGCCGGTCAAAAACACTTAACCAGTAGAAATGATTATACTATACCGTTCCCGCCCTGTCAACCTTGAATCCGCCGTGCAGGGCGATTTTTTAATTTTTTAACATTTTTGCAATACCCATCCGGCGCAGCGTTCAGCGCAGGGCGTGCCAGCACCACAGCGCGCCGTAGATCACCGGCTGGTGCAGCATATACACAAGCAGCGTATGCCGCCCCACGAACGCCAGCGGCCGCAGCGCCCGCGGCGGCTGCCCGGCGCGGGGCCGCCACAGCCGGGCCAGGAACAGCCCGCACCAGAACAGGAACAGCCACGGCACCAGCGGGAAGTAATCGGCCGAGAAAAAGCGCGTCAGATCCGGCAGGCCCAGCCAGAACCAGTTGGGCGCGTACCAGCTTTGCGGCAGCGCGCACAGGCGCAGCCCCTCGAACCCCAGATAGCCGGACGGTACCTGGTTCAACAGCGCGAACAGCACGGCGCACACCGCCAGCCCCGCCCCCGCCGGGCACTTTTGCAGCAGCGGGCGCAGCAGGCAGGTCAGCAGCACGGCGGCCGCGTTCAGATGCAGCACCCCGAACCAGATGGCTTCCGACGGCATGAACCCCACGGTGACGACCGTGAGCACCACCGCGCACCCCGCCACCAGCAGGCCGTTTTTGAGCGGGCGGCGGGCCAGCGTGAAACTGTAGCCAGACAGCAGGATGAAACTCCAGCAGATATACTGCTGCCACACATGGCACCCCGGGGCCGAAATATCATACCAGCCGCCGGTGTGGCCGAACACATAGACCCAGTCATACAGCGCATGGTACGCCAGCATATTCACCAGCGCCGCCCCGCGCAGCACATCCAGCAGCCACAGACGCTTTGCCGCCATCCCCTCGCCCGCCTTTTTACAAAGTTTACAGTTTATTTATTGTAACACACCGCGCCCCCGGTTGCAATCACGGGCATTTTGCGGTAAAATTTCTGTGATACAAAGCAAGGTGGGAATAAAAAGTATGAAACAGATTCGTCTGGTCGCGTTGGATCTGGACGGGACCGTCTTTAACGACCAAAAGGAGATCACGCCGCGCACGCTTGGGGCCATCCGGGCCGCCCTGGAACAGGGGGTCACGGTGCTTCCGGCCACCGGGCGCACTGCCCGCGGCGTGCCCGAACAGTTCACCGGCATCCCCGGCGTGCGGTACGCCCTGACCTCGAACGGCGCTTCGGTGGTGGACCTGCACACGGGTGAAAAGCTGGTCCACCTGCCCTTTGACCCCGCGCTGGCCGCGCGCGTGTATGAAGCCCTGCTGCCCTGCGGCGGCACGATCAGCGTGTTCATCAACGGCGAGTGCTACATCACGCGGGAAAATTCCGAGATGAGTCTGGCGATCGTACCGCCCAACCTGCGCAGCTACATCCGCAGCACCCGCATCGAGGTGGACGATATGCACCGCACGCTGGCGGAACACGCCCACGAGGTGGAAAAGTTCAGCATGATGTACGCCACCGTGGACGAGCGCGACGCCGCCTGGCGCACGATGGCGGCGGCCTTCCCCGAATTGGAGATCGCGTCCAGCATCGAGCGCAACCTGGAACTGAGCGCCCCCGGCGTGACCAAGGGCCGCGGCCTGATGGCGCTGGCGCACCACCTGGGGCTGGCCCCCGACCAGGTGATGGCCGTGGGGGATTCCGGCAACGACCTGACGATGGTGCAGATGGCCGGGCTGGGGGTCGCCATGGGCAACGCCACCCCGGAAGTGCTGGCCGCCGCCGACGCCGTTACAGCGGACAACAACCACGACGGCGTGGCGCAGGCGATCGAGACCTATGTTCTGTAAATCCTAAAAATAAAAAATAGATGAGGTATATGAAATGAAAAACGTATTGGTAGGGCAGTCCGGCGGTCCCACCGCTGTCATCAACTCCAGCCTGGCCGGCGTCTACGAGACCGCCAAAGCCTGCGGCGCGCCCCATGTCTACGGCATGGAGTACGGCATCCAGGGCGTACTGGAAGGCAAGATCGTGGACCTGGACACGGTCCTGCCCGACCCGATGGACATTGAGCTGCTCAAGCGCACGCCGTCCAGCTTCCTGGGAAGCTGCCGCCACAAGCTGCCCGACCCCAGTGTGGACGACCGCCCCTACCGCAAGCTGTTCGATCTGTTTGCGCAGTATGACATCGGCGCCGTGCTGTACATCGGCGGCAACGATTCGATGGATACCATCGCGAAGCTGTCCGCCTACGGGCAGAAACTGGGCAGCGACGTCCGCTTCATCGGCGTGCCCAAGACCATCGACAACGACCTGATGATGACCGACCACACCCCCGGCTACGGCAGCGCCGCCAAGTACATCGCCACCATCCTGAAAGAAGTCATCTGCGATTCCAGCGTGTACGATATGCACAGCGTCACGGTGGCCGAGATCATGGGCCGCCACACCGGCTGGCTGGCCGCCGCCGCCAGCCTGGCCGCCGGGCCGGACTGCGCAGGCCCCGACCTGATCCTGCTGCCGGAGCGCGCCTTTGACGAGGAAGCGTTCCTGGCGAAGGTGGACGAACTGGCCCGCGAGCGCCACAACCTCATCATTGCCGTCAGCGAGGGCGTCAAAAACGCCGAGGGCGTGTTCCTCTGCGATCTGGTCTCCACCGCCGGGCAGCTTGACGCCTTTGGCCACAAGGCCATCCTGAGCGGCACCAGCCGTTACCTGGCCGAACTGATCCGCGTGCGCCTGGGCTGCAAGACGCGGGCCATCGAGTTTTCCACCCTGCAGCGGTGCGCCAGCCATCTGGCCAGCCGCACCGACGTGACCGAGGCCTACCAGGTGGGCGGCGCCGCCGTCGAAGCCGCCGTGCGCGGGGAGACCGGCAAGATGTGCGCCATCACGCGCCTGAGCGACCAGCCCTACCGCGTCCGCACCGAGATGGTGGATGTTGCCAGCGTCGCCAACCTGGAAAAGAAGGTCCCCGACGAATGGATCGCCGAGGACGGCATGCACGTCAACGAGCAGTTCGCCCACTACGCCCGCCCGCTGATCCAGGCGGAACTGACGCCCATCTACATCAACGGCGTGCCCCGCCACATTCACCTGCACTAAAATACACAATTTTTGCGGTCTGCCCGGCAGGCCGCAATTTTTGCAATCTTTTTTATCTTTCGCCGCAGACAATGCACGAATATTCCATATCATGGAACATTTGTCCCGGTTGCCAAAAGTAGCCGCCACAGGCGTTCCACGATGTGGAACACACGATTTTACAAAAAGACGTATATTTTTACGGCAACTCCTGCAATAGCCAAAAATCCGCCCACATGGTACACTGGAGGCATCCCGTGATCGCGCCGGAAGCCGCCCGCTTCCGGCGCGGCTTCCATTCCACAAAGAGCAGGAGGAACACTATGGCAAAAAACGCGATCGTCGGACAGTCCGGCGGCCCCACCTCGGTCATCAACGCCAGCCTGGCAGGCGTATATGAAAGCTGCTGCCACCGCGGCGCGGGCAAGGTCTACGGCATGCTGCACGGCGTGGCCGGCCTGCTGGAGCGGCGGGTCTGCGTGCTGAACGACACCCTGAAAAGCACGCTGGACATCGAGCTGCTCAAGCGCACGCCGTCCAGTTATCTGGGAAGCTGCCGCTACAAGCTGCCCGACTGGCACAGCCCTGAGGGGGAGGCCGTCTACCGTCAACTGTTCGAGATCCTGCGGGAGTTGGACATCGGCTACTTTTTCTACATCGGCGGCAACGACAGCATGGACACCATCGGCAAACTGGCCGACTACGGCGCCCATGTGGGCAGCGATATCCGCTTTATGGGCGTGCCCAAGACCATCGACAACGATCTGATGGTCACCGACCACACCCCCGGCTATGGCAGCGCCGCCAAATACATCGGCGTGGTGATGAAGGAGATCATCCGCGATGCCACGGTGTACGGCACCAACTATGTGACCATCGTCGAGATCATGGGCCGCAACGCCGGCTGGCTGACCGCCGCCGCGGCGCTGGCCCGGTCCGGCGACTGCGAGGGCGTGGACATGATCTGCCTGCCCGAACTGCCCTTTGACCTCGACCGCTTTGTGGAACAGGTCTACCACCTGCAAAAGCAGAAGCCGTCCATCGTCATCGCCGTATCGGAGGGGCTTCGGCTGGCGGACGGCCGCTATGTGTGCGAACTGTCGGACGACGTACACGCGGTGGACGCTTTCGGCCACAAGACGCTGACCGGCACGGCGCGCTTTTTGGCGAACACGGTGGCCCGCCGCCTGGACACCAAGACCCGCTGCCTGGAACTTTCGACCCTGCAACGCTGTGCCGGGCACCTGACCAGCCGCACCGACGCCACCGAGGCTTACCAGGTGGGCGGCGCCGCCGCCAAGGCCGCCTTTGAGGGCCACACCGGCGAGATGGTGGCTCTGGACCGCATCTCCAACGCACCGTACCAGTGCGGCACCAGCCTGCACCCCATCCGCGAGATCGCCAACCTGGAAAAGAAGGTCCCGCTGGAATGGATCAACGAAAGCCGCACCGGCATGACCGAGGATTTTCTGGCCTATGCCCTGCCGCTGATCCAGGCGGAACTGACCCCCATTTTTGTGGAGGGACTGCCGCGCCACATCTACCTGCCGGAAGCCTGAACCTTGCCAATAGAGAAACGCCCCGCGGGACCATCACGGTCCCGCAGGGCGTCTTTGCTTTAATATAGCGATCAATAGAAGCCGAAGCTGGGCAGCACTTCCAGCGCGTAGGCCCAGGCATCGGGGACCGGCAGGCCGGAGAGCGCCGGATAATACAGGACGAACAGCACCAGCGACACCACGCACAGCCCCACGCCGATGCGCCGGGCCAGCCGCCCATTGCGCAGGTGGGAAAGCACCAGCACGATGGCCGCCAGGCAGAACATGGAACTGGGGAAATAGTGGTACAGGAAGGTGCAGCGGGGCACGAGCATCCAGGGGATCAACTGCGTGCCGTACAGGATCAGCACCCCGGCCCCGGCGCGGCTGCCGCGGTTGCTGACCTGATGCCACAGCAACCCCAGCAGGCAGGCCAGCCCGGCCAGCCAGATGACCGGCCCGCCCAGGCCCGCGATACTGCCTTTAAGCCCGGCAGCCAGATGGGTGTTCTGGTAATACCACACCGGGCGCAGGCCCAGCAGCCAGGTGTACCAGCGGCTTTCAAAGGGGTGGGTGGCTTCCAGCCCGGAATGGTACTGGAACATGGATACCTGGCACTGCCACCAGTCGTTCAGGCCAAAGCCCGCGTCCTGCCAGTGGTACGGGAAATAGGACGCCATGTAGATGCACAGCGGCACCAGCACATAAAACACCACGCCGCCCAGCGTCGCTGCGCGGAACTCTGCCGGGAAGCCGGGCTTTTTTTGCCGCCAGCGCGCGTACAGCACGCCCAGATACAGCACCGCCAGCCCGGTCCCGGCATAGATGCCGGTCCACTTGGCGGCGCACCCCAGCCCAAAGGCCACGCCGCCCAGCGCCATGGGCAGCAGCGAGCGGGTCACGCCCTTTTGCAGCACGCTCTGGCAGTACCACAGCATGAAATAGGCCCCCAGCAGGATGAAGAAGGTGCCGTAAATATCAATGGTGGCGATACGGCTTTGCACAAAGCGCATGAAATCCAGCGCCAGCAGCACACCGGCCAGCGCCCCCAGCCAACGCCTGCGGGTCAGGCGGCGGGCAAAGCACCAGGCCAGCGGCACCAGCAGCACGCCGAACAGCGTGCCCGCAAACCGCCACCCGAAGCCGGTCATCCCGAACAGCGCCACGCCCGCCATGATGAGGTCCTTGCCCAGGGGCGGGTGGGTCGTTTCGTAAATGCGCATACGGTGAAGCTGCTCGTAGGCGGTGCGGCCGTGGTAGATCTCGTCAAAATACATGCTGTTGAGCTGGCTGATCGTATCGGGCACCGCGTCCTGTTCATCGAACAGTGCGCCGCCGCCCGTCACCGGCACCGCTCCCCCGTCGCCGTTGCGGAAGGAAAGTTCCATCATCTGGGCGTTTTCCACCGTGACGGTCAGCGTCTGCCCGGCCTGCACCGGCAGGCGGTTCTCGCTCCAGCTAAAGCAGGTGCTGTAGCCCAACTCCTGCACCAGCAGCACCTGGCCCTGTTCATCGGTCACTTTCAGGCTGCCGCCGAAGGACACGCCGGGGTAGGCCCGCAGCCAGACGGCGTCCCCTTCCACCGTGACATCCTCGGACAAAACGGTGTTGGTGGCGTCCAGCGGGTTCTGGGGGGCGTCGGTGTCGCCCAGATAAGTAAAGCTCAATACCGCCGTGGCTGCCGTAAGCCCCAGCAGGGCCAGCACCTCCCACCGCTGCCAGCGGGGCTGGCCCGCCGGGGCGGCCGGTTCCGGCCACGCGGGCCGGGGGCGCAGCGGCAGCGTATGGCCGTGCAGGGCCAGGTCCCACACCGCGAACAGCAACAGCAGGAAGCAGAGCGTTTCGCCCAGCCCCACCAGCGCCGCAAAGCCGGAACTGGTCGCGCTGCCCAGCCATTCATCGTCGGTGCCGACCAGCGAATACACTTCGGCCAGGTTCAAAAATCCCGTCAGCGACAGGCCAAACCCCGCCGCATACAGCCGCACATCGTTCCACCGCGCGGCCGCCAGCAGGACCAGCAGCACGCCGGGCAGCATATAGCGTTCGTGCATACAGTGGCCGAAGGTAAAGACCCCCAGCCCATAATACCCGGCCAGCAGCAGCGGCGAGAACGTCCCCGCTTTGACGCTGCGCATGGCAAAAAACACCAGCCCGCCCGTGACGGCCAAAATCATGAACCAGCCCACCGTCTGCCAGCTGATCCCGAACAGCGCCGGGGCGTCCAACGGCTGCCAGTTGCCGCCCATGGCGGTCATCCAGTTGAAGGCATTGATGGACGCATACGGATAGCTGGACACCGTGCCGAAATATTTTTCCAGCAGCGAGGGGATCAGGTCCCTGACGCCAAAGAAGGGCACGCCCATGACCAGCGGCGGCGCCAACGCCAGCGCCGCGCCGCCGAAGCACCGCCCCAGCGCGCGGAAGCGGTCCTGCTGCTGCACGATGGCCGCCAGGAAGCAGGCCGCCAGCACCGGGCCGAACAGCAGCGCCTGGGGTTTGATGGCCAGCGCCACGCCGTACAGGAAAGCCGCGGGCAGGTAGCGCCGCTGTTCCAGCAGCAAAAAGCACAGCAAAAGCGGCAGCGCAAACGCGCCGTCGATCTGCTTCCAGACGCCGGTATCGAACAGCGTCAGCGGATCGAAAGCCGTGAAAGCCGTCAGCAGCAGCGCGGGCGACGACGCCATCGTGCGGCTCGCCACCCGCCAGACCAGCCAGGCGGCCGCCGCATCACAGAGGGTGGGCACCAGCGCCAGCAGCAGATAGGTGAACGGCGATTCATACGAAAGGGAGAACAGCGCACGAAGCAAGCCCACCAGCCCCAGCACCGGCAGGTAGCCGGGGGGATAGTCGGCAAAATATCCTTCGCTGTAAAAGTTGGCCGGGCCCTGCGCCGCCAGCTTGTCGCCCCAGGCCACAAAGCAGCTCATATCGTAGGGGTAGCCCTCGGTCACAAGGGCCAGCACCAGCCGCAGCACCACCGCGCTGCCCAGCAGCAGCCACAGCGCGGGCGGGGCCGCCTTCTTTTTTTGGTCGATCATCGGCATAAAACCACCAAAGCCTGCCCGCACCCGCCGCCCTTACACGGGACGGGGACGCAGGCAGGCACCCATTTGTGTATTACAGTTTTGCGATCTTGGGGCCCTGCGCGGTATCGGTCACGCTCCAGCCCATTTCCGTCAGTTTGGCGCGGATGGCGTCCGCCTTGCCCCAGTCCTTCGCCTTTTTGGCGGCGGCGCGCTCCTCCACCAGAGCGGTCACTTCGGGCGGGACCTCGTCCTTCTTGCGGTTGTAGAGCAGCCCCAGCACGCCGGTCAGTTCGTCAAAGACCGCAGCCGCCTGTTCCAGCGTGGCCTTGTCGGACCCGTCGGACAGGGTGTTGATCTCCTTGACAAAGTCAAAGACCGCCGCCAGCGCGTCGGGGGTGTTCAGGTCGTCGTCCATCGCCTTGCGGAACTTGGCGCGGGCTTCCTCCGCCTTGGCCGCCAGGGCGGTATCGGCGCCGTGGGCGTGCTCGATGGCAAAGTCCAGGTTGTCGCGGCAGGTGTACAGCCGTTCCAGGCTGCTCTTGCAGCTTTCGATCAGTTCCACCGTGTAGTTCAGCGGCATGCGGTAGCCCGCCGTCAGCATAAAGTAGCGGATCGGCTCATAGCCGTACTTGTCCGCGATCTCCCGCACGGTAAAGAAGTTGCCCGCACTCTTGGACATCTTCTCGTTGTTGATGTTCAGGAAGCCGTTGTGCATCCAGTAGCGGCTGAAGGTGCAGCCGTTGGCGCACTCGCTCTGGGCGATCTCGTTCTCATGATGGGGGAAAACAAGGTCCTGCCCGCCCGCGTGCAGGTCAATAGTCTTGCCCAGGTGCTTGCGCGCCATGGCGCTGCACTCGATATGCCAGCCGGGGCGGCCATGGCCCCAGGGGCTTTCCCAGTAGGGTTCGCCGGGCTTGGCGGCCTTCCAGACCGCGAAATCGGCGGGGTCCTCTTTCAGATCGTCGTCCATCTGGCTGCGCAGGGCGCGGTTGCCGCTCTCCAGGTCGTCCAGGTTCAGATGGCTGAGCTTGCCGTAGCCGGGGTCGGACTTGACCCGGAAGTACACGTCGCCGTTGCGGGCCACATAGGCGTGGCCGGAATCCACCAGATCCCTGACGATGCCGATGATCTCCCCGATATGCTCGGTGGCGCGGGGGCGCACGGTGGGCGTTTTGACGTTCAGACCGTCGGAATCCTTGATATACTCGGCCTCGAACCGGCGGGCCACCTCCTGCATGGAGACGCCCTCCTCCCGGCCTTTCTGGATCAGCTTGTCGTCAATATCGGTGATGTTGGAAACATAGTACACCTTGTTGCCGCAGTATTCCAGGTAACGGCGCAGGGTATCGAACACGATCATCGGGCGCGCGTTGCCGATGTGGATATAGTTGTAGACCGTGGGGCCGCAGACATAGATGCGGTATTCGCCGGGGGTCTGGGGCACGAACTCCTCTTTCTGGCGGGTCATGGTGTTGAAAATCTGCATAGTAGCACAATCCTTTCCGAACAAAAAAGCTTCGGTGGTTCTATTATAGCCGCAGCCGGGCGGCGTTGCAAGGGCTTAGCCCGCATTTGCGAACTGGCTTTCGAGCTGGTCCCATACCGCGCTGAAATTATTGGGGAACTGGGCGTCCTCCTCAGCCAGCCAGGAACGGTAGGTATCCAGTTCCGCCACGGTGGGCTGCTGGACCCGGCGGTAGGCGGTGATGGTGTAGCCGTTGCCCATATCAAAGACGGCGGCTACCTCAAAGGGATGGTACTTTTCCTGATTTTCCAGGAAGGCGTCGTTGATCTTGCCCGTATGGTTGTTGGGGTCGAACGGGTCGCAGGTCAGCACCACCTGGCTGGTGAACAGTTCCCGCGGGAAAGCGTCGTTGCCCGGGTTCACCGCGCCATAGGGCAGGATCTCCCGGATGCTCTCGTCCGGCAGGGCCGATTCCCGGAACACATCGGCGCTGTAAACCACGCCGTGGCAGATCATATAGGCGGAGTTTTCGCCCTCGCAGTTGGCGCGCAGCCAGTCGTTGACCTGCTGGATCTGCGCCATATCGTCCCGCGCGTTGTCCATATAGAAATACAGGCCGCTGTACAGTTCGGTGGGGAAATACACCGGCAGCAGCTGGCTGCACCCGCCGAAGTTCAGCACACAGCAGACGCCCAGCGCCGCCGCCAGCCCCCCGCGCAGGACCCGCTGCGCCAGGGAGGTCACGGCCAGCGCGCAGAGGAAACAGGCCAGCAGATAGAACGGCGCCACCGCCAAAGACTGGTGGTCGTCCATGTTCTGCACGCGGGTCACCAGCAAGATCGTGACCACAGCCCCCGCCGCAGACAATACAGAAAGGCTTCTCAGGTCCTTTTTATACAACCCGTATAGAATACCCACCGCCATGACGGCCAGCAAAAAGCCGCCCAGGTAGACGCGCTGGTTGTCCAGTTCGCCCAAAAAGCCGCCGGTCTGGTAGGTAGCGTAGCGGTTGCTGTAATCCGCCCGCCAGATGCGCCAGAACATGGGGGCCAGCGCGCCGCCCACGCACAGCACCGACACGCCCGCAAACTGCAGGAACCGCCGCAGCGCGCCGCGGTCCTTACGGCGGGCCGCCCGGACCAGCACCCACAGGCCGTAGAACAAAAACAGCGTGACCACCGTGAACATATAGCTGCGGCGAGTGACCATGAGCAGCCCGGTGAACACGGTCAGGCAGACCAGCCGCGACGGCGCCGGGGCCGAGAAGTCATACCCCACCATCAGCGCCATGAGCATAAAGGCGAACGCCACACCCAGCACGTCGGGCATGCCGCGGTACAGCGCCACATGCAGCAGCGGCATACACAGCACGAACACCAGCCCCAGCGCCGTAAACAGCCGCGGGGCGCGGGGCGTCAGCCTGCGGCGCAGCACCGCCAGCAGCACCAGCGCCCCAAAATACACCAGCGCCGGGAACAGCACCGCGCAGAGCATGGCGAAGGTGTTGGCCGTGCGGTCGGTGAAAGTAAAGAAGGGTTCCAGCAAAATATTGATGACCATGGGCGCGTAGTCATTGAACCAGGTCTTGTAGACCGTGGCCCCCACGCCCATGAACACGCCGTCCGCAAAGTTGGATTCCAGCCGCACCTGCAGGTTGTAGTAGGTGGCGTTATCCCACAGGTACAGGCATTGCCGCCCCCACATGGAATAGAGGTAGAAAGCCGCGCTGAGCAGGCAGCAGACGGCCAGCAGCACCCCGTCGAACCGGGTCAGCCGCAGGTCCAGCGCGCGCAGCGCACGGCGGTACAGGCAGTACATGCCCAACAGCGCCGTACAGCAGAGCAGCAGCAGCCAGACGTCCACCGGGTGGCGGCCGCTGCCCAGCGCGTCGATGCCCTGCAGCGCAGGCACAAAGCGGGCGGCGGTACTGAACAGGAATTTAACGGCAAACAGGCACAGCAAAACCAGAACGGCCCGCTCGGGGCGGGTCATTCTGGCCTGAAAACGCTGTATCTTTTTGCCCAAAGCAAAATTCGGCAATGGTAGAGTCCCCCGTCGTTATTTTGCCTGCATGAAGCAGGCGCGGTTCTGCCACAGGTAGATGCCGCCCGACAGCACAGTGAGCGCCGCCACCACCCAGCACAGTACCTGGGTGATCAGGCCAAAGGCCATGATATCGGTGGAACCCATAAAGAACGGCACCAGATAGTAGTAGATGACCGTCAGCATCTGCACGACCGTCTTGACCTTGCCCCAGATGTTGGCGGCGATGACGGTGCCGCTTTCAGCAGCGATCATCCGCACGCCGGCCACCGCGAACTCCCGGAACAGGATCACGGCCAGCACCACCGGCGAACACAGCCCGTCCACCACCATGTAGATAAAGGCGGCGGTAGTCAGGCATTTGTCGGCCAGGGGGTCCATGAACTTGCCGAAGTCGGTCACAAGGTTGTTTTTGCGGGCCAGGTAACCGTCCAGAAAGTCCGTAAAGCTGGCGGCCGCGAACACGATGCCCGCCACCAGATGGGCGGTGGCGTTGTAGTCCGGGGTGCCGATGCGGCCAAACGCCGCGAACACCATAAAGACGGGCACCAGCAGAACACGCAGCATCGTGAGTTTATTGGGCAGATTCATCGTTCAATCCTCCAAGATCGCCAAAAATCCAAATGGTTCCCGCCCGGCGCGCCTGACAGGCCGCCGCGCAGGACATTGCGGGGGAAGCCGGGCCGGCCGCGCGCGGGGCGCCGCCCGCCCTTTTGCCGCACGTCAGTCCTGCGGCGCGGCCGGTCCTTCCAGTTTTTCCTCCACATAGCCGTAGAGGTCGTAAGTATCGGCGTCCGTGATGGTCACACGGTAGAACGCGCCGGTCTCCAGCGGGGTGTCGGCAGGGGTCAGCACATTGCCGTCGATCTCCGGGCAGTCCGCCTGGGAGCGCAGCAGGTACATGCCGGTCTCCTCGTCCACGCCGTCGCAGATACATTCCAGCGTCTGGCCGACTTTTTCCTGTTCGCGCCCTGCGCTGATCTCGGCCTGCAGCTCCATGATATGGTCGGCGCGGCGCTGTTTGGTCTCCTCGTCCAGTTGGCCGTCCATCCGGGCGGCCACGGTGTTTTCTTCGGCCGAGTAGGCAAAGCAGCCCAGGCGGTCGAACCGCATCTTTTTGACGAAGTCGCACAGTTCGGCGTACTGTTCCTCGGTCTCGCCGGGGAAGCCCGCGATCAGCGTGGTGCGCAGCGTCAGGCCGGGGATGGCCGCCCGCAGCCGGGCGATCGCGTCCTCGATCTCGGCGCGGCCGCCGCGGCGGTTCATGGCCTTGAGTACCGCGTCGTTGCAGTGCTGGATGGGCAGGTCCAGATAGGGCACCACCTTGGTGTTGCGCACCATGGCCGCGATGAAATCCTCGCTGATGCGTTCCGGGTAGGCGTACAGGATGCGCACCCAGCGGATGCCCTCGACCTGCTGCAAGGCATCCAGCAGGTCGCAGATCGCGCCGGGCTTGCCCCAGTCCTCGCCGTAGGCGGTGGGGTCCTGGGCCACGACGATCAGTTCCCGCACGCCCTCCCCGGCCAGCCAGCGGGCTTCGGCCACGCAGTCCTCCAGCGGGCGGCTGCGCAGCGGGCCGCGGATCAGCGGGATGGCGCAGTAATGGCAACGGTTGTTGCAGCCCTCGGCGATCTTCAGATACGCATAGTGCTGCGGGGTCGAGATGACGCGCGCGCCGCCCAGTGGCATATCGCTCTTGGGGCCGTAGCTTTCCACCTGCCCGGCGCCCGGCGTGCAGACCCGCTCGATGATGGCGGGGATCGCCTTGTTGGAACCGATGCCGATGACGGCGTCCACCTCCGGCATTTCCTGGATGATCTGCTGCTTGTACCGCTCGGCCAGGCAGCCGGTGACCACCACCTTGAGGTCGGGGTTCTGCTGCTTGTACTGGCAGGCCATGAGGATGTTCTCGATGGCTTCGGCCTTGGCAGACTCGATAAAGCCGCAGGTGTTGATGAGGATCACGTCGGCCTGGGCCGGGTCGGCCACCGTCGTATGCCCCGCCTTGATCAGCGCGTGGCAGAATACGTCGGCGTCCACCTGATTCTTCGGGCAGCCGAGGGAAATGATAGCAATGTTCATAAGTACATCCTTATTCTATAAAATCAGCGTCGTCCTGTTCCACAGCGGCCAGTGCTTCCCGGATAACGGCATGGGAAAAGCCCCGCCGCGCCAGCGCCGCCGCCACCTGATCCCGCCTGCCGGCGGCCAGGCGCGCGGCATAGCGCCGCTCGACCAGCGTGCGCGCGGCGGCCAGTTCCGGGTCCTCCCCTTCCCCGTCGGGCGCGTACAGGTCCTCCACCGCCGCAGCGGCGGTGTCCCGGTCGATGCCCTTGGCGGCCAGATCCTGCAGGATCTCCCGCCGGGATTTATGCTTGCGCAGCAGTTCCGCCGCGCGCCGCCGGGCAAAAGAGGCGTCGTTCAGCAGCCCCAGTTCCCCGGCGCGGGCCACGGCCCAGGCCGCGCTTTCGGCATCGAATTTGCGGCAGAGTTTGCGGTACAACTCCCCCGCCGCATGGTCCCGCAGCGAAAGGTAGTCCATCGCCTTGTCCAGCGCGCGGCGGGTATCGCTCTGTTTGCGCAGTTCTTCCAGCCGCCAGGGTTCCAGTTCGTCCTGCTCATGCAGGCAGGCGCGGGCAAAGGTCTCCTCGTCCAGGGAGAAAGCGAACTCCCCGTCCAGGAACAGCGCCAGGCGGCCCTTTTTTGTCTCTTTGATCTGAGTCAGCCGCGGCATTATTCATCGACCATGATGTCCAGGTCCACTTCGCTGCCGGTGGTCTTGGCCGCAGGGGCCGCCGCTGCCGGGGCTTCGCCCGGGGCGACCGGCTTGACGATCTCGCTGGGGTTCAGCGGCTTGACGGTGCCCTTCTTGCCGGCGGCCAGCAGGCGGTCGGCGTTGGCGCGCACGATCTTTTCGATCTCGTCAGACACTTCGGGGTGTTCTTTCAGGAACTGCTTGGCGTTGTCGCGGCCCTGGCCCAGGCGCATATCGCCGTAGTTGAACCAGGCGCCGCTCTTCTGCACGATGCCCAGCTTGACGCCCAGGTCGAGGATCTCGCCCAGTTTGGAGATGCCCTCCCCGAACATGATATCGAACTCGGCCTCCCGGAAGGGAGGCGCGACCTTGTTCTTGACGATCTTGGCGCGGGTGCGGTTGCCGATGAAAGCGCCGGTGGAGTCCTTGAGGCCCTCGATGCGGCGCACGTCGATCCGCACGCTGGAATAGTACTTCAGCGCGCGGCCGCCGGTGGTGACTTCGGGGTTGCCGTAGACGACGCCGACTTTTTCACGCAGCTGGTTGATGAAGATGCAGACGGTGTTGGTCTTACCGATGATGCCGGTCAGCTTGCGCAGGGCCTGGCTCATCAGGCGGGCCTGCAGGCCCACGTGGCTGTCGCCCATTTCGCCCTCGATCTCGGCACGGGGCACCATGGCCGCAACGGAGTCCACCACGATGGCGTCGATCGCGCCGGAACGCACCAGTGCTTCACAGATCTCCATGGCCTGCTCGCCGGTATCCGGCTGGCTGACCAGCAGGCTGTCGATGTCCACACCCAGCGCGCTGGCATAGGCGGGGTCCAGGGCGTGTTCCACGTCGATGAAGGCCACTTCGCCGCCCATCTTCTGCGCTTCGGCCAGCACCTGCAGGGCCAGCGTCGTCTTACCGGAAGATTCCGGCCCGTACACTTCCACGATACGGCCGCGGGGCACGCCGCCGATGCCCAGCGCCAGATCCAGGCCCAGGCTGCCGGTGGGGATCGCGTCCACCTGCATCGTGACGTTCGCGCCCAGCTTCATGACGGCGCCCTTGCCGAACTGCTTTTCGATCTGCGCCAGCGCCGTTTCCAGCGCGGCCTTCTTATCGGACGCAGGACCGGCGCTCTTGGGGGTGGTATCTTTCTTAGCTGCCATGTTGTGTTACTCCTTTTTCCATGCAATCACACATATCGTTTGCGTTTGTTCCTATTATATACGATTCGCGGAAAAATTACAACCTTTTGTTGTGCATTTCTTTTGTTTGGAAGTCCCTTTGGCCGGACTTCCAGTCAAGGCCGGGGCTTTTTACGGCTTTTGCAGCAGAATGGCCCGGTCGTTGCCGCCGTAGTCCTTGCGGCAACTGCCGTTCTGCCAGCCATGCTGCCGCCCCAGGGCCAGCACATCCGCCGCCTGGGCACAGCCGATCTCCAGCACCAGCCAGCCGCCCGGCCGCAGCGCCGCCCGGTAGTGTTCGGTCAGCAGGCGGTAGAACGCCAGCCCGTCGGGGCCGCCGTCCAGCGCCAGCGCCGGTTCGCGGGCGGTCTCCGGCATCAGGGCGGCCATCTCCGCCGCCGTCAGGTAGGGCGGGTTGGAAAGGATCAGGTCCACGCTGGCGGGCGCCAGCGTGCGGTACCAGTCGAACACGTCCGCCTGCACGGTGCGCACGCTGGTCCCCGCCGTATTGGCCTGCAAATAGGGCCAGGCTTCGGGGCTTTTTTCCACACAGGTCACCTGTGCGCCGGGGCAGGCGCGGGCCACCCCCAGCCCCAGGCAACCAGTGCCCGCGCAGAGGTCCAGCACCACCGGCGCCGGGCAGCCGCGCAGCTTTTCGATGGCGGCTTCGCAGACCACCTCGCTGTCCGCCCGGGGGCAGAGCACGCCCGGCCCCACCTTGAGGGTGAAGTCCAGAAAGTCCCACTCCCCCAGCAGGTATTGCAGCGGTTCCCGCGCCGCGCGGCGCTCGCCCAGCACTTCCAGCCGCCGGGCTTCCTCGGTTCCGGGGGCATCCTCCAGCCGGGGGTCCCGGCCGGTGACGAAGCGGTAGAGCTGTTCGGCGTCAAAGGCGGCGTCGGGCACGCCCGCCTGTTCCAGCCGTGCGCGGAGCGCGCGAAATACCGTGTTCACCAGCGCCCATCCTCCCGGTTTTCCGGCAGGACCGGCGTGACGGCGGCGATGGCGACCTCGATCATGGAATCGTCAGGTTCAAAGGTCGTCAGGCGCTGCATCCACAGGCCCGGCTGGGAAATGATGCGGGACACGATCCCCTGCGACCGGCCCGCCCACTTGAGGATCTCGTAAGAGATGCCCACCAGCACCGGGAACAGGCACAGTTTGTACACCACCCGCAGGCCGGTGCTGGTCCAGGGCAGCACCGCATACAGGAAGATGCTGATGATAATGACCAGGATCATAAAGCTGGTGCCGCACCGGGGATGAAAGCGGCTCTGTTTGCGGACATTTTCCACCGTCAGGGGCAGGCCCGCCTCATAGCAGGCGATGGTCTTGTGTTCGGCGCCGTGGTATTCAAACATACGGTGCAGTTCCGGGTAGCGGGTGCACAGGAACATGTACGCCAGGAAGATGGCCATTTTGAGCACGCCTTCCAGAATGACGCGGGGCCAGCGGCCCAGGTCCACGGCCTCCCCCACCATGCCGGTGATCCAGGTGGGCAGGAAGGTGAACAGGAACAGCGCCAGCACCACCCCGGCGAAAGCCGCGCAGGCCATCAGCGCGTTCTGCACCGCCGGGCCGGTGTGGGCTTCGAGCCAGCGGTCCAGCTTGGACTGGGGTTCTTCCTCCACGCCCTCCATGGCGATGTCGGCGGCGTGCATCAGGTAATGGTAGCCTTTGTACAGGTTTTCGGCCATATTGCAGACGCCGCGCACCAGCGGGACTTTGTTGTACCAGTGGGTGCGCACCTCGTCATAGCTGAGGTCGATGGTGCCGTCCGGGCGGCGGACCGCGCAGCAGATCTTGTGCGGGCCGCGCATCATGATTCCTTCCATCAGGGCCTGGCCGCCGATGGAAGTGCGAAATTCTTTGGGCATTTGTACTCCTTTATGCGTCGTGTCGCGGTTGGGGTCAGATGGTATCGTGCAGGTGTTCCTGGCCGGGGTGGTAGACCGGCAGCGTCACGCTGACCGTCGTCCCCTGCCCCAGTGTGGACGTGATCTCCACCTGGCCGCCCAGCGCGTGAACGATCTCGTCCACCACCGCCAGGCCGATGCCCGAACCGCGCACGGCGTTCCGGGCCTTGAAAAACTTCTGTTTGACCTTGTCCAGGTCCTCCGGCGCGATACCGCGCCCCTGATCCCGGATCGCGGCCGTGACCGTATCGGCGGTGCGCGTCAGGGTCAGGAAGATGGTGCCGCCGGGCGTCGAATACTTGATGGCGTTGTCAAACAGGTTGACGAACACCTGCCGCAGGCGCGCCGGGTCCGCCCAGACCGGGTAGGGGTCCGGCGGTTCCTCATAGACAAATTCCAGCCCTTCCTGCCGGATGCGCGCTTCCACAAAAAGCGCGGCGTCGGTGGCCTCGGCCACCAGGTCGAGCACCTGGCACTGCATCTGGATGCCGTTCTGCATGCGGGAAAAATCCAGCAGTTCCTCCACCATCGTGTACAGGCGGTCGGTCTCAGTGCCGATGACGGCCAGCCCGCGGCGGTAGTTTTCGTCGCCGGGGTCGTTGATGTTCTTGATCGTTTCGACCCAGCCCTTGATGGAGGTCAGCGGCGTGCGCAGTTCGTGACTGACCGAGGAGATGAACTCGTTTTTCAGCCGTTCGGTCTCCGCCAGGTCCTCGGCCATCTGGTTGATGGTGTGGCACAGGCGGCCGATCTCATCGTTATGCCGGGTATCCGGCAGGCGGGTGGCCAGGTCGCCCCGCGCGATGCGGGTGGCGGTGGCTTCCACTTCGCCCAGGGGGCGCACGATGGAGCGCACAAAGAACAGCCCGCTCCACAGCATGAGCAGGAAAGCCAGCACGCCGGTCCCCACCGAGATCAGCAGATACTGCCCCCACTGCCGGTCCACCTGGGTCAGGCTGGTGACCATGCGCATGGCGGCGATGTTGCCCGCCGTGTAGGGCACCAGCGTCGTGACGGCCATGACCCGCTCCCCCTGACCGGTGGTGAAGATCGCGCGGCCCGTGCCGTCGGCGGAAGTCAGCGCCTGCGCAAAGTCCGCGCCGTTGCTGAGTTCCTGGGTCATCGTGCCGCTGCTGGTGGAAAGGATCACGCCGCGGGCGTCCAGCAGCATAAACTCGAACTTGTCCTTCTCGTCGAACTGTTCGACGGTGCGGCGCAGCGCCTGGCCGCGGCTTTCGGACGTTTCCAGGCTGTCGCCCGCCGTGCCGGTGGCCTGCAGGCGGCCCGCAATGGTGGAAAAGCGGCTTTCGATGGCGCGCTGCACGCCGCCGTACAGGTCGCGGTAGCTGGTGTAGAGGAAGATCGCCTCGGCGGCCACCAGCACCAGCACCATGATGAGCAGGCTGCCCCGCACCCAGCGGTGGATAATGCTTGAACCCCTCACGGCGATCCCCCTTTCCGTTCGTTATGACCGTTCAGGCATTCCAGCGGTAGCCGTAGCCCCACACCGTCAGGATGTGCTGCGGGTTGCTGGGTTCGTCCTCGATCTTCATACGCAGGCGGCGGATGTTCACGTCCACGATCTTCACGTCGCCGTAGTAATTCTCACCCCAGACACCTTCCAGGATCTTCTCGCGCACCAGCGCGGTGGCCGGGTTGCGGAAGAACAGCTCCATGATCTGGAACTCCACCTGGGTCAGGTCGATGGGCGTGCCCGCCTTATAGAGCACGCGGCTCTTTTCATCCAGCACAAAGGGGCCGCTGACCAGTTGTTCCGGCGCGTCCCCGGCTTTGGCCGAACCGCTGCGCTTGACGCGGCGGGTCAGTGCTTCCAGCCGGGCCACCAGTTCGGAGACCGAGAACGGCTTGGTGATATAGTCGTCCGCGCCGATGGACAGCCCGCGGATCTTGTCGCTCTCCTGCCCTTTGGCGGACACGATGATGATGCCGATGTCGCTGTCGTCGCGGCGGATGGTCTCGCACAGGCTCAGCCCGTCCATGCCGGGCAGCATGATGTCCAGCAGGGCGGCGTCACAGGGTTCCCCCTGGTGCATCAGTTCCAGGGCGCGCTCGGCGCTGCCGGCTTCCACCACGTCCCAGCCTGCCATCTTGAGGTTCAGCGCCAGCATCTCGCGGATGCTGGCCTCGTCCTCCACGACCAAAACTCGCTTCATACTCGTTCCCCCTTGTCGTTATTCCAGCCCCAGCAGCACGACGTTGTTGACGATGGATTCGATCGTCAGGCCGCTGTACGGCGTGACGATGCGCGCCTGAAGCTGCTGGTTGCCGATGTTCGCAATGCGTTCATAATGCAGGGTGGCGTCGGTCTCCTCCTGTTCGGCGGGGTCCACCACCCGGAGTTCACAGTAGATGCTGCCGTTCCCGCTGTCGCAGACCAGCCAGCCGGTGCCTGCCAGGTTGTTGCGGATCAGGATGTTGCCGCGCATGGATTCCGGCAGCGGCAGATAGAAGTTGTTTTTGCTGTCATACACGCCGAAGCTGCGGTTGCCGCCCTCCACCGTGGTGTAGTCCTGCCACAGCAGAAAGACGAGGCTTTTGTCCACAGGGTTCTGCAACACGCCGCCGTCGGCCAGTTCCACCGGGATATCAATGGTGGCGTTGCCGTCGATGTCGCGGCTGAGCAGTTCGGTATGGTAGCGCATGGTGCTGCGCTGCAGATCGGCCAGCCCGGGCGGGTGGTAGGGCTGCATGAAGCCGGTATCGCCGTCATACAGCACGATGTCCGACGCGATGTTGCCGGTGCCGATCCAGACGTCCATCACCAGATACATGGCGTCGTCATTGCCCTGCCCCGCGTGCAGGGCCGCGCACCCGCTGTAGGAGCCTTCGCCCAGGTTCAGCGTCTGGTAGGAGCGGAACTCCCCCTCCACATTGGTCAAAAGCTGCAGCGTCACGCCGCCGTATTCGGTATCGGTGGGCAGGGCCAGGACGAGGTCCTCGGTATCGCCCTTGCCGGTAAAGTCCCCCAGCACCATCTCGCTGTAGCGGTTGCTGCTGATGGTGGAAAGGCTCGTGCCGTCATATTCATAAACCACCAGATAGCGGTCGCCCTGGGCGCTGCCGTACCCAGCCAGAATCTGCTGGCTGGTGGCGTCCCGCAGATGCGCGGCGGAGAAGGTCTCCACCTCGCTGGAAAGGCCCTCCACGGTCTGGCTGACCTGCCAACTGTTTTCGCCCGTGGGTTCCAGCACGGCCAGCGACACGTTGGACCCGGCGCTGTCGGCGGTATAGAGCACGGCGGCCTCGTCGGTGCCGTCGCCGTCCCAGTCACCGAACGCAAACGGCGAAAGAAAGTCGCCGCTGGACGGGTACTTGAGCGTGGCGCTGGCGCCCAGATAGCTGTTCAGCGCCCGCTGCAGCGCGGCGCTCTCGCCGGAAAGCTGGGGCGCGCGCAGCAGGGTCTCCACATCGGTACCGGCACTGCACCCCGCCAGCAGCAGGGCAGCCGCCGGCACGGCGTATCGGATTCGCATACAGCACCCCCTTTCCCCCGGTATTTTTGAACAGGAATACAGGGTATAGTATACCACATTCGCGCCGCCGCCGCAATGCCCGCGGCGCCACGGCCGCCCCCTCAGACCTTGAGCAGGATGCGGTTCCGCTCATATTCGATCACACCGGCCCTGCGCATTTTGGAAAGTTCGTTGCACATGGCGCTGCGGTCCACATTCAGATAGTCCGCCAACTGCTGGCGGTTATAGGGGATCAGGAAAGAATTGCTTCCGGCGCGTTTGGCACACTCCGAAAAGTAGGACATCAGCCGCCCCCGGATGGATTTGGAACTGGTATGCTGGACCCGCTGGGAAAGCTGCAGGCTTTTGTGCGCGCAGACGGTCAGCAGGTTGCGCACCAGCCTTGTGTGGAACGGGCAGGCCTGCGTACAGGTCGCCAGGACCCGCCCGACGTTCATGAACAGCACGGTCGTATCCTCGGCGGCGGAAACCGCCGCCAGCATCGGCTGCCCCGGGATGCAGGCATACGCCTCGCCAAATACGGCGCCGGGCGGCACGCTGCCCAAAACGCTGGTGTTGCCCCAGATATCGCCGCAGGACACCACCGCCATGCCGGACAGCACGACCCCGATGTTTTCGGTCACGCTGCCTTCCGCAAGGATGACTTCCCCTTTCTGGAAGCGGCGCTCCACGGCGTTCAGGCAGCTTAACAGGGACGCGATCTCGGCTTCCTCCAGTCCACGGAAAAGCTGTGTATGGGACAGGTTCATATTTTTTCTCCATTCGTTGTTATAACAACAGACTTTCATTTTGAATTATAGTACACTTCCAGCAGAAACACAAGCGAAAGGATGGATTTACCGTGATCCGAAAAATCATTCAGATCGACGAAGAAAAATGCACGGGCTGCGGGGCCTGCGCCGAAGCCTGCCACGAAGGGGCGATCGGCATGGTCGGCGGCAAAGCGAAGCTGCTGCGGGACGACTACTGCGACGGCCTGGGCGACTGCCTGCCCGCCTGCCCGGCCGGTGCGATCACCTTTGTAGAGCGGGAGGCCGCCGCCTACGACGAAGTGGCCGTACAGGCTGCCCGGTGCGAAAAACAGGCAACCCCCGCCGGATGCCCCGGCAGCCGGCCGCAGCGCCTGCACGACGCGCAGGAAGCGGCCTGCCCCGCCCCGGCGCAGGCGTGTTCCCGGCTGGGCCAATGGCCCTGCCAGATCAAACTGGCGCCCGTCAACGCCCCCTACTTTGACGGTGCGGAACTGCTGATCGCCGCCGACTGCAGCGCCTACGCCTATGCCGCGATGCACGAAGATTTTATGCGCGGGAAGATCACGCTGATCGGCTGCCCCAAGCTGGACAGCGTGGATTACAGCGAAAAGCTGACGCAGATCTTGCGGGGCAACGCCATCCGCAGCGTGACCGTCGTGCGGATGGAAGTCCCCTGCTGCGGCGGGCTGGAGTTCGCAGCCCAAAAGGCCCTGCAGGCCAGCGGGAAAGCCATCCCCTGGCGGGTAGTCACCCTGTCCGTCGGCGGCCGGATCCTGGAATAAGGCCCCGGCGCGCCGCTTTCGCCGGGGAGCTTCCCCCACTTTTCATTTTGCGATTTTAGGAGATAACCATGGAACAGAAAATGTTTTGCTACCAGTGCCAGGAGACCGCAGGCTGCAAAGGCTGCACGGTGTCCGGCGTATGCGGAAAGACGCCGGACGTGGCGGCCATGCAGGACCTGCTGGTGTATGGAACGAAAGGGCTTTCGGCCGTCACGACCGCCCTGCGGCGTCAGGGTAAGCCTGTGCCCGCGGCAGCCGACCGGCAGGTCATCGGGAACCTGTTCGCCACCATCACCAACGCCAACTTTGACAAAGAGAGCATCACGGCCAGGATCCGCGCGACGCTGGCGGAAAAAGAGCCCCTGCTGGCGCAGATCGAAGACCCGTCCACCCTGCCCGAAGCCGCCCAATGGGACGGGGCGGGCGACTGGGAGGAAAAGGCCCGCACCGTCAGCGTGCTGGCCACCAGGGACGAGGACACCCGCTCCCTGCGGGAACTCATCACCTACGGCCTGAAAGGGCTGGCCGCCTATATGCAGCACGCCAACGCCCTGCAAAAAGACGACGCCGAGATCAACGCTTTCCTTCAGCGGGCGCTGGCGGCCACGCTGGACGACAGCCTGCGCGCCGACGATCTGATCGCCCTGGCGATGGAGACCGGGAAGCACGGGGTCGCGGCCATGGCGCTGCTGGACAAGGCCAACACGGACGCCTACGGCGCCCCCGAGATCACGACCGTTGCGCTGGGCGTGCGGAACAATCCCGGCATTCTGGTATCGGGCCACGACCTGCACGACCTGGAAATGCTGCTGGAACAGACCCAGGGGACCGGCGTGGACGTGTACACCCATTCCGAGATGTTGCCCGCCCACTATTACCCGGCCTTCAAAAAATATCCCCACTTTGCCGGGAACTACGGCAACGCCTGGTGGCAGCAGCGGGAAGAGTTCGAGACGTTCCACGGCCCGATCCTGATGACGACCAACTGCATCGTGCCCCCCAAAGACAGCTACAAAGACCGGCTTTACACCACCGGCGCCGCAGGATATCCGGGATGCACGCACATTCCCGGCGGTCCCGGCGAATCCAAAGATTTTTCCGCGCTCATTGCGCAGGCCAAAACCTGCCCCGCCCCCGCCGAACTGGAAGCGGGAACGCTCGTCGGCGGGTTTGCCCACGCGCAGGTCCTGGCGCTGGCCGATCAGATCGTCGAAGCCGTGCAAAGCGGCGCGATCAAAAAGTTCGTCGTCATGGCGGGCTGCGACGGCCGCGCCCCAAGCCGCCGCTACTACACCGACTTTGCCAAAGCCCTGCCCCGCGACGCCGTGATCCTTACCGCAGGCTGCTCCAAATACAAGTACAACAAGCTGGCGCTTGGCGATATCAACGGCATCCCCCGCGTTCTGGACGCCGGTCAGTGCAACGACTGCTATTCGCTGGCCGTCATCGCGCTCAAACTCAAGGAAGCGTTCGGCCTGGACGATATCAACGACCTTCCGATCGTCTATAACATCGCCTGGTATGAGCAGAAGGCGGTCATCGTCCTGCTGGCGCTTTTGTCCCTGGGCATTCGGAACATCCATCTCGGCCCCACGCTTCCGGCCTTCCTCAGCCCCCATGTGGCGAAGGTCCTGACGGAGAATTTCGGCCTGGCGGGGATCGGCACGGTGGACGAGGACCGCAGGGTGTTTTTCGGCGCGGACGCATAAGGCAAGCCGTGCTTTCGGGAACATAAATCAAAACCACCCGTTGAACGGGTGGTTTGAACAGGCCCTATAAGGGCCTAAT